>JFJP01039452.1_pt1 | contig 13448 bp, 17 predicted proteins | sample 431651 | NCBI WGS metagenome assembly JFJP01 (sample SAMN02602958, study PRJNA72255) | Microbial mat metagenome, whole genome shotgun sequencing project. | biome: fresh water; feature: sink hole; material: water; isolation source: purple microbial (photo- and chemosynthetic) mats found in...
CCCCAAAACCCCAAAACCCCAAAACCCCAAAACCCCAATTCAATAATTTTATTTGAATGGAGTGATCACAGAGTTCGAAAGATATATGAGTAAATTCAAATTTTACGCTAGATTCGAAAGGTTTCTCTAAACAAAAAGAATGAGCTGAAGAATAGGATCTATGATATTGGAATTTCTCCTCAGACAATGCCTTCAGTTAACAGGCCTCTTTAGTTCAACGCTTCTCAAGGGTCTTTGCAAGGACCTTTGTTCAAGCCAGATGTATCATCAAGAACAGGATTCAGTACTTAACGAGAGCCAGCTTTTAGACCTCAACCAGATCCAGGCACAGGCCTGAAACTTAGACCAATATCAAAAGCTGCAAACTTCCAAACTTTTGATTTATCAGCATGAAACACCTCGAGTCAGTTTCCAAACATTGATGAGCATTGAAATTTAGAGACTCATAACCCTCCTGGAATACCCGTCAAATCGATACATAATCCCTAGTTTACTGTGTTCAACACAGATGCTTATGAACGTCCCATTACATCAACGTTTGGATTTACTAAATGACAGGAAGGAAGAAAGGGGGCAGGTGTGTGGCTTTCAGAAGAAGTTACATCAATTACTGGAATCAAGACTATGACAGCTTTAAATCCAGCAGGAGCACGAGCAGTTCAGGTTAAAAACAAAGTTCAGAAGCAAAAGAAAAGCATCATCAATCAGCTTTGAAAAAGCGTGAATCGAGATGAGGAAGCTGAGCTTTAAAAGCAAGCATCTTTTAGAGAGCTTGAAAAGCATTAATCTCCTAATAAGGCAAATCAAGACCTACTTTACAAGGACAAAATGCCTGAGAAAGAAATGAGAAGATCTCATTACCTAATGTCAAAAATTACAGGCAGAGTTGATAAGGATGGCTACCCAATAGTTTCAAAACAGTACCATGGAAATGCTTATAAGTTCATTGGGGATATGTCTCCTTCAAAGAGAACTTAATCAGAGCTTGAAGAAGTACATGAGTTGCCTCACCAATGGGAGCAAGAAGAAGGACTCTACCCTTGAAAAGGGGCAGAATCAGTTCTCTAGTAGTGAAACTAACAGCTAACGACTTCCTCCTGGACGAACATCGATGCTGTTATTACCCTTCTTCAGAATCAACCTGATGACACTGGCTAGTTCTTTTACTGTAAACAAGGATCTGAAGACCCTTATGACTTAAGACCAAGTCTAGACGCAGAACCTGACAAAAAAGACAAACGAAAAATAAAAGAACAGTACGAAGAAGAAAAGTACTACACGCTCTCCAAAAAGGGCATCACGACTTACATCAAGAAAGAACCTCAAGAGTACATCTCCTTAAATGACTGGATTCACGATCGAGAGCATTACAGACTCATCAAGTAGAAGAGGTTCTTCAACTGCTTTAGAAGATGGAAGTACATTTGAATGTGGAGACGTAAGATCATCGAGCACAAGAGGGAGGAGGCATGAGATGCACTCGAGAGGAAGCTGTTCATACTTGACGAGGATCTAGGGCCTGTGCTATAGAACCATAGGAATATATGTGTTGACATGGAGAAGCTCAAGTTCATCAATTTGCTGCAAACGAATGGGGCTCAGGAGTTAGGCTAGTTTTCATAGTAGCAACAAACGACAAGAGGCTAGATTTAGGAGCAGATTGGCAATGCTTCGATTAAGTCCAGAGAAAGCTTCAAGAATGGGATCAACTAGGTCATAGATAAGCTGAAGAAGGATTGGTCAGAAAACAAGAAAAAGCAGAATGAGATAAAACCAAAGGAAGAAGTGGCAAAACCTTCAGGAAAGACTGAGACGATTACGTCTGCTTAGGGACAGGTTTTGGAAAAACTTGGGTTTTAACCAGATCTTGAATTCGGAACAAAGAATGAGTTAAGGCAGAAATGCTCATGATTTTTGAGGTTTTCATACTTGCTTGACTTTCTTGCTCTTGAGTCTTTGTCGAATATTTACGTTAGATCTACACATGATTTCATAAGCAAGCTTGATTGACTTTCAATGTCAGAATTTGAGATGACATTTAGCAGTGCAAATGAAGGTCTTATTGGAAATATCCAAGAAGGAAACATTCAGGTTCAGAAATGAAACTATTCATTGCAGCCAGATCCTTTGTTTAAAATAGATGGAAAACTTGATTGAGAAGGAACAGATATTCCTAAGTCAATGAGGTATTCAGCTCAAGTCTCCAAATTCTATCATGACCCCCATAACCCAGTTCCAGACTACGAAAGATTCGACCCAATTGTTCACTTAGAAATGGAACAACCAAAGAAACAAATGACCGAAGAAGAACAGAACGCCGCTCACGACGATGAAGAAGAGTCAAAACCCTTCATTCGAGAAAAAGCCCAAGACCTTCAGAAAATTTGGCTTTGACTCGAGCCCAGTAAAAATGAGTTCATCAATCAAATTGAGAACTATTTCAGCGAAGGCAAAGAATGTCTTAAAGCGTTTGAAAGATGGTCAAGACACCAGGACCTAGTGAAGTATGAGAGAGTATTGGAGTCTTGGGATGACAAAGTATGTGACTTTTGGGAGCCTCCAGATGAGACTCATCTGAACGTTGATGACTGGATAGCAGAAATACCGATTGTAAAGAACAAGAGCTAGATGATCAAGGACTATCTTGATAACAGTTTCAAAAACATTGAGCAGTACATGAAAAACTTCCATAAGTACCTTGAGAAAGTGTACGACAACGACAACATCAACTACGAGTTGATCATCCATGAGAAGCTGAAGAACCCTGCAGAGTTCATCTCTCTCCTCCTCAAGAGATTCCACTACCAGAAGGAAGAGTTCGAAGAGTATCTACCCGAGAAGAAAGATCTAGGGCTACTTCAGGCTGAGTTTGGAATTATAAAGAAAGAGCTAAAACCTAATCCAGAGGACTCCTTCAACAAAATAAAGAAAAAGCTTCCCCCAGAGATAAAACGTAGAGTTGACGAATGCAGGAAATGGATCATCAAGTGGAACGACGAGCTGACCAAAAAGGTCATCGAAGCTGATGAATTCGTCAAGCAGATCAAGGCTCTCGAGTACACAAAAGACAACATTCAAGAGTACTCTGATAAAATTGACCTCTGCAGTCAGCTGTAGCGAATTTGCATTGAGAACAAGATTGAGATTAGCAAGGAGGACCAATCGATGCTCAACTCGGTTATCTCATTATTAGCTAAGCTGAGGAATGAGTCGATCATGGAGTGCACAGAAAACACAGAGAGGAATAAGGAGAGGATCAAGGTAGCAATTAAGAATAAGATTCCAGTTCTCATGAATTCGCTTAAAGATGTAGAGCATAAATCGAGCGATCCGAAGTTCCTTGAGATTAAAGCTGGAGATGACATTAAGGCACGAGCTGCTGAGGCATAGGCAATTTATGATGAGGCACAAAGGTTAGTCAAGTTCTCGAATGAGATTAAGGAGTAGCAGGAGACGCTGGGCATGTACATTGATCAGTTTAAAGAGGTTGATGATTTTAAAGACATTGCTTTGAACAAATACAGCTTATGGAGCTCATTAGACTAGTGGAATCACTTGGTTCAGAACTGGATTATGGCACCTTTTGGAGAGATTGACACTAAAAAGATTTCACAGGAAAGTGAGAAGTTCTCAAAAGTTGTGGTAAAATGTGAGAACGGACTTCCAGAGAACTCATCTGCAGTGAAAGAACTGAAAAGCATGGTTAATGCGTTTAAAGAGACAATGCCTATTGTTATTGCCTTAAGAAATGATAAGCTTTAAGACTGACATTGGAAAGAGATCAAGTTGATTTTGAACCAGCCTGAAATGGATATTGACGCAATCACACTCGACAATCTCATCAAAATGGAAGTTGACAAATACTCAGAGCTCATTTTGATGCAGTCAACAATAGCTACTTAAGAGCATTTGCTAGAAGAAAACTTACAAGCAATAAAGGAATAGTGGGAAAAGTTCACATTATCGACAGCTCAATATGGAGAAACAGGAATCGTTTTTAATGACTTTTTAGGAAATCAAGAAATCCTTGATGATCTTATTACAAAAATGAATGACATTATGGGTAATAGATTCGTAAATACTTACGAAGACTTAAAAATAAGAGCATCTTGATAAAATGCCGAGTTAGCTTATTTCAGTCAAATATTTGAAAATATTAAAGATTGTCAAAGAGCTTGGATTTACCTTGACTCAATTTTCAAAGCAAAAGACATTTAGCTTATTAATAATGGAAATGAGTATCAAAGTTTCACAAAAACTTATCAAAAGAATTGGTTCCCAATTTAGAAAGAATATTAATCAAAGCCTTGTCAAAAAGTTATTCAAAAAGACAACTTTGTTACTACAAAGCAAAAGCTGAAAGAACTTGAAAAGATTTTAACTACTTTCAATGAAATTTAGAAGAAGTTGGAAGAATATTTAGAAAACAAATGAAAGCTGTTCCCTTGATTTTACTTTATTTCTGATGATGAACTTTTACTAATTTTATCTTCATCAACTGAGCTATTAACGATTGAAAAGCATTTGCAGAAAATATTTGAGGCATTCTACTGAGTCGAGCAAACACCAAATTCTTCATCAAACACTGCAGCATTTATAATTTCTCCTGAAAATGAAAGATTTAAGCCAAAGTCTTTAATCAATTGGCAAAAGTAGAATCCTATAGAGGATAATCTTAAGTTCATTGAGTCATTAATGTCTGACTCTCTTTGAAACTATACAAATCACATTTGGAATGAATTCACAAAGCAAGAAACATCAGACTTCAAAATCTAACTTATAAAAGAAACAGTTCAAAATGTCCCTCCTCAAATGTACCTTGGCTAGTGCATAAGCGTAATCTCACAATGCATTTGGACAATGAACTGTGAAGACAGCATTAATGCTATGGAATCAGACCATAATGCTCTTTCAGACTAGTATTAGCAGGATTGCAAAATCTTAATGGATATGACAGAAATCATTAAAAATCCAAACCTGAGTTCAGTGAAAAGAAAGATATTAGTTTCATTGATCACAGTGGACGTTCATAACTGAGATATAGTTGAGAAACTTTTGAATGAAACAGTGATGAGTACCGAAGACTTCATATGGCAGCAATAGCTGAGATATTACAGCAAAGAATGAGAAAATGCACAAGATAATAATCCAAATAATCAAGTCAAAGAAAGTGTCATTGTAAGATAAGTCACAACAACTATCAATTATGGCTATGAATACATGGGAGCAACTTCAAGATTAGTTATCACTCCGTTGACTGATAGATGCTGGATCACTATTACTGGAGCAATTAACATCAAACTAGGTGCAGCTCCAGCAGGACCTGCAGGTACAGGAAAGACAGAATCAACAAAAGATCTTGCAAAGTCACTTGGAATTCAATGTGTTGTCTTCAACTGCTCAGAACAGATCGAATACACAGTAATGGAAAGACTCTTCTGCGGTCTCTGCATGACTGGTGCCTGGACCTGTTTGGACGAGTTCAACAGAATCGATGTCGAAGTTCTTTCAGTCATCGCTTAAATGCTTCTCTCCATCAAACTGGCCAAGCAACTCCTTGACAAAAATCAAGACGTAGACCGTCAGAAGTTCGTCTTCCAAAGCAAAGGCGAAATTCCCTTGAACCAGCAGTGTGGCGTCTTCATCACCATGAACCCGGGCTATGCTGGCAGAACCGAGCTACCAGACAACCTTAAAGTCCTTTTCAGACCTGTTTCTATGATGATCCCCAACTATGGTCTCATTGCTGAAATCATGCTTCAAGCGGAGGGATTCAAAGACGCAAAGGTCCTCTCCAAAAAGATGGTCCAGCTCTACAAGCTCGCCTCCGAGCAACTCAGCTAGCAAGACCACTATGACTTTGGCATGTGAGCCGTCAAATCCGTCCTCGTCATGGCAGGTCAGCTAAAACGTGAACATCAGACACTCCCTGAAGATGTCGTCCTGATCCGAGCAATGCGTGATTCCAACATTCCCAAGTTCCTGGCTGATGACTTACCCTTGTTCAACGCTCTAGTGCAGGATCTGTTCCCTAATATTCAAATCCCAGATGCTGACTACGGATAGCTACAGACACAAATTGTTCAGTCGATAACTGATATGAAATTGCAGGTGCTTGACAACTTTGTGACTAAAGTGATCTAGTTGTTTGATACTTTTGAGGTGAGATTTGGAGTGATGTTGGTAGGACCTACAGGAGGTGGGAAGACTACATGTTATAAAGTACTGCAGCATGCACATACTTAGTTGAGGAGAGTAGTGAAGACAACTGATTAGAGATTTTAGATTGTTAAGACCAATATTTTTAACCCTAAGAGTATCACAATGGGCGAACTATACGGAGAAGAAAACAAAGACACCAAAGAATGGACCGACGGCCTAGCCAGCAACTTCATGCGTCTCTACACCCAGGATGAATCTCCAGACTGGAAATGGACAGTATTCGACGGCCCTGTTGACTCCCTCTGGATTGAGAACATGAACACTGTCCTTGATGACTCTATGACTCTGTGCTTAGCCAATGGAGAAAGAATGAAGCTCAAAAACTCTATGAGAATGCTATTCGAAGTCTAAGATCTGGCTGTTGCTTCTCCAGCGACAGTGTCCAGGTGTGGAATGGTCTATATGACACCAAAAGCTCTAGGATGGATGCCGTACGTGGAAACATGGCTGAATAATCTATTTGAAAAAGCGACTAATTTCCCGGTACCGGAAGAGGGTAAGGAAGAGCAAGGACCAAAGGCATAGTTGAAGGACATGTTCATTGCGTATATATAGGCGTCTTTAGACTATATGGAAAATCTGAGGGACTAGGAGCCTATCAAGACTTATGACATTCAGAATGTGACTTCGCTTTGTAACTTTTTGGAGTACTTTTTGGTAAAAGAGATCACGCCAAATGACGAGAAGAAAGTGTGGCTTGCCAAGATGGTTGCCCATTTCTCATTTTGTTTCATGTGGGCTTTTGGAGGATCTTTCAACTCGAAAACGCAAGAGTTCAAGATTGATGGATTGGTGCAAGAGCATTTTTCAAAGGTCAAGTACCCTAATAACGAGGAACCTGTATTCTCTTACTTCATTAATCCAAAAGATTTGAAGCCAGTGAATTGGTCGACTGAAGTTCCAAAAGAGTTTTAGTATGACGCCAAATTGCCTTACTTCAGCATTCTTGTGCCCACATAGAACACAGTAAGATATAGCTATTTGCTTGATTTGTGTTTGACAATTAAGAAACATTGTTTCTTTACAGGGGAAACAGGAGTAGGAAAGTCAGTTGTTATTCAGAATTACATTGCTAAAAACAGAGAGAGAAAGCTTCTGAATCCTTTCTTTTTAAATTTTTCAGCTCAAACAGATTCTTACAACACTTAGGCTCTGATTGAAGATAAACTCGAAAAGGTAGGAACTGCATTCGGTTCCCCAGGAGGGCAAACTACTTTGATCTTTGTTGATGACATTAATATGCCTTCTGTAGAAAAGTATGGAGCTCAGCCACCAATTGAGCTTTTGAGACAAATCATCTCAGAAAAAGGATTTTACACAAGACCTCCAGACAAGTTTGAATGGAAGCATTTAGTTGACTATGTGCTAGTTTGTGCAGCAGCTCCACCAAGTGGTGGTAGGTCAGCCTTAACACCATGATTCATGTGACATTTCCACGTCTTTTGCATGCCAGAGAACAATGAAGACATCACTTGACTCATCTTCGAAAGTATCAGTATTGGTTATTTGAAATCAGGAGGATTCAATGAAAGTGTTCAGAGAATGGGGTCATTGGCTGTATCGGCAACTATTGAGATGTTTTAACAAATTACGAAGGGATTGTTACCCATTCCAGCAAAGTTCCACTATACTTTTAATCTGAGAGACATTTCAAAGGTATTTTAGGGCATACTAATGATCAAACCAAAGTCCTGTAGTGACCCTGAAAAATTTATTCAGCTTTGGATCCATGAAGCTTCATGAGTTTTCCATGATAGACTTATCAATCAAGAAGATTGAGACTTTTTTAAAGAAAATGTAGTCAACATTCTAGAATTCAAATTCAGAGAGAAATGAACTCTTGACGACATTTTTAATAAACAACCCATTATTTTCAGCAATCTTATGAGATTAGGAGCAGATGAAGAACTCTATGAGCAGATTAATGACATGCCTAAACTTACAAAACAGCTTTAAGCATAGCTTGATCTTTACAACTTGAGTGAGAAAAACTAAGTCAAAATGGACCTTGTTTTCTTTGAAGATGCAATCCTACATATTTGCAGAATTATTTGAGTGCTTCTTTAGAGAAGAGGAAATGCTATGCTAATTGGGGTGTCTGGATGTGGAAAGTAGTCATTAACAAAGCTGGCCTCATTTATGCTTAATTATGACGTTTATCAAATTCAGTTATGAAAGAATTACCAAATCAAAGACTTTAGAGGTGACATTAAAAAGCAAATGAAGACAAGTGGACTTTAAGGAAAGCCCATAACATTCATCATGACTGATACTTAAATTGTAAACGAAAGCTTTTTAGAAGACATTAACAATGTTTTAAACACGGGAGAAATCACTAATTTGTATGAAGAAGAAGACACAACAGAGATTTTAAGAGACATTGTTTCTTACACAAAATCATTAGGAAGAATTGAACAAAAAGATGTTCTTTATGCAACCTATATTGAGTGAGTCAGAGACATTTTCCATATCATTTTATGTATGTCACCAGTTGGAGATCAACTTAGAATTTGATGTAGACAGTTCCCCTCTTTGGTCAACTGCTGTACTCTTGATTGGTATGATTCTTGGTCAGAAGCAGCTCTTCACACAGTTGCCTCAAAATTCATTTATGAGATTGATGATTTATCTGTAGAACACAAGGAAAGACTCGCCAAAATGTGCATGTATACCCATCTTTCAGTGGAGAAAATGTCTCACCATTTCTATGATGAGCTCAGATGAAAGATTTACACAACTCCAAAATCATATCTTGATGGAATTTATCTGTACAAAGACAAACTAAATCTAAAGAGAAAAGACTTAAAAGAAAGTATTGAGTGATTATCAACAGGTCTTAAGACTTTAGATATGACAAACAAGATGGTCTAATAACTTTAGAAAGAACTGACTGCAATGGAGCCAGAACTTAAAGAACAAAAAACAAATGCTTAGGGAGATCAAGAGAAAATAGAAAGAGAAAAGAAAATTGCTGAAGATGAAGAATTTATTGTTTCATAGGAAACTACAAAAGTAGAAGCAGAAAAGAATAAAGTACAAGAGGTCACAGATAAAGTGTAGATAAAAGTAAATGCTGCAAACATCATTATTAGATAGGCAGAAGACGCTTTGAATTGTATCAATAAAGAGGATGTTGTCAATCTTAGATAAATGAAAAATGCTCCTCCTGAAAAGATTTAGAAAGTCATTTGAATGATTTATCTTCTTTTGAACAATGAGAAAACAGCTAGAGATTTTGAAGATAAAGCCATAAAGAGCTTTTTGGTCAAAATAGAACTAAAAGAATTATGAGAATACTTATAGAAACTTGAATCTGTCTCAGAGCAAACTATCAAAACATTAAAGAACTAGACAGATAAAGATAAAAACTGGAACGATAAAAGCATGGAAGAATGTTCATTAATGTGTCTCAACTTTTATAAATGGGTCAACTCAATTGCTGCTTGCTATTACTTGAAGAAAGAAACTAGACCTCTGCTTGATAATTTGAAAGTATAGTAAAACATTTTAGCAGAGGCTTAAGGAAAACTCGACAAGTAGTAAGCAGCTTTGAAGTTAATCTAAGACGCTGTTTAAAAATTGATTAACGATTTTGAATCAACAAGGAAAAAGATTGAGCATTTAGAATACAGTATCAAAATCAACTCAGAATGATTAGCCCGTGCTCAATAGTTAGTCACTTTGCTAAAAGACGAAGGTGAATGATGGTAAGAGTCGGTGGCAAAGTAAAAAGTAGAAATTGTATAGTTAATAGGAGATGTCTTTATTGCAGCAGCAAGTGTTTCCTATATTGGGCCTTTCACTGGAACATATTGACAATTCCTTGTTAAAGAATGGATTGGATAATGTAAAGACTTTGGAATTCCCATTAGCGATAATTATAGTCTTGTCAATATATTTGGAGACTCAAGAGACATTTGAAAATGGAATTTAAATAGTCTTCCTTCTGACTCTGTGTCAATTGATAATGCCATTATTGCAACTTCAACTCAATGATGGCCTTTAATGATAGATCCACAGACACAAGCAAATTCATGGATTCGTAAAACTTATAAAGAAGACCTTTTGATCTTAAGATTTAACATGCCTTGATTTACTTAAGGAATGGAAACAGCTCTCAAAAATGGAAAAGTCGTATTAATTGAAGATGTCATGGAAGATTTAGAAGCATCAATTGATCCTGTTCTTTAGAAAGCAATTTATTAGAATGAGTAACTAAAGATGATTAAGTTTTGTGATAAGGACATCAACTATGATGATAACTTTAGACTTTCAATCACTACTAAGATGCCAAATCCACACTATTTACCTGAAATTTGCATTAAAGTCACTATCATCAATTTCACTGTTACTTTTGAAGGACTTGAGGAACAAATGCTTGTTGATGTTGTTATGCAAGAAAAACCTGAAGTAGAAACTTAATGAAGACAACTAGCCATTAACTTAGCAAACTTAAAGGCTTAAATTGTTGAAATTGAAAAGAAGATTTTAGCAACATTAGCAAATTCTGATCCAGACACAATTTTAGATTCAGACACTTTAATCAATATTCTTAAAGACAGTAAGAATTCTTCTAATGACATTAAAATTCAGCTAGAGTCTGCTACTCAAATTGAAGAGAATAATACATTGACAAGAAATTCTTACAAATAAGTCAGTGAATGAGGTTCAGTACTCTATTTTGTCATTGCTGATTTAGCTGGAATTGATCCAATGTATCAGTATTCTCTCAATTACGTGAAGAAATTGTTCAATATGGCGATTGAAAATAGCGAAAAGTCAGAGATCATTGAAAAATGAAATCAAATTATGCTCAATGCAATCACTCAATTCATCTTTTCAAATATTTCATGAGGTCTGTTTGAAGCTCATAAACTCATTTTCAGTTTTCTTATTATCACAAGTATTTAGAGATGAGCTGGAATCATTGGTGCTCTTCCTTGGAATATTTTCTTAAGAGGAGCTGGTGTTTTTGATTGATCAAACATGATGTCAAATCCAGCACCCCATTTCCTCAAAAATTCTCAATGGGATGCTCTATGGGAGTTAGGAAATTACATAGAAGATTAGTCTCAAAAGAAAATAAGATTCTTGACCACATTCGATTGAGATATTACCGAATGGGAAAATTATGGAACATCTGACAACATCCTTGATCTAAGAGTTCCTTGTGGACTAAACCAATTTTTACATCCGTTTATAATCATGATCATTCAAAAGATCTTCAGACCTGATAAGTTGATGTTTGCAATCACTGAATATGTAAGACAGCAAATTGGTTGAGAATTTGCTGAAGCCCCACCTTGTTCAATGGAACTACTTTACAGAGATTCAGATAAGATCACTCCTGTCATTTTTGTACTTTCTTAAGGAGCAGATCCATCAATGTAACTTATCAATTTTGCTAAACAAATGAATATGGAAAATAGGCTTACTTACACTTCATTAGGACAAGGCTAAGAAAAACATGCTTCATTTTTGATAGAAGAGGGAAGATAGAAAGGTAATTGGGTCTTATTACAAAACTGTCATCTTTTCAAATCTTGGATGGTTTCTTTAGAACAAATAGTTGCCACATTCAATGAAGAAAAAGACAATATTCACGATGACTTCAGACTCTTTTTGACTTCAATGCCAGCGAAGTATTTCCCTGTTTCAATTTTGTAAAACGGTCTAAAACTGACCACCGAACCTCCTTGAGGCTTAAAAGCAAACATTAAAAGAACCTATTAAGAATTAACAGAGTCAGACTTTAACAAGGAATTCTAAGCCGACCAACTTAAAGAAGACTGGCGAAAACTCCTATTTGGACTGACCTTTTTCCACGCAGTAGTCCAAGAAAGAAGAAAATACGGAGCTCTTGGGTTCAACATCTGATACGAATTCAACGATTCAGACCTCGAAACAACACGTATCATGCTCGAAGACTTCATGAAGAACTGCCAAGACCAAGACGAACTCCCTTGGGAAGCCATGAAGTTCATGTTCGGCCACATAAACTACGGAGGAAGAGTAACCGACGACTGGGACCGAGTACTCGTTCTATGTCTTCTCCAACGTTTCTTCTCGACAGACGACCTCCAAGAGAACTACACCTTCACTGAATCCGGGCGCTACTTCATTCCAAATCTAGCCTCATTGACCGAATACAGAGAGTTCATCGATCAAATCCCCTCATCAGATGATCCTGAGATCTTTGGCCTTAACAACAACGCCAACATCGTCTATATGCAGAACGAATCACTTAATATGGTCAACACTATTCTGGACATCCAACCCAGAGTCACCAGCAAGTAAGCAGGCGGCAAATCTAGCGACGAGATCATCTAGGAGCTGGTCAAATCCTTCGACGAGCGATGTCCTCACCTCCTCGAAATCTCAGGCGAAGGAGTCAAGAAGGACCTCTTCAAACAGCATAATGGTCTCATGCACTGCCTCTCGACCGTCCTCTGTCAGGAAATCGAACGTTTCAACAAGCTGCTCAACAAGATCAAGTCCTCCCTCAAACTCCTGGAAAACGCCATCCAAGGCCTTGTGCTGATGTCCGAGGAGCTCGACTTAATGTACGGCGCATTCCTGAAGAACAAAGTCCCCCAGAACTGGGTAGAATGCGCATACCCCAGCCTCAAGTCCCTCAGCTCCTGGTTCGAAGACCTCATTCTGAGGGTAGAATTCATGCGGAACTGGCTGATGCAGGGCCATCCCAAAGCTTTCTGGCTTTCAGGGTTTTTCTTCCCCCACGGGTTCATGACCGGGGCTTTGCAGACATATGCCAGAAAGACCAATAAGGCGATTGACCTGATTTCATTTAGCTTCTAGGTACGGAAGGAGACAGATTAGAATTAGATCTGAGGGGCGCCAGAAGATGGAATTTATATATATGGGCTTTTTATAGAGGGTGCCAAGTGGAGTGCGGAGAATGAGATACTTGAGGATCAGAATCATGGGGAGATGTATAATTACATGCCAATCATCCACTTCCTTCCTAAAGAAAACCACTAGCCCAACCCCGACGACTACAAATGTCCTATCTACAAGACCTCTGTCCGAGCAGGCGTTCTGTCCACTACCGGTCAGTCTACCAACTTCATTCTTGCCGTTGAACTGGCCCACGCCTAAGAGAATTCATACTGGACTTTGAGAAGTACAGCCATGCTCACGATGCTTGATGATTAATAATTCAATTAAATGGGGTTTTGGGGTTTTGGGGTTTTGGGGTTTTGGGG
>JFJP01012451.1_pt1 | contig 13447 bp, 14 predicted proteins | sample 431651 | NCBI WGS metagenome assembly JFJP01 (sample SAMN02602958, study PRJNA72255) | Microbial mat metagenome, whole genome shotgun sequencing project. | biome: fresh water; feature: sink hole; material: water; isolation source: purple microbial (photo- and chemosynthetic) mats found in...
AATCTGTCCCTCTGGTATACTTAACAAAGAAACCCCGCGGCTGGAACCCGCGAGGCTTTTTATAGAACTACGCGATTCAAGCGCGTAGCGGTTGGGGTGATGATAGCATAATCCTACCGCCTGCGCAAATTGATTTGCACAGGCGGTATTTGTTTTGGGAATCAAGTCAACCTTATGGAAAAAGAATCTTCAATACTTGTTGTAACTTTAGGCAGTAAGCCGCAATTAGTCACGCTGGCTGTGGACTGCTTGCGCCAGCGTGGAGAAATGCTGGACAAAGTTGTAGTTGTTCACGCTTCAAGAGAACGCTCTGAGACACAGAAGGCGCTCCTGCTGCTTGAAGAGCTTTTTCCCAGCAGCTACCCCGACATCAACCTTGAATATCTTCAGTTGGAAAAGGATGGAAAGCCTCTGGCGGATGTCACATCTCCTGAGCAGGTGGAGGTCGCTTTTCAAATGTTGTACTCCACAGTACGCGCCATGAAAATGCAGGATCGAGCGATCCATTTGTTAATTGCAGGCGGGCGGCGCACCTTGACTGTATTCGGCATGGCAGTGGCGCAAATCCTGTTTGATGACCAGGACAATCTTTGGCATATATCTTTGGCATATCGCTTCTCACCCAGAGCTGGAAGAGTCAGGAAATCTTCATGCCAGCGGGGATGAATGGGCAAGGCTAATCCCCATTCCCATCATTGCCTGGGGAAGACTATCCCCCGTGTTTGATGTTCTACGAAGTGTGGATGACCCTTTTACGGCGGCAAAACAGTTGAGCGATTTCCGCTTGCGCGAACAATGGGATGTTGCTCGTATTTTTGTATTAACCAAACTGACTCCCTCGGAGTTATCTATCGTCTTATTATTGGTGCAAGAAGGCTTGAATCAAACCGATATTGCAGAGCGGCTTTCAGTTTCACTGCGTACTGTGGAGCAACACCTGCGTTCCGTTTACCGAAAGGCAGAAGACCATTGGGAGGCAGAAGATATGAATCAGGCACGGTTAATTCGATTATTGAGCTTATATTTTTCTACTTATCGGGGACAGTAAAAGTTGCGTGAAATTACGCATGACAAAACAGCGTCATACGAATAGACTTGACATACTGTTTCCCATACAGCGGGAGGTCAAAGGGCGGACTTGGGAAGCATACTTATTTGAAACAAGGAGGCTGCATGGAAGAAAAAGTTTTGATGGCTGCTTTGGCAGGGTTGTTGCATGATGTGGGAAAGGTGGAGCAGCGCGCCAAAGATGACCCATGGAATCCGCCGCAAGACGCCCGCAACAGCGGACAGCCTGTTCATGCCGCCTGGTCCATCCGCGTGGCAGATTTAGTTCCGCAAAGTTACAGAGGTGCGGCATTGGCAGGCGCGTATCATCACAAGCCCGAAAAATTGGAGGCTGGGGATAAATTCCTCAGCAAGTTAGTGGCGCTGGCAGACAAGTTGAGCGCGGGCGAACGCTCGGATGAAGCAGCACAATACAAAACGAAAAAACCTCCCACGCAGTTGATTTCCATTTTCGACCGCGTGACTTTGAGCAGCAACAAGCGGACAGCGGAGCATTACCTTCCGCTTGCGCCCCTGTCTCTCGATGCTATTGGGAAATATATCGAATCGGATAAAAAACCTGAGCCTGCTACAGCCCGCGACCGATATGATGAACTTCGCCTGGCTTTTGAGGCGGCAATCAAAAAAGACAGCGTGGACAGCGAAACCTACCTCGAAAACGTTCTTGCGGCGATGCAAAGATATACCTGGTGTGTGCCGTCCGCTTTTTATTACAACATTCCCGATGTTTCATTGTATGACCATTCGCGCATGACTGCTGCGCTGGCGACGTGCCTTTGCGAACGCAACGAAGGCGAGGTGGATTCCCTGCTCGGCGCAGTCGCCCGCGATTTTCAAAGAAAAGCCGCCGCAGGGGACGCAGAACTTCTCGCGCAACCTGCCGCCTTGCTGGTAGGCGGCGATATTTCGGGCGTGCAGGATTTTATTTACACCATTACAAACAAAGGCGCAACCTCTGCCCTGCGCGGACGCTCGTTTTACCTGCAAGCGTTGACCGAGACGGCGGCGCGCTTTGTCCTGCGCGAGTTGGAACTGCCCTACACCAACCTGATTTACGGCGGCGGCGGAAATTTCTACATTCTGGCGCGGGCAAGCGATAAAGATAAGTTGAAGAATGCAAACCAAAAATTGAGCCGCATCCTCTACAAACATCATCAAGGCGATTTGTATGTGGCGGTAGCAGGCATTCCACTTCAAGCCAAAGATTTTATGCGCCCAAGCGACAAGAACAAGCCCCATCCATTGAGCGCGAAATGGGGCGAACTGGCGCGGCAGGTAGCGGTAGTGAAAAACCGCCGATTTATCGAACTGGAGGAGAGTGAATTAGCCGTTTTGTTCACACCACAGGGACACGGCGGGAACGAAGAAACGCAGTGCGTAGTATGCGGAAGGGAATTCAACCCGGTCGAACAGAATACGCAGGATGAAAAGGATAAAGGAAAGTGCGCGGCTTGCCTTTCTTATGAAGATTTGGGGCGCAGGCTGCGCGATGCCAGATTCGTTTCGTGGAGACTGCTCAAACGCCCCACATCGGTTGCGCCTGTCAAAGCCGAGATGCGCGGAGGAGAGTGGCGCGAGGTTCTAAATCATTTAGGCTTTGATGTTTATCCCTGCGAAAAACTGGCGGATGTTCCGAAAGAGGCTTCTCTGGTATGGGCATTGAGCGATGACGCTTTCGGTGAATCGCAAAAAGCCCAATCCTCCGCGACGCTGATTCGCCACCTGCTGGTCAATGTCACTCCCAAACTTTCCGAGCCGTATACCACCAACGATGGCGAAGCGCTCAAAGCGGGCGACATTAAACCGTTCGAGAAGCTGGCAAAAGACTCGCAGGGCATCACCCGCCTAGGCGTTTTCCGTGCTGATATAGATGACTTGGGAAAACTCTTTGCCGATGGGCTAGGCAATGACGCCACCCTCTCACGGATCGCTTCGCTGAGTTTTGCCATCAGCCTGTTCTTCGAGGGCTGGGTAGGCAAGATAGCGGAAACACGGAACAAGGAACACAGAGACAGGTTGTACGCCATCTACTCTGGTGGCGATGATCTTTTCTTTGTTGGCTCATGGGATGAACTGGTGGAATTCGCCTGGCAGGTAAATGAAGACTTGCAGAAATATACAGGCGGTCACCCCGATATTCACCTCAGCGGCGGCATGGTTTTGGTCACAGAGAAATACCCGCTTGCCAAAGCAGCGCAGGACGCAGAAAAAGCGGAAAAAGCCGCCAAAGGTTTGACTTGGTGGGATGAGCATGGCAACAAACGTAAAAAAAACGTCTTTTCCTTCTTGGGTCAGCCGCTCGGCTGGAAGACCTTTGGTCGCGCAAGAGACCTCAAAGTGCGATTGCTGACCGAAATCGAGAAGGAAAAACGAAAATCCATCATCCGCAAATTGCTCGAAAACCATGCCTTGTATGCGGAGGCTGAAAAGCAGCGCCGCGAAGCGGGCAAGGACAAAACGGCGCAGGGAAAGCCGCAAATCTTATATGGTCCCTGGAATTGGCGGATTGTTTACACTCTCAACCGCAATTTGAAGGATAAGAACAAACCTTTCGTTCAGGAAATCAGCGACCCCGCCAAAATGGAATGGGTTGGCGTCGCCGCCCGCTGGGCGGAGTTGGAAGAGCGTTCACGAGATTGATATATGCCTGACTTCAATTTCGATTTATTTATCAAGTCCGATCAATACGAAGAAACGCTATTGCGTGATCGCAAGGCGTTTATAGAGTATTGGAAAAATTCAGAAAAAGCTGAATTCCTACGCGATGTGATTGCGCTTGCAAACACCGCTCGTATGATAGGCGAGCCTGCTTATTTGATATTAGGTATTCGGAATACAGCCGAGAGAACTTCTGATGATATTTGCGGTATTGGCGAGATGTTTGATAGACAAATATGTCAAGGCAAAACGGAACTCGAAGCGCGCGAAACGATGCGGCAAGAAATGTCAGCAACTATTCAAAGATATATAGCGCCGCTCATTTCGCCAGATATTCGATTCGAAAAAATTGATCAAAAAGTTGTTGGTTATGTTTTGATACCGCCTTTGGCAGGCGACAAGCCGTTCCAGTCGCGTGAGTTTCGGCAAGGTGGACAAACTTACTTACAGGAAGGTCAATGTTGGTTACGCTTTGGCGAAAGTAAACATAAGGTTGCATATGAAGAATTAGCGCCTGAAAACGACAAACTTCGCTACTCTTACGCCGAAGTTCCTTATGTGTTACCTAATATTTGGAGTGGATATTTTTCTTCAATCGTCTCTGAATTGGATAAGCGCTGGACTGAGTTCCCCAAACCTGACGAATCCGCATATCAAGATTTGCGCACGGATAGAGGTTTATATATCGGTGACGTGTGGAATTCGTTTTTAAAGGGAGAGGACAGTTTACTCATTTTGCAAGGCGAGGCTGGTTGCGGAAAAACGCTTTTTTTGGAAAAGAAAATATACAGGCTTGCTGAACAAGGTATTAATGACACAAATGTGGCAATTACAAACGAAGAATATCGTCCACCCAAAGAATTTGTTCCTCTACTTTTTCGACTGAGGGATATAGGCAGGTACGATTTCAAAGATTCAGAGCGATTCACGTCTCGACTATGTAGCAAGATGTCCGCTCTTTGGCGTAATAACACCCACGTCAAGCAAAAGCCCATTCATCCTCAAAAACTGCTTGATAACCCAAGAATAAAATGGCTTGTCGTCTTGGACGGGCTGGATGAGATTGGAAAACCTCAAGACCGTATAAATTTTCTAAAGACTTTACATGGTTTTATATTAGATTATCCGCGCGTCAAGATAGTATTAAGCACCCGCAACAGGGTAGCGTTAGATGGAGAATTTTCAAATAGTCAGATTCTAAAAATTGCTCCGATGGATGCTCTGCAAATCAAGCATTTTTTGCTATCATATCGTACTGACAAAAATGAAGAAGAAATATTCAATTTTGTAAATGACTGCGAAAAATACTCGGATTTGTGGAAGTTGTTAAGCACCCCTGTTTACCTAAATGAAGCGGCAAATTACCTTAACATCCCAACTGTTACACGCGATGCGCCTGTAAACCCGGACATGCGAGTTCTTACCGCTCAAACCATTCAAGGTTTGTCCGAGACGTCCAGCATTGAAAACGCGCCAGAGACTGTGTTCTTTGACTCAGAGTTAACTTTTGATTTAGAGAGTCCAATTTCAAATGAGAAAAATACTCTGCAACAGGAAATTACAGATAATACAGATACAGATGACGCGTATTTTTCACCTCCCCGTTTGTTGGATCGAATTTACACTGCATTTTGGGAACGCGAAGAAAGGCGAAAACGTTTTGAAAATATTCAACGACTGCGAACAAACACCTATTTTTTGGCTATAAGAATGCGAGACAAGTCAGAAAAGATGGAATGGGATTACGCTAGAAGGCGAATTAGCAGCATTTCTGGTTTGAATTGGGTATTGGAAATGGGAGTGTTATCAGACGATGAATCTAGCGTGTTTTTCTTAACCCCGTCTACTCAGATTTATGCTGCCGCTAAAAGCATTCAATGGCGCATGAAGTGTAAACCAGTAAAGGTGCTAAAAGATGGCGTTGCCATGTGGAGCAAAGAGTACTTCAATGATGTAGAACTTTTTTTCTTTGAACTGACAGAAAAAAGGCTAAGTTCAGTTTTATACCCACAAGGAGATACAAATGGCTAATTTATCCCCGCAGGAAATCCATGAGATTATCACAAATGATGAACGCGCAGACCTGGTGGTCAAACGCGCCAGCGAAATTGGGCAGGCATTGAGCAAATCCCTGAATACAGCGCAAATTCGCGCGTTGTTTGGGGAGGTGCGCCAAATCGAAGGGCAATTGAGCATTGACCATGTAAAAGCCTGGCGGCGATTGTATTTGTTAAAGCCCAAAATGGCTTACCGTGTCCGTCGGGCAACAGGCTATGGCGTGAAGGATCTGGTCGCAATTCTCGACCCCGCCATTGACGAAGTGCTTACAGCAAAAGGCGATACACAGCAAAAGCAATACTACAAAAACTTTGTCGAATTCTTCGAAGCCATTCTCGCCTATCACAAGTCCTTCGGCGGAAATTAGGCAAATAATCCAAAATCACAAACCATAAATAAAACATTTCATGGAGGAACCCATGTCTGAAATCAAAAGCATAAAACTGGTTGGACGCGCATTAATCACCTTCGACATCGAAGCCATGACAGGCTTGCACATCGGCGGTTCGGACGCGGGCGTGGAAATTGGCGGGGTGGATAAAACCATCATCCGCGACAAACTGACCAACCGCCCCTACATCCCTGGCTCATCGCTCAAGGGCAAGATGCGCAGTTTGCTGGAAAAGTACAACGGACTGCCCCAAAACAAGAAAATCGGTCAAGGCTATATTCATACCTGCGACGAGCCTGGCGACTACAAAACCTGCAAGGTCTGTCAGGTGTTTGGCGTGCCGGGCGAGAAAGGCTTTTCGACCCCCACCCGCTTGACCGTCCGCGATGCGTTTTTGAGCGAGAAAAGCGCCGAGGATTTGGCAGATAAAACCGACCTGCCGTTTACCGAAGTCAAGACCGAAGTCTCGATTGACCGCGTGACCAGTGCCGCCAACCCGCGCCAAATGGAGCGGGTGCCTGCGGGGACGGTATTTGGCGGATTCAAGATGAGCAAGGATAAGAAGGAAATTCCCCAGCCCGCTGAAATGGTTTACACCGTGTACGAGATTACAGAAAACGGACAGGTCATTCACAAAGCCGAAACAGACGTGGAACGGCTTACGGTATTACTCGAAGGGATGAAACTCATCGAAGACGATTACCTCGGAGGTTTGGGGTCGCGCGGCTCTGGCAAGGTGGCGTTCAGAAATATCTGCCTCAAATGGCGCAAAGACCCCGCCGAAGAAGCCAAAACCATCGGGCGGGAATCCTATCCGACCCTGGCGGAATTTGCCGCCGATTTCGAGAACGTAAAAAACGCCATCAAACTTTAATCTTCTGGAGGCTTTATGCCTGCGCTTAACCTGTACCACCTTGCCTTCCCGCATGGCTTGCACATTGGTCACGGCGGAGTCGAAAGTATCGAGGAAACGCTCAACCACATTCCATCGGATACCCTTTTTGCCGCCCTGCTCGATACCTGGATTCATTTTGGAAAACAGGCGGAACAAATTCTTCCATCGCCCGATGCCCCGCTCTTTCGGGTGACATCTGCCTTCCCGTTTGCAGGCAAGGTGCGCTTTTATCCCAAGCCTGTAGATTTGCGCGCGCTGTTCAGTGAGGAGGCACTCAAATCCGAAGGCGCGGGTAAACGCATGAAAAAAATTCGCTGGATTTCGGAAGGGCTATTGGAGAAGGCAGCGGGCGGCGAATCTTTAGACGCGTACTTGTTCCCCGAAGATGAGGATGAAGAACCCCAGGGCGGCGTTGCCCTGCAAGGCGGCGCCTTTTGGCTGCTGGAAGAAGAGATCGCCCGCCTGCCCAAAACCATGCAAGCGGAACGCGGCAAGCGTTTTGCCATGCGCCGCAAGAAGGTGGCTGAAGCGCAAACCGCCCCGCGCGTCACGGTTGACCGAATCAGTTCCGCTTCCAATCTTTTTCAGTCGGAACGGGTCACATTCAGCGAGGACTGCGGCTTGTGGTTCGGAGCTATGGGACAAACCGAAAGCCTGCCTGAAATATTGGCGGCATTGGGCGACTCAGGAATCGGCGGCGAGCGCACGGCTGGCTATGGCGCTTTCAAGATAACGGCGATGGAGAAAAAGGAATTTGCCGCCCCTAAAACCCGCGCCTACTTACTCAGCCGCTATCATCCCGCCGCAAATGAAATTGACCTGCTGAAAAATGAAGAGTCTGCCTACCGCCTTGAGAGTATTTCGGGCTGGCTGCGCACGCCCCAAAACGCCGCCGCCCAGCGCCGCAAGAGCGTGTGGATGGTGGTAGAAGGCAGCTTGATTGGCGGAGTTCCGCAAGGCGATGCGGCGGAGGTTTCGCCCGATTACGAAAATGAAGCGGAAAAATTCCCGCACAAGGTATACCGCCCTGGTTTTGCGGTGGCATTCGAGTGGAAGTCGAGGAAGGCATGAGCGCATATAACTACCAAATCCAGCGCCTGAAAATTACCACGTTGACCCCCCTGCATATCGGCAGTGGAAATAAACTCCTGCACGAATATGACTATGCCATTCACAAGGGATTTACCTGGCGCATTGATGAAAACACATTGCTCGACGCGCAAAGCGTGGACGACCCAAAGGTTGCCGCCATGCTGGCGCGAACCAAACCCGCGCAATTGCTCAAAGCCGCCGATTTTAAGCCCGAAAACAAATTCTTTCGCTACGTGATGAAGGGAACCCCCAATTCAGAAGCGGAAGGCGCGGTTTTGGTCGAACAAATCAAAGACTCGTATGACTGCCCCTATTTGCCGGGGACTACGCTCAAGGGAGCGCTGCGCACCGCATTGGGTTGGCATTTATGGAAGCAGCGTGGTCTGCACGCAGATCTGGGACAATTGAACTCGTCACCCAAATTTGCCGCTGGAAAATATGAAGACGCTTTGTTTGGTGATACACCCAACAAAGACCTCTTACGCGCCTTGCAGGTGGAAGACAGTGCCCCTCTCGACCCCAAAGTTTTAATGCTGGCAAATGTCAAGGTGACAACTCATTCACCAAAACAGGGAAGAAAACAAGGCGCGCCCATCGAAGTGGAAGCTATCCGCAAGTCGGTGACTTTCGAAACCAAAATCAAACTCGACTTACAGTTATTTTCAGATTGGGCAAAACAGCGCGGGCTTTCACTGGCGGGGGAAGAATCACTGCTAAATTTCGCCTCCATCGCACGCGAGCACAACGCGGAAATCATCCGCCGAGAAGTGGAATGGGCAAGGAAACTTCCCGATGGAAAGAACGTCCTCGCCTATTATCAGGAAATGCAGGGGTTTTCGCTTGCGCCCAACCAGTTCTTTTTACAACTTGGCTGGGGCGGCGGATGGGAACAGAAGACATTTGGCTCGCGCCTCAAGCAAAACCCCGAGTTCATGCATGGAATTCTCAAGGCACGACGCGATGGCGGCTTCGATGTTGGACGCGGACATGTTCCGCACAATATCACCGATTTTCCCATCAGCCGCCGTATTGCAATGGGTTACCTGCGCAATGCGCAAGGCGAAATCACCCGTGAAGTCCCCGCCCTGCCGTTGGGCTGGGTTCTGGTGGAAACTGATGATTGGCGATTGGAGAAATAATAATGTCTTTCAAGCCTCTCTTTGTATTGTCTTTTTGTGGCATTAGTCTTTTTACCTATGATCAGAACACGGAAGACAAAAATCTTTTAAATCGTTATACAAACTTCAAGCGTCCGGAAGATATAGAGCCGAAGGATTTATCGGCAATTCGTAATATTCTGGAGCGACGCAGAGCTGAGTTTTTTCAGTTTGATATGGAAAAGATATCACAGGCTTCGGCTGAATTAAACGGCATAATCCAATACTACAATGGGAATGTGGCGGGCAAGTCAGGTTCAATTCCCGATCAGCACACCCTGCTATGCACCGATACCTGGCTTGGTGAAGCAGCCGCCAATCTGGTTAATGAGTGGTTGAATACCAAATCCCAAATTAACTCCAGGGTCGAGAGAATCACAGACTTGCAAACAGAAAATCCGGACGAATTTCAGATTGCCTTGACCGACCTGGTAAATTGGTGCAATGGTTTATTACCCGATTATCACAGGTCTGGTTATCATATCGTTTTTAATCTTACGGCTGGATTCAAAGCCATCCAGGGATTTTTACAAACCCTGGCGGTTTTTTACGCCGATGAAACTGTGTATATATTTGAGCGCTCAAAAACACTATTAAAAATTCCCCGCCTGCCGTTGAAGATGCAGCCTGACGAAGCGATTCAGAATAACTTGACTGCGTTTCGCCGGTTGGCAAATGGGTTGCGTGTGGACAGCGACAGACTCGGCTCCATTCAAGAAACCCTCATTATGTCACTTGAATATCAATACGCCCTTTCCACCTGGGGCACACTGGTTTGGAATCAAACCCGACCGGAATTGTATAAGGAAAGGTTATGGGATTCTCCAAGTGAAAAAATAAAATTCGGCGAAAAATTTCAAGCCAGCCTGGCAGGTCTTGAAAAGGATCGGATGCGCATGGTTAACGAAAAGATAGACGATCTGGCTGTTTACCTGGAAAACAAAACGGGCAGAAGCCTGACTTCGTTGGATTTCAAGCCCCTCCAAGGGAATCCAAAGCCACCTTGTACTCATGAAATGGATGCCTGGCACGATGGCAGCGCCATGCGCCTTTTTGGTTACTATCAAAGCGATACGTTTTTAATTGATCATCTGGGCAAAGCATTACATTAGTTTCCAAGTCCCCAATCCAAACTCTAAAATCGGAAATCCAACATGATTATCCTCAACTTCTCACACCCGCTCACCCCTGAGCAGATTGCCAAAATAGAAGAACTCTCCAACCGTAAGGTGGAGCAGGTGATTGCGCTGGCGACAACTTCTCACACCCGCTCACCCCTGAGCAGATTGCCAAAATAGAAGAACTCTCCAACCGTAAGGTGGAGCAGGTGATTGCGCTGGCGATTCAGTTTTCGCACGATGAGCCGTTTTTGCCGCAGTTGCAGCAGGCGTTGACTCAGGCGACTTTTTCCCCGGAGCAGTGGCAGACTGCTCCTATTATTGTAAACCTGCCTTCTTTTAATTACATCAGCGCGCTGGCTCTGGCGGAACTACACGGGCGCATGGGGTACTTTCCGCCGATCATTCGCATGAAGCCGGTGCAGGGCGCCATGCCGCCGCGTTTTGAGGTGGCTGAGGTGATTAACCTTCAGGCGGTGCGCGATGAAGCCAGAAAGCAGAGATTTTAGTTAGATGGAACTCCTATCTCTCGTTCTGCCTTTTAAGCCAGTGCCCCAGCCCGCCGAGCCTGCCACAACTCCGCTTTGGTGGGGACGCGCCGCCCACGCCCTGTTATTGGATGTGGTGCGCAAACACGATGAATCGCTTGCCGCCAACTTGCACGAAATCGCCAATCAAAAATTGCAAATCGCAAATCCCGAATCGCAAAGCCAAAATCAGACTCGCCCGTTTACGGTTTCGACGTTGATGGGACGTTTCAACAAGGGCGCGTTGATTGCTGACCAAACCTATATTTTGCGGCTGACGGCTTTTCGCGCGGATGTGGCAAATGCTCTCGCGGCAGAATCAAGCCACGGGTTGCTGCGCGGCGGGCAATTGGTCGAGTTGGATTATCACCAGTTCCAAATCCAAAATCCCCAATCCGCAATCCAAAATCCAAAATCGCAAATTGAAAGTCCCTGGTCAGCCATTTCCACCTATCAGGATTTGAGCGCGCCATTTTTGCTTTCAAAACAAAATGCGCCGCGCCGCGTGACTTTGCAGTTGACCAGTCCCACCACGTTTAAGTCGGGGGGAATTCATGTGCCGGTGCCTACGCCTTCGCTGGTGTTTGGCAGTTTGCTGGAGCGCTGGAATGCGTTTGCGCCGATTGCCTTTCCTGCCGAGGTGAAACGCTATGCCGAGGAGTGCCTGGCAATCAGCCGTTACGATTTGAAAACGAAGCCCATTCCGCAAAAAGGCGATGGGCTGCGCGTGGGCGCGGTGGGCAGTGTGACCTATACTGCGGTGAATTATGACCGCTATTGGATGAGCGTGATTGCCACTCTGGCTGAGTTTGCGCTGTTTAGCGGGCTGGGTACAGGCACGGCGCAAGGGCTGGGACAGGCGAGACGGGTTTCTGATTTTTGATTTTAGATTTTGGGTTGCAAATCGCAAATCTAAAATCTTCCGCACTTTAACAACCGAATAGTTTTAAAAGTTGCGTGAAATTACGCATGACGTTTCAACGCGACTCAGGTACGATGGGCGGAAATCTCCAATCCCAATTCGCAAATCCAAAATCCCCCCATGCCCCCACTCTACATTGTTCAACAAAACACCAAAATTCGCATTCGCAACCGCCGCTTGCAGGTAGAGCGCGACCCGTCGCCCGATTCTCAATCCCCAATCGCAAATCCCGAAGTCCTAATCAGCGTTCCAATTGGACAGGTGACTCAGGTGGTTTTGTTTGGCAATATCAGCCTGACCACGCCCGCCATCGATTCGCTGTTGGCGCAAAATGCCGAGGTGGTGTTCCTGACTCAAAACGGCGAGTATCGCGGCGAGTTGATCGGCAGTCTGACTCCGCATGTTCCCATGCGGCGGGCGCAGTATGCGCGGTTGAGCGACCCCGCTTTTACGCTGGAAATGGCAAAGGGGTTTGTGACTGCCAAGTTACAACACCAGCGCGCGTTTTTACAACGTCACACGCGCGAAGAGCGTTCGGCGGCGGCGCTTTCGAGTATCGAGCATTTGGAACGCGCCCTGCAATCTGTTCCTCAAAAGACCACGCTCGACAGCCTGCGCGGGGTGGAGGGTTCGGCGACGGCGGCGTATTTTTCGGCATACCGCTCTTTCTTTGCGGCTGAGTGGAAGTTTACCGACCGCAACCGCCGCCCACCCGCTGACCCCGTGAATGTGCTGCTTTCGTTTGGGTATACCCTGCTGGCGCAACTGGCAAGCGGAGCCATTCAAACGGTGGGGCTAGATCCCTTTGTTGGTTTTTTACATGAGGTGGTTTACAACCGTCCCGCCCTGGCGCTGGATTTGATGGAGGAGTTTCGCCCGGTGGTGGATGGGGTGGTGCTGTGGTGCTGCCGCAGCGGAACCTTAACCCCCAGCGGAGATTTCACCCCCGGACCTCCCGAACGCCCGATTATTTTGGATGATGATGGCAAGCGCCGTTTTTTGCAGGCGTATCAACAGCGCATGGATCAGACCTACACTCACCCTTTGCGCGGCATGAAGTTCACCCTGCGCCAATGTCTGATCGAGCAAAGCCGTCAGGTGGCTGATTCGCTGTTGGCTGGTCAACCCAATTATCAGGGTGATCGAGCAAAGCCGTCAGGTGGCTGATTCGCTGTTGGCTGGTCAACCCAATTATCAGGGTATGGGGTTTCGCTGATTTTAGGTTGACAATCCCCGATCGCAAATCCAAAATCTCCAATCCCCATGCGCTCCTTCTTCCTGCTTGCCTATGATATTGCCGATAACAAACGCCGCGCAAAGATTGCCAAATTGATGGAGGCAATGGGCGAGCGGGTACAGGGCAGTGTCTTTGAGGCATACCTCGATGCGGCGGAACTGCAAAAGGTTGTGAAAAAATCTGAAAAGGTGATGAAGATGGAGGAAGACAGCCTGCGGATTTATTTTTTGTGCGAATCCTGCCGCCCCAAACTGAAAACGCTGGGGCAGGGCAAACCCACGCCGCCGCCTGATACGCTGATCGTATAGCCTGCGTACCCCTCGC
>JFJP01022129.1_pt1 | contig 13447 bp, 10 predicted proteins | sample 431651 | NCBI WGS metagenome assembly JFJP01 (sample SAMN02602958, study PRJNA72255) | Microbial mat metagenome, whole genome shotgun sequencing project. | biome: fresh water; feature: sink hole; material: water; isolation source: purple microbial (photo- and chemosynthetic) mats found in...
TATACAAGGCTCCGGCAGCATCGTTGAAATGATAAGTATCCAAAGCTTGTGCAGCAGTGTGGCTTGCCTGAGAAAGCCGGGATAAAATCCACCGATTCGGAAGTGATAATTCGCCTTTGATTTCAGAGCCTTTGCTGATAACTTCATCAGATATATTCATCAGCGCAAATCGCGCCGCATTCCACAGCTTGTTGATAAAATGCCGGTATCCTTCAACGCGCTTTTCAGACATCTTCACGTCTCTGCCCTGCGCTGCAAATGCGGCTAATGTAAAGCGGAAAGCATCTGTGCCGTAACGATCAATCACTGAGAGAGGATCAATCACATTGCCTTTGGATTTGCTCATTTTCTGCCCGTCTTCATCGCGCACCAGCGCATGAATATACACATCTTTGAACGGCACTTCGCCCATGAAGTGAATGCCCATCATCATCATCCGGGCAACCCAGAAAAAGAGAATATCAAACGCCGTAACCAAGACTGAGGTGGGATAAAAGGTTTTCAATAAGGGCGTATTGTCGGGCCAGCCCATAGTTGAAAAGGGCCAGAGCGCGGAACTGAACCATGTATCCAGCACATCTGTTTCCTGAATCAGCTCTGTGCCGCCGCACTCGCAGGCAGCGGGCGTTTCCATTGCCACCGTCATTTTCTGACATTTCTGACAAGTCCACGCGGGAATCTGATGCCCCCACCAGATTTGGCGCGAAATGCACCAATCCCGGATATTGTTCATCCAATCAAAATAGGTATTTGCCCAGACTTCCGGGATAATCCGGGTTTTTCCTTCTTTGACGGCTGCAATGGCTTTTTCAGCCAGCGGTTTTACGCTGACAAACCATTGCTTGGACAGATTCGGCTCAACCACCGTATGACACCGATAACAATGCCCCACGCTGTGTTTGAGCGGTTCGATTTTTTCCAAAAGCCCTAACGCCTGAAGTTCTTTGACCACTGCTTCCCGGCATTTGAACCGATCCATGCCTTCAAATTTCCCGGCTTCCGCCGTCATCAGTCCGTCATCGCCGATAACCTTGATTTCAGGCAGATTGTGCCGTCTTCCGATTTCAAAATCATTGGGATCATGCGCCGGTGTTACTTTTAATGCGCCGGTTCCGAAATCCATATTCACATAGCTGTCTCTGATAATGGGAATTTTCCGATTCATCAACGGCAGAATCACCACGCTGTGGCTGAAATTCTGATACCTCTCATCATCCGGGTGAACAGCGACCGCCGTATCGCCTAGCATGGTTTCAGGGCGGGTGGTGGCAACCGTTATTGCGCCTGTGCCGCCGGGGAACGGATAGCGGATATGATACAGATGCCCGTCCGATTCCTCATGTTCCACTTCCAAATCTGACAATGCCGTAGAACATCGGCAGCACCAGTTGATGATATAATTTCCCTGATAAATCAAGCCCTCTTCATACAACTGCACAAAGACCTTGCGAACCGCGCGGGATAACCCCTCATCCATTGTAAAGCGTTCCCGCTCCCAATCGCAGGACGCGCCCAGCCGTTTGAGTTGGTTGATGATCGCGCCGCCGGATTCTCTGCGCCATTCCCAGACCCGCTCAATAAACTTTTCCCTGCCTAGCTGATGACGATCCGAGCCTTCAGCCGCAAGCTTTTTTTCAACCACATTCTGAGTGGCAATACCCGCGTGATCCGTGCCGGGCATCCATAAAACATTATCCCCGCGCAGTCGCCGATAGCGGCATAAAATATCCTGCAGGGTATTGTTCAACGCATGTCCCATGTGAAGCACGCCGGTTACATTCGGCGGCGGAATTACAATGGAATAGCCTTTTTTCGCGCTGTGTTCCTGCGCTGCAAACTTATGATTTTCTTCCCAAAACCGATACCAGCGTTTCTCCGCCTCATGCGGTTCATACGCTTTATCCAGCAAATCGGTAGTCATACTCGCTCCTCTAACGACGCTCGACGTCGTTTTGCATCAGAATAATTCTCAACTTTTTTTCAAGTTCTTCGGTAAATGTTTTTTCAATTACCTGCGTTACAATATGCTCTATTTTTTCGGAAAACACTTTCTGAATCACGCGCTCCAAAGCCGCCTCCATCTGCTCCGGCGTGATGGAAAGATAAAACGGCGATTCCCCCTTTGCCTCATAACTGTCTATCGGACGGATCATATCCGAGATGACCGTCCCTTCGCCTTCCTGCGGATTTTTGATGATTTCTTCTATCGGAACATACTCGTCTTCTTCAAGATTTTTATTATCCGGCTCTCTTTTCTTTTCGGTTTCAGGCGGAATATCCAATGGCACAAGGTCCATTTCCAGAAATTTCAGAAGGTCTTTTTCGTCATCTCTCAACTCCTCGCCATCCAGAATTTCAATATCCGAAGGCGATTCTTCCGATAGGATCCGACTAAGTGTTCTTTCCTGACCGGAAGCCGTTCAATTTCCTCTGAAATTTCCTGAGCAAAATCTTTCTTCGGTGCGGAGTCTTTATTCAGAAGATTAATTTTAGCAGGGATTTCAACATCTTTAACAGCTTTTGGCAGAATAACGGTCTCAAGTTCACGATCTGCCACACTGTCGTGTTCAAGCATTTTTTCAATAGCCGTATTCGGCTGACACGAGGAAATATCGGTTGCGGAGTCCTGATGGGACGAAGAAATATCGGTTATCGAATCGCTGTGCAGTGAAGAAATAATCGTTTCAGGGGCAAGCTCAAAGATATCGTCTTCTGAAATATCCGAGACATTTTTTTCCGGCTGCTGAAGAGATGGAACATCTTCCGCCAGAGCGATAATTGTTTCTGCATTAAGCTCTGAAATAACTTCTTTTTCCGCTGTTTCAACAATATCAGAATCTATATCAATGTCCAGCAGATTGCCGTCATCGTTATCCTGATGAATCAGTTCGGCACTTTTTGCCTGATGCTCAGGCGGCGCGATAATCGTCTCGGCATTCAGATCCGATATGGCTTCTTCATCAGAGACTTCCTCCGCAAGTTCCGGGTCAATATCAATATCCAGCAGATTGCCGTCGTCTTTGTCCTGATGAATCTGTCCGGCACTTTTTGCCTGATGATCGGGCGGCGCGATAATCGTCTCGGCATTCAGATCCGATATGGCTTCTTCATCAGAGACTTCCTCATCAAGTTCCGGGTCAATATCAATATCCAGCAGATTGCCGTCGTCTTTATCTTTACGGAGCGATTCGGCAGGTTGTTCCGGCAGTGCGATAATCGTCTCGGCATTCAGGTCAGAAATGTCATCCTCATCATCGGCTTTCTCAAACACCTTTTCGGCAAGCTCCAAATCAACGTCTATATCTGATAACCTGCTATCCTCTTCGTTTTCAAGAAGCAGATTGGCACTTTTTGCCTGATACTCAGGCGGCGCGATAATGGTCTCAGCATTCAGGTCAGAAATAGCTTCGTCATCATCGTCATCGGCTTTCTCAAACACCTTTTCGGCAAGCTCCGCGTCAATATCCGGTGAGTTATTATCCTCTTTCGGAGATTCCCCGTCTTCATCCGGAAAATCTTCTTCATCCTCCGCCGGAGCAATGATGGGATTTGAATCCGAGCCCAGAATTTCATCGGCGTCTGCTGACAAAAATTCTTTCTCAGGTGAGATAATGTCTCCGGTATGATACACGGACTCGTCATCGGAGTCTTCTTCGGAAAGCGGTTGAGAAACATCATCAGATTCGGGAATATCCTCCGGAAAAGAAGTTTCTCTGACATTTTCAGGGGCGATGTCTGATTTGCTTTCGGCAGCCTCCTGAGCAGCAAGTATCTGCCTGACTTCCGACATAAAATTATCGTCTTCGTCAAACAGCTTTATCTCTGCCTCATGTTGAGGAATATCGTGTTCGTCATCTATTATGCTGATCTCTTCGGCATCCGCGTGAAATCCTACGGGAACAATCAATTCTCTTGTGTTTTCAAGAATCTCTGCTCCGAGTCCGAGAATATCGTCAATATCCCGAATATCCTGAGAATCCTTATCACTGATTTCTTCGGCGAGTACCAACAGTTCAATGGTTTCATCCTCTTCTTCTCGTTCATCTGCCGACTCTACGATGGCTTCGATTCCCAATTCCAAAACTTCATCATCCGGCTCCTGCTTTTCCGGCACAGGAATATAGGATGGCGCGGGTTTTTCTATGGTTATCGGCTCAGAGACAATGATGCGCTCGCTGCTATCGGACTCGTCTTCGACAAAATCCGAAATATCTTCTTCAAGACCTGAAATGGTTTCATCCGAATCTTCAGACGCCACAACTGCCTGACTGTCGGTGTCAAAAACATCTCCGATATTCAGAGCGCCATGTTCGCCGTCTTCGGGCTTTGCATGTTTTTCAGAGGTCTCTGTTTCTGATGGTGCAATAATGGTTTCTGCATTTACATCATAATCTTCTTCAATAAGAATATCTTCTTCCGCATCATCGAGCGTTTCATCCGTATGCCGTATACTGATGGGGGAGTCCTCCGACAGCCCGATAATATCGTCGTCGCTGACAAATAATTCTTCGTCAGGAACCTCCGATAAGTCAAGAGTATCATTTTTTTCCATCGGAATATCCGCATCATAAATGGTGGTCCGATTTTTTCCTTTTTTATCTTTCATATTGCCCCCGCGGAATCATTGAGAAAGCCATGCCTGATAATTTTATAATTTCAAAAAGGTATCATAAGGTATCATAAGTGTCAAGGCATGACTCTATATGGGTCAGAGGTAACGGAGATTGTGCAGATGAATCTCAGCCTCTGAGGCAGATGCCCCAGAGGTTATTGTGAAGCTGATTACCAGCTCACCCCTCCCCCGGCCCCTCCCCGAAGCGGAGAGGGGAGTTCTATCTTCTCCCCCTGCCCTCTCAGGGAAGGGGGACGGGGGGTTAGGTAGGATGCGTAAGGTGAGCTTACCAGCCCCAAGTCAGATACTGATGAATGGAATCCGCCGCTTTTCTTCCCGCCCCCATAGCCAGAATAACGGTAGCCGCGCCGGTAACAATGTCGCCGCCCGCCCACACGCCTTTTTTGGTGGTCTTGCCGGTTTCGGGATCCGCGATAACATAGCCCCATTTATTCAATCCCATGTCCGGTGTGGATTGGGTCAGAATCGGATTTGCTCCGGTGCCGACCGCCACAATCACCAAATCGCAGTCAATGATAAATTCAGAACCTTTTATCGGCATAGGTCTGCGCCGCCCCGAATGATCAGGTTCGCCCAACTCCATTTTCAGGCATTCCATACCGGTCAGCCGCCCTTTTTCATCTCCGATAAAACGGGTCGGGTTGGTCAGCAGTTTAAATTCAATCCCTTCTTCCTCGCCATGATGAATTTCAGCAGCACGCGCAGGCATTTCTTCTCTGGAACGGCGATAAACAACTTTCACGTTGTCCGCGCCCAGACGCAGGGCTGTCCGCGCTGAATCCATTGCCACATTTCCCGCGCCCAGCACCGCTACATTTTTGCCTCTGGGAATGGGCGTGTCCACTGCCGGATAAAGATATGCCTTCATCAGATTGGCACGGGTCAGATATTCATTGGCAGACAGAATGCCGATCAGGTTTTCGCCCGGAAGATTCATAAAACTCGGCAGCCCCGCGCCTACGCCGACAAAAATCGCATCATAGCCCTGCTCAAACAATTCGTCTAAGGTAACGATTCTGCCGACCACCGCGTTGCATTCGAGTTTTACGCCGAGGCGTTTTAAAAAATCCACTTCCTGCGCCACAATGGCTTTGGGCAGTCTGAACTCCGGAATGCCGTAAATCAGAACTCCGCCGGGCTTGTGAAATGCCTCCAGAAGCGTAACATCATATCCTTTGAGAATCAGATCGCCGGCAACCGTCAATCCCGAAGGACCGGATCCCACCACCGCCACTTTCTTGCCGTTAGGCGGTTGTTTGGGGGGGAGGGCGCCTGTGCCGTGCAGTCTTTCATGGTCTGCCACAAACCGTTCCAGATTGCCGATAGCCACCGGTTTGTCTTTTTTGCCGACAACGCACCGACCTTCGCATTGAATCTCCTGGGGACACACTCTGCCGCATACTGCCGGAAGGCTGTTTTTAGTCCACACATTGCGGATTGCGCCGGTAAAATCGCCTGCTTTAATCAGGCTGATAAATCCGGGAATATCCACGCCGACCGGGCAGCCTTCCACGCAGGATGGCTTTTTGCAACTGATACAGCGTTCCGCTTCTTTGAGAGCGGCTTCGGGCGTATATCCGATTGGAACTTCTTCAAAATTCCGACGTCTGATTTCCGGAGCCTGTTCCGGCATAGGCTGTCTGGATATAGTTTCTTTTGCCATTTCTTTCTCCTTATGCCGCATCGCGTATGGTGCAGAAGTCCTGATAACACTTTTTCTCATCTTCGCAATATGCCTGAAGACGCTTCATCAGTTCATCATAATCCACCTGATGACCGTCAAATTCAGGTCCGTCAACACAGCCGAATTTGGTCTGACCGCCCACGCTGACCCGGCATCCGCCGCACATGCCTGTGCCGTCCACCATGATAGGATTAAGGCTTACAATGGTTTTCACATTGAAATCTTTGGTGATTTTGGCGCAGAATTTCATCATCGGCACAGGACCGATGGCAACTGCCAAATCAATTTTTCTTTTTTCCAGATTATCTTTCAACACATTGGTTACAAAACCGTGATGCCCATAAGAGCCGTCATCTGTGCAGGGATAAAATTCGTCAGATACCGCTGTCATCTGTTTTTCCAAAATCATTAAGTCTTTGGTTCTGGAGCCGATAATGGTGATGACATGATTTCCGGCTTGCCTGAGCGCGCGGGTGATGGGATACAGAACCGCCACGCCGGTACCTCCGCCTACGCAAATCACTGTGCCGACTTTTTCGATATGCGTGGCTTTTCCCAACGGTCCGATCACGTCCTGAAACGCATCCCCTACGTTCATTGTCTTAAACAGCGCGGTAGTTTTGCCGACCACCATATAAATTACGGTAACCGTTCCTTTTTCAGGATCGGAATCTGCCATAGTTAATGGAATTCGCTCGCCGGTTTCATTGGCTTTTATAATAACAAATTGTCCGGGTTTTGCCTTCCGGGCAATCAGCGGCGCCTCAAATTCATTGAGAATTACGGTTCCGCCGGACATTTCCTCGCGTTTTACGATCTTAAACATAATGCCCTCCTTGGAAATCTACCAATTGAACATGACCTCGTGTCCCCTGCGATTGGCAATCTCATCCTGAAGCGTATGAAAGCGTTCTCCGACGATTTCTGCCAGATTCGACATCACCAGATAGCCCAGTCTCATATCTTTTTCAAAAAGCGTCATCAGTTGTTTCCGGTCTGCCATGACCACAATGCAGCTTCGGCTGAAACAATAGGATGAAAGCCGGGTTTTATGCGGCGGCACCAGACTTGACCATTGAAAGGTCATTCCCTGAGTCAGTGAAGAAACGGTGTTTATTTCCGAAGAGGGGCGTCCGGGCAGATCAAAGCGCAAATCCACCTGTCCTTCTCTGACAATGCACAAATGGGTCGCATCGTCTCCTTCGCCGAAGACCTTTTCTCCGCGCTGAAATTCCTTTTCTTGGCAGCATTGTTGAACCGCTTTCAGATGATCGTCATTCAATCCTTTGAAAGCATTTGACTTTTCCAGAAAATCAAGGCTGATCATAACCCGCTCCTTATCTTTGTCATAATGAATTGAAAATCGCTGTTTTGGGATAAAAAGTTACATCATTTACACGCTGAATGCAAATATTTTATTTGACTATCTGTGAAAACAACAAAAAACACCCGAAAACAACATCAGACATCATAAAGCTTTCTATGGTGTCTCACTTCTCTTTATTATCCCTTGTTTCATGTCTTTTCAGCTTGTTTCGGTAAGAAAAAAGGGTAGAGGGTCTATATTGACTGTTTTTTTAATAATTAAAACAAGATATTATCATAAAACAGTCAGCTTATTCTGAAGTAGTATCTTGTAACTACCTGCATTTATTCTTATATATTAAAAATATGTTTTTACAATAAAATATAATAATTTTAAAGGCTTAATCTATAAACAGTTTGTATGACACCACTACCTATGGTTGAAAGGAAAGAACTTTTTACGGAGACATTTTTATCAGAACAGGACTTCTGCTCAGGTTGAAAGGAGCTTTTTTGATTTTCTGAATCGGCAATGTTCTGATTTTAAAAAATTGGGATGGTATCTGTGATGTTACACAACTCATTTAGGAGCGCTATATTGAATGAGGCGTTGAAACTCCCTCCGGTTGATAAAGCTTCTGTTATTGATCAGCTTATGGCAGGTTTTGACCTTTCCGAAAGACAGAGAATTGATAACGCATGGGCGAATGAAGCGGAGAGAAGAATTGATGCGTATGATACCGGCAGGATTTCGGCAAAACCCGTTGAAGAGGTGATGAGAGAAATCAACGCTGTATGTCTCGCCACTTTCCATACGCCGTAGTCTATCAGCTTAGGAAAGATGAGATACTGATAGTGGCGGTTATGCATAAGCACCGTAATCCTAAAACTCTGGAAGATCGGCTATACTGAAGACTCAGTGGGCTGGCTGAGAATCCGGATTCTAACGGAAGGTGATCACCCACAAACCGAAGTCTGACCGATAAAAGCCTTGCAGATTATCCCTATTCAGGTTAAAATCAATTCTGATTGATAATCAGAAACACACCTATAAGGAGTTCTTACATGCTTGATTTTATGAAAAAATACATGATGCTCGGTGTCGGTCTTGCGGTAAAGACCAAAGATGAAGTTGAAAAAATGGCAAAAGACCTGATGGCTCAGGGCAAAATGTCAGAGCAGGAAGGTCGGCATTTTATGGATGACCTGTTCAAACGCTATGACGAATCCAAAAAAGTGCTGGAAGACAAAGTTGAAAATCTGGTGGAAAAATCAATGAAAAAAGCAGGATTTGCCCGCCAGACTGAGGTGGAGACCCTGAAAAAAGAACTTCAGGAAGTGAAAGAAAAATTGAAGGAGACCGCTTCATAAGGACATCCCGGATGCTCGGCATCAGAAAAATCGGCGTGTTTGAGCGCACATATCGCCATCTGAATCGTTACCGCCAAATCCTTGCGGTATTGTTCAAGCACGGATTCGGCGGATTGATTGAGCAGTTGAACATTGATGAGTATGTTGAAATCGGTCTTCGGATGATGTCAGAAGAGTGGGGAGGTGAGCGTGGAAAACACCCCCATCATACCCGCGCCCGGCGGGTACGCATGGCACTTGAAGAATTGGGACCCACTTATGTCAAGCTGGGGCAGATTCTCTCCACCCGCTCTGATCTGATTCCGCCGGACTATATCCGTGAACTCACCGATCTTCAGGATAATGTTCAGCCGTTTCCCTGCACCGAGGTTAAAAAAATCATCGCTGAAGAACTGAGCAAACCGCCGCAGGATTTATTTGAGTATTTTGAAGAACATCCGATTGCGTCCGCGTCTATCGGGCAGGTTCATCGGGCAAAACTCAAAGGCGGCGAGGATGTGGCAGTCAAAATTCAGCGCCCCGGCATTCAACGGATTATTGAAGTTGATCTGGAAATCATGCTCCATCTGGCAACCCTGATGGAACGCCACATTGAGGATATGGCGTTTCATCAGCCCGTCAGAGTTGTGGAAGAATTTACCAGAGTTATTGAAAAAGAAATTGATTACACGATTGAAGCCTCAAATATGGAGCGATTTTCCCGGCAATGTTTCGGCGATCCCACGATTTATGTGCCGAAAGTTTTTCGGGAACTGACTACTGACCGCGTGCTGACAATGGAATTTATCCTGGCTATCAAAGTTTCCGAGATAAAAAAATTGGAAAACGCACGGCTGGATAGAAAGAAAATCACGGTCAGGGGCGCAAAATTGTTGTTAAAGCAGATTTTTGACGATGGCTTTTTTCATGCGGATCCGCATCCGGGAAATATTCATGTTCTGCCCGGAAATGTGATTTGTCTCTTGGATTTCGGGATGATGGGTTCGATTGATCGGCAGACGCGCGAAGATTTTGTTGATCTGATTTTCAGCGCGGTCGAGCAGGATGAAGTCAAAGCTTCGCGGGTACTGCTGCATCTGACCACTTGGGAATATGAGCCGGATTTGCGCCATCTTGAAAAAGACGTGGCGGATTTCATGGGACAGCATCTTCATAAATCTTTGAAAGATATTCAAATCGGCAAAGTAATTCAGCAGATGTTCGAACTGGTGTCGCGGCATCGCATGAGAATTCCGCCGGATATTTTTCTCATGCTCAAAGCCTTAAGCACGATTGAAGGCGTTGCGCTCAGGCTTGACCCTGATTTTGATATGATTGCCCAAGCCGCGCCGTTTATCCGGCGGATTAAGCTTTCCCGGTATTATCCGCGCAGGCTGGCGGAAGATATGTTTTCCATTTCCGAAGATTTGCTGCATTTTGTAAAGCTGTTTCCCAAAGATATGATAGAGATTGCCCGCCTGATCAAAAGCAAAAAACTTTCGCTGAAATTCGAACATCACGGGCTTGAACGGATGATCGCCACCCATGATCAGATCAGCAACAAACTTTCTTTTGCCATCATCATTGCCGCGCTGATTATCGGCTCTTCGATTATTGTGAACTCGGAAATCCCGCCGCTGGTCTATGGCATATCGCTGATCGGCATTGTGGTATTTATTGCGGCGGCAATCATGGGAATATGGCTGCTGGTGGCTATTTTGAAACGAGGTGATTTTTAATTGGAAGATTCTCAAACACTTATCAGGCATATCACGCAGGCTCTTTATGAAAACAATAAGGATTGGTCGCGGCTCCCCGAATCATCCGCATCATCACCCCCGTCTGCGGTGCTGCTGTTGCTGGGGAAAAGATGCGAAATGTCCGCCGAACCCTGCCTGATTCTGAATAAACGCTCCCAAAATGTTCGGCAGCCCGGAGATTTGTGCTGCCCCGGCGGAAGTGTGTCGCCTGTTTTTGATTCATGGTTTGCAAAGCTGTTATCTCTGCCCGGCTTTCCGATATGGCACTGGGAATATTGGCAAAAATGGCGCAGACAAGCTCCGCACCAAGCCAAAAATTTTTCTTTGTTTTTTGCCACAAGTCTCAGAGAAAGCTTTGAGGAAATGCGCTTAAATCCGTTCGGTGTAACATGTCTGGGACCGCTTCCGCCTCAGAGACTGGTGATATTTAAGCGGATCATTTATCCGATGGCAGGCTGGATAAGCCATCAGAAACGGTTTTTTCCCAACTGGGAAGTGGAAAGGATAGTGTATATTCCTTTGAGATATTTATTGATTCCGGATAATTATGCCCGCTATCAGGTAACTTTTTCATCTGAATTTAATCGCGGGGTTCAGGAATTTCCCTGTTTTGTATATCAAACAGAAGAGTCTTCGGAATTGCTATGGGGTGCGACTTATCGGATTGTAACAATTTTTTTGGAGATGGTTTTCGGATTCAGACCGCCGGAGATGGCGTCTCTGCCTGTGATTACCGGCAATCTGACACGAAATTATGTAACGCGTAAATCCCGGAAATGATTGATAACTACCCATCTGCAAATTTTTTCATATTATGAACTGCCAATTTACGCCTTTCTGTTGTCCGTTACGTCTTTGTTCTCACGCTCTGATTTCATGACGTAATGGTTTCCATATCGGGAATCCGTCTGTCAGGACATTGCCTTGTCAATGCACTGAGTCCGATTCCGGCAATATTCATCCAGCGGTGTATGATGAATTTCAGGACGGTTTATCAGTCTTCCTGCTTCTTCGGGCGGAAATACTTCGCAGAAAGCTACAGATTCGGAATTCTGTTCCGGATGGATAACCCGGCACTTACGGGGATGGGGTTTCAACCCGTTTTTTTGAAGTCTGCCTCACGGTTTCATGGGAAACGGAATCCGGAATTCGGCATCCGCGGCGGATTTTCCTGTTTCTTACGGTTCAGTGCCGATTCCATGCCTTCTCCGACCGATCTCTGCCGGACTCCCGATACCGTATTTCTGTTCACGGAAAAGGTTTCCGCAATCTTGTCCGTCCGTCCGGTTCGGACCTTCGGCGTCAGCTTTCAGAAGGATATGTGCATGTTTTATTTTATATGCGGCAGTTTTTCCTTCTGTGATTATCCCGTTCAGATATTCATGTTCTTCCTCACTCAGATGCACAATATTTTTTTCATTCTGTTCCTCCTGTCGGATTATATTTTCGGAAGAACAGATATCATATCTTACTCATAAATTCAAGATTGACAAAGTACTAGCCCCTCCCCGAAAACAGGAGGGGAATCAGTAATGATCCCGTATCACGGATAGCTCTGACCTGTGGGGCGGATCATGATTTCGTTCACATTGACATGCGGCGGCAGTGTGAGCAGCCAATGAATCCCATCGGCAATGGCTTGAGGTTCGAGCAGTTTGCCAAACTGGGCAACTCCTTTGCCGAAGTTTTCCTCATTGTAGCCAGCCACGCCCTGAAATTCGCTGATTACTATACCGGGCATGATCACAGAAACACGGACACCGTGCGAACAGATTTCACGGCGGAGACCTTCTGCTATGGCACTGACCGCAAACTTGCTCGACCCGTAAAATCCGCTGAAGGGCGAGATATTTCTTCCTACCACCGAGCTTATGGCAACAATATCTCCGCTTTGCCGTCTGACCAAGTATTGTGCTGCCCGGCGCATCAGATGTGCGGCGCCGAAAACATTGATCTGATAAAGCTCTTCCCATTGCGATTCATCGCTGCTGAGAACACCGCCCGCAAGCCCCCGACCTGCGTTGACGATCACAATGTCATACTTGCACCCGCCGTCATTCCACGTCAACGCGCAATCCAAAAGCGCATCAATATCCGCCTGAACACCTGCATCGCCTACCACTGACAATGCTTTGCCGCCATTGGCAATAATTTCCGAAGCCAGTTCATCCAATCGGTCTTTGCGCCGGGCTTGAATTACCACCGCAGCCCCTGACCGCGCCAAAGTCAATGCCGCAGCGCGTCCTATCCCTGAGCTTGCTCCGGTGATGATGGCGGTCTTACCTGAAAAAAGTTTGTTCATATAAGCTCATCCTTTCATGGTTATAATGTTTATTTTTATGGAATATCCGAAATATGCTATCTTTTCTGAAAAACAGCCGCTGACCAGTTTTTTTCGCTTTTCTGCCATCCGCAGACAAAATTCGGTGTGTAACAGCTTAATAAATCAGGTAATTCATCTTGATGTATCCCGGAAACAACTTCATCTTGATGTATCCCGGAAACAACCACAAGCCCGCCCGCCTCTGTAAGTTCTGTTATCTTCGGATAAAGGCTTTTCAAGGTCGGATAACGCAGATTTGCCAGTACCAGCGCAAATTTTCCTGAAATATTTTCAATATCATGATCCTGAATGTCAATTTGTTTTTCAAGCTGATTGAGCCTCACATTTTCCGCAGCTTCGGCTCTGGCGCACGGATCAATGTCAATGCCGAT
>JFJP01027372.1_pt1 | contig 13446 bp, 19 predicted proteins | sample 431651 | NCBI WGS metagenome assembly JFJP01 (sample SAMN02602958, study PRJNA72255) | Microbial mat metagenome, whole genome shotgun sequencing project. | biome: fresh water; feature: sink hole; material: water; isolation source: purple microbial (photo- and chemosynthetic) mats found in...
AATAAATAATTTTTTAAAGAAAATTTAGTTTTTTTTCAAGGGCTTGACAAATTTGTGAAAAAAACTTCCCTAACCTTCGCTTTTTGTTGTTGTAAGCTCTTATCCTCCATAAATTCCTCATATTTCTTTCTGATTTCGAACAAAACTGATACCAAAAGTTTAATTTCCTGTTCTTTTTCCTCTAGAGCCTTATTAAAACTATTCACTTTATATTCAAATTTCTTCTTTATTTGCTGAACTTCATTGTTAATTTTTTCTCTTTCTTCCTATAAAAATAATGAATAATGAATGAAATTTATTTATAATAAATTTTTAATAGAATTTTATTATAAAAATAAAGAACTTTTTTTGCATCTCTTTTGTCTAATCTATTATTTTTTTCTAAATTCATGATAATCTCTTGAAAAGCTTTATTTTTTGTCTCAGCTTCTTCATATCTATTCTATTTTCATATTAAATTTGTTATTAATTTAGACAATTTAGAACTTTTAAATCATTGAAATCAAGTTGCAGTTCATAATTTTCTTCATTAGCCTCATCAAAACCTTTAATTTTTTCTTCTAGCTCATATTTTTCCTGGAAGAAATAATTTAAATACTATATTATATATAAATTAATTCAAAAAATTCCACTTTTTTTAACATTTCGCAATCTTCACTTAATTTTTTATTCAGAATTTTTATTTCCATAACAATATTTTTCAATTTACAATCTTCCTTTTTTATCTTATTGAGTTCTAAATTTAGTTTCTCATTCATTATTCTCAACTCTTTCACAATTTCTTTTTCTTTATTTTCATCATCTCCAATCAAATCAGTTTGTATTTCTCTATCTTTCGTCATTTTTTCTTTTAAAATATTGAACTCAAAAGGATTTTTCAATTCATTTTCGAGATTATTTTGTGGAGGTATAAAATTGGAATTTATTGAATTTAGAGCACTAAAATAATTCGATTTATCAAGACTTTGATCTTCGAGAGTTTGATTGAATTTTACCTTATCATCAATAGCTTTCTGTTGTGATTCTTTTGTTAAAAGTTCGGTATTAGTTTTCTCCAATAATTGGATTTTTCCTTCTAATACCTTGCATTTCAAAAGAAAATCATTATTAATCTTCTCTAATTCTTCAATTTTTTTCTCATATTTATCTTTATTTTCTTCATAGATCACCCTTTGATCTGAATAATAGCTGTTTTGTAGCTTCAAAAGATCGAATTCTTCTGTTATTTGTTTGTATTCTTCTTTTTTTTTTGCAAATTCAGCCAGTTTCCGCTTATTCTTTTCAACAGTTTTTTCCAATTTTGCCATATTGGATGTTTTTAATTTTTCAGCCTTTAATTCATGCTAATTTAAAAAAAATCAAAATTAATATTGAATTATGTACAATTTATCGAAAACCTCCAAACTCCAAATCTCTTTAGAATGTGTTTTGATTTGTTGTTCTAATTTATTCTGCAAATCATTGAATTTAAATTCTTTAATCCTAATTTGTTCCTCCAATTCATCATAATTCTGAGTTCTTTCCTTAAATCTTGCATCATGTGCAGTTAATAAGCTCTTTATCTGTTCAATCAACTCGACATTTTTCTTCTTTATTCCCTTATTTTCATCACATATCCTAATATTCTCATTTTGAAAATAATCTATTGTCATTCTCATTTTATTTTCTCTATTCATATCCTCATCATTCCTTTTAATTATATTTATCTCTTCATCTATTTTAATTATATCGTTGTCTTCATCAATTTCTTTCACCTCTTCCAATGAGTCTTGATCAGTATTTATAAAAAATAAAACTTTTTTCTCCAAAATCTCCATTATGGTTTGTTGGTCTTCGACATTTAGGTTCGCAATTGAATTCACGTATTGAGCTTTATTTGGATGACATACACAACATAGTCCTAGCATTAAACAGATCTTTATAAATAGTTATTATTTTTACAAAAATAGTTAAATTTAAAAATAAAAAAAATTCACAAATAAATAAATATTTTTTATTAATTTTAAAGAGAGAAAGAACTTTGACAGAAAAAAATTGAGAGAAAAAATTATAATGTCAACCAATGCATGCAAGAGAAATTAAGAGAATATTTTTTACATTTAATGGATTATTTATTATATATTCAGAGAAAAAATGAGTGCAAAATTATTTATTGTTTTTTAGAGTTAAATAAAACTTTTGAAAAAAGAAAAGAAAATAAATAACCAAATTTAGAAGATGTGGCTTATATTCGTCATCATCGAGAGGTATTTTTGAATAATCGATCTCCATGATTTTATCTATTGATAGGTTCAGACTTTGCTCGTATTGATTTTTAACATAATTGTAGATTATATAGATTTTTTGTGAGATGAAATTAGTAGATTCGGTTTGAGAGGCGAAATCCGGATATCTTTTTAAAAATTAGGGGTTTATTTGAATTTATGAAGGTTTCTTTGAAATTATGAAAACAATTCTTCGAGAAGTTCTGCAAGAAAATCTCCGTTTTTGAAATCTTTTAAAGAAGATCCTGCGAATTTGATGTTTTCGAAGCTTTTGGCCTGTTTTATCAGAATAATAAACAATAAATTAAAATTAAAAACCCAAGAAACAATGGCTTTTTCTGATTTTTGCAATGAATTTTTAAAATCCATTTTTTTTCTTTGCAAATGAAAATAATTTTTTTATATTTGATTAAATTTTTTTTTTTACAATAAGAAAAAAATTGTATTTCTTGTTTAGAATTTTTTTTATATTAAAGAAAATTCACTTCAAATAATGATCAACTTTGTTCAAAAGTTAATTTTGACTTACAAATTCTTTTTTTTATAAGAAATAATCAGGAACTCTTCTTGTGACATGAGGTCCAGTTGTTCTTGGCGCTGGTTCATATTGTATGCTAAAATAAATTTTGTTAATATGTTTATTATTATCAATTATTTGTAACTAATTCAATTTCAAAGTATCATCAACCTCCATAATTGCTGCTTGATTCCCACATCTTCCCATTAAAATAAACAAAATTATTATAAAACTCATAAAAGTAATATAATAAAAAACAATACTCTTATAATTATTTATAAAAAAGCACTAATTAATTAAAATTTCAATAAAACCTATAGCAATAATTTGGCGCCGAGAAAATAGTCACACATTTTTTGTTATGATTCAGATTATAGCCCTAATGAATCTATTAAAAAAAGCCTCATTTTTAAATTAAAACTAACCTCCATCACCAATTGATGAGCTCTAGCAATCATCTTCAGTTTGTTGGTATATATGAACTTATCAGTGATATCAGCTCCCCATATACAACCTGCTCCTCGTGGTGAAATCCCCCATCCTGATTTATTTTCTTCAGGATCCGACCACAATAAATCGCACATCGGACCTTCATGTGGAACATCTTGAAATCTATTTAATTGTTTTATTTGATCCAAATTTTCTTGGGAAGGTGATAATCCTCCATGAAGACAAAAGATCTTTAAAAATTAAAATAATTATTTTTTTCAATAATAATAAAATCTTCATTTTGAATTTAAAATGATAAGTTGCATTTTGTAGAAACAAATTAAATTTAAACTTTTAATTACTTGTTGATCTATAAGTGCTGTTAAAGGGAGATAATAGAAAACATCAGTGAAATAATTCCAAACGGTTTCACTTCCATATTTTTTGAGGCATTCATCATAGAACCCATAAATTTTATTAATCTCCTTATTCTCGTGATTCCCTCTCAAGATCGTCACTCTATCTTTATATCTCAGCTTCAAGGCAAAGATCAAAGAAACAGTTTCTACACTATGAAAGCCACGATCCACATAATCGCCCATAAACAATAAATTAGTTTCCTATATTTATTTTTTATACAAATAAGTAAAATTTCGGTTATAATCAAAAGGAAAAGTTAATTATTTATACTGGAGGCTTGCCACCTATTTTGAATAACTCAATCAAATCGTTAAATTGACCATGAATGTCCCCGCATACGGTTACTGGTGATCTCACTGCTATGACATTAGATTCTTCTCCAAGAATTTCCTTAACCTTTTTTTAAATTTTTTATGATGTTTTTAAAAGGAGTCAGTCATGTCACATAATTTAAAGAACTTTTTCGCAAAGAGCTTTAATCTCTTGCTCTGATAAAAGCTTACATTCCATGAGGTGCTCGATTTGCTTATCAAGATTTGTGATATCGGAAGTTGTTTTTGGAGGCATTTTTTTAAGAGTTGATTTTATTTTTATAAAAAATCAAAAACAAAAAAATGTTTTTTGCAGAAATTCGGTTTATTAAGATATTCTGATTCTGAATTTTTATACAAATAAAACAAACTAAAAAAAGATTCTACAAATTTTTAAAAAAAGAGACAAACGTTCTCCTTTTTTAAGTTCTTCTTCTATTAATGGAAATTATTGAAAGATTTTAATTTTTTTTGTAATGTTTACAAAGAAAAAAAAAATTATTATGAATTTGTTTTTTTCAAAATTTTTTGTTAAAAAAAACATTAAAAATTGAAAAATTCAAACAAAAACAAAAGATTTTAAATTGTGATGGGTTCTTGCGGTTGTAAAGACTCCCCTCCTGAACAATATAACGAAAAAGTTTTTTACCCAACAGAGCAGGATGTAAATATTGGGAATTTGAAGAATATTCGTGATGAACTTTACATCAAACGTAAGGAAATTATCAACTCAATTGATCAAGCAGAAAATGAGATTCGTTTGAAAATAAAAAACAAGCAAAAAAACTCTGCCAAATTTGCTTTACAAAAAAAGAAGCTTTTTGATGAATACTTGCAACAATTAGATTCTAAATCCCTTATAATTATGAAAATGATACACGAAGTTGATAAAGCAATGATGGATCGAGCATTGGTAGGTGTGATAAAGAACACAAATCAATTATTAAAGGATATAAAGAATTCAATTGATTTGAATGAAATGGAGAATGTGATAGTAAATATGCAAGAAAATGAGATAGAGGCTCGAAAATTCAATCAATTGTTTCATGATTATAAGATCATTGATGATGAAATGCTTGAACAGGAGTTTAATGAATATGAAAGAATGGTTGTTGGAGTTAATAATAATCAGGTTGTTGGGGGTAATGTTAATAAGGGGTATGTGGCAAATAATCAAATGAATAAGAATAATAATGTGATGAAAAGTCAAAAAAATCAGAATATTATGATGGGAAGTAATTATGGACAACAAAATATTGGGCATTCAAGCTATAACAAGCAATTGGAGGGTTTATTATAAATAAATTTGGAATTATTTGATGATTTTAGAAAAGAGGGAGAAAAAATTATGTATTTTTTTTATTATTAAAAAAAGAGGTTGCCAAATTTTCGGAAAATTTTTTAAATTAAAATAGTAAAAAACTTCTAAAAATCTTATTCATCCCTCATTCTCAAAAATCTAAAGAAAATAATTAATTCATAGAATTAATAATTTCCTAAAAATTTCATTGAAAACATTTTTTTCATGGACTACCACAAGGTTAATCACACTGCACAATGTTTTTTTCTTCGAAAAAACTTTAAATTTTTCATTTTAATTTATTTTAGTAGTGGAGAATTCACCTGGATTCAACAAAGGTCTATAACATGTCAAATATTAAAAAAAAAAAAAAAATATTAAAAGGGACGAACATTCTTGTTTTTGAACATAATGAAGATGACGAACCTGAACCAGAGAGCGTAAAATCCTTAAAAAAAATAGAAGAAGAAGAAAATAAAATTTTGGTAAATATACCGAATGAAGAATTAAAGATAGAACCAGACATTTTAGGAAGTAATTACTTATGAATAATAAAAAACCAATAAAAATTAAACCTTTTTAAGTTCTAAGTCCCAAACAAGAGTTTGATCCTCAGGCCATTAAATTGGAAATAACTGAAATAAATAGTCCTTTTGAAGAAATTAAGCGAGAAGAGAATGAGCCTGAAGAAAATAAACTTGAAAAAGAGGAAAATAAAAGAAAATTGCAAGAACAAGAACGAGAAGATTTTCTTAAAATATGGGAATCAGAAGAAAACGAAGAAAAATCACCAAAAGAGGATGTTTTTCCAATAGAATTCAAGGAGGAAAAACCATTAGAACTACACGATGCACCATTAGAACTCCAGGAAGCTCCATTAGGACTACAAGAAGCTCCATTAGAACTCCAAGAAGAAAAAATTATTAAAACTAAGAAAGAACTATTTGTAGAAACCAATTTTGAATCTGAAAACATGAATCAATTAAATCTTTGCAGTAGTCCAAAACAAACAATATTTAGTCCGTTGACGAATGATTATAGTACATTGCTAAAGGGAGAAGTTATGAGCCCAAACATTATGAGTCCTTCAAGCAATATCAGTGCTTCAAGAAGAAAAAATACTTATGCTATGATGTCTCCAAGCTTAAATAAAAAAAGGAAGAAAGCAGCTGATAGAGTCCAGATTCGAGAAGAAGAAGTCAAAGAATTTATACCAGATCTTAATTTGGTTTTGATTTTTTAAATGTTTTTCTTTAATTTACATTTTTTCTTTTAGTTAAATGAAAAATTGAATCAAGAACATCCAAGAAATGCAGACGGGAAGCCTTATGGCTTATATGAGAGTATATTTGACGTTGATACTGGATATCATTTTTGTGGAGATACTTCAATTAATACTGATACGGGGACTATGGGGATTGGGATCAGTCTTTATTTCAAGTTCTTGAAATATCTTATATGCATGTTCCTTTTATTTACAGTTCTTTCAATTCCTTCTATCTATTTCAGCTCTTTGAGTATTTTTGTTTTATTTATTGATTTTGCAATGAAATTGAAAATTAGCCACTGCTTTGGGAAAAAATTACAAATTAGACACTTTTACAAAAACTGTGTTTGCAACAACACTTGGTGGCATTGGTTTAAGTAAAATATTTGATATTTTTTTATGAAATAAAATTAAAATATTAAATAATATTAAGCAAATCATGTTTGTGATCAAAGTTTATATAGCAATACATCAAATTCATATGATTCAAGACTATTTCTAGAGTGTGAATCAGGGAAAATAGATATTACTACAGTGAAATATGGATTATGTTTAATTTATTTATATAAACCTAAAGAGCTTTTTTTAATAAAATCAGATCAAGAATTCAGTTCAGATTGCGATTATGCTGATGAAGTTTTTTTTAATTTAAAAAATTTATTTTAACTTTTAAATTAATTTAATAGTCTTTAGTGGATAAAACTTGCATCAATCAAAATGCTTTTGAATCTGCTTTTAATTCAAGTTGCAACTCAAAGAACTGCTTTTTGTCAATAAGTTCAGATTTTCTCAAAAATAATGCAGAATGTGAGAATAAAATGAAATACTATCCTTTTTATGTGTCTTCAATTTGTCAAAGTTCTATTTAATTTTAATTCAAAATAATTTAAATTTTATTCATAATATTAATATATAGACACTGAAATTTCGGTTGTTTTGGGGATGAAATCATACCCTTTATCTTCAAGTATAGTCTCTTTAATAATAGGACTATTGGATGGAATTATTATGATCTTCTACCTATATATGATTTCCTCGTAAAATATTTTACGAAAACATAAATAATTTAATTTTAATATTATAAGATTGACGAAATCTGAGAAGAAAACTAGAGAGAATGTGCTTTTGAACTCATTATCTGCTTCTAATTTTTCATTGGAATTCACAAATTTGCCTCCAATGAAAAAAGAAAAATTAATTGTGGATTTAAAAAAACATATAGAACAGGTTTTTTTTGTTGTTGGAATTTTCGATGAAAAATATTATTTTTTTAAAAAAGTGTTTAAATAAATGGGGACAATCTCGAGAAAAAGTGTTGCATTCTGACTCAAATACACCATTGGTGTTTCGAATAGTTGATATGCATATTGCTGAAGCTGATGATTTCATTAAAAACGAATTAAAAAAGAATAAAAAAGCAGAAAAAGTTTTTTTTTATTTGAAATTTTTTATATGAAATTTTTCGTTGAAAGAGAAAAAAACTGATGAAAGATTTCGTGAAAAAATATGATACCGACAAAGTTTTAGGAGATGAGGTTTCTTATGCAGATTTAGAGAATTTCATTGAATCAATTCAAAATGAAAAAAGTTGACATTAGAATATTTTAATAAAAATAAAAATAATTTTTTTTTTAAATTGAGTACTATTTATAAATAAAAATAAATTTTATTTGAAAAGTGGTTCCAAAAGCAGAAGAAAAACTGAAAGAAATAGGGAAACTTGAAAGCGAAATAATTCAATTAGAAAATAGCGAAATTCAATCAAATCAAAAAAAACATCATGTTAATTTTTATATTTTCTTAAAATTTAAGAAAAAATTAACAGAAAGCTGTTTGGGTCACTTTCGAAACTATGCGTCAAAGGGATCTAGCTTATACATACTTTTCAAGCTCATTCTTTAATATCAATTTTTTTGCCTGCTGTAAATGTTTTTTTGATAAGAAAAAAAAGTTTCATTTTTATCATTTACAAAAAATTAAATTATTTTATAAAATCAGCTTTAATGGAAAGGTTTTGAATTGCACTGAAGCCCCAGATCCAGCTAATATCAAATGGGAAAATTTCACTTTGAGTGGAAAAAATAGATTTTTAAGACAATTATTGAGTTTTGTTTTAACTCTCATTATGTTAATTGCAAGTTTTGAGAATTTTTTTTCTTTAAAAAATTTAAACTTATTTTTTTTCTTCAATTAAAAGCTTTTATCATCATTGTTTTGATAAAAAATGAGAAACAAAAAATTACGGAAAAAATCCCACAAGATGTAGATTGCAAAAAATTCACGAATATAACAGAAGCCGATGTGGCAAACGAATACCTTTCATCAATAAAGACAGGGAAGATTGGATGTTATTGTCAAACTGATATGGTGAATAGAATTTATCAACAGTTTCCACAAGCGAATAATGAATATATTTGCTTAGATTGGTTGACAAATGACTCACTTTATAAAACTTTGCCTTTTGCTATTATCGCGATCATAATTTTTATCAATATAATTTTGCAAATCATGTTTAAAGGTAAAATTAAATCAATTGTTTGAAATAGATTTATTTTGTGAAGTTTTATGTGCATTTGAAAGACATCGCTATTTTTCAGAAGAATTAGGGTCGAGAGTTGTGAAGATTTTTATTGCTCAATTCCTTAATACAGTATTTTTTATTTTATTTATTTTATATTCATTTTTTCAATTCAATTTTTTTTAAATAAAAATTCACACCAAAAATCCTCAGGGAATACTGCTTTTTGTGATGAATATCAAATTTGAAGCATCTTCAACTGTTTCGCTCACCACTCAAGTCCAAAATATGTTTCAAGGAAAGTTTTCGGATATCTCCCCAACCTGGTTCTATGATGTTGGCACTGTTATTTGCATGACAATGGTGATAAACATAGCAACGAATCCTGCAACTCTTTTTGTAATGCTTTTGATAAAATGGTTCAAAAAAATATATGACCAAAGTTACAAATTTTCTTTTGAAATTATTGAAAATTCTTTTAGGATGGACCACTAAAATTGAAAAAACCAGGAAAAAAAATCAAAAGGATAAAGAAAATTTGTATATGGGGCCTGAATTTTTGATAGAATTGCGATATGCACAGGTTTTATTTTTTTGTGTGAAAGGTTTTTTTAAGAAAATTCCTTAGATTTTATCGACCATTTTCGTTTGTTTAATGTATAGCACAGGAATGCCAATCCTTTATTTCAGCACTTGCGTCCAATTGTTTTTTTTTTACTGGATAGACAAAATTTGTGGTAAAATTTTTCAAGAACAAATAAAAAAAAGAAAAAATTTTTTTAGTTCTAAAATTCTATCGTAGATTGAAAAACATTGATGAAAAATTAGAAACAGATTCGAAAAATATATTGATATTTGCAGTGATTATTCACATTTTCATGGGGATATGGATTTTAGGCAATGCTCAGATTTTCAATGATGTAAAATCGTAGATTAAATTAACAATTTTCTTGCAATTTTTATAATTTAAGTCCTTTGAAATTCCTCTTATCAATGATTATCAGAAAAAAACAAATAATTATCTTTCAAAATATAACATTGAATATGCATCAATTTTTCAAAAACGTGCTTTAAAAACTCAAAATCTCTTGTTAGATATTATTATGGCATTGATAATCTTTTATACAGTCTTCAAGTAATTGAAAAAAAAATTTGAAATCAAAATATATAAAAATTGTAAATTAAAAGGTTAATTTATAATTTAACAATCGATCGATTTGATGTTTTTTGCGATAAATGCAAAAAGAAATTTTTCTTTTCAACGAAAAATGAGAATTTTGCAAAATTGAATTATTTTGAAGGTTTCGAAAGAAAAAAAAATTAATAAATGAAGCAATTTTTTTTTTTTAAAGGTTTCACATTTGATCAAATTGAAACAGAAATTGCTTTCAAAATGATTATTTTGAATGATTTGAAAAGAAATCAAGAAGTTTTTGAAGATTATAGAAAGTTTGTGAACAAACAATTAGAGGTTTTAAAAAAATTTTGGGAGAGAAAATTGCAAGCTCAAGAACATCACGTAGAGAATAGGAAAAAAAAGAATTATATGGACAATAAATTCAATGGATTACCTTCATATGATTTGAAAGTTTTTTTTTTAAATTTGATGAAGACTTTGGTTTAAATTTTCTTTTAACATTTTTAGAACAGTGATATTTATCAGAATTTTTACGATATTGAAGATATGAAATCAAAAATGAGGCAAGAAAGGATGGACAGATCCCCAAAAGGAAAAACGAGAAATACACTCAATAACAAGACAAAAAAAATATAAAATAATTTAGTGTTTTTTTTTTTTTTTATCGTAAATTAAAAAAAAAAGAGATAAATTTTTATAAATGAATAATTTCAAAATTATTAAAAAAAATTGAAAGAGAGAGAAAAAAATGGGAAACTTTATTGAGTTTTTCTAATTTATTCAAATATAATTTTTTTTTCAAAATTGGAACACCAATTGTAAATTCAAACCTTTTAAGCATTTCAATTTCGATCATAATTATAGCTCCATTATTGGTTTATTTTGTGTTAATTGCTTTTGATCTTTTTAAGCATTCTCAGGCTACAATCAACGTTAAAGAATATGATGTCAATTAAAGGCCTGTATTTCAAATAATTCTGGGAAATGCGAGTTTTTTTTCAGCTAATATTGAAGAATATTTCGATGTTGAAATCCTTTCTTGACAAGCCGAACAAAAAAATTGTCAATATTCTTTTGGAAGTGGAGCTTATTTTCAATTTGAAGTCTGCAATAGATCAAATTTTGAGGATTTTTCAACTTCCAAAACTGAGAAGTTTTCATTGCTATTCAATTTTTTTGGATGACATTTTTTCTTTTTAAAAATATCTATAAAGTGATGCCAAATTTAAAATTGCTAAATTTCCACGTGGTACTTGTAACGTAATATCTTAATTAAGAAAGAAAATTAATAATTAAAAAAAAAAAAAACCTAATTCTCAATACAAAAAAATGGATGTTGAAGAAGAAACAAAAACCACATTTGAATCAAAAATTTATTTCTGTGATAATTGTAAACTATTTGATAAAAACACAATTGCTATGCTAGAATGCACTATTTGCGATAAATTTCTTTGCCAAAAATGTGATAATAGCATTCACAAAAAAATTACAGAGCATCTTAGAACACCTCCTGGGATGAACAAAACTAATTATAATGAAAATGATTATATAGAGTTTAGAAAATCATACTATGATTGGAGATTGCTTTGTATGAGAAGAAAGAAATGTGAAACTCTCTATGAGTTATTAGGTCAGCGAGGAATTGTGCTTTTGAAAAGTCCACCTGGTTCAGGAAAAACATTCATGGCTAATTTATTTAAGTACTATATTCAAAGGGTTTTAAAACAAGAAATTCTGTATACTGAGGTGAATGGAGAGCCAGCAAAATTTTTCTTAATGATTAAACATTACCTGAAAACCTTGTTTCCAGATAAAGATCTAGAATTTGAAGATTTAAAGCACATAGAAAATGTAAATTTTACAATCATTGTTGACGAAGCCCAAAAGTTCTATGAAGATGAAAAGAAGTGTTTTTGGGACGTGGTTAAAACGGTGGCTGAATATAATAAAAATAGGGTGAAAGTCTTATGTTTTGCAGCTTATGCCGATACCAGGGCTGAAACCTCAAGAATGAGTACACCTTTTTGCTTTACTAAGGTTAACACATTGAGTTTACCATTCATGAGGTTTGATAGAAATGAATTTGACGAATATATAACATATTATGAAAAACATTACCCTGAATCAGAAAAATTCCAAGTAACAGCTGAAATTAAAGAAGTTATTCTTAATGCAACTTGCGGTCATCCAGAGCTTACCGAAGCAACATTAACATTCCTTCAGACCCGTCTTAAAGGTATGCCTTCAAAAAATGTCGATGAAGTGAAAAAACAACTTTGGTCAATTGAATACATGGCATGTGTCGAATCGTCAAAAAGTCTTCCAAAAAAACAAAATTTTTCAAAACTCTCAAAATATCATGAAGAAATGCTAAAAATCATATTTTTACAAAATGGAATCGAAATCCTTGATACTAAAAGTTATGATTATACAATTGCAAAGGAACTAGAATTTTATGGGTTCCTTTACGAAAATATAGAAAAAAATTACTTTTATTTTGTATCAGACTATCTTGCATTTTCAGTATTTAGTGGAGTCTTAAAGGCACAAAATATGACCATTCCAGAACCTAAAAAATTAGGAATTGTCAATGTAGCCATTGAAGCAATCAAAACATTTCATCAAGAAGATTTTCTCAATGCTTTTAAATTGAAAGAACAAACCTCATTATGTGAAAATCAATGGCACTGTGAATTTTATCGAGGACTCAAAAATAAATTGTTCTCATTAAAGTCACATATATTATGCCAAGCAACCCATAGACCTTTTGATTCAGAATTCAAAGGATTCCTAGATCTATATGTGAATACTGATTTGAAATGGGCTTATGAATTATTGATTGATGGAAATGATCCATTGGGGCATATTTTAAGAAAGTTTAAAGCCGAAAACCCTGATTACTTTAAAAATGTGACTCTAAACACAGGTGGTTTATATAAATTTCCTCTGGGCACAGAGTATTTGGTTATTGAATTTACTAACAAGAATTTTTACACATTAAAAGATTATATTATAGAAGATGATGGCCTTACAAAATTAGATTTGAAAAAGTTTGAGTTGGAAAAATATATAATGAGAGTTAAATATTCTTTAGATTTTGCCAATGCTGAAGTGACATACATGAAGAAAAAAGAAATTATACATTTTCAATAAGAAGTTAATTAATTAAATATATTTTATTGAACGAATAAATTAATATATATGCTTCAAATATATATAAATAAAAATAAAATTTTCTTTTTCTTTTTTTTATAGGCCTAATAAAAAAGATATGAAGTTGAT
>JFJP01014081.1_pt1 | contig 13445 bp, 13 predicted proteins | sample 431651 | NCBI WGS metagenome assembly JFJP01 (sample SAMN02602958, study PRJNA72255) | Microbial mat metagenome, whole genome shotgun sequencing project. | biome: fresh water; feature: sink hole; material: water; isolation source: purple microbial (photo- and chemosynthetic) mats found in...
AAATTCTCCTAACTCTTGCTCCTTAAGTGTTCTGCCATCTTCCCTATTTAATACCGAATAGTTGTTGAGTACAGGTTAAACACCTCAAAAATTTAGGTAGAAAGCCGTCAAACCCATACACCAACTGGGTTGGTGTTGAGTACAAAAATACCCGCGTTGTGCTACCTAAATACCTGTACCACAAGTCAAAAATACTCGTACCTATAGCTAAAAAAATTTTTTCAAATTCCTGCTTTGCCTGTGGTGTAAGGATTACAGGTTTTGAGTACATTCTTAATTAGTCTAATAAGTATTATCCAGCAGCCGTTTTTTTTAGCAAATTTAATGGCTGCTATAAATTTCTCATAACGCCAGATGCTTAACCCGCCAAAGGTAAAAGGTATTTGTAATTGGTAAATGTAAAGCTTTACCAAACACTAAATAACCAATGGATTCCGGGGGAAGTTAATGAACAGAATTGAGCCGTTTAAGGTTCAAGGAATAAACAAAATAATTACTGTTTGTTCATAATTATTTTAGCGTTGACCAGTCCACTGAATCCCATAAATTCAATGACACCCCAACCTGGAATCCTTACCAAACCAAGCACTACTCAATCCACTGGCTGCAGTTCTTCTAGCTGTGGCACTTCCACCGAAACAGTTGACGAGAAACTAAAAAAACGCATTGAAAATCACCCTTGCTATAGCGAAGATGCCCATCATCACTATGCTCGGATGCACGTTGCAGTTGCTCCTGCTTGCAACATTCAATGTAATTATTGTAATCGGAAATACGACTGTGCTAACGAAAGTCGTCCCGGAGTAGTTAGTGAATTACTGACACCGGAAGAAGCCGCGCATAAAGTATTAGTAATTGCCGGCAAAATTCCCCAGATGACAGTATTAGGAATTGCTGGTCCTGGAGATCCCTTAGCGAACCCAGAAAAAACCTTCCGTACCTTTGAGTTAATTGCTGATAAAGCCCCAGACATCAAACTTTGTTTATCAACTAACGGCTTAATGTTGCCCGATTACGTTGACAAAATTAAGGAACTGAATGTGGATCATGTCACCATTACTATTAATATGGTTGATCCCGAAATCGGTACACAAATCTATCCTTGGGTTCACTATCGGCGGAAGCGTTATAAAGGCATTGAAGCAGCTAGAATTTTGCACGAACGGCAAATGGAAGGCTTACAAGCACTAAAAGAAGCCGATATTCTTTGCAAAGTCAACTCAGTAATGATTCCGGGAGTTAACGACCATCATTTACCAGAAGTAAATGAAGTAATCCGTTCCAAAGGAGCGTTTCTCCACAATATTATGCCACTGATTTCAGCGGCAGAACATGGCACACACTTTGGTTTAACTGGTCAACGTGGACCAACACCAAAAGAACTAAAAACAGTACAAGATAACTGTGCTGGCAACATGAAAATGATGCGCCACTGTCGCCAATGTCGTGCCGATGCTGTAGGACTTTTAGGCGAAGACAGAAGCCAAGAATTTACTAAAGATAAATTCATGGAAATGCAGCCAGAGTACAACATGGAATCACGGCAAGAAGTTCATGCTGGCATTGAGAAGTTTAAAGACGAACTGAAATCAGCCAAAGAAAAGCTCAAACCTAGTCAGAAAGTTGCGAATAGCCCGAAAATTCTGGTAGCAGTAGCAACTAAAGGCGGTGGTTTAGTCAATCAACACTTTGGTCATGCTAAAGAGTTTCAAATTTACGAAGTAGATGCTAACGAAGCCAAATTTGTTGGTCATCGCAAAATAGATAATTACTGCCAAAGCGGTTACGGTGAAGAAGCGACTTTAGAATACACAATTAAAGCTCTTGCTGATTGTAAAGCAATTCTAGTTTCTAAAGTTGGCGAATGTCCGAAGGCTGACTTACAAACAGCAGGTTTAGTTGTAGTGGAAGCCTACGATGTAATTGAGAAAGTTGCCCGGGCGTTTTATAACACCCATATTCTCAAAAGCTCTGAGGCTATTCCTGAGATTGTAGGTTGTGTTTAATCAAGGAATTTGGTTAATTGCATGGGGTATCGCAACTAAATTACTAATTGCTAATTACTGATTGCTTTACCTCATCCCAATTCCTAATTACCTCATCCCGATTCTTAATTCCAATTCCCGGTTCCCAACTGTCAATCTGAGGACAAGATTATGTCAACTTGTATTTACCTAGACAATAATGCCACAACCAAGGTAGATCCAGGAGTATTGGAAGCAATGCTACCCTACCTCACCGAATATTATGGTAATCCTTCAAGTATGCACAGCTTTGGGGGAAAAGTAGGAAAAGCTGTCAAACAAGCCAGAGCACAAGTAGCAGGACTTTTGGGAGCCGATGATGCAGAAATTGTCTTTACCAGTTGCGGTAGTGAAAGTAACAATACAGCAATTCGAGCCGCCTTAGCCGCCCAACCAGATAGACGACATATTATTACTACCCAAGTCGAACACGCTGCTGTAATTAATGTTTGCAAACAACTAGAAAAACAAGGTTACACTGTCACCTATCTATCAGTTAACCGTCAGGGACAATTAGACTTAATGGAGTTGGAAGCTGCATTAACTGGAAACACAGCGTTAGTTTCCACCATGTATGCTAACAACGAAAGCGGGACAGTTTTCCCGATTGAAAAAATCGGTGCTTTAGCTAAAGAATATGGTGCAGTCTTCCACGTTGATGCAGTACAAGCAGTAGGAAAAATTCCTTTAAATATGAAGGAAAGCACCATTGACCTACTCACATTATCAGGTCATAAATTACACGCCCCTAAAGGCATTGGTGCTTTATATGTAAGACGCGGTTTCCATTTCCGTCCGTTATTAATCGGCGGACATCAAGAACGGGGACGGAGAGCCGGCACAGAAAATGTACCAGGAATAATTGGTTTAGGAAAGGCCGCCGAACTGGAATTATTACATCTGCCAGAGGCCACCAAACGGGAAACCAAATTGCGGAATCGCCTGGAAGAAAACTTGTTACTTACTATTCCTAATTGTGAGGTAAATGGCGACCCAGCCCATCGCTTACCTAACACCACCAATATCGGTTTTAAATACATCGAAGGCGAAGCCATCTTACTCTCCTTAGATCAATACGGTATTTGCGCTTCTTCTGGTTCTGCTTGCACTTCTGGCTCCTTAGAACCCTCTCATGTTTTGCGAGCAATGGGTTTACCCTACGTGATTCTTCACGGTTCGATTCGATTTAGCTTAAGCCGTTACACAACCGAAGCCGAAATCGATCAAGTTTTAACCGTAATGCCAGGAATTGTCGAGCGTCTGCGTTCCCTTTCACCCTTCAACAGTGATGCGGCGGAATGGTTACAAGATAGACAAGAAGTGGTCACAGCTAGTCGATAAGGCCGATAAAAAAGCATAGAAAAAACTTCATCTATGTTTTTGATTCCCATTCATTTTTCAATCCTCAATCCTCATACTCTTAATTTGGAAAACTGCCATGTGGGACTACACCGAAAAAGTATTAGACCTATTCTATAACCCTAAAAATCAAGGGGCGATAGAAGCAACCGACGAACCAGGAATAGCCGTAGTCTTTGGCGAAGTAGGCAGTATTGCTTGCGGTGATGCTTTAAGATTACATCTCAAAATCGACCAGCCAAACGATACAATTCTGGACTCTCGTTTTCAAACCTTTGGTTGTACCAGTGCCATTGCTTCCTCTTCGGCTTTAACCGAATTAGTCTTCCTCTTCGGCTTTAACCGAATTAGTCAAGGGTTTAACATTAGATCAAGCCTTAAAAATTACTAACAGAGAAATTGCTGATTTTTTAGGTGGTTTGCCCGAAGCTAAAATGCACTGTTCAGTAATGGGACAAGAAGCATTAGAAGCCGCTATTTATAAATATCGCGGTATTGAACCAGAGGAACATCCTGAAGATGAAGGCACATTAATTTGTAGTTGCTTTGGCATCAGCGAGCCGAAAATTCGTCGGGTAATTGTTGAAAACAACTTGACGACAGCAGAAGAAGTAACTAGCTACATTAAAGCTGGTGGTGGTTGTGGCTCTTGTTTATCTCCGATTGATGACATAATTGCCGACGTTTTAGCAGAGAAAGCTAATATCACCAAAGTTGCTAATGAGATTGTTTTTGCTAAAGAACGCCAGGAGCAATCGGGACAACCTTTAACAACTGTTCAAAAAATTTCTCTAATTCAGAAAGTTTTGCTAGAAGAAGTCCGCCCATTACTGATAGCAGATGGCGGCGATGTAGAACTTTACGACGTAGAAGGAAATACGGTTAAAGTCTTACTTAAAGGTGCTTGTGGTTCTTGTCCTAGTAGTACAGCTACTCTGAAAGGGTTAATTGAAACTACTTTAAAAGAGAAGGTTTTATCCAGTTTAGTAGTTGAAGCACTCTAACGTATCTAGCCACTAATTTAGGAGTAATTATGATCGTGCAAAGAACTTATCAAGAGGAGCGTCCTCCTCCCACAGCAATAGGCTTCAGAGTCCAAGTTTCATCCTTGATACTACTTTCTGAACCCTGCCACATTCAAAGCTCTCTCTTTTTCTTTCAACAACAAAACCACTCATTTACAAAGGATAATCAACCATGACGGACGAAAAAATCAGACAGATTGCATTCTACGGTAAAGGCGGTATTGGTAAGTCCACCACTTCCCAAAATACGATTGCAGGCATGGCTGAATTAGGTCAGCGCGTAATGATTGTAGGTTGTGACCCCAAGGCAGATTCCACCCGTTTAATGCTGCACAGTAAAGCTCAAACTACCGTACTTCACCTAGCAGCCGAACGGGGTGCAGTGGAAGACGTAGAACTCGAAGAAGTATTGCTAACTGGCTATCGTGATGTTCGTTGCGTAGAATCTGGCGGTCCAGAACCCGGTGTAGGTTGTGCAGGACGTGGCATCATCACTGCTATCAACTTCCTCGAAGAAAATGGTGCTTACGAAGACCTAGATTTTGTCAGTTATGACGTATTAGGCGACGTAGTTTGTGGCGGTTTCGCGATGCCAATTCGTGAAGGAAAAGCCCAAGAAATTTACATCGTCACCTCCGGCGAAATGATGGCAATGTACGCCGCAAATAACATTGCTCGCGGTGTTCTCAAATATGCTCACTCCGGCGGTGTGCGTCTTGGTGGTTTGATTTGCAACAGCCGTAAAGTTGACCGGGAATTAGAATTAATTGAAACCTTGGCCAAGCGGTTGAATACTCAAATGCTTCACTTTGTCCCTCGCGACAACGTTGTGCAACACGCAGAATTGCGCCGGATGACAGTGATTGAGTATGCACCGAACCATCCTCAAGCTCAAGAATATCGCACTCTTGCTAACAAGATTATCGACAACAAAGATTTGAGTATTCCTACTCCAATCTCAATGGACGAATTAGAAGATTTACTCGTTGAATTTGGCATTCTTGGTGATGACAAAGAATTTGAGCATCTCGTTGGCAAAACCGCTGATGAAGCACCAGTAACAGTTGGTGTTTAACCCTTAGTAATCAAGGGATAGGGGAAAAGAGCAGGAAGATTTTATCATCTGAAATCTCTAAAAATTATCAGGTAACAGGTTTTAGGAAATTATTTTTAGACCTAAAACCTAACCCTAGAAATTCCAAATCTACCCCTATTTCCTATTCCCTATTCCCTATTCACTACTAACTTAGAGAGGCAGACTTATGACCCCCATTGAATCTACTACCCTTGACCCCCAAGCATCCCAAGAATTAGTTGTTGACAAGAAAGCACTGATTAAAGAAGCCCTAGAACTTTATCCCGACAAAGCTAAGAAAAAACGGGAAAAGCATCTTAATGTTTACGAAGAAGGCAAGTCAGATTGCGGCGTTAAGTCCAACATCAAATCCGTTCCCGGTTCCATGACCACACGCGGCTGCGCCTACGCTGGATCAAAAGGCGTAGTTTGGGGGCCAATCAAAGACATGATTCACATCAGTCACGGCCCTGTAGGTTGCGGTTATTATTCCTGGTCTGGTCGTCGTAATTACTACATCGGCACTACGGGTATTGATAGCTTTGGCACAATGCAATTTACCTCCGATTTCCAAGAAAGAGACATCGTATTTGGTGGCGACAAAAAACTCGCGCAACTGATTACTGAACTCGATCAACTATTTCCTTTAAATCGGGGTGTTTCCATTCAATCTGAGTGTCCAATTGGTTTAATTGGAGATGACATCGAAGCTGTAGCGAAAAAAGCCAGCAAAGAAATTGGCAAAACCGTTGTTCCTGTACGTTGTGAAGGATTCCGGGGTGTTTCTCAATCCCTTGGACACCACATTGCTAACGACGCAGTACGGGACTGGGTTTTCCCCCAAGCTGATAAGAAAAAGAAAGAATTAGGCATTGAAGGCACTCCCTACGATGTGGCAATTATCGGAGACTACAACATCGGTGGTGATGCTTGGTCTAGCCGGATTCTGATTGAAGAAATGGGCTTACGAGTAGTAGCTCAATGGTCTGGAGATGGCACGCTTCACGAAATGATGATGACTCCCACTGTGAAGCTGAATTTAGTTCACTGCTATCGCTCCATGAACTATATTACTCGTCACATGGAAGAAGCCTATGGTATTCCTTGGTTGGAATATAACTTCTTTGGCCCAACACAAATTGCGGCATCTCTACGAGAAATTGCCAGCAAGTTTGACCAAAAGATTCAAGATAATGCGGAAAAAGTGATTGCTAAGTACGAAGCCCAAACTCAGGCAGTGCTTGACAAGTTCTACTCCCGCTTAAAGGATAAGACTGTCGCTTTAATGGTGGGTGGTTTACGTCCCCGCCACGTCGTTCCCGCCTTCCATGATTTAGGCATGAAGCTAATTGGAACCGGTTACGAATTTGGTCACAATGATGACTACAAACGTACCACTCATTACATTGAAGACGGCACCTTAATTTATGATGACGTTTCTGCCTATGAGTTCGAGCATTTTGTTAAAGAACTCAAGCCAGATTTAATTGCTTCCGGCATCAAAGAGAAGTATGTTTTCCAAAAAATGGCACTTCCTTTCCGCCAGATGCACTCTTGGGATTATTCTGGCCCCTATCACGGTTATGATGGTTTCGCTATCTTCGCTCGTGATATGGATTTAGCCCTGAATAGCCCAACTTGGGGATTAATTGGTGCCCCTTGGAAGAAGTAACCAAAATAGAGTAGGGGAACACTACTAAGGATGAAAAAAAGTTAAAAGCTCCCAACCAAAATTATCTCTAAATTTTCATCCTTAGTCCCTCTACCTTCATCATTGGTTTTTCCTGGATACAAGTTGTTTGTGATTTCTAACTCTACGCTACACTTCCTCATAAATATTGGAGATTGAGTCATGCCACAGGACAATATAGACCAAATTCAAGACCACGTTACCCTATTCCATCAGGAAGAATATCAACAGCTATTTGCTGGTAAGAAAGAATTTGAAGGTGGACATAGCCCAGAAGAAGTAACTCGCATCGCCGAATGGACAAAGACTTGGGAATATCGCGAACAAAACTTTTCTCGCGAAGCTTTAACAGTTAATCCAGCCAAGGCTTGTCAACCTTTAGGAGCAATTTTAGCAGCAGTAGGTTTTGAAGCTACCCTGCCCTTTGTTCATGGTTCTCAAGGTTGCGTTGCTTACTTCCGTTCTCACTTTACTCGCCACTTCAAAGAACCATTTTCAGCAGTGTCTTCTTCCATGACTGAAGATGCAGCGGTGTTCGGTGGACAGAACAATATGATTGAAGGCTTGGCAACTTCTTATAATCTCTACAAGCCAAAGATGATTGCTGTCTGTACTACCTGTATGGCGGAAGTAATTGGTGATGACTTGCAAGCCTTTATTAATAATGCTAAGGCTGCGGGTTCTGTACCTCAAGAATATCCCGTTCCTTACGCCCACACACCTAGCTTTGTTGGCTCCCATATTACGGGTTATGACAACATGATGAAGGGAATTTTGTCAAACTTAACCGCAGGTAAAAAAGCGGAAACAACTAACGGCAAAATTAACTTTATTCCCGGCTTTGAAACCTACATTGGCAACCTACGGGAAGTTAAGCGGATTGCCTCTTTAATGGGCATCGACTATACCCTACTGGCTGATAATTCTGAATATTTGGATTCGCCTAATACTGGCGAGTACAAAATGTATCCCGGTGGCACACCACTAACAGAAGCTGCCGATTCAATTAATGCAAAAGCCACGATTGCTTTGCAATCTTATTCAACCACAAAAACTCTTGAGTATATTAGTAGTGAGTGGAATCAACCTACGAGTGTCAGCCGTCCTGTAGGTATCCGGGGAACCGATGAATTCTTGATGAAATTATCTGCCTTGACAGGTAAACCAATTCCCCAAGAATTAGAAGACGAACGGGGCCGGGCAGTAGACGCGCTAACGGATTCTCAAGCCTGGTTACATGGCAAGCGAGTCGCGATGTATGGAGACCCAGATTTGATGATTGGATTAACCCAATTCCTGCTAGAAATTGGTGCTGAACCTGTGCATATTTTGGTCAGCAATAGCAATAAGTCGTTTGAAAGCGAGTTGCAAGCAATCCTAGATGCTAGTCCCTTTGGTAAGGGTGCAACTATCTGGGGTGGAAAAGATTTGTGGCATCTACGTTCTCTGTTATTTACTGAACCCGTAGATTTACTAATCGGCAATTCCTACGGTAAGTATCTGTGGCGTGATACTAAAACACCCTTAGTCCGAATTGGCTATCCTATCTTTGACCGCCACCACCTACACCGCTATTCTACCTACGGCTATCAAGGTGCGATTAACCTACTTAACTGGATAGTTAATACGCTGCTTGATGAACTAGACCGGAATACCATTGTCCCATCGAAGACCGATATTTCCTACGACTTGATTCGCTAAAAAATGAATGGGGAAAGGTGAAATAAATTGTCAAAAATTAAATTTTCTCTTTCCCCTATCATTCAAAATCTGTTCACCTACCTCTCCCTTTAAGTCAGATGGATATTATTACTCACACCCACGATATTCATAGTCACGACCACCATCTACACGAACACCATCTAGTTAAGCGAGAAAAGCCGAGGTTTGATATTTTATTTCCTCTGCGTAGATGGGTGGATGGATTTCAAATACACAATCGTCAAATTGCTCATTTTATTTGCCAAGTTATCCCCTGTTGCTGTCCCTTTGAGAGAGATATTAATCTATTCGGACATACCTATCATATTCCCCCTCTGTGTAAACTTAATCCTTTCTATGATGAGTTTGTTGGTTTACGTTTTCGCTCTCTTAGTTACCTAGCAGATGTTTGTTTGGAAGATATTACCAAATACATTTGTTAAGTCATATTTTCTCAGTAAACAACTCAGAAGTTAACATTTTAATTACTCCTGCTACAAGTAACCATACCTCACACTCCTGACTCCTATGAAGATTACTCAAGGCAAAATTAATGAACTCCTCTCTGAGCCAGGTTGTGAACATAATCACAAACATGGAGAGAAAAAGAAGAAAGCCTGCCAACAACAAGCCCAACCTGGTGCGGCTCAAGGAGGATGTGCTTTTGATGGTGCAATGATAGCTTTAGTACCGATTACTGACGTTGCCCATTTAGTTCACGGTCCCATCGCTTGTGCAGGTAATTCTTGGGGTAGTCGGGGTAGTCTTTCCTCTGGTTCTCATCTTTATCAGATGGGTTTTACGACAGATTTAAGCGAAAATGATGTAATTTTTGGGGGCGAAAAAAGACTCTATAAAGCCATTTTAGAAGTCCAAGAACGTTACCAACCTGCCGCAGTTTTCGTTTACTCTACCTGCGTAACTGCCTTAATTGGAGATGACATAGATGCGGTTTGTGAAGCGGCTGCCAAAAAGATTGGAACTCCCGTAATTCCGGTTAATTCTCCCGGATTTATTGGCAGTAAAAACTTAGGCAATCGGGTCGGGGGAGAATCATTATTAGAGTACGTAATCGGTACTGCTGAACCAGAATTTACCACCCCCTACGACATCAATTTAATTGGTGAATATAACATTGCTGGGGAACTCTGGGACGTAATGCCCTTATTTGAAAAGCTCGGCATTCGCGTACTCGCTAAAATGACAGGGGATGCTCGATATCAAGAAATTTGTTATGCTCATCGAGCCAAACTCAATGTCACAATTTGCTCCAAAGCTTTAATTAACATTGCGAGAAAAATGGAGGAACGCTACGGCATTCCCTACATTGAAGAATCTTTCTACGGCGTAGAAGACATCAATCGTTGCTTACGAAACATTGCCGAAAAACTCGGCGATTCATCATTACAAGCCAAGGTTGAACAACTAATTGCCGAAGAAACCACCCAATTAAATCAAACATTAGCCCCCTATCGGGAACGACTCAAAGGAAAACGAGTAGTGCTTTACACCGGAGGAGTAAAAAGCTGGTCAATTATCTCCGCTGCTAAGGATTTAGGCATGGAAGTAGTGGCTACTAGCACTAAAAAAAGCACCGAAGAAGATAAAGCTAAAATTCGGGAATTATTAGGTGCTGAAGGCATAATGATGGACAAAGGTAATGCCCAAGAATTACTCAAAGTCATTGCTCAAACTAAAGCCGATATGTTAATTGCTGGTGGACGCAATCAATATACAGCCTTAAAAGCCAAAATTCCTTTCCTTGATATTAATCAAGAACGTCACCATTCTTATACTGGATATGCAGGCATGGTCGCAATGGCAAGAGAATTAGAAGAAGCTCTATATAGCCCCATTTGGTCACAAATTCGCCAAGCTGCTCCTTGGGATTTAGAGGAGGTTGTTTAAATGGCTGCTATTGTCACCCGTCAAAAATCAGTAGCGGTAAATCCTCTTAAACAAAGCCAACCTTTAGGTGCAACTTTAGCATTTTTAGGGCTCAAGGGCATGATGCCGCTATTACATGGTTCTCAAGGTTGTACCGCTTTTGCTAAAGTATCTTTAGTGCGACATTTTCGCGAAGCAATTCCGCTGGCGACTACGGCAATGACCGAAGTTACGACGATTTTAGGAGGAGAAGAAAATGTTGAACAAGCAATTCTTACTTTAGTAGAAAAGTCAAATCCGCAAATGATTGGTCTTTGTACAACCGGACTAACAGAAACGCGGGGAGATGATATGGAGGGAATTTTGCGGACTATTCGCAAACGTCACCCAGAATTATACGATTTACCCATCATATTTGTCTCCGCACCGGACTTTCGAGGTGCTTTGCAGGATGGTTTTGCCGCCGCCGTAGAAAGCATGATGCGAGAACTTCCCCAAGTAGGTGAAACTCGCCATCATCAAGTAACGCTATTAATAAGTTCTGCCTTCACTCCTGGTGATGTTCAAGAACTCAAAGAAATCACTTCGGCTTTTGGGTTAAATCCCATTTTAGTCCCAAATTTATCGGCCTCTTTAGATGGTCATTTAGATGATTCTTATAGTTCTGTCACCACCGGTGGCACAAGTTTAGCTGAACTCAGAGAAATTGGCAGTTCTGTCTACACTTTAGCCTTTGGTGAAAGTATGCGAGAAAGTGCCAAAATTCTGGAAAAACGCTTTGGCATTCCCTATGAAGTATTTCCACAAGTAACTGGTTTAGGGGCTGTAGATGAATTTTTGCAAGGACTTTCAGACCTGAGTGGCATGGCAGTTCCCGAAAAATATCGCTACCAACGCCGTCAGTTACAAGATGCCATGTTAGACACTCATTTTTACTTTGGACGTAAGCGTGTTTGCTTAGCCTTAGAACCAGATTTGTTGTCAACAATGGTGCGGCTATTAATCGCAATGGGGGCAGAAATTCAAGGGGCTGTAACTACAACTAAATCCCCAATTCTGGAAAGTATACCAATAGATACAGTCACTATTGGTGATTTAGAAGACTTTGAAGAATTGGCAGCCGGAGCAGATTTATTAATTACTAATTCTCACGGCGCTGCCATATCTCGCCGCTTAAAGATTCCTCTTTTTCGCCAAGGTTTTCCAATTTTAGACCGATTGGGAAATGGTCAGCATTGTGCTGTGGGCTACCGAGGAACTACACAACTTTTGTTTGAGATTGGTAATTTATTTTTAGAACAAGAAGAATCAAAATAAAGATTTTAGCCTGGTCTAATCTTACTGGTTCATCTTGATTTCAACTAGCCAGCAATCAACACTATTTACAAATTCAGAGAGGTTAGCCATGAAAATAGCATTTACCACCAGCGATAACGTGCATATTAATGCTCATTTTGGTTGGGCGAAAAAGATTGATGTTTATGAAGTAAATCAGGAGAGTTATCAATTTGTAGAAACCTTAAAATTTGAAGGCGACCTCAAAGAAGATGGCAACGAAGATAAGCTACTACCCAAAATTGAAGCCTTATCAGATTGCACAATTGTTTATGTTTCAGCTATTGGCGGAAGTGCGGCGGCTCGTTTAGTGAAGAAACGAATAACCCCTGTTAAAGCCCAATCTGATGAGCAGGAAATTAGCGATGTTCTCACTAAATTAGTTGCTACCTTAAATGGCAATCCTCCCCCTTGGTTGAGGAAAGTCCTGCAACAGCAAAAGTCTAGTTTTTTGGAGGAGGAAACTGCCGTAACAACCGTCTAAATTAGCTCAATTCCCGGAGAAAAATCCGCTAAAAACAACAGTTCAAGTTTTTGATTAATTCAAGGAGGAAATTACTACATGACTACAACTCAAACTCAAACAGTTACTGAAACAGTTACTGAAGTCGTCGACAACACCGAAATTCTGAAACATCCATTTATTCAGGAATTAGTTCGACAAGTCCGTTCCGAAGATTCCTATGGATTTTACCGAAATTGGACAGACGAATTAATGCTTAAACCATTTATCGTCAGTCGGCAAGCCAAACGCAAAATTTCCGTCGATGGTGATGTCGAACCAAATACTAAGGGAAGAATCCAGTTATTTTATCGTGCAATTGCAGCACTAATTGAAAAAGAAACTGGCCTACTTTCTCAAGTAGTAATTGATTTAAGTCACGAAGGATTTGGCTGGTCATTAGTATTTTCTGGTCGTCTTTTGCTAGTCGCTAGAACCTTACGAGATGCTCAACGTTTTGGCTTTGATTCCTTCGAGAAATTAGTTGCTGAAGGGGAAAAACTAACTAAATCTGGCGTTGATTTAGCCAAACGCTATCCCGAAATTGGCAACCTCTAATTAGATATTACCCCTTTTATATTCTTCCTCCACCCTCTGCGTCCTCTGCGCCTCTGCGGTTCCTAATTAAAAGAGCTAATTAAAAGGGGTAATCAACCAAAATCTGGAATCATCAAGACTAAAAAACTATGGTTCAAACAATAGAAACAATCCCCACAAATCCTAGTGTTGACGAGTTAAAATCTCAAATCAAACGGCTCAACAGCAAAGCTGGACAACAAAAAATGGACCTTCACGATTTAGCGGAAGGATTGCCCACTGACTATCAAAATTTAATGGCAATGGCCGC
>JFJP01039453.1_pt1 | contig 13443 bp, 9 predicted proteins | sample 431651 | NCBI WGS metagenome assembly JFJP01 (sample SAMN02602958, study PRJNA72255) | Microbial mat metagenome, whole genome shotgun sequencing project. | biome: fresh water; feature: sink hole; material: water; isolation source: purple microbial (photo- and chemosynthetic) mats found in...
ATGACAGGATATCCTGAGAGTCTTACGGACCCATCATACCGTGGACAGATTCTTTGTCTCACTTATCCTCTTGTAGGAAATTACGGAGCCCCTGGCAAAAGTGAAGAAAATGATCTGTTACGGTTCTATGAATCATCATCTATTCATATCTCGGGCCTTATTGTATCTGATTATTCATTCGAGTATAGCCACTGGAATGCATCAGAGAGTCTTGACGAGTGGCTGAAAAGAAATAATGTACCAGGAATTTATGGTATTGATACACGAGCCCTGACAAAAAGAATCAGGGAAAAAGGGGCCATGCTTGGAAAGGTTGAACCAGAGGATACAGAAATTTCTTTTTATGACCCTAATAAAGTTAATCTGGTAGCTGAAGTCAGCACACACGAAAAAAAAATATATGGTTCTGGAAAATACAGGATCTTACTTGTCGATTGCGGGGTGAAGTTTAATATTATCAGGAACCTCCTAAAAAGGGATACAACAATAATAAGAGTCCCATGGGACTATAATTTTCATAGTGATGATTTTGACGGACTTTTTTTGTCGAACGGCCCGGGCGATCCTAAAATGTGTGCTGCGACAATCGAAAATATTAAGAAATCATTTTCGGGTAATAAACCTGTCTTTGGCATTTGCCTGGGGAACCAACTGATGGCACTTGCGTCAGGTGCTGATACTTATAAACTGAAATATGGTCACCGAAGTCATAACCAGCCTGTACTTAAGGTAGGAACAGACAAAGCATATATAACTTCGCAGAATCATGGATTTGCTGTAGATAATAATACTCTTGATAAAAGCTGGGAACCTCTCTTTATAAATATTAATGATAAGACCAATGAGGGAATGAAGCATAAGACCATGCCATTTTTCTCAACTCAATTCCATCCTGAAGCATCTGGCGGTCCGACAGATACTGACTACCTATTCGATGTGTTCATTGATAATATTGAGAAATCTTTGAAATAAGGCCCCTGTCCATCTCCATTACAAAATTTATCAAAGGCAGAATCGTGTAAAGAGGGTGTCTTAAAAGTTTATATATGCCCTGCGCCCCTATGGCAATTACACGTATTAAATAACCAATGGGATTCTGAGACACCCTCTTGCAGTATAAACCGAAATCCTTTCTATAAGGTTAACTGTCTGAAGTCTTATTGTTAGTCACATGAAGCATCATCTTATCAGCCAGCTCAGCAGCTGATGTATTCCTGAAGGGTCGCATCCTTTTATTAAAAATCTCAGCTATTTCTTCATTGCATAGATTTCCGATACTTCCTTCATGAACATAATCAGACAAAGTGGTTCTTGAAAATGAGGAATTCCGGACCATTTCCGAGACTGCCTTATATGCATCTCTGAACGGAATACCTTGCTTTACAAGCCGGTTAACCTCCTCAGTACTGAAAATATTATTATAAAGAGGATTTTCAGTAATATTCTTCCGGACCTTTATGTTATTAAGCATCAATAACATTATTTCAATGCAGTCCCTTATCTCTCTGAATGCATCAAATACCAATTGCTTAAGCAACTGAAGATCCCTGTTGTAACCTGAAGGAAGATTACTTGTTACAATTGCCACCTGGTTTGGCAGGGTTTGAATTACATTGGCCCGGGCCCTGATAAGCTCGAATACATCCGGGTTTCGTTTCTGAGGCATAATACTTGAGCCGGTAACATATTCATCTGGAAAATCAATAAACCTGAACTCAGAGGTCATAAAAAGACAGATGTCCATTGAAAAACGTGACAAAGTCTGGGCTACTGAAGCCAGTGCTGAAGCTATGGCCATTTCTATTTTTCCCCGGCTCAGGCTGGCATAAGCAGAATTATACAGCAGATCATCAAATTCGAGAAGGTCTGAAGTAAGTTTTCTGTTTATAGGTAAAGTGGTGCCGTATCCTGCTGCGGTTCCAAGAGGATTCTGATTATTAAGTGCCCTGGCACCTGCAAGAAGAAGTACATCATCAGCGAGGCATTCAGCATATGCACCAAACCATAGACCAAAGGATGATACCATAGCCGGCTGCATGTGTGTATAGCCTGGTAACAGCACTTCCCTGTACTGTTCACTTAATGCCTGCAGTCTTTTAAAAAGACTATTTATCTGTATCGAAAGTTTATCAATCTCTTCCCTTGTATAAAGACGGATATCAACTAATACCTGGTCGTTTCGCGAGCGCCCTGTATGAATCTTTTTGCCTGTGGTCCCAAGAATTGAGGACATCTCTTTTTCTATCTGAGAGTGAATATCCTCAACATCTTTTTCAATTACCAGGCTTCCTTCCTCATCCCAGACAAAAAGAGAATGAAGAGCTTTAAGCAATCCGTTTTTTTCCTCTTCCGATATAAGTTCAACATCCTCAAGCATAATAACATGAGCCATTGAGCCTATAATATCCCATTTTGTAAGAGCCAGGTCAGTTTTCCTGTCTTTTCCTGCAGTAAACTCAATTATTGCAGGTTCGGGATTTATCCCTTTTTCCCAGAGTTTCATTTTGTTTTTTTTATTTTGGTAATGTTTTTCCCCGGTATGGCACAGATCTGAAATCAGTGCCATACCAAAAGGGGTTTAAGGTAATTACTTTTTCTGACTTGCCTCGACAATAGCTCTGTGAGCCATAAGCCGTATAGCATTAATACGTATGAATCCCTTACTGTCCGTTTGGTCAAATCCTCCTTCAATATCCATACTTGACAGTTTTTTATTATATAAAGATGAAGGTGATTCACGTCCTTCAATAATAACATTCCCTTTGTAGAGACAGATATGAACACTCCCATCAATCAGTTCCTGGCTTTTTTCAATCGCTGCCATCAGGAAATCCATTTCAGGGCTGAACCAGAATCCGTTATAAATGATTTCAGCAAATTTTGGAGTCAGCATGTTAACGAGTCGCATTACTTCCCTGTCCATGGCAATACCTTCAATGTCTTTGTGGGCAATATGCAAAACTGTAGCTGCAGGAGTTTCATATACCCCTCTTGATTTTATTCCTACAAACCTGTTTTCTACCATATCGAGAAGCCCGATTCCGTTCTTTCCGGCTATCTCATTTAGGTAAACATACATATCATAAGAGTCTTCCTTTATTGTCCCATCTTCCTTATTTACAAGCTTAACAGGAATACCATTTTTGAAATGAATAACTATTCGTGTTTCCTTATCCGGTGCATCCTGAGGCATAACCATCTTTTCCAGCATGCTCTTATGAAGTGTATACATCGGATCTTCAAGAACTCCGGCTTCATGACTTATGTGCATAAGGTTATCATCTTCACTGTAAGGTTTATCTATACTTGCCTTCACAGGGATCTTTTTTTCCGAGGCATATTTTAAGAGGTCAGTCCTTCCTTTAAATGTTGCGAGGAACTCCTTGTCCTTCCATGGTGATATAACTTTTACCCCAGGCATCAATGCATAATAACATAGTTCAAATCTTACCTGGTCATTACCTTTCCCTGTAGCACCATGAGCAACAGCAGTTGCACCCTCAGCCTTTGCCACTTCTATCTGCTTTTTAGCTATTAGTGGTCTGGCAAGAGCCGTTCCAAGAAGGTACCTGTCTTCATATATTGCATTTGCCATTATCGCTTTAAGAACATAATTATCAATGAATTCCCTTTTCAGGTCTGCAATAATCACTTTTGATGCCCCCAGCAGGATCGCTTTTTTTCTGCACTCTTCAAAATCATCTGCCTGTCCAACGTCAGCAACAAAGGCAATTACATCATAATTCTTTTCAATTAACCATTTTAGTATTACCGAAGTATCCAAACCACCGCTGTATGCGAGAACAACTTTTTCTTTCATTACTTAATCATTTTTATTATTAATTGTTTTAAACCTGTCTTTTTTCTAATATTTTGGAATATAACAGATACTCTGCTACTTTTTTATTTGTTCGTGTAAGCCCGGAAGAATTATCTCCAGACATGTATGCACCTGTTGCAACGTTATTCCATCCCTTGGAATCAAAAGAATTGTATCGTCACCTGCAATCGTCCCGGCTATTTCATATCTTCCCGAAGCATCAATAACAAATGCAGTATTACTTGCATTTCCGGGTATCGTCCTGATTACCATCAACCCTTTTGCCTCAACAATATCCTGGATTACCGGTACAATGTTCAGCTTAACTTTTGAATCAACAGAGCTCCTGATATTTTCAGACAAAGAATATTTGTAGGCACCATTTCCGTCCGGAACTCTCCCAACCCCAAGCTGCCTTAAATTGCGGGATAGAGTAGCCTGAGTACAGCTAATACCAATCCCTTTAAGTTTTCTTAATAATTCATCTTGTGTTGATATGTTTTCTTCTGCAATAATACGTTCTATTGCAAGGAGTCTTTTTGTTTTTTGCATATATATTCATTTTTTCTGCAAATATATTCATTTTTTCGTAATAACAAACCCAATTTAAAAAATTGTGTTATTTTTGACCCTCAAATCCGGACAATGAAAGATGTAGTAAAAAAAGTGATCATCCTGGGATCGGGAGCACTCAAAATAGGTGAAGCTGGTGAGTTTGATTACTCAGGTTCCCAGGCACTTAAAGCACTAAAAGAGGAAGATGTTGAAACAGTTCTTATAAATCCGAATATTGCAACAGTGCAAACATCAGAAGGGCTGGCAGACAAGATTTATTTTCTGCCTGTCACTCCCTATTTTGTAGAAAAAGTGATTATTAAAGAGAAGCCCGATGGCATCCTGCTATCGTTTGGAGGGCAGACAGCTTTAAACTGCGGAACTGAACTTTATAAATCAGGGGTTTTTAAAAAATATAATGTAAAAGTCCTGGGAACACCTGTTTCTGCAATAATGGATACTGAGGATCGTGAACTCTTTGTGAAAAAACTTGACGAAATTGATGTAAAAACGCCAAGCAGCATTGCAGTTAAGGGTGTTGAAGCAGCTCTTGAAGCTGCCGGAAACCTTGGCTTTCCTGTAATTATCAGGGCAGCCTATACTCTCGGCGGTCAGGGAAGTGGATTTGCTTCGAATATTGAAGAACTCAGGTTACTGGCCTCCAAGGCATTTTCATATTCAGACCAGATACTTGTTGAAGAATCATTAAAAGGATGGAAAGAGGTTGAGTATGAAGTCGTAAGAGACAAGTTTGATAATTGCATCACTGTATGTAATATGGAGAATTTTGATCCGCTTGGTATACATACTGGTGAAAGCATAGTTGTTGCACCCTCACAGACGCTGACAAATAGTGAATATCACAAACTTAGAGAACTATCAATAAAAATAATAAGGCATATAGGTATTATTGGTGAATGTAATGTTCAGTATGCTCTGGCTCCCGATTCTGAAGATTACAGGGTAATTGAAGTGAATGCAAGACTTTCGCGATCGAGTGCACTGGCTTCCAAAGCAACCGGTTATCCCCTGGCATTCATTGCAGCCAAGCTGGGAATGGGCTACGGTCTGCATGAACTTAAAAACTCAGTTACCAAAAACACTACTGCCTGCTTTGAACCGGCGCTTGATTATATTGTGTGTAAAATCCCAAGGTGGGACCTGAATAAATTTGAAGGTGTATCTCACCTCATCGGAAGCAGCATGAAAAGCGTCGGGGAGGTTATGGCAATAGGACGGACCTTTGAAGAGGTAATTCAGAAGGGATTAAGAATGATCGGTCAGGGGATGCATGGTTTTACAGGTAATCGTAATCTGGGATTCGAAGATATAGAGAGGGAACTGTCAGAACCGACAGATATGCGTATTTTTTCAATAGCAGAGGCTCTTGAAATCGGTATGTCAGTTGAAAGGATATATGAGCTGACAAAAATAGATAAATGGTTCCTCTTCAAACTTAAAAACATTATAAGCATAAAAGATGAGCTTTCGAATTATGAGACTCTTGAGTCTATTCCTGCTGATCTTCTTTCCCACTCAAAAATAAACGGATTCAGCGATTTTCAGATTGCACGTCATGTTCTTAAATCAGGTCCGGAAAGTATAAATGACGATCTAATGAAGGTGAGAAGTCACCGTAAATTATTGGGGATAGTCCCGTATATTAAACAAATTGATACTCTTGCTGCGGAATATCCTGCTGTAACAAATTATCTCTACCTCACCTACAGTGGTTCTGAAAATGATATTGTTTGTGAATCCGACAACAAATCGGTAATAGTTTTAGGATCAGGAGCTTACAGGATTGGGTCAAGTGTTGAGTTCGACTGGTGCTCTGTGAATGCTATTAATACGATTAAAAAAGAGGGATTCAGATCAATAATGATCAACTACAATCCGGAAACAGTAAGTACCGATTATGATATATGCGACAGGCTATATTTTGACGAACTTACTTTCGAAAGAGTGCTCGATATAATTGACCTTGAAAATCCTCGTGGTGTAATCGTATCTGTGGGTGGACAGATTCCAAATAACCTGGCTATGAGGCTCTACAACGAGAATGTTCCGGTCCTAGGCACATCTCCTGTATCTATCGACAGGGCAGAAAACAGGCATAAATTCTCAAGAATGCTTGATATCTTGTCTGTCGATCAGCCGCGTTGGCAGGAACTCACCTCAATAAATGATATTTTTGATTTTGTCGACCGCATAGGATTTCCTGTCCTTATCAGACCATCATACGTATTGTCAGGTGCAGCTATGAACGTTGTATCAAACAAAAATGAGTTATCTCATTACCTGGAACTGGCTGCCCAGGTTTCAAAACAATACCCTGTTGTTGTATCCGAATTCATTGAGAATGCCAAAGAGATTGAGATTGATGCAGTGGCGCGCGATGGTGAAATGCTTGCATATGCTATCAGCGAGCATGTTGAGTTTGCAGGAGTACACTCAGGAGATGCTACTATGGTTTTTCCTGCCCAGAAAATTTATTTTGAAACGCCAAGAAGGATAAAGCGTATTTCTCGGTTTATTGCAAAAGAACTGAATATCTCAGGTCCTTTCAATATACAATTCCTAGCAAAAGACAATGATATAAAAGTTATCGAGTGTAACCTCCGTGCCAGCAGAAGTATGCCTTTTGTTTCAAAGGTCCTTAAGTCAAACCTGATTGAACTTGCCACTAAAGTTATGCTGGGTGTTCCTGTGGGAAAACTTAATAAAGCTGTGTTTGACCTTGATTATGTGGGGGTTAAAGCACCTCAGTTCAGCTTTTCACGTCTTGCAAAAGCCGATCCTGTACTTGGCGTTGATATGTCATCAACGGGAGAAGTTGGTTGCATAGGAGAAGGCTTTTATGAAGCCATACTGAAAGCAATGTTTTCTGTAGGTTACAGGGTCCCTAAAAAGTGTATCCTGCTGTCAACGGGTCCCGCTCGCTCAAAAGTAGAGCTCCTTAACAGTGCCAGGGCCCTGCGCGAAAAAGGACACAAACTATATGCAACAAGAGGCACACAGCAATTTCTTGAAAATGCCGGCGTTGAGGCACATGTAGCATACTGGCCTGATGAAAATAAATCACCTAATACTATTGAGCTGATTAAATCAAGAGAGGTTGATCTGGTTGTTAATATTCCCAAAGACCTTAGTGCTACTGAACTTAATAATGACTATACTATCAGGAGGAGTGCAGTTGATTACAATATTCCTCTAATTACAAATGCAAGACTTGCCAGTGCTTTTATCCTGGCATTCTGCAAGATGAGTATTGACGACCTTGAAATTAAGAGCTGGGACGAATATAAATAGCCTCAGACAAAAGTATGGCTCAATAGAGCCAGGGGCAATTGCCTGTAAGTAATTTTCTTTATCAAAATAATTGGTTATTAGTATTATGATATCTATACGAGAAGCAACAACCTCAGATGCTGCAGTAATAATTGACTTTCAGAAGAAGATGGCATGGGAAACTGAACAATTGATCCTCAGACCCGATACAGTTACCAGTGGCGTGAATACTGTTTTCACTAATCCCTCTCTCGGACAATACTGGGTAGCTGAGGATAATGGCATTGTTGTTGCTTCACTGCTGATCACAAATGAATGGAGTGATTGGAGAAATACCCACGTCTGGTGGTTCCAGTCTGTTTATGTACTTGAACCTTACCGAAGAAAAGGTATTTTCAGGTCGATGTTTCAACGTATCAAAAATGAAGCAGAAAAACAGGGCATTGCAGGACTTCGTCTTTATGTGGAAAAAACAAATTCGGGAGCACAGCAAACCTATGAAGCTCTTGGAATGAGAAGTGAACACTATACTATGTATGAATGGCTGAAGGAGTAAAAAATGCATTGGCTTCCTGTTATACTGATCCTTCCATATTTTTTTCTGCTTCTTAATATTTACAGAAGCCTCCTTAAAATTGAAGCTTTTAAATGTCAGAATGATCCGTCAACATTTGTATCGGTTGTTGTTGCATGCCGCAATGAACAGAATAATATAAATACCCTGCTCAGGAATATCGCTGCTCAGGATTATCCCAAAATCTTATATGAGGTTATTATAGTAGATGATAATTCCTCTGATAAGACCTTCGAAACAGCTTCATCTTTTAAGGAATTACGTAATCTTATTATACTCAGAAATGAAGGTACAGGGAAAAAAACAGCACTCTATACGGGGATAAATAATTCGTCAGGCAAACTTATTATCACTACTGATGCTGATTGCCGTATGGGTAAAAACTGGATTGCAACCATCACTTCTTTCTACGAAGAAATGAAACCTGATATGATTATTTGTCCAGTTCAGATTGAGCCGGGAACAGGGTTTTTTGCCGGTTTCCAGGAACTGGAATTTCTTAGCCTTCAGGGTATTACAGCAGGAACTGCAGCTGCAGGACAGGGGACAATGTGTAACGGGGCAAATCTTTCATTTGAAAAAGAAACTTATTTGAAAAATGCCGGGGATCTGCATAATGAAATAGCTTCTGGTGATGATGTCTTCTTATTGCATAGCTTTAAAAAGACAGACCGGGCAGGAATTTTGTGGCTGGAAGCAGCAGATAGCATTGTAACTGCGGCTTCATCTCCTACAATAGGATCGTTTTTAACTCAGAGAAAAAGATGGATTTCGAAGGCTAAAGTTTATAATGACAGGTTTACAATCATTCTTGGAATTGTAACATTTGTTACAATTGTACTTCAGTTTGCAACCTTCCTGGCAGCAATAATAAACCAGGTTTATATCTTTGTTTTTCTGACTGTTTTTCTTTTGAAATCAATTCCCGATTTCCTTATACTTATTAATACTGCACGCAGGTACAGGCAGAAAAGACTTCTTTTATGGTTTATCCCTGCCCAGATTGTTTATCCTTTTTATGTGCTTACTGTGTTTTTTTATTCCCTGATATCTTTAAAAAAGAGACCTAATTCCCCATCTCCGATAAAAATTTTATTCTGACGAGTCTTATCTCCTCTTCTTCGAATTCATTTCCCAGTTCCTTTATTGCAGCCTCAAGGGAGTCAGATTCTGCTTCTTCCCTGAAATAAGAGTAGATATCATGCTGACGCTCCTCGTCTATCACCATATTTATATAATAATCGAGGTTTATCCTTGTACCTGAATTTACTATTGCCTCTATTTCAGATATCAACTCTCCCATCTCCAGTCCTTTTGCTTCAGCTATATCCTCAAGGGGTCTTTTTACATCTATACTCTGAATAATATAGACTTTAATTCCCGATTTATTTACAACTGATTTAACTACCATGTCGAGGGGTCTGATTATCTCTTTCTCCTCAACATATTTTTTAATTATCTCAACAAATTCAGCACCATACCGCTGAGCCTTACCGGTACCTACTCCTGAAATATTCTGAAGTTCTTCGAGGTTAACAGGGTACTGTATAGCCATATCCTCCAGCGATGGGTCCTGGAAAATCACAAATGGAGGGACTTCTTTTTGTTTTGAAATTTTTTTCCTGAGATCCTTCAGTATGCTGAACAGCTCCTCATCGACAGCTGAAGTACGTGCACCAAAGGCATTCTCCTCATCTGTAGTATCTGCATAGTCATGATCCTCAGCCAACATGAAAGAAGTTGGTTTCTCAAGGAACTCCATCCCTTTCTGTGTTATTTTCAGAAGACCGTAGTTCTCAATATCTTTTGTGAGTAACCTTGCAATCAGGGCCTGTCTGATAACCATGTTCCAGTATTTCTCATCTTTATCCTCCCCCGCGCCAAAGAATTCAAGTTTATTATGCTTATACGATTTGATGGCTGATGTGACTTTCCCTGACAGGATATTTGCTATATGATCAGCTTTAAACTTTTCCTTCACAGCAAGAATGGTTTCCAGAACACTTACAACCGCTTCATTTCCTTCAAACTGACTTTTTGGATGGAGGCAGTTATCACAGGCTTCACAGTTGTCTTTGTGGTACTCCTCCCCAAAGTAATGAAGAAGGAGCCTTCGCCTGCACACTGAGGATTCAGCATACGAAACAGTCTCAAGAAGAAGTTGTTTCCCTATCTCCTGCTCGGCAATAGGTTTCCCATGCATAAATTTCTCAAGTTTAAGGATATCATTATAACTATAATATGCTATGCAATTCCCTTCTCCCCCGTCGCGGCCCGCGCGGCCTGTCTCCTGATAATATCCTTCAAGGCTTTTCGGTATGTCATAATGGATAACAAACCTTACATCAGGTTTATCGATACCCATTCCGAAAGCTATTGTTGCAACTATTATATCTGCTTCCTCCATGAGAAACTTATCCTGGTTCATTGTCCGGGTAGCCGAATCCATCCCCGCATGATATGGAAGTGCTTTAATACCATTTACTTTCAGCACTTCAGCCATTTCTTCCACTTTCTTACGGCTCAGACAATATATGATCCCCGATTTTCCTGTATTATTCTTAATATATTTAATTATCTCCTTGGTAACATCCTGCTTCGATTTGACCTCATAATAGAGGTTTGGCCTGTTGAATGACGATTTAAAAACGCTGGCATCGAGGATCCCCAGGTTCTTTTGAATATCATGCTGAACTTTTGGAGTAGCGGTAGCAGTTAGTGCAATGATCGGGGACCGTCCTATTGTATCAATTATAGGTCTTATCCTTCTGTATTCCGGTCTGAAATCATGGCCCCACTCTGAAATACAATGGGCTTCATCAATGGCATAAAATGAGATCTCTATATTCTTGAGAAACTCAATGTTTTCATCTTTGGTAAGAGATTCGGGAGCCACGTAAAGAAGCTTAGCCTTGCCAGATAACACATCCTTCTTTACTCTGGCTATCTCGGTCTTGGAAAGTGACGAATTGAGAAAATGGGCTACATCATCATCGGTGCTGAAATTCCTCATAGCATCAACCTGATTTTTCATCAAAGCGATAAGCGGTGAAATGATGATTGCTGTCCCCTTCTTCATAACAGCCGGCAACTGATAGCAAAGAGATTTACCCCCTCCGGTTGGCATAAGTACAAAAGTGTCCTTGCCAGCCAGTACATTCATAATAATTGGCTCCTGGTTACCTTTAAAAGTATCGAAACCAAAATACTTTTTTAAGTAATCATGTATTGTCGAATCATTTAACATCTTCTTCTCCTGGTCATAAATTTGAGGAACTGTAGAAAATAAACATCTTCAGTTTATATAAAGTTAATAAATTTCCTAATCATATACGGATTTTCTTTTAATATTTTAAAACACAGGCCCTTTTTTAATACCCCAAATTTCCTAACGCTGGGATTTAAATTTTGTTTTGCAGAAGAAGTTTTCTCATCTTTACTGCCTTATTTTAAATAATCTTATACAGTTTTACATGGCAATGTTCTGGAAAAAAGGCAAGAAGGGAGAAAAAGAAATGTCCTTTCTTGAACATCTTGAGGAGTTAAGGTGGCACATCATTCGTTCTGTTTTAGCAATTTTCTTTTTCATGATAATAGCTTTTATTTTTAAAAGTTTTATTTTCGATAACATAATCCTTGCACCAAAAAATCCTGCCTTCATCACAAACCGTATCCTCTGTCATCTCGGGGAACTACTTAATACAACAGCTTTATGCATTAATACAAAGCATCTGAACCTTATTAATATAAAAATGTCGGGGCAGCTCACCACACACATCTCCGTAGCAATGGTTGCCGGCCTGATCCTGGCTTTTCCGGTTATTCTCTGGGAATTCTGGCAATTCTTTAAGCCAGCCCTTAAAGCCAATGAGGCAAAGTATGCCCAGGGTGCTGTTGCTGCTGCATCAATGCTGTTTTTTACCGGGGTCCTTTTTGGTTATTACATGCTGGCTCCTCTTTCTTTTCATTTTCTAAGCTCGTATGAGATCAGTCCTGAAGTTACCAATCAGATAAATGTGAGATCATATATAGGAACATTAACTTCAATCTGTCTTGCGACCGGACTTGTTTTTGAACTCCCTATAATAGCTTTCTTTCTTACTAAGATAGGAATTGTAACTCCAGCTTTTTTAAGAAAATACAGGAAACATGCCATTGTTGTTATATTTATTCTGGCAGCAATTATTACACCTCCTGATGTCTTCTCACAGACACTTGTTGCAATTCCGCTGCTTATCCTGTACGAGATAAGTATATTGATATCTGCAAGGGTAATGAAGCAAAAGGAGAAGGATCGCAATAATTTTATGAATGATGACGAATCTGCAAAAGCTGAAACTGCAACTTCATAGTATCAATGATGAAATTATATACCGAAAATCTTGTAAAAAAATATCGCAGCAGAACCGTTGTAGACAATGTTTCAGTTGAAGTGGAACAAGGAGAAATTGTTGGATTGCTTGGGCCCAATGGGGCAGGTAAAACAACTACATTTTATATGATTGTCGGGTTGATAAAACCAAAAGAGGGAAAAATATTCCTCGATGAAGAAGAAATAACTTCTCTTCCGGTTTACAAACGTGCAAGAAGAGGTATAGGTTATCTGGCCCAGGAAGCTTCAGTTTTCAGGAATATGTCAGTTGAAGACAATATACGTGCTGTTCTTGAGATGTCGGGCTTTCCAAAGGATGAACAGATGGAAAGGCTTGAAACTCTTCTTACTGAATTCGGGCTTCACAAAATAAGACAAAGCAAAGGTATACAGTTGTCAGGCGGCGAAAGAAGACGTACCGAAATTGCCAGGGCTCTTGCACTGAAACCAAAATTTATTCTCCTCGACGAACCTTTTGCCGGTGTAGATCCTATTGCAGTTGAAGATATCCAGGAAATTGTATCCAAACTAAGAGAAAAAAAGATAGGCATTCTTATTACGGATCATAACGTTCATGAGACCCTTTCAATTACTGATCGTGCATACCTTCTTTTTGAAGGTCGTATCCTGAAATCCGGCACTGCTTCACAACTGGCAGACGATGAGCATGTAAGAAAAGTTTACCTTGGAAAGAACTTTGAACTGAGAAGGTAACACAATCAATTTGTTTTGATAATAATTTATTATACTTTTGCGGGGAATTTTACCGCGGATGTGTCGTAATTGGTAGCCGAGCAAGACTTAGGATCTTGTGTCTTCGTGACGTGGGGG
>JFJP01007366.1_pt1 | contig 13442 bp, 12 predicted proteins | sample 431651 | NCBI WGS metagenome assembly JFJP01 (sample SAMN02602958, study PRJNA72255) | Microbial mat metagenome, whole genome shotgun sequencing project. | biome: fresh water; feature: sink hole; material: water; isolation source: purple microbial (photo- and chemosynthetic) mats found in...
GCGCCACGGTGTAGCGGGCGGCCAATTGAATCATGCCGCGCGAACCCAACGCGTCGCCCCATTCGCTGTTGTAGCGGATTTCGGTTTTGGCAGGGTCCAGCACCATCGAGGCCTGGCGGTAGTAGGTCTGCGCGTTGACTTCGATCTGCTCCCGGCTCAACGGCGGGCGCGTGGCGTTACGCCCCGACGGGTCGCCAATCAGCGTGGTGAAGTCACCAATCAAAAAGATCACCGTGTGACCCAGGTCTTGCAATTGGCGCATTTTGTTGAGCACCACGGTGTGGCCGATATGGATGTCGGGGGCGGTCGGGTCCAGCCCCAGCTTGATGCGCAGTGGCTGGCCGGTGACCTCTGAGCGCGCCAGCTTTTTCACCCAGTCGTCTTGCGGAATCAATTCCTCGCAGCCGCGCAAGCTCACAGCAAGCGCCTCCCGCACTGAATCTGTCATCAAAATTTCGGGTGAGCTAAGCTGAGTCATAAGGGTTTTCCGGGATACAACGGGAGTGGCCGGGTTTATACTCGAAAACTGTTTTTCAGTTTCGCAAAGTTGTCTGTTCGGTAACACACTTAGCGCGACTGTTGTGTTCAGCCAACAAGCAACACCCGGGAACTTCCTTTGATCTCAACTCTTACCGTTACTTTGGCCGCGCGCAGCCAAACCTTGTTTGACCAAGCCGCCCAATTTCTGTCCCAACACCCCAAACGCACCTCCTCTGCCATCGCTGCCGTCGTCGCCCTGCTGATTGGCGGCACCGGTGGTGCATTCGCATTGGCATCACTTGCCCCAGATGCTTCCAGCATGCCGGTGCGCCAGGTGACTGAACCGGTGTCAACGACCCTGGGCCTCAGCCTGGCAGACGAAACTGGCGCGCAACCGACGCTGAACCTATACCGCTCCGACATCAGCCGCAGCAGTGACACCGCAGACACCTTGCTCAAGCGCCTGGGCATTGATGATGCACAGGCCGCCCATTTTTTGCGCAACGACACCTTGGTTCGCCAGCAACTGCTTGGCCGCAGTGGTCGCCATGTCACGGCAGAGGCGGATGCAACCCAAGGCCTGCTCCGCCTGAGCGCCCGCTGGAGCCCGGATGACAGTGGCCAATTCAAGCGTCTGGTGGTTGAGCAAACGGACAAAGGCTTTGCCTCCCGGCTCGAATCTGCGCCGCTGATGGTGTCGGCGCGCCTGGCCAGTGGCAGCATTCGCAGCTCGCTGTTTGCTGCCACCGACGATGCCGGCTTGCCCGATGCGGTGGCCACCCAGATGGCCGAGATTTTTTCCAGCGACATCGACTTTCGCCGCGCCCTGCGCAAAGATGACCGCTTCAACGTGGTGTACGAAGTGCTTGAAGGCGACGGCGAGCCAATGCGCACCGGCCGTGTGTTGAGCGCCGAATTTGTCAACGCTGGCAAAACATTTCAAGCCATGTGGTTCCAGCCACCTGGCCATGATGCGCAGGGTGTGGCGCTCAAAGGCGGCTATTACACGCTCGACGGGCAAAGCAAACGGCGCGCCTTCCTGAGCTCGCCGGTGGAGTTTTCCCGCATCAGCAGTGGTTTTGCCATGCGCTTTCATCCGGTGCTGAAAAATTGGCGGCAACACCTGGGTACTGACTTTGCTGCCGCTACCGGCACCCCGGCGCGTACCGTGGGCGACGGCGTGGTGTCATTTGCCGGTTGGCAAAACGGCTACGGCAATGTGGTTTTCGTCAAGCACAACAACAATACCGACACGGTGTATGCCCACCTGAGCAAACTCATGGTGCAACGCGGGCAGAACGTGGCGCAAGGCCAGACCATCGGTCTGGTGGGTTCCACCGGCTGGGCTACCGGGCCACACCTGCACTTTGAAGTGCGCGTGGCAGGCGTGCAGCGCGACCCGATGGCGATGGCGCGCCAGAGCGAAACTGTGCCGGTTCCGACTGCCGCACTGCCCGTCTTCATGCAGACGGCGGCAATTGTCAAATCTGAGCTACAAGCAGCCGCCAGCATCAACCAGACCCGGTTTCAGTAAGTTACGGCCAGCCAGAAGCGTGGCTCTGGCCAGGTCGCCCCGCTTGCCCAGCATCCCATGTCAGATTTTTATATTGGTTTGATGTCCGGCACATCGCTGGATGGCGTGGATGGTGTTCTGGCCGATTTTGGCAATGCTGGCTTGCAGGTGGTGGCCAGCGCTTCACAGTCGTTTGATGCCAGTTTTCGCCAGGAGCTGTTGGCACTCAACACACCCGGTTCCAACGAATTGCACCGCGCTGCCCTTGCCGGCAACCAGATTGCCTTGGTTTATGCCAGCGTGGTGGCTGATTTGCTTGACCAAGCTGCCGTTCATGGCGTCGGCAAAAGCGACATTCGCGCCATCGGGGCACACGGACAAACGGTGCGGCATCAGCCACCTGCCCCCATTCTTGCGCCAGCGGCAGAGATGCTGGCGGAAAAGTCACGCCACACCAGACCCATCAACACCAACGCCTATACGCTGCAGCTGATCAACCCGGCGCTGCTGGCTGAACTGACCGGCATCACCGTGGTTGCAGACTTTCGCAGCCGCGATATGGCCGCAGGTGGCCAGGGCGCGCCACTGGTACCAGCTTTCCATCACTTTGTTTTTGGCCAGCCCCATGCCAATATGGCCGTCCTGAATATTGGCGGTATCGCCAACCTCAGCGTGCTGCCGGCTGACCCAACCTCACCGGTGCTGGGCTTTGACTGTGGCCCCGGCAATGCCTTGATGGATGCGTGGTGCCTGCAGCATACCGGACAAGCATTCGATCGCGCCGGTGCCTGGGCGGCGCAGGGCCACTGCCTGCATGATTTGCTGCAACAAATGCTGGCGGAATCCTATTTTTTGCTGGCACCGCCCAAAAGCACCGGGCGCGACCTGTTCAGCCTGAATTGGCTGGCGGACAAGTTGCAGCCGTATGCACAAGCCAATCCGCAGGATATTCAAAATACATTGACAGAATTGACCGCTAGCGCTTGTTCTGCTTGCGTTGATAGCTATGCTATAAATAGCAAATCACTGATCGTTTGTGGCGGCGGCGCGTTCAACACCTATTTGTTGCAGCGCCTCCAGGCGCGCTTGCCGTGGCTACCGGTACGCACGTCAGATGCATTTGGCTTGCCACCGCTACAAGTTGAAGCCGCTGCCTTCGCCTGGTTGGCGCGGCAAACCTTGCGCCATCAGCCCGGAAATCTTCCAGCGGTCACCGGGGCCGCAGGGCCGCGCGTGTTGGGCGCGATCTACCCGCAGATTTGCGAATGCACCAGCCGTTCGCCCATTCGATGAATCGCCGTGTTGTTTTCGGCCACTTTTCCTGCCAACCCATGCATGGTGAAGCTGAAACAGCCAATGGCCGTGCGCACTTGGTGAAGAAAACACGCGGTCAACTGAGGAACCCAGCATGAACCTCCCATGCCGTGAATTGCGCGCCCTGCCGCGCAACACGTTGCTTTGGTTAGCGTGCTTGCTGGTCAACGCCGCCTGCCAGGCGCAAGCCCTGCCGGAAACCGTCACAGCGGCGTTGGCCCGCGCGCAGATCCCGCTGGAATCTGTGAGCCTGCTGCTGGCAGATGCCGACGGTAAATCGGCGCCCCGGCTGAGTCACCGTGCCGGTGTGGCCATGAACCCGGCCTCGGTGATGAAGCTGGTCACCACCTACGCTGCGCTTGACCTGCTGGGGCCGGCCTACACCTGGCGCACGCCGGTGTGGCTGGATGGCCGCATCAGCCATGGCGTGCTGCATGGCAATCTGGTCATGCAGGGCAGTGGCGACCCGAAACTGGTGTCTGAGCGCTTGTGGCTTTTTTTGCAGCGCTTACAGGGGCTGGGCATTCACAAGATTGCTGGCGACATCGTGCTAGACCACAGCGCGTTTGCGCCAGTAGCTGCCAACGCCGGTGATTTTGACGGTGAGCCATTTCGCCCCTACAACGTGGCCCCCGATGCCTTGCTGTTCAATTTCAAATCGGTGTCGATGACGTTTTCACCCGATGCCGTAGCCCGGCTGGCCCGCATAACGTACGACGTGCCACTGGCGGGGGTCAAGCTGCCCGACAGCGTGCCGCTGCTGGCTGATGCGGCAGCAGCCTGTGGCGACTACCGCAGTCGGCTGATGGCTGACTTTACCGACCCGTCAGGTATAAGTTTTGCCGGCAGTTACCCACTGACTTGTGGCGAAAAAACCTGGTCACTGGCCTATGTTGACCCCAAAAGCTTCAACGCCCGCAGCATCGAAGGACTGTGGCGCAGTATTGGCGGGCAACTGTCTGGCAATGTGCGCGATGGCCGTGCCCCGGCAACATCTGCCACGCTGGAATTGATCAGCCCAACGCTGGCCGAGGTGATTCGGGACATCAACAAATACAGCAACAACCTGATGGCGCGCCAACTGTTCCTGACGCTGGCACTGCCACGGCGCGGTGCGGGCGACACAAGTGAAGCGCTGCCCGCCACCCCGGTCACACCCGACATGGCACGCGATGTGATGCAGCGCTGGTGGCAGCAACGCATCAGCGCCACCGAGCCTCTGGTGATGGACAACGGTGCCGGCCTGTCACGGCTGGAACGTGTCAGCGCTCAAGGGTTGCTGCAACTGTTACAGACCGCCTATGCCTCGCCCAACATGTCAGAGCTGATGTCGTCGCTGCCGCTGGTGGGGGTGGACGGCACGCTCAAGCGCAGCCAGGCACCGCTCGCCAGTGCGCACCTGAAAACCGGCAGTCTGCGTGATGTGATGGCGCTGGCGGGCTATGTGCATGGTGCCAAAGGTCGGCAACTGTGTCTGGTGGCCGTTGTCAACCACGCCAATGCCAGCGCAGCACGCCCGGCATTGGATGCCTTGCTGACCTGGGCGGTCAGCGACAATGCCGGTCTTTGATGTTTGGCGGGACCTGTTCCCTGCCCGCTTTTTATATATGAACCTGACTGATTTGATCGGCACACTGGCGGCCGTCCTCACCACTGCCAGTTTTCTGCCGCAGGCCTGGCACACCTTTCGCACCAAGGATGTCAGCGGCATCTCGTTGGGCATGTACAGCGTGTTCACCGTCGGGGTGGCTTTGTGGCTGGCTTACGGTTTGCTGCTGGACGCCTGGCCCGTGGTCATTGCCAACTTCATCACACTGGCACTGGCCAGCACCATTTTGTTCATGAAACTGCGCTACCGATAAGCTGCCACGGGTTTACCCGATTCACGCTGGCAGTTTCAGCAGCTACCATGTCGCGGCAACAAATAGTACGGTCGTTCTTTTTATATTTTGGAGACATTGAATGCGGCAATTTAAATTATTGGGTACAGCCCTTGGTGTAGCGCTGCTGGTGGCGGCTTGCGGTGGCGGCGACGGAGGTGACCCGTTTGGAACCCAGGTCACCACTCCGGAGCGCGGGCAATTGATGCAAAGCCCGCCGGCGGCTATTTATTCGTTGACCGCAGCGAGTTTCACCGCCTCCTTGAATGCCAAGCCGTCGGGGCAAGGCCTTCTTCAACTGACCGGCGCACCCGTTTGCGGTGTTGACATTCAGTACATCAAATACGGCACGGTGGGTGGTGCCGGTGAAAAGACCGATGCTTCCGGGGCACTGATGCTGCCAACAGGCTCCGATCCAAAATGCACGGGTGCCCGGCCCATCGTCTTGTATGCCCATGGCACCAACATCACCAAGCGCTATAACCTGGCAGAGTTCGCGGATGAAACCAACCCGGCCACCGAATCCGTGCTGCTGGCCGCCATGTACGCCGCGCAGGGTTATATCGTGGTGGCACCCAATTACGCGGGTTATGACAGCTCATCCCTGAGCTATCACCCCTACGTCAACGCCGACCAGCAGTCCAAAGACATGATCGATGCCTTGACCGCAGCCAAATCGGCCTTGCCGGCGGGCAAGGCCAGTGCCAAGCTGTTTGTCACCGGTTATTCGCAGGGCGGTTTTGTGGCGATGGCGACGCAACGCGCGCTGCAGCTTGCCGGCACGCCAGTCACCGCCTCGGCCCCCATGTCAGGGCCTTATGCCCTGGCGGCCTACCTGGATGCCATCTTCTACGGCAACGTGGCGTTGGGTTCGACGGCGTTTGCACCGCTGGCAACCAACAGTTTCCAGAAAGCCTACGGCAACCTTTACACCACGCCGGCGGATATGTATGAAACCGCCTACGCCACTGGCATCGAATCGCTGGTGCCTGGTGCTTACGATTTCACAACGGTTTACAGCAGCGGCAAACTGCCGCAAACGGCTTTGTTCAGCAGCACGCCACCCGCTGCGCCGTTCGCGGCGATCACACCACCCACTGGAACAGGCGCCACCGATGCCCTGTTTGCCATGGGCTTTGGTACCAGCAATCTGATCAAGAACAGCGCACGACTGGCTTACCTGTCAGATGCCATGGCCAACCCGGACGGTGCAGTCCCAAGCCCAACCACCGCGATGCCAGCCGCCAACCCGGTGAACAAAATTCGCGTCGCTGCCAAGGCCAACGACCTGCGTGGTGGCTGGACCGGGCCGGCAACACCCACGCTGCTGTGTGGTGGCAACGCAGACCCCACGGTTTTTTACAGCGTCAACACCCAGTTGATGGCCACCCTGTGGGCCCCCCAAGTGGCAGCACGTTTGGTGACCGTGCTGGATGTGGACTCTGATGCCGCCAAGGCAGGGTTTGCGCAGCAAAAAGCCGCGCTCATCGCGTCTGCTGGTGCCAATGCCGCAACTGCGGTGACAACCGCCTACCACGGAAGCCTGGTGCCGCCCTTCTGCAATGCGGCCGCGCGCGGTTTTTTCAGTCAGTTCTAGGTCACGCTGCGTCAAGCCAAACCAGCCATATTTAATAAGGAAACCCCATGAACGCCCCGTCCCCCATGAAACTGCTTCCTGCCTTCATCTTCAGCCTGCTGGCTGGCAATGCGACGGCAGCGGCCTTTCAGTTGCTTGAACAAAACGCCAGCGGTTTGGGCAACGCCTACGCTGGCTCTGCCGCTGTCGCCGAAAACGCCAGCACCATTTTTTACAACCCGGCCGGCATGACGCAGTTGAAAGAGCGCGAGTTCTCAACCGGAGTGACCGCAGTGGCCACCAGTTTCAAGGTTGATGACAAGGGGTCCAGCGCTGGCTTCTTGACTGGCACCGGCACCGGAGGTGACGGCGGTGGCTGGGGTTTCATTCCCAACACCTATCTGTCTTGGGCCTTGAATAAAGATTTGTACCTTGGCCTTGGGGTCGGTGCACCCTTTGGCTCCAAGACCGAGTACGACAACCCATGGGTCGGTGCCGCACAGGCCACCCTGTTCGACCTCAAGACCTACAACATCAATCCGTCGACCGCTTTCAGGATCAATGACTCCGTCTCAGTTGGTGCAGGCCTAAACTGGCAGCGCCTGGAGGCTGAGTACCTGCGGCAGGTCGCTGTGGTCAGTGCCGTGACTTCGGTTTCCCCCTTGGCGCTTAACCTCAGTGGCACTTCATGGGGTTGGAATGTGGGCGCACTCTTTACGCTTTCTCCCGCGACCAAAGTGGGCATGTCCTACCGTTCAAAGGTTAAATATGACCTGACCGGCGACATCAACATCACGGGTCCGAGTGCCGCACTCAACGCTTCCCGTTCCAGCAACGCCAAAGCCGACCTGGAGCTACCTGACACGTTTATTTTGAGTGGCACACACCAACTGTCGGACAAGGTACAACTGTTAGGCGACCTCTCCTGGACCGGCTGGAGCAGCATACCGAAGCTTGACATCATCAGGACATCCGGTGACCTCAATGGCCAGATCGCCCAGACCCTGGATACCGATTTTCGCAACTCAACCCGTGTCGCCGTGGGTGTCAACTACCAATACCGTGGCGACCTGAAGTTGAAGTTTGGCCTGGCCTACGACCAAACACCAGTCAAGGGCGCCAGTACGCGACTGGTTTCATTGCCAGACAATGATCGCACCTGGCTGTCTGCCGGGGCCCAGTGGACAGTCGGAAAAGTTGGCGTGATAGACATTGGTGCCACTTACCTGCTGCTCAACAATTCTCAAATTGACAACAACCAGCTCGCTGATGGACGAGGCAGGGTGATCGGCGAGTACAGCGCCAATGCCTGGATTTTTGGCTTGCAGTATTCACGCGCGTTCTAGTCTTGAATCCACTCAAAAGCCCTGCGTGTCGGGGCTTTTTTTGATCCTGCTGACCCATCCAAAAAGAACTTACCTCAATGCGCGGCGCGCTGCAGGCGGTCGCGCACAGCGTCCCAGGTGGCTGCAGCTGGCGGGGTTTCAATCCAGATTTCGGTTACCCCTTTTGCGTCAAAGGCACGCAGTTGGGCGAACAATTGTTGCGCAGCTTGGGCCGCGTCGTCGGGCATGACCGCGTGCAACACCCCTTGCACCTCGGTGTTGGTCACCGAACGCGACCAAACAGCCAGCACCGGCGGGTTGCCCGCGCTGGCCTCGGGTGTCAAATCCACCAACCGCGCGCCCTGCACTGCCTGTAGCGCCAGCCGCAAATCAACAGCCCGCAGCAGCCGCACCCGGGCTTGCGGTGCGTAATGCGACTCCAAGGTTCCAGAGGCCCGTGGCGCAGGTGTAGCAAGCGCTGCCAGCTCTTCTTTTTGAAGCACCTTGAGCCCACACACCGCCTGTATCTGGCCGGGCGTGATCGCTCCTGGCCGCAGCAACACCGGCTGCCCGCGCGTGCAATCGATGATGGTGGACTCGATCCCCACCTGACAAGCGCCGCCATCCAGAATCAACAGACCCGTGCCCAGTTCTTGCTGCACATGCTGCGCCGTGGTCGGACTGACCCGCCCAAACAAATTCGCACTCGGTGCAGCCAATCCCCAAAAATAATGGGGGTCAGAGTCGAATTCTTTTGGTCCAGAATCTGATTTTTGAAAATTAATCTGACTCTGACCCCAATTAAGCAGCGCCAGCGCCACCGGGTGGGCTGGGCAGCGCAGGCCGATGGTCGGGTTGCCACCTGCCGCAGCGCTGGCCACACCGGGGCGGCGCGGCAAAATCAGTGTCAGCGGGCCAGGCCAGAAGGCCACCATCAGTGCCCTGGCAAAGTCAGGAATGTCGCAGGCGTAGTGACTGGCTGCCTGCGCAGTGGCAAGGTGAACAATCAGCGGGTGGTTAGCCGGGCGACCTTTGGCTTTAAAGATGCCCGCCACCGCAGCATCATTGTCGGCATCTGCCGCCAGCCCGTAAACCGTCTCAGTTGGTAAGCCAATCAGGCCTCCAGCCCTTATGCAGCTTGCGGCAGCAGCTATTGAACTTGCGTCATCACCCGGTAAAATCACAGCGCCACCTGCGTTGATCGGCGTGACATCAAAACGCCTCAATGCCTAGCAGCCGAGCCGCTTCAAGCGCAGTGGCATGGGCCTGTGCGGCGGTGGCTGCCGTCACCGTCAGATGCCCCATCTTGCGCCCCTTGCTGGCCTTGAGCTTGCCATACAGATGCAAATGCACCCCCGGCAACGCCAGCACCTGCGCCCACGGCGGCAAATAATTGGGGTCAGAGTCAGATTCTTTTTGACCCGGATTCTTTTCCGCTGAATTAATCTGACTCTGACCCCCATTATTCTTGCTGTCCCACAAATCGCCGAGCAGGTTGAGCATGACGGCGGCGCTGTGCTGGCGCGGCTGCACCAGCGGCAGGCCGGCCAGCGTGCGCACTTGCAGCTCGAACTGCGACACATCGCAGGCATCGAGCGTGTAGTGGCCGCTGTTGTGCGGGCGTGGTGCCATTTCATTGACCACCAGTGCGCCCAGCGCGGCATGTTCGGGTGTGCCTTCGGTCAGCACAAAAAATTCGACGCACAGCACGCCCACATAGTGCAGTTCTTCAGCAATGTTTTTTGTAGCTGCTACCGCTTGTTGCATAAGGGCTGGAGGCAGATTTTCTTCATAAACCTGGGTCACCGCCAGAATGCCCGCGCGGTGCAGGTTGAGTTGCACGGAGAAGTTGACGCAATCGCCATTGGCCCCGCGCGCCACGATCACCGAGCACTCTGCCGCCAGCGGCAGCATTTTTTCAAGCACGCACGGCACGTTCTTCAAAGCATCCCAGGCAGCCGCCAACTCGGCACGGCTGGCCACCCGCACCTGCCCTTTGCCGTCGTAGCCCAGGCGCGCGGTTTTCACAATGCCGGGCAGCAAGTCGCCAGGCACGGCGGTCAGTTGCTCTGCCGACTCGATCACCGCATACGGTGCCACCGGCACACCACTGCGCGCCAGATGGGCCTTTTCCTTGATGCGGTCTTGCGCGATCGCCACCGCATCGGCACCGGGTGCCGTCGGGCGCGCCGCACCAAGAGTAACGAGCGCGGGCGCTGGCACGTTCTCAAATTCGGTGGTGATGGCGGCACAGCGCTGCATCAGCTGCGCCAGGCCTTGCTGATCAAGGTAATCCGTCTGGATGTGGTAGTGGCTCACCAGCCCGGCCGGGCTGATGGCATCGGGGTCCAGCACGGCGGTGAAGTAGCCCATGGCTTGCGCTGCCTGCACAAACATGCGTCCGAGTTGCCCGCCGCCCATCACGCCCAGCGTGGTTTGCTGGCCATTGCCACTTGGCCCGGAGCTGCCCGGCAACAAAACCAGGGCGCTCATAAGACCGGTGGCAGCGTCATGTCGCGCGCCATTTGGGTTTGAGCTGCCCGGTAGTCTTCCAGACGGGCACGCAGCACGATGTCGTAATTGGCCAACATGGCCACCGCAAACAGCGCCGCATTGGCAGCACCTGCCGGGCCGATGGCAAAGGTGGCTACCGGGATGCCCTTTGGCATCTGAACAATGCTGTGCAGCGAATCCACCCCGTTCAAAAACTTGCTGGCCACCGGCACGCCCAGCACCGGCACCGTGGTTTTGGCTGCCAACATGCCAGGCAAATGGGCGGCACCGCCAGCACCTGCGACAATGGCCTTGAGGCCACGGCCAGCGGCGGTTTCGGCGTAGGCAAACATGTCGTCGGGCATGCGGTGGGCTGAAACCACCCGCGCCTCGTGTTGAATGCCAAACTGTTGGAAAATGTGGACTGCGTGCTGCATGGTGTCCCAGTCTGAGCTGGAACCCATCAACACACCGATTTGGATAGTGTTCATACTTGAATTTTACGGTTGACACCGTACATGCAGGCTACATCGCCAACCTTGCCTAACTAAATTTAAACCACCGAGACCACCATGATTGATGTCACTCTGAAAAATTTTGAGACCGAGGTGATTGCCGCCTCTGCCACGCAACCGATTCTGATTGACTTCTGGGCCCCGTGGTGCGGGCCCTGCAAGTCGCTCGGCCCGGTGCTGGAGCAGGTCGAAGAAGCTTACGGCGGGCGCTTCACTCTGGTCAAGATCAATTCAGACGAAGAGCAGCAGCTGGCCGGGGCGTTTGGCATTCGCAGCATTCCCACCTGCATCTTGATGATGAACGGCAAGCCAGTCGATGGCTTTACCGGTGTCCAAAGCGCCACGCAAATCAAGGCGTTTCTCGACAAGCACCTGCCCAGCCCGGGTGAGCTGATTGCCGACGCCGAGTCGGACGAGGCGCAAGCGCTGCTTGAATCGGGTGACCCGCAAGCGGCACTTGAAAAACTGGCCAACGCGCTGGCCCTTGACCCCGCCAACGACGACACCCGCTATGACTACATCCGCCTGCTGATGGAACTCGGTGGCCTTGAAGAAGCCGAATCCCTGCTGGCACCCAAGCTGGCCGAGATTCCCCGCAAGCTGCGTTTTGACGCGCTGGCGCAATGGCTGGCTGCCATTCAATTCATAGCTACCAGCGCTTACCGGGATTGGGCTATCGAGCAATTTGATGAAAAGATTGCCACCAACAAGCGTGATTTTGAGGTGCGCTTTGCGAAAGCCCGGCTGCTGATGGCCATCAACGAGTGGACCGCCGCCCTCGATGAACTGCTGGAGATCATCATGCGCGACAAAAAATGGGCCGACGAAGCCCCGCGCAAGGCGTTTGTGGCCATTCTGGAGCTGCTGACCCCGCCCAAACCCAAAGCCGCCACAGCCGCCCCCGGCAAAACCACCGGCGGCATTGAGGTACTGGGCAAAGCGGCTGTGCAAGAAGACCCGCAAGCGGCACTGGTGTCCACCTACCGGCGCAAGTTGAGCATGATGCTCAACTGATGCAAAGAAGCCCTTCGGTGAATCATCCTGACGAGGGAATCCAACGTGACCCGACCAAGTTCTGATTGGGTCACTGCGACACCGGGCGCAGCGCCGGCGCAAACCTTTGCCAGCCTGCGCAAGATGCTCGATGACATTGGCGACAACGCGGCGGTGCTGGATGCCCAGGGCATGATCGTCATGGTCAACCGCGCCTGGCGTCACTATGCACTGGCTTTCAGCAAGTTGCCTGGAAAAATGCCGCCCAACTCGGATGTGGGTGTCAATTACTTTGAAATTTCATCGCTTGACAGTGAGGCCCCAGACAGCGCAAGCGCCTGCCAGGCAGTCAATGGCATCCGCGCCGTCTTGTCTGGGAAAACTGAGGCGTTCACCCTGCGCTACCCCTGCCACAGCCCTGAGCAACAATTCTGGTACACCATGATGGTCACCCCGCTGATGTGGCAGGGTCAGCGCGGCGTGCTGGTGATCCACCGCGACAGTACGCCGCAGCACCGGCTGCAATCGCGCTGAAGCACACCATTTCAGGCGGCGCGAATTTGCGCCTGGGGTGGCTCCAGGCAAGCCAACGACTTGATCGACCAATGCTCCCCCGCCAATACCCGCTGGGCATTGAGGCTGTTGATGGGTATAATGGCTCCAGACAACTGCAGCACCAGATAACGGCCGCAGCAAACCCGCAAAAATGATGCAAAGTTGTCCACACTGCCACGTGCCGCCAACAATTCATCGTAAAGTTTGGTGCACAACTGGGGCACGCTCATGCCATCGCGCCGGGCAATGTCGGTCAACACTTCCCAAAACAGATTTTCCAAGCGGATGCTGGTGGCCAGCCCGTGCAGACGCACCGAGCGTGCACGGCGTTGGTACAGATGGGGGTCAGCGTTAATAAACACCTGGCACATGGCGCGGCTCCGGCAATTGGTAGCAAACTGCCAGCTTGTCGCAAGTCAGCCGCTGCGTCAATACGGACAAACCTGGGGCTGCCAATACGCGCCAACAGCGCCGCCGCGCATCAGGCGGGCATCTCAAAGCGAAATTTTTGTGCCCAGCAGCTGCAAGAACTGCGCAATCCACGCCGGGTGCGCTGGCCAGGCTGGCGCGCTGACCAGGTTGCCTTCGGTAAACGCGCCGTCAATGGCGATGTCAGCATAGATGCCGCCAGCGCGCTCTACTTCATAGCGGCAGGCTGGGTAGGCCGAGCAGGAACGCCCATTGAGCACATCGCAGCCCGCCAACAACTGGGCGGCGTGGCAAATTGCTGCCACCGGCTTGTTGGCGCTGAAAAAGTGCTGCACCATTGCCACCACCGCTGGGTAGGTGCGCAGGTAC
>JFJP01039454.1_pt1 | contig 13440 bp, 9 predicted proteins | sample 431651 | NCBI WGS metagenome assembly JFJP01 (sample SAMN02602958, study PRJNA72255) | Microbial mat metagenome, whole genome shotgun sequencing project. | biome: fresh water; feature: sink hole; material: water; isolation source: purple microbial (photo- and chemosynthetic) mats found in...
GCGGTCTGGAAGGGGCCTTTGCCTACCTGCGGGATTACCGTTTCAGCTGCTGGGAGCAGAAGCTTACCCGGGGCCTGATGGCGGCGATGTACGTCCCTCTCAAATCACATATGCCAGCGGCTTTCGTCTGGCCCGACAGCGGCAAGGTGGTGCAGGGGGATCTGGCCCTGGCTGTCGAGCACCAGGCCCCGGGCGGTGGCATGACTTATTATGTCCCTAAGGATGAGTATGTCTCCCCGTATCTCAGCGCCTTCACCGCCCTGGCCTTCAACAGGATGCGGCAGCAGGGGGCTCGGCCGCCGGAACATGTGGAGCGTCGGCTGCAGGAATATCTGCTCAATCTCCTCCGTCATGACGCTGTCCCGCAGGGATTCAGCAAAGGTATGACGGCGACGGTACGGGCGGTTGCCCTGGCGGCCCTGGCCGGGAATGGCAGGATCAAGCTGGCCGATGTCGAGCGTTTCCGCAGCCATCTGCCGCACATGAGCCTTTTCGGCAAGGCCATGTATCTCCAGGCTCTGCTGGCCACGGGCGGTTCCCGCGCAGAGCAGCGGCAGGTCCTTGACGGTATTCTGGCCCAGGCCAACCAGGGTGCCGGTTCCATGGTATTTGGCGAGTCGCTTGATACCGGCTATCAAGCTCTGCTCTGTTCGCCGGTGCGGGACAATGCCGCCATCCTCAGTGCTCTGCTGGCATGGCTCAAAGCCAATCCGGCCGACACCGTTGTTCAGGAGATACCGGTTCGCCTGATGAGATCCCTGGTCCTCAGCCGCAAGGGTCGGGATCACTGGGCCGGGACCCAGGAGAATCTCTTTGTAGTCATGGCGCTGATGGATTATGCCAGGCTCTATGAAGAGAAAAAGCCGGATATGGTGGTTGCCGGCCGACTCGACCGTGAATCGCTTGGTTCGGCTGCCTTCAAGAACTTCACCGACCCGCCGGTCGTCCTCTCAAGGCCGATGAAAACCGGCGATGCCGGGCGCAAGGCAGTTGTCACGCTGGAGAAAAAGGGAGAAGGGCGGCTGTATTATGCGGCTCGCCTGAGCTACAGTCCAGCACAACCGCGCAACGAGGCAATCAATGCCGGTATTGAGGTGTTCAGGGAATACAGCGTTCAACGCGACGGCAAATGGCGTGTACTGCAGAATCCCGTTGAGCTGAAAACCGGCGAAGTCGTGCGGGTCGACCTCTACGTCTCGCTGCCGGCCGAGCGCTATTTCGTGGTCCTGGAAGATCCTGTCCCCGGTGGCCTTGAGCCGGTAAACAGGGATCTGGCGACGGCTTCTTTGAAGGATGCCGGTGCAGGCGAACAGGAGTATCCGGCCGGCTCATACCGGTACACTCTGACTGGCTGGCTGGAGGATGTGCTTGGGCGTTGGAGTTTCTATCATCGTGAACTGCGCCACAATGCTGCGCGTTTTTACTCGGAGCGTCTGGCGGCGGGCAGATACCATCTCAGTTACACGGCCCAGGCCATTTCTGCCGGTGATTTTCAGATCCTGCCAGCACACGCCGAGGAGATGTATACCCCGGATGTCTTTGGTCAGGGAATACCTGGGCGGTTGAGGATTGAGGCCTCCCGCTAGATGCTTTCCGGCTGGGGTGGAAGATGCGGGGTAATATTTTCATGAACCGCCGCCTGGCGAGCCGCTGGCTCTATCTTGTGCTGTTGGTGACATCGGCGCTGTCTGCCGAATGGATCCTCAGGGCGACGATCAGGGATCTTCTGCCGTTCCAGACAAGTCTTCGCCCCCGGCAGCAGGATGTCCGAAAACCCCAGTATCTCGACCGCAACGGTGTCGCCCTGTCGATCACCTATGACAATCCCTGGAATATCCATGACTGGCTCGATCTGCACGAGATTCCCGGTCTTCTCCAGGAGGCCTTCATTGCCGCCGAGGACCGGCGCTTCCACCGGCACCACGGTGTTGATTGGCTGGCCAGGCTCCATGCCCTGCAGCAGAACATCATCGCGCTGAGAGCGATCAGGGGGGCGAGCACGATCACCGAACAGGTTGTCCGCATTCTCCATCCCCGCCCTCGGACACTCTGGTCCCGCTGGCTGGAGGGAATCGAAGCGGTCCGCCTGGAAAAACTTTTCACCAAGACCGAGATCCTGGAATTCTATCTTAATCAGGTTCCCTATGCCCGCCAGAGACGGGGCGTACTGCAGGCAGCACGGCTGTATTTCGACAGGGATCTCGATACCCTGAATACCCGCGAGATCCTGACTCTGGCCGTATTGGTCCGGGCTCCCGGCCGTTTCGATCTGCAACAGGACGGGCTGGGGGTGGAAAAACCTCTGCGCAGGCTTGCCGATGAACTTGAGCGGTCGGGGAAACTGTCCGGGAAATCACCCGAAGAACTCCTGCAGGCTGGCGTCAGCTTTGCCCGGTTTCGTCTGCCTGTTGATGCCGGTCATTTTATCCGCTCCCTCTCTCGTCCGGATTATCTGGCCGAATCTGCGGCCAAGGCTGAAGGCACTGGCCCGACACGGGTTCTCACGACGCTCGACAGCGGTCTGCAGGCCAAGGTCCAGGAGATACTCAACCGCCATCTGCAGGATATGCAGGATCTGAATGTGGCAAACGGGGCTGTGCTCGTCGTCAATCATCAGACCGATGAGATTCTGGCGTGGGTCAATGGCAATCTGCCTTCGGGCAGCTCCGCCGGGAGTTGGATTGATGCGGTTACCGTTGCCCGGCAGCCCGGTTCGACGCTCAAGCCTTTTTTGTATGCCCTTGCCCTCGACTCGGCCTGGACTCCCTCGACCATCATCGATGATTCGCCGCTGGCCAGACCGGTCGGTAACGGCGTGCATACCTTCCACAACTATAGCCGCAAGTTCTACGGTCCCCTGCGCCTGCGCGAGGCCCTGGGCAATTCCCTGAATATCCCGGCTATCCGCGCCATCCAGTTCACTGGCATCGAGAGCTTCCTCGAGCGTCTGCAGACACTCGGTTTTGCCAGTCTCAATCTGCATGCCAGCCATTACGGCGAGGGCCTTGCTCTGGGCAATGGCGAGGTGACCCTTTTTGAGCTGGTGCGGGCGTATACTGTTCTGGCCCGGGCCGGCTCCTACCGGCCCCTGCGGTTCACCCTTGACGGTGCGAGTTCTATAAGGCCGGATCAATCGGCGGCGAAACAGGTTTACAGCCCGGAGGCAGCCTCTCTGGTTGCTGATATCCTTGCCGATCCCCAGGCTCGTCGGTTGGAATTCGGCACGGGAAATATTCTCCGGCTGCCGGTCCAGACGGCTGTGAAAACCGGCACCTCCAATGATTACCGGGATGCCTGGGCGGTTGGCTTCAATCATCGCTATACTGTCGGAATCTGGATGGGAAATCTTGATCGCCGGGCCACTGATGGCTTGAGTTCCACCACCGGTCCGGGGTTGATACTTCGATCGATCTTTGCAGAACTGAATCGTTTCGAAGAGGCCAGACCGCTCTATTTGAGCCCGCGTCTGGCCGTCGTCAAGATCTGCCGTGTGACCGGCCTGCGCGCCAGCCCTGCCTGCCCGTCTGTACTCGAGAAATTTCTGCCCGGAACGCTGCCCGCCAGCCACTGCACACATCATGACGCCGGCTCCGGCGGTGATGCGCGGCTGGCGGCAGGATCAGCTAGGGCTGCAGAGAATACGGCCGTGCACCTTCTGCAGCCGAGTGCCAATCTGCAGATGGCCATGGATCCCCGTATCCCTGATATTATCGAGGCCTATCCGATGAAGATCACGGGACAGGTCAAAGTAAAGAAGATAGAATGGCTGATCGACGGCAAGGTCAGCGGCACCACGACAGACATTGACGGCCATTACATGTGGCCCTTGTCCCGTGGCACTCATCTGGCCCAGGTCCGTGTCTGGCAGGAGGGGCAGGGGAATCCCCTTGAGACTTCAGTTGTCCAGTTTGTGGTGAAATAATAAGGGAAGCAGACTCATGAAAAAAGCGATCAGTCTTATTGTTGTGGAAGAAGCGGGCAGAATACGAAAGGACACAGGCGATATCACCGCCCTGGAAAAATCGATCAGTACTGTGGGGCTGCTTAACCCGATCGTCATAGATGAACAGAACAGGCTGGTGGCGGGGTACAGGCGCCTGATGGCCTGCCGCAATCTGGGCTGGCGGGAGATAGAGATCACTGTTGTCAATTATGATGGCGATGCCTTGAAATTGCTGGATGCGGAAGTCGATGAGAACTTTTTGCGTAAGGACTTCACCCCGGAAGAGATCATGTCCATCGCCGAGCGCCGGGCGGAGATACACCGCCTGCGCCGCGGAACGCCTCTGCAGCGGTTTTGGCGCTGGTTGAAGGGATTGTTTGCCGGCCCTGCTGCGACTGGCACTGTGAAGCCTTCTGAAAAATGATACCGAGGGGGTTGGAGGAAAGGCCGGCGGACGGACAGGAGGACTTTATCTGATCAACCTGAGGCGGGTGCCGAACTGCACGGACATCATGATTTCATCAGCAGACAGGTTTTCAGGAAAGTAAACACCCGAGATCTTAGCGTCTTTCATGCTCGCGCCCTCCATGTCGCTGCTATGCAGGTTGAGGCCGCGGATATCCGCGTGACTGAGGATGGCGTCTTGCAGGCTTATGCCATCGAAATCGGCCCGCCGGAGGTCGATCCCGCGCAAATTTTTCTTCGAGAAATCGGGGAGATTGCCTTTGGCCCGCTCATCGTTGAATTTGTCGATATTACCGTCAATGAGCATATCAAACATCTGGATGTTCTTCTCTGACGAAATGGCCATATTTGCTCCTTGCATTCCCATTTTCAGGAGGTGCTGTGTTGATTGCCATGAAGTTGGTGAGATCCGAACCTCACGGTGAAGTTTTGGCGATTGATTCGATGCTGTAATCCTATCTCTTTGATATAACTTTGGCAAATAGTTTTCAGGTTGACGGAGAAGCAAAGAGTGACAACACTATCAAGTATTCTGATTCCTTTTGCTTGAGGAGAAAAGCACGAGTATTCGGGGGTACATGTCACGAGACAGCTAAACTGAAAAACTGAGATGAGGTGAAAAATGGGAATGCGGGAAGAGTTTGATAAACTTGTCGAAAAATTGAAAACGGAACGTGACGAATTAAACCTGAAGATGCATCTTGCTTCCATGGATGCCAAAGAGGAGTTTGCCGAGGCTGAGAAGAAATGGGATCAGCTGAAGGCCAAGACCTCTGAAATCGCAGACACCGCAAAGGAAACCTCGGAAGAGTATATTTCCAAGGCTAAAGTCGTTGGTGAGGAACTGAAAGAAACCTACAATCGTATTTCCAAACGCCTCTCTGAATAGTACAGCGGGACACCCCTGATTGACAGAGAGTGGGTGTCCCGCATTTTTTCTCTTTTTCCCAGGTCTTTTCAAGCCGAGGTTTGTCGCTTGACGAAGGGGGTAACTTCAGCTACTTTCATGGCATTGTAGATTTTATTGCCAGCCTTTCCGGCGTACGATCCCTCTGCCTCAAGGATATGCTGAAGTGAACGGTCAACCTGAGAAAAATCTGGTGATCCGTGACATCACCAAGTCGTTTGGTTCGGTCACGGCCCTCAAAACAGTGAACCAGGAAGTGCGGCAGGGCGAGTTTTTCACCCTGTTGGGGCCATCCGGCTGCGGCAAGACGACTCTGCTGCGGATCATCGCCGGCCTTGAACTGCCCACCACCGGCAGCATCATCCTGACCGGTAAAGATATTACTTCTCTGCCCGCTGCCAAACGCCAGGTCAATACGGTGTTTCAGAGCTACGCCCTTTTTCCTCATCTGTCAATTTTTGAAAATGTGGCCTTCGGACTGCGTTCGCGCAAATTCCCCGAGGCCGAGGTGCAGAAGCGGGTGGCCGCCACTCTCGATCTGCTGGAGATGGGAGCGATGCGGGACCGCGGCCCGGATCAACTGTCAGGCGGTCAGCGGCAGCGGGTCGCCATCGCCCGTGCCCTGGTCAACGAGCCTGACATCCTCCTGCTGGACGAACCGATGTCTGCCCTCGACGCCAAGCTCCGGGCCCAGGTCCAGGAGGAACTGCGGCGGCTGCAGCGCCGGCTCGGCACCACCTTCATCATGGTCACTCACGATCAGGCCGAGGCCCTGGTCTGCAGCGACCGGATCGCGGTGATGAACGCCGGCGAAATCATCCAGTGCGGCACCCCGGAAGAGGTTTATGATTTTCCCCGCAACAGGTTTGTTGCCGAGTTTCTCGGGGCGGCTAATCTGGTACACGCCAGGCGGGCCCCGGGTGGTGTTGAGACCGAGATCGGCTATCTGAAACTGAACCGGGAACCGGATTGGCTCGAGGGTCTGGTAGCCATACGGCCGGAGTGGATAAAGGTCGGGGCCGTCAAACCGGAGCTCAATGGCGTCCATGCCACGATCCAGGATATCGTCTACCGCGGCACAAACTTCGATCTCGCTGTTTCCCCAGGTGCAATGCGGGTCAGGACCAACGCCTTCAAGAATTTCAAGATCGGCGATCAGGTCTGGCTCGAACTGCCGCCCAACGAACTTGTTGTGCTGGAGGACTGAGATGAAGGAATCCTCCATCCTCTGGCGCGGCGAGATGACCACCCGCAGGGCCCTGACGGGCCGCGGCATGTCATTTCTCTCGGGTGGTATGCTCTGGCTGCTGGGCTTTCTTATCCTGCCGTCGTTGATTTTCATCGCCCTCAGCTTTGCCGAGCGTGGTGTCTACGGCGAGGTGATCTGGACCTTTTCCCTGGAGAATTACCGGCGTCTGGCAGGATTCAGTTCCTTCGGCTGGACCCCTGATTATCTGCTGATCCTCGGCCGTTCGGTGATCGTGGCCTTTGTCACTACCTCGGTTGCGATCCTCCTGTCCTACCCGCTGACCTTTTTCATCGCCTCCCGGCCCGAGCGCAGCCGTTTCATGTGGCTGGTGATCATCATCATTCCGTTCTGGACCAATATTGTCATCAGAACCTATGCCTGGTTCTTTCTTTTCTCACCGGAATTTCCCTTCGCCAGGATCGCCGCCTTTCTCGGTCTGATACCCGCCGGCACTTCACTCTATCCCAGCGCTTTTGCAGTCTATGTCGGCATGATTTCTGATTATCTGCCCTTCCTCGCCCTGCCGCTGTACTCCAGCGTCGAGCGGCTCGACTGGTCGCTTGTCGAGGCAGCCCAGGATCTCTATGCCTCACGGATACGGGTTTTCATGCAGGCCATCCTGCCGCAGACCGCCCCTGGCCTGACAGTGGGCATCATCCTGACCTTCGTACCGACCATGGCCACCTTCGTCGTCCCCGACCTGCTCGGCGGTGCGAAATACATGCTGGTCGGCAATCTCATTCAGCAGCAGTTCGGGGCCAGCCGGGACTGGCCGTTCGGGGCCGCCATCAGCATGGCACTGATGCTGATGACCCTGTTCTCCATGCGGATCTATCGCCGTAAAGGCAAAAAGGTGGATCTGCTATGAAGAAAAATCGCCACATCGTCATCCAGTCGATTTCGTTTTTTACCATCGCCATGCTCTATCTGCCGCTCTTCGGGGTCGCCGTCTTTTCGGTCAACTCGGCGAAATACGGCTGGGTCTGGAAAGAATTCACCCTGAAATGGTATACCAGTCTATTCAGCAACGAGTATATCCTGGCGGCGGCTTGGAACACCCTGGTGCTGGCCGTAGTTTCGACCCTGATCTCAACGCTGATCGGCACCCTCTTCGCCATCGGCATCAGCCGCTTTCCCTGGGGCCGGAAGACCGATTCCTTTCTCGATATTCTCCTGAATTTTCCAGTGGTGATCCCTGATATTGTCATGGCCGGCTCTCTGGTGGTGGTTTTTGCCCTGCTACGGTCTGTCTCTGATCTCTTCGAGGCCGGCCTGGTCACCATGATCATCGGCCACATCACCTTCCAGATTGCCTTTGTCGCACTGGTGGTGCGCAGCAGGCTGGTATCGATAGGTACGGATATCGAGGAGGCGGCCAGGGATCTCTTTGCCAGCAACTGGTACCTGATGCGGAGAATCATGCTGCCCCTGCTGCTGCCGGGCATTGTTGCCGGGGCGATGCTAGCCTTCACCCTGTCGCTCGATGACTTTGTCATCAGTTTCTTCACCTCCGGCCCGGATTCCCAGACCTTGCCGCTGTATATCTATTCGGCGGTGCGGCGCGGGGTGACGCCGCAGATCCATGCGCTGTCGACGCTGGTCGTTTTTATCACGGTTATCCTGGTGGTGGCGGCCGAGAGAATCAGTCGAAAAAATTGAAAAGCTGGCTGCGAGACCGTTCAACAGGATCTCGAAATTTAACCTGTAACAGTATGAAAAAAGGAGGCGGATTGATGAAAAGGATATTGCTGCTGGCACTTCTGCTGTCGATGGTCTGTGTTGGTTCGGCACTGGCGGAGGACAAGGAACTGCGGATCTTCACCTGGTCCGAGTATATGGATGAGCCGAAGATGTCAGCCGATTTTGAGGCAGCCACCGGCATCAAGGTGAAGATCGATGTCTACGAGAACAATGAGGACATGATCGCCAAGCTGCAGGCCGGCGGGGTCAGCCAGTATGACATTATCGTGCCGTCCTCCTATGTGCTGCCGACCCTCAATGGCCTCAAACTGATCCAACCCCTTGATCACACCAAATTGCCAAATCTGAAGAATGTCATGCGCCAGTTCCGTAATCTGCAGATGGATATGGGCAATACATTCACGGTTCCCTGGCAGTGGGGGACAGTCGGCCTGATGTACAACAAGACCAAGATCAGCCCGGAGGCGGCAAGCTCCTGGTCGATCATCTTTGATCCGGCCAAACACCCCGGCTCCTTCTGGCTCATGGATGATGTCCGGACCTCGATGAACGCTGCCCTGGCCTATCTCGGTCTGCCGATGAACTCGACCAATCCGGAAGAGATAAAAAAAGCTGCGGATCTGCTCACCACCATCAAGAACAGCAAGAGCTGCAGCGGGTTCAAGACTGGTGTCGGCGGCAAGAATGACGTGGTGGCCGGCACGGCTGATCTGGCGGTGGTCTTCAATGGCGATGCCATCCGGGACGTCGAGGAGAACCCCGAGCGCTTCGGTTTTGTGGTGCCAAAAGAGGGCGGTGAGGTTTGGGTCGATCTGATGGCCATCCCGGCCAGGGCACCGCACCCCGATGCCGCCCACAAGTGGATCAACTGGATACTGGAACCCAAGGTCGGGGCAGAGCTTTCCAATTACAATCGCTATGCCACCCCCAACGAGGCCTCTCTGCCCTTTATTCTACCGGAAGACCTGAAAAACGAAGAGATCTATCCGGGGCCGGAGACCATGAAACGGCTGCAGTATGTTGTCGATCTGGGGGCGGCTCTCAAACTTTATGACGAGGCCTGGACCAGGATCAAATCACATTGATTGCCACTGAACATATCGCGGAGCAGCAGGAGAAGTGCATGAAAAACGTATTTATAATCGGCTTGGGTGCCCAGGGCAGTACCATCGCCAAGCATCTGAACCTTCATCCGCAGGTCAGGGAGATCGTCTGCGCAGATTACGACCAGGAGCTGGCCGATAGACTGGAGGCTGATCTTGCCAAGGCGGTCGGCGTGCGGGTCGATGGCCGCAATGTCTCCTCTATCGTCGCGGCGGCCAAGGGGTGCGACCTCATCATCAATGGCCTGCCTCTCGAGCATAACCTCAATGTCATGGAAGCTGCTCTGGCCGTCGGCGCGGGCTACATGGATCTTTCGGGGCCGATGGAGGAAATCGGTTTTGTCGAGAGCTATAGATGGCTTTTTTCCGAGTGGCATGCCAGATTCCAGGCCAAAGGCCTGCTGGCCCTGGTGGGCTGCGGTATAGCCCCAGGTCTTGCCAATGTCATCGTCCGGGAATCGGTGGAAAAGCTCGATACCTGTGATTTTATCGGCATCTATTTTTATGACGGGTTTCTCAGCAGGCGGTTCATCCCCTTCTGGTGGTCGCCGGAGGTCGCCCTCGGGGACATGATGTATAAGACCTTTCGCTATGAAAAGGGGCAGTTTGTCATCGATGTGCCCTTCAGTCGGCCAATCATGATGCAGTTCCGCGGTATCGACCGGCAGATCAGGATGGTCGACCACGAACACGATGAACCGGTGACCATGGGACTGCTGGCCGACACGGTGCTGAAGGGCGCCAGGGATATCGAGTTCAAATACGGCGGGCCGCAGGTCGAACTGGCCGAACTGCTCTATAAGCTCGGTCTGCTGTCGAAGGAGAAAGTAGAGGTCAAGGGCGTCAAGGTCGCGCCCTTTGACGTGGTGATGCGCCAAATTCCCCGGGCTCCGAGATTTGCCGAAGAAATCCGGGCTGTGATCGACGAGGGCATTATCCAGGACGAGGGGGCCTTTCTGGTGCGCATCAAAGGATCTAAAGACAGAAAACCTGTGCAGATCGATAGCTACACCAATTTCCCCGGCCTGATCGAGGCCTTTGAACGTTCACAGATGACCCATGAATCCTATTCAACCGGCCAGTGCGCCGCCGTCTTCTCCTCCCTGATGGTCGAGGACCTTTGCCGTGAAACCGGCCTGGTCGTACCGGAGCAGCTGGACTTGACCTGCCGGCGTTATGTCCTTGATGAACTGGCCAGATTCGATATCACCGTTGATCAATATCTGAGCTGAAACTCTCCGGATTCCGATCCCGGAGTAGGCAAAAGAGGGCGCGTGTCGATCTTTCGATACGTGCCCTTGTTGTTAAAACGCTCCGAGCCTGCCGTTTTCGTTCCATAATTTCAATGCTGTTTATTTGCAATAGAACGTTATTAATATTTGAGTTTCTTTCCCAAATACTTCTATAATACGAGAAGAAGTAAGAAGAGAACTGTCTGAATCATACCGAATGTCTTTGGAATTCAGATCAGATGTATGCCAGGAGTGGAGTGAAGATGCCAATCAGTGACGACCAGCCGCAGGGTATTCCATCCGCCTCCCCCGGCGCCAGTGATCTGCACAAGCTTATTTTCGAGGAGGCTGCGGACAGCATCTTCATCACCGACCCCCAGGGCCGGCTGATCACGGTTAATCCCCGGACCATCGAGTTGTTCGGCTATTCCCGGGAACAGCTTATCGGAATGCATCTCAGTGAGTTGATACATCCTGATGATCTTGCCAGGGAACCACTCCGCCTGGAGAACCTCAGTGAAGGTCGAATTGTATCAAGGGAACGTCGCCTTCTGCGTAAGGACGGCAGTCTTGTCTGGGCGGAAAGCAGGGTGCGAAGGCTGCCTGAGGGAAATATCCTCGGAATTACCATCGATATTTCCGAGCGCCGGCAGGTCGAGGCCCGATCAGCCCAGCGCACCCAGGAACTGGACGCACTGCATAAATTGACCCTGGCTGTCAGCGGATCCCTGTCTCTGGATCAGATCTCTGAGGCGGCGATGCAGGGTATGCTTGAGGCCACCGAGGCGGATCTGGTAATTTTGTTTCTGCATGAAGGCGAACGACTCATCTTCCAGGGCCTGCTGCCGCCAGAGAAGCAACCGCTACTCGGCGCTGTCGACGAACACCGGGTGGGCGAGTGCATCTGCGGCCTGGCGGTGCAGGAGGAGCGGTCGCTCTATTCGCTGGACATCCATGCCGACACCCGCTGTACCTGGCCAGAATGCAAAAAGGCTGGCATCAAGTCCATCGCCGCCCTGCCCCTGATAAGCGGCGCGGAGGTGATCGGCGTAATCGGCTTGGCGTCATTGGCACAGCAGGATTTTTCGACGAAGGCACACTTCCTCGAAACCCTGGCCAGGCAGGTGGCAATGGCCCTGGCCAACGCCCGCCTGTACGCAAGTGCGCAGAGGGAACTCGCGGAACGAAAGAAGACGGAAACAGAGCTCAAGAACATCTCCTTGCAACTCGACACAGCTCTCAGGTTCTCCAGATCTCTTCTCACAGCGATTCCCATCCCGGTTTTTTTCAAAGACAGGCAGGGCCGCTACCTCGGCTGTAATTCTGCCTTCACCGAATTCACTGGCTATACGGATGAACAGTTGCAAGGGAAGACGGTTATTGAGCTTTGGCCGAATGACTATGCCAGCGTATATCACCAAAAAGACTTGGATCTCATGAAATCTCCTCGTCGGCAAGAGTATGAATTCTCTGTAATCGATAAAAACCAACGCCCTCATTCAGTGATCTACAGCAAGGATGTTTTTTATGACGAATCAGGCACTGCTGGAATAGTCGGGGCTTTTCAGGACATCACCGAACGCAAGAAAACAGAAGAACTGCTCAAACAGAATCGCCTCATTATCGAAAACAGCCCTGTTGTCCTTTTTCGCTGGCGGGCGGAGGAAGGATGGCCGGTTGAACTGGTCTCGGAAAATGTCCGTCAATTCGGCTATGAAGCACAGGAATTGCTGAGCGGATCGATTTCCTACGCCTCGATTGTCCATGCCGATGATTTTGAGCGAGTTGGCCGCGAGGTCGAAGAGTTCAGTCAGAGCGGCGTCAATTCATTTAAACAGGAATATCGCATTGTCACCAGGGACGGCCACACCCGCTGGACCGACGATCGCACCGTCATCGAACGGGACGCCACCGGAACAATCACTCACTACCAGGGAATAGTCATCGACTGCACTGAACGGAAGGTGGCCGAAGAGGCACTGCGCGAGAGCCAGGAACTATTCGCCAAAGTCTTCGCCGTTTCTCCCGCCCCTATGGTCATCTCCGATATCGAGACGGGCCGCTTCATTGACGCCAATGAGCAATGGTTGCGAATGATGGAGCTTCGCCGGGAGGAGACCATCGGCCGCACTTCCCATGAAATCGGCATCTGGGAGGATCCGGAGCGCAGGGCTGTTCTCGGAAAGAAACTTCGTAAGACCCGGATGCTGCGGGAAGAATCGATTCGTTTGGTCACTAAATCTGGCAAGATCAAAGATATTCTCGGGTCGGCGGAAATAGTCAACCTGGGCGGTTCTGAAGTCATGCTGTCTCTCATCTACGATATCACCGAGCGGCGACGGGCCGAGGAGGAACTGCGTGCCAAGATCGAAGAGATGGATCAGTTCTTTTCAGTGGCCCTGGACCTTCTGTGTATTGCCGATACCAACGGATATTTCCGCAGACTGAACCCGCAATGGGAGCAGGTGCTTGGCTATTCGCTCGCAGACCTCGAACAAACGCGCTTCCTTGACCTGGTGCATCCCGATGACCTTGAGGCCACCCTGGCCGCAGTGAGCCGCCTCGGCAGACAAGAAACTGTGCTGGATTTTGTCAATCGCTACCGCTGCCAGGATGGCTCCTACCGCTGGATCGAATGGCGCTCAGTACCCGCTGGTGACCTCATTTACGCGGCCGCCCGGGACATCACCTTGCGCAAACAGGTGGACGAAAAATTGCGTCTTAATCGCATGATTGTAGAAAACAGCCCGGTTGTCCTTTTTCGCTGGAGAGCTGCGGCAGGCTGGCCTGTTGTCTTTGTTTCGGAAAATGTGCGGCAGTTTGGCTATGAAGACTGGGAA
>JFJP01024641.1_pt1 | contig 13436 bp, 18 predicted proteins | sample 431651 | NCBI WGS metagenome assembly JFJP01 (sample SAMN02602958, study PRJNA72255) | Microbial mat metagenome, whole genome shotgun sequencing project. | biome: fresh water; feature: sink hole; material: water; isolation source: purple microbial (photo- and chemosynthetic) mats found in...
GATGCAGGTGCAGCTGGCTGAGTCGAGCCTACTCTTCGAACTGCTTCGCGTGGGGTTCTCGAGCTGTCGCTTCTGCAGACTGGAAGTCTTTGAGGTGCATCCATATCCTGCAGTAGGTCAGCGATCTGCGGGTGTTCCTGAAGCTCGGCAGCGTCGGCATGTACTTCGAGAAGACCGACTCATAGAACTTAATCCTGTCTCGGATGTTGTTGTCGAACCTGACGCACATCTCGTAGGCGTTCCGCTGCAGCTTGGAGAGCTTGTTGATTTGCTGATCATGACGGGTCTACATCTTGGGTCAGGAATACGAAGGTCTTGGTGATGATCTGGCGAGACAGGAGGACCGCACGATTGAAGGTTTCGAAGGGAATGATCAAGGCTTCCTTGTCTTCAGCGTCTTGCTGCTTCTTGGCCGAGTACTCCAAACCCACTACCAAAAAGTTTATCGTCGACTTGAGGGTTGACAGCAGACTGTTGAAGAGCACTTCTCTGCTCTTGTAGTCGAGGTCGAACGCGATGATGCTGTAGGAGTCCGAGAGGCACTGGAGGATGACAGACACCTGCGAGCTTTGCAAGTCGACACGAGGAGAGCTGAGTTTGGAGATGGCCATGTCGATGATGGGTCGGATGTGTTCGAGCTGGTCTGCCTGGTACATGAACTGGATTTGACTGATGATGAAGAACTCCGCAGCCCAGACCAGCTCTCTTCTGAACTGCGCAGCCACCTTGTCGATGTTGTTGAGACAGTCATCGACTACCGGCAAGATGAAGGAATGGAGCAGCACTTTGAACAGCGGCTTGTCCAGCTCGAGCAACAGGCGGAAGACCTTCAGAACCGCGGTGTACTTGAGGAGCATGTCTTGGTAGTTGTCGACGCCGTGGTCCAGAGGGTGCATCTCGCAGAGGTGCACGAGGTTCGGCAGCACGAAGCAGTTGAAGAGCTCGTGGGCCATGTCGAGGGTCAGCGGCGCGTTCGTGTGGGGGGGCGGCTGGCTCGAGCCGAAGATCTTGATGGCGAGCTCCAAAATAGATCCATCTGGAGTGAGCTTGGGGACCTTTATGTTCGACAGGTCGATGCTCAGACTCGCCGATCCGACGAAGCACATGAACTCCACGTGCAGGTTGAGGAAGTTGCGAGTCGACTCGTCTGCAGGCAGCGAGAGCGCTTGTTCTTTGATGAACTCGCAGATAGGGTCTCGATACTCGAGGATGCTGAGGTCGCAGTTCCGGAGACAAGTTCGCACTGTCTGCTTTATACAAAATAAACCAGGAAGACTCTGTTTCTCGTGGACGACTGATGCTTCTTGTCGCAGGTCTGCAGGATGTCGGAGGCCACGTCGACCAGAAACTTCCAGCCGGCTTCGATCGCGAGGACTCCTCGCTGCTTGGGGACGAACAGCAGACTGTCGAAGAGGTTCTCGTCGAAGTCTAAGTCTCGACGCTTGTGGTGGAAGTGGTAGAAGCTGCTGTAGATGGGAGCTTTGGACAGTCGATGCTTGTCACAAATCTGATGAAACGCTGCTTACGTGTATCGCCTCCACACTCACTTCAATCAGCTGTTCCATCAAGTCCTGCGTTGGCCAGGCAGCCTCGGATTCGATAGACAGCCTCTCAACAGCTGACCACAGACTCTGGATCCACTTCGGCTCAACTGCTATTGTTTGCTTGAGCAACTCCATTGCTTTTTTGAAGGCGAAATAGTCTACCTGGTCACCTCTGCACCTCCTACATCAGACGATCCTACTTTTCGCAGGACAGCAATCCTTGGATGTAGCTCTTGATGTCTTGGACTGTCGTCAACTTGTCGGTCAGGTTGAAGAAACCCTTCACTTTCGAGATGCTGACCTCACTGAATAACCTCTGAAGCGAAGCTATGTGCAGGTTGGGTTGAGTAGTGGTCGAGCTATCAATTGCTTCGAGGTTTGCATTCATCGATTCGAACTGTTGGAGCAGCCAAATGAAGACCTCGAAGAAGAAATCCCAACAGCTTTGATACTTCGAGAAGTTTGTTTCCGCGACTTTCACTGTGAAGGAAATAAAAAGAATCTGATGGTTCGTCATGGGTGTCAGGCTGGCTGATCGACGACTACTCTTGAGCGATGCCGCTGAAGTCGATCAGATACATGCCGATGTCGACTTTCTGATGGCTCAGCTTGGCATCTTCTGATGAGATCAGCAGCAGTTGGTGCAACGAGTTGATTATTTTGATGAACATTTTGTCGTCTTTGGCTTCTTCGAGCAGCTTCTTGAGCAGAAAGGAGAGCTTGGGATGAATGACGTCGATGAAGTAGAGGCAAGAGACATCCGAGTGCTTCAGTGAGATGTAGTTGATGTCTCGAGAGATCCTATAGTTCGTCTCTGCCAGTCGCAGAAGAAACTGGTGCTCTTGTTTTCTGAGGTCTGAGATTTCATCGAGGGTAGACTCTCTCATCAGTTCCCTGGGTCATCGCGGCATACAGCTCTGTCTGTCTCTTTACCGAGTGGTGTACCGAGAGCGGGTACTCGGTCACGCTGTGGTAGAGCTTGGAGATGTAGGCTTTGTCCAGCGAGTCTTTTTCGTTCACTTTTATCGCACTGGTCATCTTGAGGAAGTTCGCCAGGTCCATCTTGTTGGCCACGTTTTTGTTGTGCGCGTCTGTCTGCAGCATCATCAGAGAGTATGCCAGCAAGTAGACTGAGTTGATGCAGAGAGGTGTCGGGTTTTGTGCGATGTACTCATCACTGAAGGCTGTGATAATTCGCTCGATCTGCTGGGACTCACCAGGCAACGAGAAATGCACCAGCATCAATCGAAGTGCTTCGTCCACATCCTGTCCTTTGAAGTTCATGCAGATAAGGAATTCTTTGAGGAACTAGCTTGATAGAGCGGTTACTTGCTGGCTTAGACTTTCAGGCGATCCGAAGTACTTTCCGAGGGTATCTTTGGAGACGAATTCCAGGTTCGCCATGATCAGTTGGCTGCAGTCGAAGAGATAGCTTTGTAACAGCTGCTTACTTGGCTGAACTGGTGAACAAGTCTGTCTTCATTCGAACCAGCGCATCTTCTGGCTTCTTGTTGAAAAACTCAATGAACTTTAGCGACTTATCTTTGAGGTTTTTTGTAGCGATGATGCTTCTGTCTGTGAGAATGGCTTACTTCAACATGCTGGGATCCTGGTGGCCGCGAGTTTCGATGAAGGTCGAGATGTCCAGCCTTGTTTGGGTGTAGGTGACCAGATGATCGAGTATCTGAAAGACTGCAGAGAGCGCTTCGGCCTGCAGGTCATGGGAAGGCAGCAGCTGCACTTGTTCGTGGCTCGATTTATTGTCTCTTTTGATCTGGTCTGTTTCTCGTTTGCTGAGGGCAATTTGAGCTAAAGGTTACCCAGGTCTACTTAGCACTTCGAAGCACTTGTCGAGGGTGTTGTTATAACCAGGAAAGCAGTCATAGTTACTGAAGATGTCTGTGAGGATGTCTCTGTCCGAGAGCAGACCAGTCAGCAGCTGAATGAAAGCCAGCTTGATTTCCGGCGAGATGATTTCTTTTTGGAGAGCGGAGAGAATGATATTGTCCAGCAGGATGTACAACTCAAGCTTCAAGAAAGATCGGAACCTTCTAAACATTATCAAAATCAGACGGCAAGATTTTTGAGTGATTCGCACAGAGTACTTGAGCAGCAGCGAAGAGACTAGTGGGAGGATTCTCTTCTGCAGATGAATTTTGAGCTGCTCCGAGACTTGCACGACCACTCCGATCTTCTCAATGATTATCGAAACAGAATCGACCAGTCTGAGCATCACGAAGTCTTTTTCTTGGGGGTTCTTCATCTCTCTTTGGATCAGCGCGAAGAGATACTTGAGCAGCTGGATGATGTCTTCGCGATAGAGCGCGGATTCGTCGACGACACACTTCTCTTGTTTGTTGCTGACTGTTGGAGACTGCTCGAAGGTGCCTGATGAACAGCAATTACCGAGCGTGAATCCCAGTCTCTCTTTGCAAGACTTGCTGCAGACTGGCAGTCTCCTGTCTTTGCAGTAGAACTCCGCAGTGTCTCTGCAGACGAAACACCAGCCGAAGGTGCCAGCTGGTGCGTTGACCTCGTTGGTGAGGTTCACTTTGACAGCCTTCGAGTAGAGTTTCGGGTCTGCTCCTTCGAGAGGAGGCACGAGTTGAATCGGGACGCACTTTTGGATTATGTGGTCGAGTGACTCGCCTGGTTTTTTGAGGCCTTTTTTGATTGCCTCTGCTCGCTCGAGGTAGATAGCAGTCTGGTCGACGAGGAAGACTGTGGTCTTTTGAATAAATTCCCGCAGCGACTTTTCGTCATAAACCATAGTGTCGGATTCAGTGTTTTGTTCAGAGAAGGTTTTTGAGAGGTTGCCCATCGAGTTATTGTCGGATGAGCAGTTCGCAGAGGCAGACTTGTCCAGTCGATCTTCTAGTTCTTTGGCCCCTTGCGACTTCTTCCGACGAAACACATTGGCCATCATCTGCGAACAGTGGCGATCTAGATTCGATATGAGTTGCCTCAGGAAGTTGTGCACCGGATCGAACAGCTGGTCGAACTCCGCAGAGTCATCTTCGAGTTTAGAAGCTCTTTTGAGGAAGACTTTGAAGGCCAGCTCGAACAGCTGACGGAGGCCTTCCCCATGGATGATGGCTCTGGGGTTGTCGAGGAGGATGTTGATCATGAAGGCGAGTCTGTCCATGAACTCTTTGTGCATGCAGAGCGAGAAGAAGAGCTTTTCGAGAGCAAGAATGAGACAGTCGACGAGAGTGTGCTGGTAGATGATGCTGCTGTTGTCTGCATACTCGCTCGCTGCGTTAGACCGCCGATACGCGTCTTCGGCAGGTATGAGCGCCTGGAAAGCGGTGCGCCAGTCTGGATCAGACTCTTCTTGTTTTCGAAGTCTTCGACTGACTGGGCTCCGTGGAACCACTTGTTGCTGAGGATTTTCTAGTCACTCGTCCACTACGAAGCAGAGCTCGAAGGACTCCTCGATCTTCGACTGGTCGTCCAAGTTCAGGCCGATCACCATGCATTCGATTGCTAATCGATCGAGTCCCGGCTGAGAAGTCTCGGTCTCCAAAATAACTAGTTAGCTGCTGATGTACAGACTGCTGTGGCGTGCATCTCGCGCAGCTCCGGCCTTTGGATCACATCTTGCAAGTCGCTCAAATACCGCTTCAAGCTGGCTTTGTACTGCGAGCTCATCTGATCGCAAGTAGAATGTCATTAATTAACCACAAAATAGAATGTGCAGACTTTACTTCTTTATCATCGTGATCAGCAATCGGCTGTGTTCTTTTCCCAGCACATTCTCGCTCACATCTATCAGCTCGAAGTTCGAGTTCCAGGGGAAGACTTCTTCGAACTTCCTATGTCAGCTGGACTCACTGTTCTTTGAAGATATGGAAGAGGAAGACGAGCATGCCTCCTCGCTTGAGCACTCGAGTCGCGAGCTGCAGTAGTCCCACGACTGTGGTGTCCATGTCAGTGGTTTTAGTGGGCAGCTGGGTCAGGCAGAGGCTACAAAGGAAATCTTGTCTTTCGACTCCTCAGACTTTTGTTCAGCAGACTGCTTTTGGTCAGCCTGAACCACTTCTCGCTCTTCTTTCCTTTTTATTCTGGCTTCTCGCAAGCCGCATTCTTTGGCACCTGCACGGATACCGTAAGGTGGATCGCAGATGATAGCGTCGAAAAAGCAATCGCTTTTAAACATGTCGTTGGTGCAGTCCATTCTGAAGATCTCGGGCTTCTCAAGACCGTACTGCACGAAGTTCGAAAAGATGTTCACCTGATCGACCGAATCAGCTGATGAAGCCGAGACAACCTAGTTCGCACTGTTTGTTCTTCCTGCCAACGCCTTTGCCTCTGATGACTCTGTAGTCGATGTCTGTGCCGTAGCAGATGGCTTTCATGTGAGCAGCAGCGATGAGTATGCTGCCAGTACCAGCGAAAGGATCAAGCACCAAGTCTCCAGACCTCACTCTGCCTTGATTGACCTGGTGAGTCGAGCGATACCATCAAGAAAGACAGCTCGTGGTCTGTGGAGGTCGGTCCGAGGTACAGCCGCTTGGACAGGTTGTACTTGGCGTTGAAGGTTTTCTCGTCTGTGTCAGTCAAACCCACCCAGCGGCGTCTGCACCACTTCTTTCCCGAAGTATACTTGTTCTAGGAAACTCGAGCCGTTGTGTTCGACGAACTGCCACCCGTGGATCAGCCAGAAGACACGCTGCGGTTCTTTGATGTTCGCCTTTCCTTTCCAGGGGAACCGAGAGAACTTTTCTCTTTCCTTCACTTGCTCGTCGTATCTGGCTGGTCTCGGCTTACTTCAGCGACTTGAAGATCGCAGTGACTTTGAAAGAGAAGGTTTCGACTGAGTCGACTTCGCTTTGGAAGTCAGCGAGGTCGATCTTGGAGATGAGTTCTTCAGTGTCTTTAGCGCTGCTGATGAGGTTGATGAAGGTCAGAATCATGACCGAACGATCGATGACGGTTTGCAGCAGTGGGACCTGATCGACAGGGACCTCGAGTCGCACGAAATGCTGTCTCTCGAGGTGCTCTTTTTTGATGTCTGGGTATGAAGTCGGGACTGGCTTCTTTTGCAGAAGGTATTCGATGGAGAAGGCTGAGACGGCGTCGATGCCTGCAAACTCCAATAGCGACTTGAGCTCTTGCACAGCAAAGTCATAGTAAGGGTTCTTCGGCTTGAGGACAGCCAAGACCAGCAGCGTGCTTTTCTCCATTAATAAAGAGACGGCTGCTGTCTGATCTCAGCTACTCTCAGCCAATCAGCGATCGAGCTGCAGACGAAACTCGAAACTAGAGTGAAGTACTTCCAAGTGAGAGTAAATTATTATACGCAAAAGGATTGCAAAAGTAGGACAGCTGAGGCTTATCGCAGGTCCATGCAGTTGGTCATCGACTCCATCTTCCCTTCGATGATGTTGGGCGACTGGCGCACCGAAGGGAAGACTTTCCAGAGGCGCAGAGTCTCGTCGCCGGAAGCCGTGACGATGTCTTCTCCGTTGGGCGACATGTCGAGGTATAGCACGCGTTCGGAGTGGCCGCGGAGAGTGGCCACGCGGTCCATGTCTGTGACGCGCCAGATCTCGATTTGGTTTTGAGAGTAGCCGTGAGTCGAGATGAGCTCGTTGACCGACTTGCTGAACCGGAGACAGCAGACCTGGCTGCCGGTGTTCGTAGACTTGATCAGGTTGCCGGTCTTCAGGTTCCACAGCTTGATCGTCTTGTCGGTTGAGCCGCCACCGCTGGCCAGAATGCCACTTTGGTGAGGCGACCACGAGAGCGCTTTGACTGCTGCAGTGTGTTCGAAGGAGCGGAAGCTCTCCGAAGACTTGGCCAGATCCCAGACCAAGACTTTGTTGTCGTTTCCTCCAGAGGCGAGCGTCCAGTCGAAGCTGTTGAAGCTCAGTCCGCAGATCTCCTGTTTGTGGCCTTCGAGCTTCTTCTCGAACGCTTTCCTGCTTCGGATGTCCGACAGCATGATCTGCGAGTCTCTGGAGCCCGATGCGATGACGTTCTCTTTCCAGGCGATGGCTCCGATCCTGCTGCTGTGGCCCTGGATCCCTTTGATCGGCACCAGCTTCTCGAAGTCGAAGATGTCCAGTTTGCCTTGTGTGGTGGCCACGGCCATGAGGCTGCCCGAGTCGTTGGACTTGACGGCGGAGACGAGGTTGTCTCCGTAGAAGGAAGTGACTTTGAAAGACTTGCTGGTGGTGGCGTTGAGGGTGTAGACGTGGTTGACCAGACCTATGGTGATGAAGTTCTGGGCAGACCAGTCGACCAAGTCGTAGTAGAAGTCGTCCTGGAGAGATGGAGCATCGAGGATCTTGTACGGCGTGTCTTTGATCTTCCTGCTCTCGTAGACCTTCTTCTTCTCCGAGTGGCGTTCGGGACTCACGATCAGCTCATCGCACTCTCTGTGGATGCCGTTGTTGTAGCAGAGCAGCTTGCGGTACTTGTTGCCCTGCACCGAGGTGGTTCCTTGCGTTTCTGGCTTGCCGACGTTGTTCTTGAGGATGGACTTCTTGAGGAAGTGGTCGAACTGTTTGGTCTCTTCGTCCATCTTGTTGGAGATGTTGTTGTTCTCTTTCTGGTAGAGGTCGAAGATGTTCTTCTGGACGAGCGAAGGGATGAATCTGCAGTCGTTCGAGCTAGTTTTGCGCAGCAGTGGCTGTTCGGTGCTTTCGTCGCAGAAGGTCGAAGCTCGCTTGCGGAAGAGTGGCGTGTTGGTGTTGCTCAAGGAGGATCCGAACATTCTCTTCTTGCTAGTGTTTATAATCATCGCAACTGCCGCAATTATACCGACTTCTCGATAGTAACGGTCACTTCGCTCTCCAACCGAATTAATTAGACATCAGTCTTTGGGGCTATTAATTCCAATCCGATGCCTGCTGGTTTCCAGTGTAGAGTGAGACAAGCCTCGCTGCTGCTGGTGCTGCTGGCCTTGACTCTCGACATCATTCTGGGGAGCCACCGCAAGAAGCTCATGGAGCAGACTGAAGATGGCATTAAGCAGCTCAGGGCATGGCTCGCGCTTGACTTTGGCACTGCAGCTCAGGTCTATCTACTGCTGGTGTTGGAGGCTATTGGAGCTACGGCTCTATTGGCAGTCTGCTTCAAACGCTACTTCTGGCTCATCTTGATCAGAGTGCTTTTTGCCTCAGCTGCTAACCTCTGGAACGCTTTCTGCATCCTCGTCTTCGATGGTAGTCCGTCCTCCATCGTTGCGTCGCATCTGGCCAGAGACTCGAGCCAGCAGATGAGACTTAAGCTAGCGGCTTTGAAAGATCTCTCGCTGATCTTGATCCTCCTCCAGCTCAGTTTCGAATCGATTGAAAAGCCAGAGAGCAGGAATCGAGGCCCAGTCTACAACAAGAAGATGATCGCGAAGCTCTTCCCTGCTGAACCGACTGCTTCTCCGAAGACTTAGACCCACACTCGCAGCGACACTGTCGACAGCAGATATTTCAAGACGATAACTAACGGTTCACCAGAGACACCTCGAACCACCATTACCCTTTATTCTCGCGCATCTCTTTCGCCTTCTGTATGCCCACGACGTGTTCGAGCTCTGCGATTCTTCGCGAACAAAACTGCACTTCTTGCTGCAGCTGGTTCTTGTCGCGCTGCAGCTGCTGCAGTTCTCGGACGAGGTGGTAGTTCTCGTTCTTCTTGCTGTACAGCTGGTCTTTGAGGTTGTGGTAGAAGGTCTTCATGATGGTTTGGATCGTTTCGGTGTTCTTCTGGTGTCGTCTCGTGATCTCCGCAGTCAGCTCGTTCATGCTCTGTCGATGCGACTTGATGTCTGTCTTGAGGTCTTTGCTGTCTTGTATCAGTTTGTCGAGTGTGGCCTGTGTCACTGCTCGCCGTACCTTGGAAAAGGACGCGCTAGATGTGAGGTTCTGCGCTGCATCGAACTTCGCCTTGTACTTCTCGTCGTAGTTTATGAATATTTTGCGATCTTGGTCGTAGATCTCTTCCGGCTCTTCGAGCTTCAGGGTTTGCAGAGTGAAACTGGCTGCGACGCGCTGCAGAGATGCAGGGTCTTCTTTGATCTTTTCTTCGCCGACGAGCAGTCTCAGACTGTTCGGGTTGGTGTGCGTGATGTCTTTGGCGAGGAAGGGGCCGTTCTCGGTGAGGAGCCGACTACGTTTTGCCCGAGGTTCAAGCTGTACTGCAGGCCTTGCTTCTTTGGGGGTTTGTTCGCATAAAGATCAGAGTCCATTGATTATAGTTTCAAATGCATCAAGGCGTAGATAACTTGGTCGAGGCTAAGTTGTAGGCTGGAGTCACCCAGGAAGTACTACAACCACCTCAAGCGGATCAACACGATCGCATTCAAGAACACAACGACCACGAAAGACATCATCAAGCACCAGATCCAGCTGAACGAGTACTGCAAGTTCAAAGATCTCAGTCGACAGTATAACTATCGCAGTAAAGCTCTGTGTGATGCAGAGAAGATGGACGGACTGCTTTCCGAGAACAAAAAGATCTACGGAAACCTCGCGAAGATCGTCAGCACGCAGATAAAGAAAGAGGTCGTCTGTGCAGACCAGCATCGCGCTGACCGAGACTACATGCAGAAGCTGTCCGAGCGGCAGCGGGTCATGGAGAAGATGACTGTCGAGAAGAACAACATAAAGATCGCGCAGAAGATCGCCTCTGCGTAGCTTCACATGACTAGAGCAAGAAGTCCATAAACTTCAAAGCCATGGAAGACGAGTTCCAAAACTCGAGGGTGGTCAAATCGCACATGCGAAAGTTCGACAGTGTTGGCAGCAAGGTGGAGCGCAAGTAAACTCTGACTCACCAAGAGCTAACGACATCCTGATGGCCACTGCCTTCAACGACAAGTTCATCAGACAGAAGAACCAGAGCCACTCGCAGAGCAAAGTGACGAACCAAGGCAACATCTCAGCACAGTCCTCCAGATCGAGAGCAGCTTTGCAGTTCAACCAAGATAAAGCGCACAACTTGAGTCACAACGATGCAGACGGCATCCACTTGTTCGGACTCGATGAAGAGCCCCCAGCTCACCCGAGGAACAAGTCATCAGGCCGGTCTGTCGAGAGACAGAAGGAGGAAGAAGACAAGCAGCCTCGAGAGTTCAACCGAAAGAACTCGCTCATCCGAAAACCACCGACTTCACAGTCCCGCAGCAACCAGCGCGAACTGATCCGCCCCCCACAGCAGCAGATGGACGGCAAAGACACCAGCTCATCATCGAGAGGAGCGAGAGAACACTCGATAGAATACTACACTCAAACAGATCAGAAACACCACGATCTGCACAAGTCGAACGACAAATTCACCAACCACGAATGGCCTGAGAACAAAGAGTACATAGACATCAAGAAATTGAATGAAGGTCGATAACGGCACATCGGGTCTACTACTATCAGTAATAATTATCTGCGAGATGAATAACTGCACCTGAGACGCCGAGCGCTGAAATGAGCGATGGAGAAATAATTATAATTATCGACGTGCAGCCAGTTTTGTGAGGACCAGTAGGGTATCTTTCACCGTTACCGGTTCCTACACGTCTCGACAGCTGCCGTCGCTTGCCGGTACCATCGGTACGGTAGACAGTAGCGCACCAACAAAGCGAAACTTCGAACAGCTACTCGTCCCTGGTCATGTAGCATATCTTTTGCCTTAACTGAATTAACTAGCGTCGGTAGGAATCGAATCTGGAAATAGAAGTCTGCCCTCACCGAGCCGGTTCGAGGCCTTGAGGGCTGCGCAGGAGGAGTGATAATGTATTTCCTCAATCACCACTTCAACTCCAAAAACCCCTTCGTGAAGCGACTCGAAGACGACGAGGCGCTCAAGCGCATCTACCTGGACTCGATAAAGCCGAGCGACAAAGAACTGGTGCATGGTAGCTGCAGACTCAACAGACTGTCCCCTGACTCGACTGCCGATCTCTTACTCGAAGTACAGCCTCGCGAACATCGGCAGGACAGGAGCGCGAGAGCCGGAGACTGGCTGTCTCGGCAAGCGACTGCTCAAGGACTACTTCGATGGCGTCGACGTCGGCATCTACGCGAGGAAATCTTTCCAAGTAAGCCCGAGTCACCAGCCAGGCGCAGAAGCTGCTCGAGAAATTCGAGTCGATTGAAACCGCGGCAGACTTCAGACACCTCAAGCAGAGCTTCCAAAGGGAAGTCGTGGGCAGCGTCGAAAAGCTGAAAGGTGGTTCGGTCGAGTTCGACGAAGAAGAAGAAAACGAAGAAGCGATTGATCAGTATTCAGAAGGAGTGGAAGAGTCAGATTATTCGAACGAGAATTCTGAGTTCGACCATAACTCAGACTCTAATCAAATCGCTCCTCTTAATTAAGTTTATCATCTGGTTGAGCGCAGATCCTCACCTTAGGAATTCTTCTTCGTCGTCAGCAGCTGTCGCAGAGTGTCCGAGTCGCAGTCTGTTCGAGACTTCTCCGCCCGAGACAGACCGAAGTGTATCAGCAGGTAGAGGCCGAAGAGCAGTCCTCCACTCCTCACGAGCGAGAGAATGAAGCCTGAGACCGAGCTCGGGTTGAAGAGGTTGAAGCCGGTCTTCACCTCTGCGAGCATCCGCTCTTGGAATGTCCCCGAAGCTCCGGTCTTGGTGGCTGCTTCAGGGAGGTACGAGACTGCTATGATCATGCAGACGAGTGCGAGTCTCGGCAAGAACGACTGTCTCTGCCCGCTGCGGTCGGCGCCTCTGTGTCTCACGATTTCTCCGCTGGTCGATTCGTCGGTGCTGGTGTTGTCTGCAGCGTTTTGCTTGAGGATGAGCTTCTCCATGAAGCTGACCTGACTCCTTAGCATCGAGTTTTCGGACTTGAGCGCTCCGTTCTCGATGAGCAGCTTCTGAACTTGCTCTTGGAGAGCGACGATGGTGATCTGCATGGTGCAGTTGCCGTCTTTTTCTCTCATCCGCACTCGCCTGGCACTCTCTCGGTTCTGGATCTTCCTGCGTCATCGATGGATTACTTGCGCACCTGCATGTACTTCTTCGGGTCGTCTTCGTACAGGTACGTCCTGCCTTCGTCGGTCAGCGGCTGGTACTTCTTCTTGCGGATGGCTTTGTTCGTGATGACCGATCCTTGTGTGGTGCCTCTGGACTCGAATGTTGAGGTGGTTTCGATGCTCTTGCCATTGACCGTGACTCTGGAGGTCGGGTCTGTCAGGGGGTCGGCTTCTCTGTAGGCTTCTTCGTCGTAGGAGTCTTCGAAGTCGTGGCCTTCGAGCTCGTTCATCATGTCTCCGTTGAGATCTCTGTCCAGGTTCTCGTCGTAGTCGAAAGTGAGGAATTGGTGGATGGAGTTGGTGTCGCTGTGCGTGTCGCTCATCATGAGTTGGGCTAATTACTATTCATGGCTTCCCCTGCAATAAACTCGCGAATTTTCTGACTGGGAAAAACCTCGAATTATACTGCTGACTAATTAGGCTGTTGATAGCGTCTGAGTATTAATTACGAGATGACGCCTGCACTACTTCCTCGCGGTGTACGTCGTGGTCAGCTGGTTGATCGTCTCTTGCTTTGCCTTCAACAGCATCTTCCGCTCCTGGCGTCACCGTCGACTACCACTTCTGTCTCTTCCAGCTGCTCGATCCGCTCTTGCAGGTCCTTGCCCGTTATAAACAGCTTCTCTCGTAGCAGCTTCATGCTGAAGTTCAGACATGCGTAGTATTTGCGAAGAGTTCTCAGAATCGCTTGAGGGTCGAAGTCACACTCGACCTCTCTGTCAAGATGAGAGTACGGATCTTGGACACCATGCGAGAAGGCTCGATATTTTGGTTGTCCAACAAGTCGTAGAGGAGCTTCTCGAGCTTGTCTGCCATGCCGATCACCGACTGCAGTTCATCACTTCTCTCACTGACGAGTACATCAACGAAAGCAGCGCGATCTTCTTGAGTTGCGCATCAGACTC
>JFJP01006177.1_pt1 | contig 13435 bp, 8 predicted proteins | sample 431651 | NCBI WGS metagenome assembly JFJP01 (sample SAMN02602958, study PRJNA72255) | Microbial mat metagenome, whole genome shotgun sequencing project. | biome: fresh water; feature: sink hole; material: water; isolation source: purple microbial (photo- and chemosynthetic) mats found in...
CCGCTGGTGCTGGTAGCCGATGCCAATGGCCAGCGCAGCGGCTTTGCCAGCGCCGCCAGCGTCAGCGGCGACTGGCCCAAAGCCGGCCCAGTCGGGACACCGGAAGCCCCACTGGCCGACAGCGGTCGCGCCAGCCCCAGCGATGCACCCATGAATGGCGCAGTGCAGGGTGAGGCCACCACCACCGCCAGAATGCCCGACAAAAAGGCGTTGACCGCCGGGTTTTTGGCCTCCAGCGTGGCCAGGCTGTTGGGCGTGAACTGGCCAAATTCAAACAAACCGGCCAGGTTCAAGCCGATCACGGTAAACAGTACCGCCAAGCCTGCCACCACCGCCGGTGCCTGCAGCTGAAAACCCCAGCCCAGCTGCTCACCGGCGCTGCGCAGCAAAAGCATCAGCGCGCCCAAGGCCAGAAACGACAGCACCACGCCGGCGCTGTAAGCCAGCCCGCTGGCCTGGTGGCCGCGCCGGTCGTCGGCGTGGCGGGTAAAACTCATCACCTTGATCGCCAGAATCGGGAACACGCAGGGCATCAGGTTCAGGATCATGCCGCCCAGCAGCGCGCCCAGCAGTGCCAGCCAAAAACTGCCGGGCAGGGGCGCTGCGGGCATGGCCGCAGCATGGGTGGCACCACCCGTTGCCATGCTGCTGCCCAGCGTGGTGTTGGCGGCACTGGTTGCCGCCGCCGGGGTTTCAGATGCACCGCCACTGCCGGCTTTGGGCCAGTCGCCGCTGACGCTGGCCTGGCTGGCAAAGCCGCTGCGCTGACCCTTGACGTCAGCCACCAGCACCAGCGGCAGGGTTGTCGGGCTGGCGCTGCGGTGCGTGGCTATCGGCACGGCAGCCGTCCACTGCGCGCCCTGCCAACTTTGCGTCCAGGGGGCAGCGGTTTCGATCACTTCAGCGATTTCCGGGTAAAACTCCAGCGTTTGGCCTTGCAGCGCAGCGGGTAGGCCAGTGACAGAGAGTTTGAGCTGCTTGCCAGCGATGGAGATGCTGCTTTGACCAGCCAGCGCCTTGGGAGCCGCCTTGAAAGCCGCCTCAAATTCGGCCGCATTGAGCGCGGTGGAGCTTTTCAGCGGCAGGCGCAGCTCAAACGTGCCGTCTTGCGGCACGCACTCCTGCTTGCACACCAGCCAGCTGGCCTGCAGTTTGACCAGCAGTTCCGGGCTGAGCGGCGAGGGTTTGAACTCCGGGGTGATGGTCAAGGGTACCGGCAGCAATACGGTGCCGTCATAACCATAGTTGGCCAGGTCACCGAGCGGCAGTTTTTTGGGAATCGGCCAGGCAATGTCGCCCGCCAGCACGCCTGCTGGCAGCGTCCAGCTCAAGGTGGTGGGTTGGCCGGAGTCGCCGGAATTTTTCCAATAGGTGTGCCAGTGTGGCTGGTGCTGCAGTTGCAGGCCCACCCAGACGGTTTTGCCGGGGTCGGCACCGTCTGGCGCGTAGGCCATCAACTCGGCGCGCACCTGCTCGGTGGTGACCACTAATTTTGAGCTATTTTGAGCGCTAGCCCATATGGGTATTGCGCTAATAGCTACAAATAAAAAAGCAGTCAGAGCGCGAATAAAAGTAGGCTGTGCAGTCATGTGCATTGGGACTCGGACGGGTGAGGTAAGTTCCTGCACGCCGCCCGCTATGCCGTGGCGGCGGGGGGGTGAGCTTGGCAGGCAACGGTGCTGGTTCCCGATTGTCACAAAAATAATGAATAATGGCGCGTCGAAAATTCATCAGGCCGCAACACTGTTGAAACGCCGCAGTGGTCGGGTTCAACAGCAGCTGACGGGGTTTTCGCGGCGGACTTCACTGCGCCAACTGTGCATCGTGGGCATTCCTTGGGGACCAACATGACCTTTCCTGTCAAACAACTGAAGGGGTCTCATGGCAACTGATGCCATTGAGCCCGATGAGTCAGAACTGCTGGCGTTTGTTGACGAGGATCTGGCGTGTCAGGCTGATTCAGCCTCTGCGTCCCAGCGCCAGTGGCGCATTTTGGTGGTTGATGACGACCAGGACGTGCACCAGGCCACGTTGTTTTCGCTGGACAACATGCAGTTGTTTGGCCGTTCGCTGCTGTTCTTGCATGCCCATTCGGCGCAGCAGGCGCGCCAAATCTTGTTGACCGAGACCGATCTGGCGCTGGTGTTGCTGGATGTCGTCATGGAAACCGCCGGTGCCGGGTTGGGTTTGGTGGACTTCATCCGCAACACCGCTAACCTCAAGGCCACGCGCATCGTGCTGCGCACCGGCCAGCCGGGGTATGCGCCCGAGCACGAGACCATTCTGCGCTACGACATCAACGACTACAAAACCAAGTCAGAACTGACGCATCACAAGCTGCTGACGACGGTGACAACCGCCATTCGTTCCTATGACCAGCTGTGCACCATCGAGGCCAGCCGCAAGGGCCTGGAGCTGATCGTCAACGCCAGTGGCAATCTGTTGGAAACGCAGGGTCTGCAAACCTTTGCCGCAGGCGTTATGACGCAGCTGGCTGCGCTGCTGGGCACCCTGCCCGAAGGCCTGGTGTGTGCCCAGGGTGCCGCCGGCAGTGGTCAGTACACGGTGCTGGCGGCGGCCGGGCAGTACACGCAGCTGATCAACCGCCCGCTTGAAGATGTCACGGATGAGCGCGTGCGCCATGCGCTGCAACAGGCGCTGGGTGGCGGGCGCAGTTACCACAGCGAGCGCGAAACTGTGCTGTATTTCGGGCACAAGAGTGGTTTGGACATGGCTGCTTATGTGGGTACGGCCATTTCGCCACAAGACCTCGACTACCAGCTATTGGGTGTGTTTTCAGCCAATCTGAGTGCCTGTCTGCGAAACCTGACCCTGTTGCAGCGGCTCAATGCCGATGCTTATATTGATCCGCTGCTGCGCCTGCCCAACCGCACCTTCTTTATCGAAGAGGTGTCGCGGCGCATCGCCCAAGCCCCTGCGGCCTATGCGGTGGTGCTGGTTGACATTGACGACTTTGCTACCGTCAACGACCTGATGGGCCACGAATACGGCGATGAATTGTTGCGCGCCTTTGCCAGTCATTTGGCGCACAGTCTGCCGGCCAACACCTTGCTGGCGCGGGTGGGCAGCAACACCTTTGGTTTGTTGTGCGCGCATGAGCAGATTTCAGCCGGGTGCATTGCCTCGATTGCCAGCCAGCCGTTGCAGGTCTTTGGCCAACCCCACCGGATATCGGTGACTTCGGGCATTGCGGTGTTGGACGCTTCCACCACGCTGGGGGCGGACTGGCTTAAAAATGCCAGCATTGCACTCAAGCAGGCCAAGCGGCATAGCCGGGGTGCCCATATTTTTTACTCGGCCGACATGGCAGCGCAGTCGCGCAGCCGGGCCCAGTTGCTGACCAACCTGCACGCCGCGTTTGGCCAGGGCCAGCTGTTTTTGGCGTACCAGCCGCAGGTCGATTTGCAGTCGGGCGCGCTGATTGGCATGGAGGCCCTGCTGCGCTGGCGCATGGACGATGGCCGCATGGTGCCGCCCGACCAGTTCATCCCGATTGCCGAGCAGTCTGGCCTGATCGTCAGCCTGGGCGACTGGGTGCTGCAAACCGCCTGCCGCGACATGCAGCGCTTCAAGCTGCTGGGCTTGACCGATTGCCACATGGCCGTCAACGTATCGGTGGTGCAGTTTCAGAGCCCGGGCTTTTTTGAGCGGGTGCTGGATGCATTGGCTTGCTCAGGCCTGCTGGCCAGCGAACTGGAACTTGAAATCACCGAGTCGGTGGCCATGGTGGCTGACCTGCTGGGCCGCTTGCGGGCCACCGGCATTGCCGTGGCCATTGATGATTTTGGCACCGGCTACTCGTCTTTGAGCTATCTGGAAAAGTTGCCGTTGGATCGCATCAAGATCGACCGCGCTTTTGTCACCCAGATGGGCCAAATGGGTGGCGCGCGCATTGCCGAGATGATCATTCAGCTGGGTCACAAGCTGGGGCTGCGGGTGATTGCCGAGGGCATCGAGGATGCCGCCGCCTGGCAGGCGCTGCGCGACATGGGTTGCCACGAAGGGCAGGGGTTTTTTATCTCGCGGCCGCTGGACTACTGCGCGTTGTGCGACTGGTGGCGTCAACGCCCGCAAGGTGCCGCGCGCGATGCTGCGGTTTGAGGTGAGGCACCGATTGGCACCGGCAGCGCCGTGCCTGCAATCGGCCCGGTGGCTGCTGCTGGTGCTTGCGCTGTTGTTGGCAGGTTGTGACAAACCTGCGGTCAGCGTTGGCTTTTTGGGCGGATTGACCGGTCACGCCGCTGACCTGGGCATTGCCGGGCGCGATGGCGCGCTGCTGGCGGTGGAGCAGGTCAACCAGCAAGGTGGCGTGCTTGGGGCGCAGGTCAGGTTGTTGGAGTTTGATGACCAGCAACAGCCCGATAGCGCTGTGCCGCTGCTGCAGGCGGTGCAAAAGGCGGGTGTGCTGGCGGTGGTCGGGCCAATGACCAGCAGTGTGGCCCAGCGCTGGATTCCATTGGCCAACCAGGCCAGACTGTTGACCATTTCGCCGACTGTCACCAGCAGTGACTTCAGCGGGCAGGATGATTATTTTTTTCGGGTCATCTCAGATACCACCGACTATGCCCGCAGCAGCGCCCTGAATTACGCCGCAGACCCGCGCTGGAAAAAGTTTGCCGTGCTGTTTGATGAATCCAACGCGGCTTACACGCGCAATTGGGTGCACAACTTTCGTCAATCCATGCAGCTGTTGGGCGCGCAAGCGGTGGCAGAAGTCGGTTTTGGCCTGTCTGACAGTGCGCCACTGCCGACGCTGGTGCAACAGGTGCTGGCCAAAAAACCGACTGCCGTGGTGCTGGTTGCCAATGCGACTGACACCGCCCGGCTGGCCAGCATGTTGCGCCAGCGTCAGCCGCAACTGCCGCTTGCCGGTGCCGAGTGGTCGGGTACCGAGCAATTGCTGGCCCTGGGCGGGGCAGCGGTGGAGGGCATGCAGATCGTGCAATTCATGGATCACCAGGATCGCTCCGCAGATTACCTGCGCTTTGTGGCCGAGTTCCAAATGCGCTATCGCCGCGCCCCCGGTTTTGCCGAGGTGGCAGCCTACGATGCCATGCGCGTGCTGCTGCAGGCCATGCAGCAGCGCCAGCCGCAGGAGTCGCTCAAAGAATGCCTGCTGCGGGTGCGCCAATTTGCCGGTTTGCAGCAACCGGTGATCTTTGACGGCTCGGGCGACTCGGGGCGGCGCGCGGTGCCTTCGGTGGTGAAAAACCGGCGATTTGAAACCCTGGTGCAGCCATGATGCTGCGCCGCGCCCATTCCCTGCGCAAGCTGTTGATTGGTTTGTTTTTGTCGGTGGCGCTGCTGGCAACCCTGGTGGCCACCGCGATGCTGGTGACCTGGCGGCTGCCCATGGTGCGCCAGCAGACGCAGACCGAACAGACCCGACTGGCGGCCATGGTGCTGCAACAGCTGGAGGTATTGCTGCAAACCACGGAAGCCTCGACACAGTCGATGGGTCGCATGGTGTCCGCCGAGTCCACCCCGCCCAAGCGCCGGGCGGTGGTGCAGCGCATCATCGAATTGACGCGGCATTCGGAGTTTTTTGAGAGTTTGTACCTGCTCGACGAACAATCCAGGGTCGTGGCGCTGGGCTCGGCGGTCAAACCTGACCAGCAGCTGGACGCCGGGCAGTGGCTTGGCCGCGACCTTGGCGGGCTGGCCATTGTGCAACGCGCGCGCCACCAACAGGCCATGACCTGGAGCGAGCAGTATCTGTCGCCACTGCTGGGGGTGCCGGTGGTGGCGCTGGCACTGCCAGCTGACAAGGATTTGCTGCTGGTGGAGGTGTCAGTACGCCGGGTGGTGGACTTCATTCAAAGCGCCAGTCACCTTGATGGCCTGCTGGTACTGGCCGTGGATGGCAAGGGTGAGCTGGTGGCCGCCCCTGACATGCAGCTGGCGCGCACGCGCAGCAACCTTTCCAACCTGACGGTGGTGCACGCGGCGCTGGACGGCGGCCGTGCCTTTGACCGTTTCGAGTTTGGTGGCCAGTCCTATTTCGGCACCGCAGTGCGTTCGCAGCGGCTTGGCTGGGTGGTGGTGGCAGCCTACCCGCAGTCGGTGGTGGATGCATCGCGCTGGGTGGCCATTTCCATTACCAGCGTGACGCTGGTGCTGGCCATTGGGGTTGGGGTGCTGGCCTACGGTTGGCTGGCGGGTTTGATTCAGCGCCGGGTGCGACGCACGGTGGCCTATGCGCAGGCGGTGGCCGAGGGTCGCTACGAGTCGCCAGGTGAGTCGGCCCGCATTCTGGAGTTGCAGCAGCTCGACAACAGTTTGCAGCAGATGGCCAAGACCATTCAGCGCCGCGAGCAGCAATTGCGCGCCATTGTGGAGAACACGCCGACCCTGGCGATCCAGTGGTTTGACAAGCAGGGGCGCGTGCTGGACTGGAACCCGGCTTCCGAGACGGTGCTGGGTTGGACCCGTGAACAAGCGGTCGGCAAGACCCTGGACCAGCTGATTTATACGCCAGAGCAGCACCAGTTTTTCCTGCAGGTGCTGGCTGACATCGAGAAAACCGGCATGCCCTTTGGCCCCTATGAAGGCGCGGTGCGGGTTCGCAGTGGCGCTGAACGCTATATTTTCTCGACCACTTTCGCCATTCCAGACATCGGCGGCGGGCAGCTGTTTGTCTGCATGGACATTGATATCACCGAAAAACGGCAGATGGAAAGCGATTTGCGGGTACTCAACGCCGAGCTGGAGCAGCGCATTGAACAACGCACCGCCAGTCTGACGCAGGCCAACAATCACCTGCAGGTTGCATTGAGCGAGTTGCAGCAGATGCAAGACCACTTGGTGCAATCTGAAAAGCTGGCCTCACTGGGTGCGCTGGTGGCTGGCATTGCGCATGAGCTCAATACGCCGATCGGCAATGGGCTGATGGCCATTTCGACGCTGGAGCAGCGCGCCAAGACCTTCCGCACGCAAATGGCAGCGGGCTTGCGCCGCTCTGACCTGGAGGCTTTTTTGAACCAGGTTGAAACCGGTGGCAGCATTGCCACGCGCAATCTGGCACGCGCAGCAGAACTGATCAATGGTTTCAAGCGGGTGGCGGTTGATCAAACCAGCGTGCAGCGGCGCGAATTCGAGTTGGCGGAGCTGGTTCACGAAATCTTGCTGACGCTGCAGCCGATGTTCAAGCACAGCCCGGTGCAACTGGTGGTTGAAGTGCCCGACATCACCATGGACGGTTACCCTGGGCCGCTCGGACAGGTCATTTCAAACCTGGTGCAAAACGCGCTGATGCACGCGTTTGAAGGGCGCGCGCAAGGCACCATCAGCATTCAGGCCCGGCTGGATGGTGCACAAGTCACGCTGGCCATCAGTGATGACGGCTGCGGCATTGCAAAAGAGCTGGTACGCCGCGTTTTTGACCCGTTTTTTACCACCCGACTGGGCAAAGGCGGCAGTGGGCTGGGCCTGCACATTGTGCACAGCATCGTGACCGGCATGCTGGGCGGCCAAATCGAACTGCAGCCGGCACCCGGCAGTGGGGCGCGCTTCGTGATCAGTATTCCGTCTCACGCACCGCAGTTGGCCAGTCGCCCTGCCGAGTCCCCGCTGGTCTGAGCATTTGTCCGGCAGTGCACAGGCTTCACAGCGGATGCTCGGTGTAAAACTTGCCGCCGTGGAACAGCAGTGGTGAGGCACCGGCGCGGTGGCTGCAATGCTCGACCTCACCGACAAAAATCACATGATCGCCCTCGGCATAGCGGCTGCGGTTAAAACACTCAAAGCTGGCCACGCTGCCGGCAATCAGCGGCGCGCCACAGCAGCCCTCAGAAAACACCACGTCGGCAAACCGGTCCACCCCACGCGCGGCAAAGCGCAACGCCAACGCCTGTTGGTCAGCTGCCAGGATGTTGATGGCGTAGTGCGAGCCGTCACGAAACGCGTCCATGGCGCTGGCTGCCTGCGACAGGCTCCACAACACCAGCGGAGGCGCAAGCGACACCGAGTTGAACGAATTGGCCGTCAAGCCCACCAGCTCCCCGTTGGGCGCACGCGCCGTGACAATCGTCACGCCAGTGGCAAACATGCCCAGTGCAGTGCGAAATTCGGTGCTGGAAAAACCGGGGGATTGGGCGCGCAAGGGCGTTTGGGGCAGCGACATCCGCGTGAATTTACCCGATATTGCCGCTGATCTGGTGCAGTGGGTGAAATCCCGGGCAGTGCCATGCGGCTTTTAGAATCGGTTGATGTTGTTGATCATCCGTCATTTTGTCTTTGCAGCTCTTTTGTTTGTAGCTGCTAGCGCTTTCCCAGTATGGGCTTGCGTCAGTTTTTATACCAAACTTCCGAATGTGTCGCGAGACTTGTGCTTGGGCGCTGCGCTGCAACCCAGCGGTGCGCGCAGTGTGCAGGGCAAGCAGATTCTGGTGCGTGACATCACGCCAGACGCACCCCGCCTGCGCGTGCTGGTCGTGGCTGCCATGCATGGCGACGAGTTGTCGTCGGCCTCGGTGGCGCTGCACTGGCTGCAACAGGCGCAGCGTGACCCGGCAGACACTCACTGGCGGTTTATTCCGGTGCTGAACCCCGATGGCCTGCTGCGCGACCAACCGTGGCGCATGAATGCCCGTGGCGTGGACTTGAACCGCAACTTTCCTACCCCCGACTGGAAGCGTCAGGCCAAAATCTACTGGGAACAGCGCACCGGCAAAGACCCGCGCCGCTGGCCTGGCAAGTCACCTTTGAGTGAACCAGAGTCGAAGTATCTCTACAACGAAATAGCCCGGCTCAAGCCGCAGGTGATCGTCAGCATTCACGCGCCTTACGGTGTGCTTGACTTCGATGGGCCGCAGATGCCGCCCACCCAGCTGGGCCGGCTGTACCTCGATCAGGTGGGGGTGTTCCCGGGGTCGCTGGGCAATTACGCTGGCGTGCAGCTTGGCATCCCGGTGGTGACGGTTGAGCTGCCCAGTGCCCTGCGCACCCCGGTGGATGCCGAAATGCTCAAGATGTGGCACGACCTGCGCGCCTGGATGGACCGCACCTTGCCACCTCAATGATCTTGCCCTCGCAGAAAGCGCGCCATAGACGGCACAAACCCCAGCGTATGAAGCTCAACGCAACTCAGCCATCAAAGACTGCTTGTCCACCATGCTCTTATCCGATTGCACCAAGGGCAGGGACTTCATGAAGATAATGCGGCTGGGCAGCATGTAGGATGCCAGGTGCTGTTTGAGTTCAAACAGGATTTCCTTGTCACTGATTTCGTTGCGAGCAGAATAGACCATGACAATCTCTTCTTCGATGGCCTCGTTAGGCATGCCAAAAACAGCGCACTGGTTTATTTGTGGAATATTCCGTTGTACTACAGACTCAATTTCATATGGTGACACCCGGAAACCACGCGTCTTGATCATGTTGTCACGGCGGCCAACAAAGTAGTAATAGCCTTCTTCATCGCGATAAACATAGTCGCCACTGGCAACAACGAACTCGTCAATTAATTGGCCTTCCAAATTGATGACATCTTTCAGGATTTGTATTGACTTGAAGCGCTGCGCTGTTTCTACCGGTGCATTCCAAAACCCGCGATAGATCAATCCGCCACGATGAATGAGTTCTCCTACCTCGCGAGGACCGCAGGCTTGGCCCTTTTCATTGATCAGGAACAATTCAACGTCTGGAATCGGCTTGCCAATGGAGTCAGGCCGGATTTGTATCTGCTCTGGATCGAGATAGGTAGAACGGAATGCTTCAGTCAAACCGTGCATGGAATAGAACTTGGCATTGCGGAATGTTTCTTTGCAATCCTTTACCATCTTGGCCGTGACGTTTCCACCGGACGATGTGATGATGCGCAGCTTATCAAACAGGGCGGTACTTGGGGTTCGATAAAGCTCGTTGCCAAATAGTTCAGAAATATGCACTGGCATCACAGCCAGCACCGTGACTTCATCTTCAATCAGGTGGTTAAAGACACCTTCGGGCAAAATGAAACGGTGCAGTGCGAGGGTGGCCCTTTTATACAGAGAGCAGAAAAGCTGATTAAGGCCGTAATCCAGGTTGAAGATCAATGTACCAGAGATGACATCATCTTCCGTTAAATCAAGGTAGTTGGATACTACCCGTGCCGAATCGATCAGATTGCGATGGGAAAGAACAATACCTTTTGGTGACCCGGTTAGACCAAACGAGTAAGTGATGACAGCGTTGTCGTGGCCATTGATCTGGCAACTATAAGGCTTGTTGTAGTATTTGTTGATTTCTTCAAAGGAGGGAATGTTTTGATCTACGGTCTCAAAACAAATAATCTTTCCGGTGAAGCTAATACCTGTGACTACTTCCCATTTTGCCCTGTCTGTAATCATGACCTTGATATCACAGTCATTGATGATGTAAGACACTTGTTCCGGTTGTAGAAGTTTGGTTAATGGCACCAGTACATACTTTGTGGACAAGGTTGCCATGATGGCGATCATCAAATCGATGCTCTTCATGGAATAGACACCAATGCGAGTGTTCGCGGGCAAGCCTAGCTCATCAAGATATTGTGCAACTTGGTTAACCTTGTGCAGCAATTCCTTGTAACTGATGGAAGCACCATCATGCTTGATAGCGACTTTGTCGCCAACTGACTGAGCAGCATTCTCTAGCAGAGTGCGTACGCTGTTAATAGACATCATGCTTCTCCTTAAAACTGCTGATGATCGTGATGGTCATGTTCGATGCCAGAACCCAAGGTCCATATGGCATAGTCGTTATCCATGACCGTGATGGGTCGGTGAGCCGAGGTTAATATCTTTTTATAAAAGAAAGAAATAATATCCTCGGCCTCTTTCTGCATGAGAACTTTGGTAACTCCACCTGTTAACACGATTGAATTAACAGTCAATAATTTCAGATTGCTGTAGTTGGCACGATAAGGTGTCATCTTGCAGAGTGCCAAGAAAATCGCCAGCTGCATAAGAATGCGGGTGGCTCTTTCACTATATTCGTCAAAGATATTCTCGGTGGTGTTGAGATGCATCAATAGCTCACCAACAAACTCATTCTTTTTGGCGACAAATATCAGTGATTCGCGCGATTTATAAACGCCAAGTTTTTTAAAAACCAAACGGTCAAATTCGTTTTCTGTGACCAGATTATCATCCACCAAATCTTTTGAATAATGAATATCAGTTGTCGCGCCGCCAATATCCAGTAATATGAAAGGGTTGACTACCGAAAACTTAGCATCTATGAAAGGCAGTGTGCGGTTGACAATGTAGGGCGTTGAATAGATCTGATTTGTCGTTATCTGGTAAAGATCCTTGATATCCTCTTTGCCGATAATGTCTTGCTGGTATAGGTTGGTGAGGTAAGTTCTAAGATCTTCTTCAATGATATGCAAACGGTCGTCAATAATGTTTGGAAGAATGGTGATATTGCTGATATTTGAACGTACTTCGCTGGCATCCAGACTGTTTCCAACATACACAATATTGGAATAGTTGACTTGAGAAAGGTACTTGTAAAGTGGCTCACCAAATACCTTGCTTTTACTGTCGATGCCGCCAACAACAATGACCACATCAATTAAATCACTGGGTATGCTGGCTTCTTCAATATCCTGATACAGAATTGTATCGATGATGTTGATTCCTGAATTCAATGCAATATTGGTTGCATATTTCAGTGAAAAACTATGTGTCAATCCGATGATCAGTGTGCTTAGTCCGCCGTTTGCAGAAGAACAAATAAAGATATTTTCAGGTGCAAACTGGTCAATGGTATGTTTGCATTTTTGATTTAAATCATCAAGAATGCTAATATTGAAGTTGCGAAAATGCTGCTCAAGCTGGCCATTGGCGCAAAGTTTGAAATATGTACTGCCAACGTCAATTAGTAAGTTGTTATTATTCATTGCATTATTCCAATATCATGAATAATATCATTGACAATGCTTGTCGTGTCTTTGCTCAAATCACATTGAGATTTTTCATACTCGAAACATTTGTCCGAGATGGGAACATTACCACGCCGGATGATGCGTATGTTCTTTTTTGCATCACGAATGGTGATCATGTCATTGTGATTAATGATATGGGGTGAGAAAGGCACATCGATGGTGCCATTCTTGATGCTATTGAACACCTTGCGCCATAGTGTGTCGGCAGGATCATTGAACACGGCTTCCATGATGGACTTTACTTGCAAGGCAAGCATTTCTTCTTCCTGCTCGTCATGAATATCTGGCAGGCCATTGAGGATGCGCAGCAAATACTGTGTATTGGCCACCGTTTCAGCATTCGCTTCTTTGGTTGGAATACCGGCGGCTTCCTGTTTTGTTTTGGTAATAATTTTGTCTGCGCCGACGATGGAAGCAACGACAGTGGCCAAACTGATCAATTGCTCGGCATATTTCTGGTTGGTAGGAAATGCGCCCATCCATTGATGATAGACCAAGTTGATTCTTGCATCTGCACAGTTTATTTTCTCGGCGTAATATTTTGCCAACTTCTTCAAAACGTGACCGGTCACAATATCCTGCATCATCGAGCCTTGCTGGGCAAAAGACACCGAGAATGACTTGACACCTTCTTCCAAAGACAGCAGCATTTCCAGTAACTGAATCACAATCGTGATGGCTGGTGGCACCAGCGTGGCTGTCAGTGGGCCAAAGGACTCGCGGTTGATAGGTTCATTGAGTCTGGAATAACTGGCGCATAAGCGCTCCACATATTTCCAATAAAGGAATGCTTTGTCCAGTGGGAAATTTTTGGAATAGGGTAGTACATAGGTCACCGGACCACCCTCAATGTCAAATATGCCAGAAGCAATTGCCTGCTCTATTAACAAACGCGCATCGGGTGTACCATGCCGCAAACTGACCGGTTTATTAAAATGTGTCACCATTTTGCGAGTAGCACGATAGCCGTGATTGACCAACGGATAACCGTTGAGCATATCCACATCGTTTTCCTCACTTAATCGCAGCATCTTGGCTGCTGTGCCGTAATCATTGAGTCGGGTGTTGGAGTCAATGGTCAGGGGCAATACATCCACATTGGCTTTGACAAAAAATTCATTCAGTGCAAATTGTTTCTTATATGTCGGAAAGCCACCACGTGGCTGGACTAATATTTTATTGCGTTTGGCATAATGGTGAGAGATAAATAATTCTTTGTTAGCGTTTTTAACAAAATCTTCAACTTCGGCAAAGTCGAAAGACTCAACATATTCATTGCTGAGGATGATTTTTCGTTCTTCTTGTAACAGACTCATTACGGGGACCTTCTGAATTAGGATTTATCGCGCGTGGCAATAAAGTCTTGCAACATGTCAAGACCAGTATTCAAATCAATTTGATGGCACACAAGATCAAAACCATATCTTTTATACTTGGGAATAATGGTTTGTGGATCGCCGGTTCCTACTGCAAGATTGCCGCCAATCATCATTATCAGATTATCGA
>JFJP01020830.1_pt1 | contig 13435 bp, 13 predicted proteins | sample 431651 | NCBI WGS metagenome assembly JFJP01 (sample SAMN02602958, study PRJNA72255) | Microbial mat metagenome, whole genome shotgun sequencing project. | biome: fresh water; feature: sink hole; material: water; isolation source: purple microbial (photo- and chemosynthetic) mats found in...
CCCGCTCCTTCGACGATGTGCAGGCGGTCGGCTTCCACATCTTCCGCGATCGCGGCGGACCCGGCGTGGTGGCGGTGAAATGGAACGCCTTTGCCCTGCACGCCACGGTCAACCGGCCGGCCCGGCCCGGCTGGCAGACCGATTTGAAGCCGGCCGGCGCGCTGCTGGCCCAGGAGCGCGAGGTGTCCTTCGCCCTGTGGCGACGCATCCACCAATGGTCGGCGCGCAACCAGTGGTGCTGGGACCTGGAGGAAGGCGGCTACACCTACCGCAACGACGGCGAGATCGCCGGCCAGCGCGATGGCCAGCCGCACGCCGCCGCCGAACCGGTGGCGCGCATCAATTGGCTCGATGCCGTGGCCTGGTGCAATGCGCTGTCCGAGTTCGAAGGCTTGACCCCCGCCTACTACGCCGATGCCGCCTGCACCCAGCCGCTGCGCCGCACCTGCGACCGCGACGACCCCAAGCGCGCCGGCTGGGCACCCCAGGTCTGGCTGAAGCCCGCAGCCGAAGGCTACCGCCTGCCGACCCGCGCCGAGCATGCCCGCCTGCGCACGGCGGGGTTCGCCGGCATCGCCGACGGTCCGGCGGAATGGCTGTGGGATGCCGCCGGCGACGGCCCGGCCACTGGCGAGGGCCGCATCGCGGCGGCCGGTTCCCTGCCCGAAACCGGACTGCGCGTGGTGCGCGGAGCGGCCGACCATGCGCCGGCCGAGGTGCCGCTCGCGCTAGCCCGGCCGGTGGTGGCCGCGGTCAAGCCTGCCGGACTCGGCGATGCCGAACTGGCGCCGGTCAACGGGGCCCGCTACCTGCGCGACGATGGCTGCGAGGTCTCGCTGAGCGACTTCCTGATGAGCCGTCATGAGACCTCCTTCGCGTTGTGGAATCGCGTGCGCATCTGGGCCGAATCGAACGGCTATCGGTTTGACCGCCCGGGCGACCTCGGCAGCGCCGCCGTGGGCGATCCCAGCATGCGCCACGCAGCCGAGGAACCGGTGACCATGGTCGGCTGGCACGACGCGGTGGCCTGGTGCAATGCCCTGTCCGAACTCGACGGTCGCACCCCCTGCTACTACGAGGACAAGGAGCTGACCCGGCCCTACCGGCGCGCCAGCGCCTGGCGCATCGCCATGTGCGGGCGCAGCCTAGTCAACTCGCTGCGCGACGAGGTGTTCGTGCGCTGGTCGGCGGACGGCTACCGTCTGCCGACCCATGCTGAGTGGTGCGCCGCCTACCGCGCCGGCGATGCCTCTAAGACCTCCTCGGACGGCTTCCCCGTTTCAGCGCCAGCCTCCGGCGCGCACCAGCGCGGCTGGTTCGCCGCAGACAGCGGCGGCACGACCCACGCCTGCGGGACGCGTCCGGCCAATGCCTACAGCGTTTACGACCTCGATGGCAACGTCAGGGAATGGGTCGGGGACGCGCCCGCCGCCGATCCACTGCGCACGCGCAACCCCAAGGGCGGGCGCGACGGGCTCTTCGGCATGCCGATGATGGGTGGCTGCTTCGCCGGCGAAGCGGTCGGCATCGGCCCCCGAGCCGCGCTCAAGGAGCAGGAGTCGGCAGCGCGTCCGACCACCGGCTTCCGCGTGGTGCGCTGCGCGCCCGACGCCCACAGCGCGGCCGACAACCAGCCGCCGGTGGTACTGCGCATCGACCCTGCCGGCTACGACCCGCTGATCGGCCGCACCTATCGTGGTGGCCTGGCACGCACCGGGTCCTTCGCCGTCTCGGGCCTGCCCACCGTGTCGGGTGTGGCCTGGACGCTGAAGACCGGCGGCCCGGTGCGCTCGTCGCCGGTGGTCGCCGACGGCGTGCTGGTGGTGGGCAGCGATGACGGCAACGTCTATGCCGTGGACCCCGCCACCGGCGCGGAACGCTGGCGCTTCGCCGCCGGTGGCCCGGTGCAGGCCAGCGCCACCATCGCCGGAGGTCGGGTCTTCATCGGTGCGAAGTCCGGATTCATGTACGCCCTCGACCTGCAGGACGGGCGCGAGCTGTGGCGCTGGGCCAACGAACCCGCCAACCCGAAGCAGTTCCCGATCACCAATTCCACCGCCCTGGCCTACGGGGTCCTGCTCGTCGGCGTCAACGGCTGGTCGCCGCGATCCAACGTCGTCGGACTCGATCCCGCCACCGGCACCGAGGTCTGGCGCTGCCGAGCCGCCAAGCCCAATGAAGGGCCGATGGCGCCGACCGTGCTCGGCGGGCTGCTGGTCTTCCCCGGCAACGACAACGTGCTGTGGGGCATCGACCTTGCGACCACCGATGTGCGCTGGCGCGGCCACGGCCACCATTGCCACGCCAGCGTCGCGGCCGGACCCGACGGCCTCTATTACGACGCCGGAGACACCTGCCTCCGTATGGATCCGGCGGATGGCCGCATCTCCGGTCGTTCCCGCCAGGCCCCGGGCGGTGCGCTGAACTTCTTCCCCCACGCCTCGCCAGCGGTGCACGACGGCATCGCCGTGTTCGCCAAGCAGGACGGCGTCCTGCGCGCCTTCCGCGGCGACCTCTACGCCCCGTTGTGGGAGACGAAGCTGGGTTCGCAGCCGAACAGTTCACCGGCCATCGCCGGCGGGCTGGTCTATATCGGCACCGACGACGGCCAGGTCCACGCCGTCGATCTGGCCACCGGCGCGATCCGCTGGCAGCACCGCACCGGTGGCCCGGTGCAGTCCTCGCCGTTGCCAGGCGACGGCTGCGTGTGGGTGGGCTCCGACGACGGCTCGGTGATCCGGCTGCGCTGATCTCCCCCCTGCACGGATGGCAACCTACGACTTGCCAGCGTCCCCGCCCCAAGCCTTGCCCCAGCCGCGCAGGTAGACTTCCCCTGGCGCCTGCTCGGTTCCCAACCGGGCGTATGGATCCGTGCCGGCGACCTGGAAGACACGTCGGCAATCGGTCTGAGCGATGGATCTCCCCTCCTGCGGACCCCACGGCAGCAATGACCAGGAATTCATGTAGTGGTTGACCAGCACCCGGCGGTAACCACCGGTGCGGTTCTTCAGCGATTTGTGCAGCAGGTAGCCATTGAAGAAGACCACCGAGCCTGCCGGCACCTCGACTGGGACAGCCAACGATTCGTCGAAGCCGCAGCACTGCTCGGAGCCGTCGTATTCCTCGAGGTCCTGTGGCGGCCGGCGTTCGAAGAAGTAGCCATGGCGGTGCGACCCCGGTACCACCCACAGGCAGCCGTTGGCGATCGTCGCGTCGTCCATGGCGATCCAGGCGCCGCACAGCGAGCGATCGCGGGTGGGGATGTACTGCTCGTCCTGGTGCCAGGCCTGGCCGGGCTTGCCCGGGCCCTTCACGAAGAGCATCGACTGCATGCACTTCACCGCGCCATCCCAGTGCGCGAGATGCGCCCCGACGATCTGCGCGAGTATGCCGGCGATGGCAGGGTGCTCGCAGAACCGCTTCATCACCGGGCTGATGAAGTGCGGCTGGTGGATGCACAGGATGCCCCCAAGCACCTCCTGGTCGGGTACCGCCGGATCCGCGACCTTCAGCTGCGGACACGGATAGCCACCACGCGCCAGCTTGAGCATGTCGGCCTTGAGTTCGGCCAGCTCGTCCGGGCTGATCAGCCCGGACGCCCAGCAGAAGCCGTCGTCAACGAAGCCGCTGACCTGGGCCGGGGTGAGCCGGCGGTCGACGCGACCCGGGGTGCTGGCTCCGAGCGTGTGGATGGAGGAAGGGGCGGTGGCGGGCATATGTGCTCCGTAGGCCCTCGTAGATTGTCCCCTGGGGCACCGCCCCCCATGTCTGGAGGCCGACCCTGTCATGTCTGCATGTGATGTCGCCGGCCAGGCACTTGAGCGACCTTCCGCCATGCCGACGCTGCCAGCCCCATGACCGATCCCGCCGCCATCCAGCGCTTCGCCATCCCCGGATCCATCACCATCGACGCCGGTTGCGGCGGCCTGCCGCGCGTCTCGATCGCCACTCCGAGCTGCCGCGGCGAGATCTATCTCCATGGCGCCCACGTGACGGCGTGGCAGCCCTGCGGCCAGGCCCCGGTCATCTGGATGGGCAGCCAGAGCTGGTTCGCCGCCGGCAAGCCGATCCGCGGCGGCATCCCCGTGTGCTGGCCGTGGTTCGGCCCGGCGGCCGAACCCGGCCGGCCGGCGCACGGCCTCGCCCGTCTTGCCGACTGGGAGCTGATCTCGGTGACCATCGATGGAGACGGCACCGCCGTGGTCGTGCTGCGCCTCGCCCTGCCTGAGCCGGCTTGCGAAACCCTGCTGACCGCCCGCTTCGGCCGCCGACTCGAGGTCGAGCTGGCCGCGACCAACATCGGCTCGACCGCCTTCACCGTCGGCGAGGCGCTGCACACCTACCTCGCGGTCGCCGACATCCGCCGCGTGGCGGTGCGCGGCCTCGGCGGGGCCGCCGGCACCGACCGCGTGGCCCAGCCGTTCGCCATCACCGGCAGCGAACCGCTCACTGTCGCCGCCGAGACCGACCTGCTGTTCGAAGGCCACACAGGCGAGGTGGTGGTCGACGATGCGGTGCTGCACCGCCGCCTCCGCATCGCCAAGCGCGGCTCGCGCTCGACCGTGGTGTGGAACCCGTGGGTGGCCAAAGCGGCCAAGATGCCCGACTTCGGTGACCATGAGTGGCCGGGCATGCTCTGCGTCGAGGCGGCCAACGCCCTCGCCGACGGCTACCAGCTGGCGCCTGGCGCGACCCACCGCCTGGCGACGGTGATCGAGGTGCTGTGATGGGCATCGACGAACACGTCGCCGACCTCTGCGCCCGCGGACGGCCCGCAGCCCGCGCGGTGGCGGTGCTGTCCGACGCGACGCGCCGCCAGGCGCTGCTTGCCGCCGCCGACGCCATCGCCGCAGCCGGCGAGGCGATCCGCGCCGCCAACGCCCGCGATGTCGCGCAGGGCCGCGCCGACGGGCTCTCCGACGCGATGATCGACCGACTGCGCCTCGACGGCAAGCGGCTGGACGGCGTCATCGCCGACCTGCGCGCCGTCGCCGACCTGCCTGATCCGGTCGGCGCGGTGCTCGAACGCCGCACCATCGCCCAGGGCATGCCGGCCGAGAAGGTCGCCATCCCCATCGGCGTGGTCGCGATCATCTTCGAGAGCCGGCCGAACGTCACCGTCGACGCGGCGGCGCTGTGCCTGCGCTCGGGCAACGCCTGCATCCTGCGCGGTGGCAAGGAGGCCGTGCACAGCAACCGCCGCCTCGCTGAGGCCTTCCGCGCCGGCCTGGCTGCCGCCGGCGTGCCGACTGACGCCGTGCAACTGGTGCAGGAGCAGGACCGCGCCCTGATCGCCAAGCTGCTCGCCCGCGACGACGCCATCGACATCGTCGTGCCGCGCGGCGGCGAGGCCCTGATCAAGGCGGTGGTCGCCTGCTCGCGCGTGCCGGTGATCAAGCATGACAAGGGCGTGTGCTCGCTGTACGTGCATGCCCAGGCCGACCTGGCCATGGCGCTGCGCCTGATCGTCAACGCCAAGGTGCAGCGTCCCGGCGTGTGCAACGCGATCGAGAACGTGCTGGTCGACGCCGTGGTCGCCGACCGGTTCCTGCCCCTGCTGGCCGCCGAGATGGCAAGGCAGGGCGTTGAACTCCGCGCCGATCTCCTGGCCCTGCCGCTGCTACCCGGAGCCAAGCCGGCGAGCGAGGCGGACTGGTCGACCGAGTACCTCGCCCTGATCCTGGCGGTGAAGACGGTGGCCGGACTCGATGAGGCGATCGCCTTCGTCGCCCGCTACGGCAGCCAGCACAGCGACGGCATAGTCACCGCCGACCTGGTGGCGGCCGAGCGCTTCCTGCGCGAGGTCGACAGCGCCTGCGTCTACCACAACGCCAGCACGCGCTTCACCGACGGCGGCCAGTTCGGCTTCGGCGCCGAGGTCGGCATCAGCACCAACCGCCTGCACGCCCGCGGCCCGATGGGCCTGCGCGAACTGTGCACCTACAAGTGGGTGGTGCGCGGCACGGGCAACGTTCGCTGACGGACAGGTCTGGCCCGCCTCGCTCCGGCGCTCGCGGTTGGCGTCCGCCGGACCGAGCGACCAAGCGAGCGACGATCGGTTGGAGCCGCAGGTTGTGGTAGATGTCGCAAGCGCGTAGCGAGGCTGGAACGGGAATTTCCGCTTGGCCATCCGACGCGCGTCAGCGCGGCGTGTCGAGCGGGGGCTCCGGGGGCGAAGGCCCCCGGCGGGGACGTGGGGCAGAGCCCCACGAGCAGAAAGCTAGAACTCGCCGTCCCACTCCGCCAGGACGCGAGCCTTCTCGGCTTCGCTCATCGCGGCGTGCAGGTCGTCACATTCACCATCGATGTAGCGGTCGAGACTGTAGGCCGTCCGCTCGATGCGGTGGTCGGTGATGCGGTTCTGCGGGAAGTTGTAGGTACGGATGCGGTCCGAGCGGTCGCCGCTGCCCACCGCCTCCTTGCGCGCCGCGGCGCGGGTCGCGCGCAGGCGCTCCTGCTCGGCCTCGAAGAGGCGGGCGCGCAGCCACTTCATCGCCTTCTCGCGGTTGGCGAGTTGGCTGCGCTCCTCCTGGCAGGAGACCACCACGCCGGTCGGCATGTGGGTGATGCGCACGGCGCTTTCGGTCTTGTTGACGTGCTGGCCGCCGGCGCCGCCGGCGCGGTAGGTGTCGATCTTGAGGTCGTCGGTGCGGATCTCGATCTCCGCGTCCTCGGCCTCGGGCAGCACCGCGACGGTGGCGGCGCTGGTGTGGATGCGGCCCTGGGCCTCGGTCGCCGGCACGCGCTGCACACGGTGGCCGCCGCTCTCCCAGCGCAGCAGGCCGAAGGCGCCGAGGCCGTCGGCGGTGGTGCCGCTGACCTGGTAGATCGCCTCTTTGACGCCACCGACCTCGCCGGGGCTGACCGACATCGGCAGCATGCGCAGGCCGCGACGGCCGGTCCACAGGGTATACATACGCACCAGGTCGCCGGCGAAGAGGCTCGCCTCGTCTCCGCCGGTGCCGGCGCGGATCTCGAGGATGCAGTCGCGGTCGCCGCCGCCCGATCCGGTGGCGATGGCTTCAGTGATCGCCGCCAGGATGCGTTCGGCATCGGCACGGCGGGCGCGAATCTCGCCTTCGGCCTCGGCCTTCATCTCCGGGTCCGCGAGCAGGGCTTCGGCGCCACTGATGTCCTCGCGCGCCTTGGCGTAGTCCTCCCACGGCGCCATCAGCCGGGTCAGCCGGGCGTGCTCACGCAGGGTCTTCTGGTACTGCGGCCCGCCGATGAACGACGGATCGGAGAGCTGGGCGGCCATGCGGCGCCAGCGCTCGTGCAGTCGCGCCAGGGAGGTCTCGATGTCGGTCATGTGAGTATCGCCCGGACACGCGAAAACCCGCCGGGATGCCCGGCGGGTTCGCGTACGACGGGCTGGTTGCCGCTACTTCGCCGGGGGCGTCGAAGCGGTCTTCTTCTTGAGCAGGGTCGCGGCCAGACCGGTGGTCTTGCCACCCATCTTGTTGCCGAACTTCTCGACCCGGCCGGCGGTGTCGAGGATGCGCTGCGTACCGGTGTAGAACGGGTGCGAGGCGCTCGAGACGTCGACCTTGTAGAGCGGGTAGCTCTTGCCGTCGATCTCGATCTTCTGCTCTGTCTTGATCGGGCTCAGCACGAGGAAGACGGCGCCGGACACGATGTCCTGGAACACCACTTCGCGCACTTTGGGATGGATCTCGTCCTTCATGATCAGCCCTTCTTCTTCTTGTCGTGCTTGTCGTTCTTCTCGCCCTTGCCCTTGGCGGACTTGTCAGCCTTGGCGGGCTTCTCGCCCTTGGCGGGCTTCTCGCCCTTGGCCGGCTTCTCCGCCTTGGCGGGCTTGTCGGACTTCTCGTCCTTGGCCTCACCCTCGGGCTTCGCCTCGCCCTCGGCAGTGGCACCGGCGGCCTTGGCCTCCTTCTCGGCCTTCTTGGCGGCCTCGCGCTCCGCCTTCTTGGCGGCGACGGCGGCGAGGGTCTCGGCCAGCGACGGCGCGTTGGGATCGCTGTTCACGACCTCGACGTTGACCGTGATCTTGACCGACTTGTGCAGGCTGACCTCGATCGCGTAGCGGCCGAGCTTGCGGATGCGGTCGGTCAGATGGATCTGCTTGCCGTCGACCACGACGCCGGCCTTGGCCAGGGCGGCGACGATCTCCTTGGTGCCGACCGAGCCGAACAGTTCATCATCCTGCGCCACGCGCTGGGCGATCTGGACGCTGGCGTTGTTGACCGTCTTGGCCAGGGCCTGGGCCTTGGCTTCGCGTTCGGTCTCGTTCTTGGCCGCCTTCTCGCGCAGCACCTCGATCTGGCGCTTGGCCGCCCCGTCGGCGTGGATGGCCAGGCCGTAGGGGTAGAGGTAGTTGCGGGCGTAGCCCGGGGCAACACGGACGACATCGCCCATGTTGCCGAGTTTGAGGACGTCCTTGACGAGCAGGACTTCAGTGCGCTTTGCCACGGTAGCCTCTCCTTACTCGCCCACGTAGGGCAGCAGGGCCAGGTACCGCGCGCGCTTCACCGCAAGGGCGAGCTGGCGCTGGTAGAAGGCGGTGTTCCCGTTGCGCTTGCCCGAGGACAGCTTGCCCTGGGAGCTCACGTAGCGGTTGAGGGTCGCGGTGTCGCGGTAGTCGATCTGGAAGGTGCCTTCCTTCTCGAAACGGCAGGGCTTCGGCGCCTCGACGCGCTTGGCGCGCTTCGGACGCTTCTTGAAGTCCTTCTTGTTCTTCTTGCCGGCGGGGCCGAAAAAAGCCATGGTGGTTGTCTCTTTACGTGATCAGAAAGGTGGTTCGTCGTCGCTGGCGGCGGGGGCCGGCGACGCGGGACGGGACGGACGGGCCGGAGCGGCCGGGGCATCGCCCTCGGTGTCGCCACCGGCATCACCGGCAGGAGCGCCCTCGCCGCGGCCCTTGCCGCCGTCGAGGAACTGGACGTTGTCGGCGACGACGCGCAGCTTGCTGCGCTTGCTGCCGTCCTTCTTGTCCTCCCAGGTGTCGAGCTTGAGGCGGCCTTCGATGAAGCAGCCACGGCCCTTGGTCAGGTATTGGCTGCACAGCTCGGCGGTGCGGCCCCAGACCTCGATGTCGACGAAGGTGACCTCTTCCTTGAGGCTGCCGTCGCCGGCCTTGAACTTGCGGTTGATCGCCAGACCGAACTCGGCAACCGCCTTCTCGTTGGCGAGGAAGCGGACCTGCGGGTCCCGGGTCAGGTTTCCCGCGAGGAATACGCGGTTGATGTTCGCCACGTCACATCTCCGGCGGCGCGTTGGCGGCGGCCAGGGCGGCGGCGGCGGCGGCAGCGGCGGCCAGTTCCTTGGCCTTGGCGCGCTGGTCCTTGATCAGCTGCAGCTCCTTGCCCGGACGGGCGACGACGAGCTGGCGCAGGATGGCGGTGCCGAGGACGACGCGACGCTCGATCTTCTCGAGTGCGGCCGGCGGGGCGGAGAAGTAGCCGGTATAGTAGGTCGCGCTGGTCTCGCCCTTGATCGGGTAGGCGAGCGCGCGCTCCTCCCACTTCTCAAGCTCGAGGAAGGTGGCGCCTTCCGCCTCGTAGATCTGGCGGATGGTGGCGAGGGTGCCATCGGGGTCGGCGCGCGAGTCGGCGGCCTTGACCAGGATGGTGGTCTCGTAGGTACGGCTGGTTTCAGGCATGGGCATCTCCATGGACCGCCGTGGATGCGGCGGGAGGCCTTGCGGCCCCGGGGTGCTGCCGCCGGCCGGATGGCCAGCGGAAGGGATTCAGGTTACTTCTTGGGCGCGGTGGCGGCCGGCTTCGCGACCGGCTTGGCCAGGGCCAGGGCCAGGCGCGACTTGAGTCGCGAGGCGGTGTTCTTGTGCACGGTGTTGACGCTGGCGGCCTGATCGACGCGCTTGGCGAAGGTCTTGTACACGGCCTTGGCCTGCTCGACCTGGCCGTCGTGGAGGTGGCGCTCGAGCGTCTTGCGGATCGACTTCAGCTCGGTCAGCCGTGACTTGTTGGCGACGCGACGCGTCTCGTTCTTGCGCAGGCGCTTGGCGGCGCTGTTGTTGTGCGGCATCGAGGTGGGGACCTGTAAGGGGAAGGTGGTCGAGCGGTGGGCAAGAGCTGCGGCGGTTCAGCCGCGGAGCTTGGAGAGGCGGGCGGCAGCGTCCTTGTAGCCGAAGTCGAGCGTCACCAGTTTCTCAAGCTCGACGATGGCCTCGGCATTCTGCCCGCGGTCCTCGTACAGCTTGGCCAGCTGATAGCGCCCTTCCTTGGCCTCGTCCGACTGCTCGTCCTCCACAAGAGGGAGGAAGAGTTTGTATTGCTGTATGGCCAGGTCAAGGAGGTTCCGCTTCTGGAAGCAGATGGCCAGACCACGGTGACTGCTCTTGCGCAGCCGGGGGTCGTTGACCGTCTTCTGGAACTCGGCCGCCGCCCCGTCGATCTCGCCGGCGGTCAGCAGGTTGCGGCCCAGATTGAATCGATGCCCCATGTCGGTGGGCTGGCGCTCGACGCGCGCACGGTACTCGGTGATCTCGAGATCAAGCAGTTGCTTGCGCGCAGCGGCCGCTTCCGGACCGCCTGCCGGCAGGGTCTTGAGCCGCTCGCGCGCCTCGAAGATGCGCAGGTCGCCCAGCTTCATGGTGACGGTGAAGTCGTGCACATCGAGGGCCTGGGCCTTCTCGTACGCGGCACGCGTGGCCGTCAGCTGCGTCGCATCGCCAGGCGCGAGTTCATGCAGACGGCGGATGGTGTCGCCCTTCTTCACCCAGAGGAACTTGTCACCCGGGTTCTTCTGTAGGTCCTCGTCGATGTACTTGAGCACCTCGCGGGCGTCCTCGGGCGTGCGAACGTTGCGATTGAGCACCTCCTGGCGGCGGGCGGCATCGGTGGATGCGACCTGGCTGCGGTAGTCGGTGGCCTGGCCGGCGCCGCCGGCGTTGCGCCGCATCATCGACTGCATGGCGTGCCAGTTCTTGACCGTCCGCCCGGCTTCCGGGTGGTTGGGCATGGCCTTCTCAAGCGAGGTCATCGTCGTAATGGCCTTCTCCAATGCCGCCTCATCCTTCTTCCCGGACGAGTTGAAGCGCTCTAGGTACATGTGCGCCAGCTGCCACAGCACCTTGTCGTTGAACATGCCGGTGTGGCGGAACTCCTCGCCGAGGAAAATGGCGACGTCAGCCACCGGTTTGACCGTGGCTGACAGCTTCACCGCCGCCTCCATCGCGGCGGCGAGCGACTTGGGGTCGCCCGTCTTGCCCAGTTGCTTGGCTGCCGCAGCGAACTGCTTGAGCGGATCGGTGCTCATCACCGGCATCTTCAGGCCGCTGAACAGGCCGGTCTTGCCACCCGTCTCCTTGGCCTTGCGCCGCGATATGGGGATGAGCAGCTTGAATATCTCGACGTTCGCCGGATCGACCTCGATACATTCGCCGAGGATGGTCAGCGCGTCGTCGCAAGCGCCCTTGTCGAAGAGTTGCTTGGCGCGGGTGAGATGCTTGGTCAGGTCGGGCATGGTCCGTAACGCCTCGGAATCGTGTCGTTCAGACGCAGAGCGTCTTGCATGGAGCCTTACATTCTGATGATGCCGTCTCTCCCACAAGGACCGGCACGCTGGCATGGACACGACCGCTTCACCCGCCGACTACCCCGACCATCCCACCCTGGTGCGCTATCCCGCCCCAGTGCTGCGCCGCCCCGCCACCGCGGTGACGGCGTTCGACGGCGCCCTGGCCGCCTTCTGCCGGCGCATGTTCGAGGTCATGGATGAGGAACGCGGCGTCGGCCTCGCCGCCCCGCAGGTCGGCGTGTCGCGCCGCATCTTCGTCACCGACCACGCACGCAGGAAGGATGGCGAGTCGCCCTGCCCGCGGATCTGGATCAACCCGCGCATCACCGACACGGAAGGGACCACGGTGTACGAGGAGGGCTGCTTGTCCTTCCCCGGCATCTACGCCAAGGTCAAGCGCCATGACCGCCTTACCATTCACTGGCAGGACGTCCACGGCGCCGAGTTCAGCGAGCGTCTCGACGTCGGCTCCGGCCAGTTCCTCGGCATCGTCGTGCAGCATGAACTCGACCACCTCGATGGCACGGTCTTCGTCGACCACCTTACCGCGGTGCAGCTCGGCCTGGTGCGCAAGCGCCTGAAGGAGCTGGAGAAGACCTACCGCGAGGAAACCGGCAAGGCGGGGAGCCCGATACGGCGATGAGCAAGAACGCCGGCTTCTCGCTGCCCGGAGACGACCGCCTGGTCGAGCTCGGCCGCATCGCCGGCGGGCTGGTGCACGAGATCAAGAATCCCCTGGGCGTGGTGTCGATGAATGCCGACCTGCTGCGCGAACAGGTCGGGCGCGTCATGCCCGAGGGCCCCGACCGCGACAAGATGCTCCGCCGCCTCGGCCGCATCGGCGAGAGCGTACGCAGCCTGCAGGCCATTGTCGCCAGCTTCCTGCAGTTCGCCCGGCCCGGCCGGCCGGACGCCGCGGCTGTCGACGTCAACACGGTGATCCACCACCTGATCGAGGAGCAGAGCGAAGCCAACGCCGCGGACCAGGTGGTGGTCGCCTTCCACCCCGACGAGGGATTGGCGGCGGTGCCGGCCGATCCGGCGCAGCTGGCGGCGGTCTTCCGCAACATCCTGGTCAACGCCCGCGAGGCGCTGGGCGGGCGCGCCGCCGACCGCCGCATCCTCATCGCCACCCGCGGCGCGCACGGCAGCGTGCGCGTGGTCATCGCCAACAACGGCCCGCCCATCCCCGAGCGCGTCGCCGCGCACCTGTTCCAGCCGTTCACCTCCGACAAGGAGAGCGGCACGGGCCTCGGCTTGGCCATCGTGCGCCAACTGGTCGAGTTGCACCACGGCACCGTCCATGTCAGCTCGGACAAGGACGCCGGCGTCAGCTTCACCGTCGAGTTGCCCACGCCCCTCGGTCCGGCCCGTGCGCGCATGGAGCTGCCCATGCCCGCCGCCGAGGCGGTGGTGGTCGATACGGCCAAGGCGAACCCGCCGAAACGCAGACGCACCAGGAAGACAGGCTGAACCATGGCGAACGTGCTGGTCATCGACGACAACCAGGGCAACCGTGAGACCTACGCCGAGGTGCTGGAGGACGACGGGCACAGCGTGCTCACCGCCGCCAGCGGCGAGGCCGGCCTCGCCAAGATGGGCGCGGCGCAGGTCGACGTCGTACTGTGCGATCTCAAGCTGCCCAACATGGACGGGCTGGCCACCATGGAGCTGGCCCATGAGCGCTCCGGCGCGGTGCCGTGGATACTCATCACCGGGCACGGTTCCGAGGAGATCGCGGTCGCGGCGATCAAGCAGGGCGCCTTCAACTACCTGACCAAGCCGGTCGACATCGCCCGCCTCCGTGCGACGGTCGAGAGCGCCGGGCGGCTGGCCAGCGCAAACCGCGAGAACAAGGCGCTGCGCCGCGAACTCGGCTACGAGGAGGCGCTCGACCGCATCGTCGGCACCAGCCAGGCGATCCGCCAGGTCA
>JFJP01033492.1_pt1 | contig 13435 bp, 13 predicted proteins | sample 431651 | NCBI WGS metagenome assembly JFJP01 (sample SAMN02602958, study PRJNA72255) | Microbial mat metagenome, whole genome shotgun sequencing project. | biome: fresh water; feature: sink hole; material: water; isolation source: purple microbial (photo- and chemosynthetic) mats found in...
TAACCCTACCGTCCCGGCGGGGATGAAAGAGGTGAAGTTCAGGGTTATTGGGAGACACCGCTTCGATTGATCGGCATGGCGATTGCCGGTGTCCATTTGACACGCGGCTTCAGGCACCTGTTCCGTTCGTAGCAGGGGACGTTAAAGGTAAAGCGCGGTCTGCGGTTTGCTCTCGAGAATGTTGTACTGCCGCATGGCAATCATCCACCACGAGGCGAGTTTTTCCGGCGGAAGTATCCAGATCTGTTCGTGGAGCCACGCCATGCACTGCGGATTCATCAGCAGGGCCAGCTGTTCGCGGCGGCTGAGCACATCCGGCCCTTCGGCGATGACGCGGTTTTGCAGTTGCGAGAAGTAGGCGCTGTCGAGGCGGCGTTTGTTGTGGCGGCGCAGCAGGGCGATGTGAATGGCGTTGACGTAAGGGTCGATGACGACCTGCATGAAGCCATAGTTTTTGCGAAGCAGTTCAAGCGGCAGAACATGTTGCTCGCAGGCGTCGAGATGTGTTTTCAGTTCGCTCAGTTCAATCGGCGGATTACTTTCCTGCGGGGTGATGAAGAGCTTCATCCGGCACAGGGCGGTGCCGACGGACACTTTGCTGAGCAGGACAGAAAGCGGGATGGAAACGATGAGGCCGATGAAAATGGGACTCATCCACCAGAAGAAGGCGGGATTGGCCCACCATGCGAGCAGTCCCCACACGAGTCCGGTTAAGGTGTGTCCGCCGTGTGCTTCGATGGCTTCGCCCCACTCGATGCCGTCCTCTCCGCCGCGCCGCTGAGGGCCCCAGCCGACTTCCTGTCCCGCCATGACGCCGAGAACGAATCGGGAATGGAAGAGCATGAGCACGGGTGTGATGAGCATGGAGAAGAGATGTTCTAGAAAAACACTGAGGGTGGCGCGCAGGCGTCCACCGAACGGACGGGATGCCTCTTTACTGCGCAGGATGAGAAAGAGCGCCAGCAGTTTGGGCAGGAAGAGCAGGGAGATGGTGGTGGCGAAGAGAATAATGGCCAGCTGGTTTCCGCCGATGTCGAGGAAGGAGGATAGGCCGACATCGTAATCAAATGTGCGTACAGCCAGACGGGAAGCAATCCAGAATTGGAGAGTTCCTATTAACATGAAGAAGAGCCAGAGCGGCGAGGAGAGGTAGCTCATGATGCCGAGCATCAAGTGCAGGCGGTTGATCGGACGGACGTGGGGCGAAAGCATGAGCCAGCTGTGCTGGAAGTTTCCGCGACACCAGCGGCGGTCGCGTTTGGCCATATCGGTGAGCGTCGGCGGCCCGCCTTCGTAGCTGCCGCCGAGGCCGTAGGCCAGCCAGACTTCGTAACCTGCGCGGCGCATGAGCGCGGCTTCGACGTAGTCATGACTCATGAATTTAGCGCGCGGGATTTTACTGGCAGGCAGGTCGGGCAGAGCACAATGCTCAATAAATGGAGCCAGGCGGATGATGGCGTTATGGCCCCAGTAGTTGCCTTCGTCAGCCTGCCAGAAGTTGAGCCCGGCCTGGAAGATCGGGCCGTAGAGTGTTCCGGCGAACTGCATGAAACGTCCGAAGAGCGTTTCGCTGAGAGCCTGGACGGGCGATGCCTGGATGATGCCGGCTTGCGGGTTGAGTTCCATGAGCTGGGAAAGTTTCACCAGACAGTCGCCGGAGATGACGCTGTCGGCATCGAGGATGACCATGTAGCGGTATTTGCTGCCCCAGCGGCGGCAGAAGTCGCTGATGTTTCCGCTCTTGCGGTTCAGGGCGATTTTCCTTTTACGGTAGAAAATCCGGCCGAAGCCTTTGACCTGTTTGCAGAGTTCGGCCCAGGCCATTTCTTCTTCGATCCATTTGTTGGGATCGTTGGAGTCGCTGAGAATAAAAAAGTCGAAGTGTTTGAGCTGTCCGGTTTTCTCGACGGAACGGTAGATGGCGCGCAAGCCTTCATAGACGCGGCTGACATCTTCGTTGAAGATGGGCAGAACGACGGCGGTGACAGGCAGTTCGGGCGGGGTGGAATTTTTTTCGACCAGCGAAAGCAGTCGGGCCGGGTCGCGGTTGATCCAGATGACGAGGAAGCCTGCGAGAGCCTGTACGACCCCTAGCGAAACCGGTGTGAAAAGGACGGCAAAAAGGATCAGAATGGAGGTTTCGCAGCTGTTCATGCCGCCGCCGCGCCAGAGGAGGTCGGCCATGACCCAGGTGGCGAGGGTGGTGAGTAGCAGCACCAGCGAAAAGAAGATGATTCGCCGCCGTACCTTCTGTGCTCCCGATAAAAGTTTTACAGCCGTCGTCATCGTGTCATCCAGAAAAGATAAGTTAGGATCGTCAGGAAAATAAGCCAGCCGACGAGGGCTTTGATAACCGGCATGCGATTCAGTGCATCCATCGTGTCGTCGGCGATTTCTGGGAAGAGCCCCAGATCGATCGGGCGCGGAACCATATTGCTGATTTGCAGCTCGGGCCCGGCTTTCATCAGGCTTTTTCGCATGGCGGCTTTCAGGTCGTCCGGAATGCTCCGGGGCTCAAGAAAGGCGTAGGGCCAGCGCAAGGGGCCGTCGCAGAGAAACAGGGCGACGCGTCCGTCGGCCGCAGTGAAGCTGGTATCGGCACCGGCGGGTAGATCCATGATGCGGGTGAACCATTCGTTGAGCAGACGGTTGGTTTCTTCAATGGCCAGTGTGGCGAGGGGTGCTGCCGGGGATTTTCCCTGCCACCGGCGGTTGACACTGCGCAGGATCATCGTGATGAGATGAGCGCGGTGAAAACGGCTGTCCACCTCGTGAGCCCGCAGGTAGCTCTCGAGTTTTTCGTAGGCACTGTTCCACTCTTCCGGGCTGCCCCAGGTGGGAATGAAGGGTTCTATGGGTTCCAGAAGTAAGTCCACGTTTCGCTCCGCGGCAGTCCGCCCGATTGCAGGAAACAGCGCATTTCGACAGGTTGGGTTCGGTCAATCGGTTCAACATCAAAGAAGACGCGCCACGAATTGCCGAGATCGTTACGCTGAAGGTGCTTGCCCCTCAGGTTCCCGTTGTTAAGGGAGATGACCGGCTGAACGCTGTCCGGATCGTTCCGGTCCATGCCGGGATGATTGTTGAAATCGAGGACGATTTTTTTGGCGCCGGGATATTCCGCGGCATCTCCGATCCGGGTGGCCAGCGTTCGCGACAGCGGGGGCAGGGCGGAATCCTCTTTAAACCAGTGCAGGCGGTACGAAAATTCGCGCGGTTTTTCCGGAGTCAGCGGCTCGGCAGGCATCCAGAAGGCGACCATATTATCGGCATATTCCATGTTGCTCGGAAGTTCGACGAGCCGGACTTCGCCGCGGCCCCAGCCCGGACCGGGTTCGACCCAGGCGCTGGGGCGGTTGTGGTAGAAGGTTTCGAGGTCTTCGTAGTTGGAAAAATTCCGGTCGCGCTGAAGAAGGCCGAACCCGCGCGGGTTTTCGTCGGCGAAGCAGGAAACTTTGATGCCGCCTTCATTAGAGAGCGGGCGCCACAGCCATTCATCTGATCCCGTGTGAACGAGCAGTCCGTCGGAGTCATGCACTTCGGGACGGAAGTCCCCGTGGCGGGAAGTTGAGTTTTCGCCGAACCAGAACATGCTGGTCAGGGGTGCCAGACCGACTCCTTCGACCGGCTGACGGGCGAATAGCGCGGCTTTAATCTCCATGACGGAGTCTACGCCGGGGATGAGGAGCATCTCATAGGCTCCGGCGAGGCTTGGGCTGTTCATCAGAACATATAGTTTAATGCGATCGGCCCGGCTGTCCGGTTTTTCAATCCAGTATTCTACAAATTCAGGGAATTCTTCAGGTGTTTTTCCGACCACATTAATGGCTAGTCCGCGAGCGGAAAGTCCGTAGTGCAATCCTTTGCCGAGCGCGCGAAAATACGAAGCGCCCTGGAAAGCGATGACCTCGTCGAGATATTCCATGGAGTTGAGCGGATAATGAATGCGGAAGCCGTTAAAGCCGAGATCGTCCGGAAGCCGGCCGTTGATTTTCGCCTGTGTGTAGTTAAATAGACCTTTCGAGAAGGGAATCGATTCAACGCGTCCGTCATCCACCTCGTTGATTGTGATATGGCCGGTCTGCGGGCCGCCGCGGTGAACAAACTGAAGCTGGAATGGGAGCCGTTCCATGCGCCAGATGGCGGACTTTGGGTCAAACCGGATGTTGCGCATGTCATCGTAGTTCAAGTTGCGCAACTCTTCGGGCAGGGATCGGTCCGAGGCTTGATAAGGCGCGGCGGCCAGATTCTGAGCCCGGTTTTTGAGCTCATTGAAATCGAAACCGGAACCATTGTTTTGCGCGAAACCGTTTAGTGCCGCGCCCAGCAGGAGGATTGAGACAAGACTGTATTTATTCACGGGCGGAGCATATTCAATAAGTTTGTTTAAATGCACGAAAAAAAGACGGGCGGGCTGTGAAATGATGCGCGAGGCGACCTTTGAAGCGGGGCATCTGCTTCATTTCCCGTTTTAATTTGACAACGGCAGGGGCTCTTTTTATGGTTCAACGCTTCTCTCGGGGGAGAGAGGTGTTTTTTTTGCGTTAAACGGGGCTGCCCGATAGTGTAATGGTAGCACACAAGATTTTGATTCTTGGCGTCTAGGTTCAAATCCTAGTCGGGCAAAATCCACCAGGACAGACGGATTCCGTCGCAAAAGAATACGGCTTGTGTAAAGAGGAATAGAAACTGTGAAAATTTTGGCAGGAACAGCTCATCGTGATCTGGCGGAGCGTATCGCGGCGAAAGTCGGCGAAAAGCTTTGTGCTGTCGAGATCAGCCGCTTTCCGGATGGCGAGATCTTTATAAAGATTGCCGAAAATGTTCGCGGGCGCGATGTGTACATTATTCAGCCGACCTCTTATCCCCCGAACGAAAATTTGATGGAACTGCTGATCATGATTGATGCGGCCAAGCGCGCTTCCGCCTCGCGCATTACCGCCGTGATGCCGTTTTACGGCTATGCCCGGCAGGATCGTAAAGATCAGCCGCGCGTTCCGATTACGGCCAAACTGGTCGCCAACCTGCTGGTGGCGGCGGGCACCAACCGCCTGCTGACGATGGATCTGCACGCACAGCAGATTCAGGGTTTTTTTGATATCCCCGTGGATCATCTTTATGCCGCGCCGGTTTTTGTGAAATATCTGCGCGAGAAAAAATTGAAAGACCTTGTGGTGGTGGCCCCGGATACGGGCGGCATGAAGCTGGCGGCGGCCTACGCCGACATGCTGGATGCCGGTGTTGCGGTGGTTGGCAAGGAACGCAAGAGTGCCGAACGGGTTGAGGCGACCCATCTGGTAGGCGATGTGAAAGGCTGTAATACGGTGCTGGTTGACGACATGACCTCTACGGCTGGCACGCTGACGGCGGCCGCTAAACTGCTGGAGCAGGCTGGCGCGGCTTCAATTCGTGCCGCTGTGAGTCACTCGCTGTTGAACTGCAAAGGCGTGGAACGTCTGAATGAGTCGCCGATTATCGAACTGGTGACCACCGATAGTGTTCCGGCGCGTTGCGAAACCGGTGGAAAGGTAAAAGTGCTTTCCGTGGCGGAACTGCTGGCCGAAGCAATCCGTCGTATTCACGACAATAACTCGGTAACATCACTTTTCAGAATAACTTGAGGAGAAAAGAGCTATGGACGCAAAGATTACAGTAAAGAACAGAGAAACGAATGGTTCCGCCGATGCACGCCGGTTGCGCCGTGACGGCTGGGTGCCGGGCGTGATTTACAGCGATGGCACTGCGGCCCGTATGATTTCGCTGCCGAAACATGAGTTTGAACAGATGCTGCGTCACCATACCAGTGAGCACGTGATGATCAAAATCCAGATCGATGGCGGAAAAGAAGAGTCTGTGCTGCTGAAAGACGTGCAGCACGATGCGCTGACCGGCGGTGTGGTACACGTGGATTTACAGAAGGTGGCTATGGACAAGAAGCTCCGTCTGGAAATTCCGGTTGAACTCATCGGCGAGGCCGAGGGGGTCAGGAATCAGGGCGGCGTACTCGATCATCTGCTGCACTATATCGAAATCGAATGCTTCCCTGCCGACATTCCTGAGACAATCGATGTGGATGTCAGCGCGCTGAAGCTCGGGGATATGCTCGCAGTTAAAGACATTCAGATTGACGCGAAATACACGATTTTGCTGGATGCCGAGGTGGGTGTGGCTTCGGTCTCGCTGCCGAAGGTTGTCGAAGAACCGGTTGCCGAAGGTGCCGTTGCGGCGGGTGAGCCGGAAGTAATTCGCGAGAAGAAGCCGGAAGAAAAGGCGGAGTAATTTCTTTGCGGAGCGTATTTAAGTGAAGGTGATTGTCGGGCTTGGAAATCCCGGGCGGGAATATGAAATGACCCGCCATAACATCGGGTTTCTGGTGCTGGATGAACTCGCAGGGAGTCTGAATCTTTCCTTTCGCCGGAGCTGGTGGACTCCCGTGCAGACGGCTCAGGGGCTGATCGGGAAGGAAGCCGTGCGGCTGGTAAAGCCGCAGACGTTTATGAATCGGAGCGGGCGGGCGGTTCGCCCGGCGCTTCGTAAAGAAGGCGGGCAGATCGGAGATCTGCTGGTTGTATTTGATGATGTGGCGCTCGGTTGGGGTCAGTTGCGCATTCGGGCTCAGGGCTCGGCGGGCGGACATAACGGAGTACAGTCGGTAATGGATGAGCTGGCGGGTAGCGCTTTCGTCAGGATTCGGATTGGCATCGGCCCGAAACCTGATAGTGTGTCGCTCTCAAATTACGTCCTCGGGCCGTTTTCGGACGCCGAGAAGCAGAATTTGAAGGATGTGGTTCGCCGTGCCGCGGATGCGGTGCAGATGGTTTGCACCGCAGGGGTCGAGCAGGCCATGAACTGCTTTAACAGGGTATAGGAGAAGGAGAGAGAAATTGAAGACACTGTATGAGGGACTTTTTATTTTCCCCGAGACACTGGAAGAAGTACAGCTTGACCAGTCGATTGAATCCGTGAAGGCCGAGCTGGAAAAACTGGGCGGCACACTGGAAAGTTCGACGCGGCTTGGTAAGAGATCGTTCGCGCGCCCTCTTCGGAAGAAAAAAGGCGGCATTTATGTGGTGATCATGTTCCGTCTCGACGGCGGACAGATTGACGCGCTCAAGCGCCGTCTGAAACTCGCCACCAATGTGTTCCGCGCACAGTTTATGGAAAAAAACGGGGCTCTTACAACTCAAGAGGCATAAGATGTCGACCCTGAATCGAGTATTTCTGATGGGCCACCTGACCCGCGATCCCGAAGTGCGTTATACGCCTTCGCAGACGGCAGTCGGCACGTTGGGGATGGCGATCAACGAAAAATATAAAAATAAGGCCGGTGAAACGGTCGAGAAAACGGTGTTTGTGGATGTGGACGTTTGGGGCCGGCAGGCGGAAACCTGTGCGGAATACCTTTACAAAGGATCTCCCGTTTTCGTTGAAGGCAGCCTGAAACTGGATCAGTGGACGAATCAGCAAGGGGAAAAACGCAGCAAGCTGGCGGTAAGCGCCACCCGGGTGCAGTTTCTCGGTGCACCCAAGCGCGGAGCTGAGACGGCGGATGCGCCCCCTCAACACAGCACGCCGCCGCCGGCAGATTTGGAAAGACCGGTTGCGGATGACGACGACATTCCGTTTTGATAAGGAAAGGATATAGACCATGGTATATGAAAAAGAGGAAAAAAACGGCCGGCTTCTCGAAGGCGTGACCGAAATTGATTACAAGGATGCGGAACTGCTTCGCAAATTTATGACCGAACGCGGCAAAATTCTTTCGCGCCGTTACACCGGTGTAACATCCAAGCAGCAGCGTCAGGTTAAGCGGGCAATCCGTCAGGCGCGCGTAATGGGGCTTTTGCGCTAAGCGCGCATAGAGGAGAATTGAAATGGCTGTAGAAGTTTTATTGATGAATGCGGTGCCGGGACTCGGCATTGAAGGTGATGTGGTTCGCGTAGCCGACGGGTACGCCCGGAACTATCTTTTTCCGAACGGGCTGGCCTCGGAAGTGACCGAAGGTAAAAAACGCCAGATTGAGAAAAAACGCATTGAACGCCTTGAGCTGATGCGCAAGGAACAGTCGGCGGCGGAAGAGCTTGCTAAAAAGTTTGAGAGCATTTCCTGCACGATCGCGGTGAAAACCTCCGAAGGCGGGAAGATGTTTGGGTCCGTTACGGCGGCGCAGATTATTGAGAAGCTGGCCGAACAGGGTGTCACGCTGGATCGTAATCAGCTCAAGCTGGATGCGCCTCTGCACGAACTGGGCGTGTTTGATATTACCGTGACCCTCCACCCCGAAGTAAAAACTGTGCTGAAGGTATGGATCGTTGAAGAATGAGTTTGATCGATCAGAGCGGACGTCGCCTTCCTCCCTATAGCGCGGAAGCCGAACGAGGAGTTCTCGGCTCCGCTCTGATCGAATCAACCCGGGTGATTGAACTTTGTTCCATGAAGTCGGTCTCGGCCGATTCGTTTTATGTCCCCGCCCACCGGTTGCTTTACGAGCAGCTTATGGAAATGTATCAGCGGGCACGGGCGATTGATCTATTGACGGTCGGCGAGGATCTCAAGAATGGAGGTCGTCTCGAACAAGCGGGAGGCTACGGCTTTCTTGAGGGCTTGATTGACAGTACCCCGACTTCGGCCCACGCCGAATATTATATTGATATCATTCAGCAGAAACATCTGCTGCGGCGAATCATCGCGCAGGCCGCAGAGACGATTGACAGCTGCTACAGTCCTGACGAAGAGGCCGAGGAGCTTCTCAGCCGCACTGAAGAGTCTTTTTTTGAACTAAGCGACAAGAAGACGGCTCCTTCCGAAAACTGGCAGAAAGTCGTTTATAAAACCGCCGGACAGATCATCAATGGCAACATCCTCGATAGCGGAGTGCCGACCGGGTTTGCCGATCTCGACAAGGAACTGCGCGGGCTCCACAATACCGACATGATTGTTCTGGCGGCGCGGCCCTCCATGGGGAAGACCTCTCTCGCCATGAATATCGCGGAACATGCCGCGCTGGGTTGTAACGGCGGGAAAAAGCATGCGGTCGGTGTATTCAGTCTTGAAATGTCGCAGGAGCAGCTCGTTCGCCGCATGCTCTACAGCAAAGCCGGTGTACCGGCCTGGAAAGATTTTTTCTCCGATACGGATCGCAACCGGATATCCTCTGCTGCCGATCAGTTAGGTAAAGCCTCCATCATCGTGGATGACTCGGCCGGTCTGGATGTGATGGATCTGCGCGCGCGCGCGCGCCGGATGAAACGGATCCATCAAGTGGACTTAATCGTGATCGACTATCTGCAACTATTGGCAGACAAGCGCCGTTCGCGCGACGGGCGGCAGCAGGAAACGGCTTCGATTTCGAACAGCATTAAAGCCATGGCAAAGGAATTAAATATCCCGATCCTTATTCTGAGTCAGCTCAGCCGTGCGCCGGAGCAGGGTACTCGCGACGGCAAGCCGCGTCTTTCTGACTTGCGTGATTCCGGTGCGATTGAGCAAGATGCCGACGTGGTGTTGTTGTTACAGCGTCCTTTCTATTACAGTAAAGACAAAGACGCGGATGTGGCTTCCGGAGATGACACGCTGGCCATTGTGGATATTGCCAAGCACCGGAACGGGCCGGTTGGCGAAGTAAAGTTAAACTTTTTTAATGACATCACACGGTTTGAAGATCGCGATAAACGGCATGGTGTAGACGGACTGGTGGAGTAAAAAATATGATAAAAAATAAACTTCTGATCGTGCTGATGCTGACCGCCGGGCTGGCCGCATCCGGATTTTCAGCGCTGATACTCAGCGAAATCCGTATCGAAAACATTGAGAATGCCGTGCTGGATGAGTCTTTTGTAAAAGCCTACACCTCGCTGCGTGCCGGACAGGAAGTCGAGAGCGAAGCCGAGTTGAATGCGGCGGTTGCACATGATGTGGATAATCTGCGCCGCTCCGAACGCTTCTCCTATGTGCGCGCTGTGGTTGAGCAGGAAGGCGGTAAATTCACGCTGGTTTATAAAGTTTCCAGCCGGTCGCGTCTGCGGCAGATTACAATTACCGGCGCGGACGGAATCGGCAACCGCAAGATCAAAAAGGAACTCGAACTCGAACTGGGCGAATATGTGGATGAAGCGCTGGTCGGCGAAAAAGCCCGTAAGGTGGAAGCGTACTGCCGGAAGAGCAAATACCCGGATGCCACCGTGGCCTGGGAGTTGAAACCCGACAGAGAAACCGGTACGGCAGACCTGACGCTCAAAGTGAGCGAGGGTGAGAAATTGCGGGTTAAGTCCATCCGGTTTGAAGGAGAGCTCCTGACGAGCGACAGTTTCTGGAGACGATTGGTTCCTAATATTTTTCCGTCCAAGAAAACCGCTTCCCGTTACGAACCCCGGGATCTCCGGAAGGTGATGCAACAGAAAAAAACCTGGTGGATTACACCCTGGTTCGGTGCGTATAAGCCGGAAATGAAAGAGACCGACCTGGCCGCCATTCGCAAGTTCTATCAGGATCGCGGTTTTCTGGATGTCAAAGTCGACGGCCCGGAGCTTACGCCTCTTGGTTCCGGAAAGCTGGAACTGATGTACCACGTTCAGGAAGGTATAAAATACAAGATCGGTGCCATCGGGTTTGACGGGAATACTCTCTATGAAACCGGCGAACTTGAAAAACAGGTCAAGCTGCAAGCCGGCTCCGTGGCCTCCCGTGCCGCCATTGATGAGGCCGCCTCTTCAGTGAACCGTTACTATGGCAACCGGGGATACATCCGCAATGACGTTCAGCCTGTAATCAGCACCGATCCGGAAACGAAGACCGCATCCATCCGCTTCGCCGTTCGTGAAGGCGAACTGGCGCACATCAACGAAATTGATATTCGCGGCAACGAAAAAACGCGCGACGAAGTGATGCGCCGCGAGCTGGCGGTCTATCCCGGTGAACTCTTTCATCAGCAGAAGGTGGAAACCAGTGAGAGCCGTCTTAAAAATCTGGGTTATTTTGAAACCGTCAGCAGCTCATACATCCCGGCGGAAGAAACGAATACCTATGACCTTGCCTTTAAAGTAAAAGAAAAAGCGATGGGGAGTTTCCTGATCGGCGCGGGCTTCTCCAGCGTGGATAGCTTGGTCGGGTTTGCCGAACTTTCGCATGGCAACTTTGACATCAAACGCTGGCCGCCGGTCGGTGACGGACAGAAAGTGAAGGTTCGTGTACAGGCGGGCACGAAACGCAATGACCTGGAAACGTCGTTTGTCGAGCCGTGGTTCATGGATCGTAAACTGGCACTGGGTGTGGATTTATACTACCGCACCGCCGGGTATTACAGCGACCTGTTCGATTTGCAGACAATCGGAAGCAAAGTTTCTCTCACGAAGCCCCTCACTCCGTTCACTCGCGGAACGGTGAGCTACTCTCTCGAACAGTTCACGGTCGATAATGTGGACTCCTCGGCCCCCGTCGAAATATCTAAGGATCAAGGAGACTGGCTTAAGTCGACGGTGGGAACGGGCATTTCGCGTGATACCCGCGACCAGTTTTTTATTCCAACCAAAGGAAACTACAGTTCGGCCGGGGTTGAGTTTTCCGGTGGACCGCTTAGCGGGGATGAGGATATCTATCTGCTCGAGATGAAATCTTCCCAGTTCTGGCCGGTGCTGGACGATCATGTGTTTAACCTCAAGGGCGAGATCCGCACGGTCGAGAGCTACGGGGGCGGAGAGGTTCCGATTTTCGACCGGCTGTTCCTCGGCGGCCCGCGCAGTATTCGCGGCTTTGCCTACCGGGATGTCGGCCCGCGTGATGCCGCGACCGGCGAGGAGCCGGTCGGTGGTCTCAGCAGCTGGTACGGTACTGCGGAATACACCATTCCTCTCTGGAGCAAAATCCGCGGAGCGGTCTTTTATGATATCGGTGCGGCCTCCGAAAGTTCCTTTGACTTTTTCGGGGCCGATATTAATTCCAGCTACGGTGTCGGCGCACGGATCGACCTGCCGATGTTCCCGCTGCGACTGGATTATGCACTGCCGCATATTGTGGATGAAAGCAACGACGGAGCCAGCGGGCGATTCAGCTTCCTGCTGGGATACTCGTTCTAATCAGAGAAACAGGGAGAGAGTATGAAAAAATTATTACTGCTAAGTGCCGCTGTTTTTATGCTGGCCGGATCCTCGCTCGCGGTCGACCGGATGGTTTTCATCGACCTCGAAAAAGTGTTCAATGAGTTTTATAAAACACAGCTGGCCAAATCCAAGGTGGAGGTTCAGCAGAAGGATATTGAGGCGGAGCGGAAAATCATGGTGGATGAAATGACCGCTATGAACACCGAAGTGGATGCGCTGAAAAAAGAGGCGCGCGACACCACGCTGACCGATGAAATCCGCGACAGCAAGCGTATGTTGTATGAAGAACGGCTTCTGGAGTTGCGCACCCAGCAGAAAGAGATTGAGGATTTTACCACCCGGCGTCAGCAACAGCTCCAGCTTCAGGTCACCCGGATGAGTCAGACCATCATGGATGAAATACGGCAAACGGTTGTGGAGTACGCAAAAAAAGAAGGACTCATGGCGGTTATTGATAATTCATCGCGGCGCGCTGCAGTGGGTATTTTTATTTATACCCATCCCGATGTCGAGATCACCGACACCATCCTTACCGTGCTGAACAGTAAACGCCCTGACGTGTTGAAAGAGGGTGGACTGTTTGACGATGCCGCAGGAACCAATCAGGTTACGGAGGGTGGCAGCAAGTTATGAAGCTTTCGGAAGTAGCCCGGCAAATTAATGGAACCCTCACTGGCGAAGGCTCCGTGGATATTCACGGCGTTGCCGGTATTCGTGAGGCCGGCAGCGGAGAGATCTCGTTTATAGCAAATCCCAAGTACGCTTCCGAGGCCGCCTCGACGAAAGCTTCGGCAGTGATCGTTTCTGAGGATTGGGTTGCGGACTGTCCGGCGGCTCTGATCCGCGTCAAAAATCCGGACATGGCCTTTGCCAAAACCGCCCTGCTCTTTTATGTGCCGGTGCCCGCTCCCGCAGCCGGAGTTCATCCGTCAGCGGTTGTCGCAACCGATGCCGAGCTGGGTTCCGGAGTCAGTATCGGCCCGCTTTGCGTAATTGAATCAGGTGTAAAAATAGGTGCCGGAACAGTGATTTCAGCGCAGTGCTACATCGGAGGCCGGTCTGTGATCGGTGAAAAATGCCTTCTTTATCCACAGGTTTCCTTGCGTGAGTCTGTCAAAATCGGAAACCGTGCAATCATTCATAACGGCACAGTGATTGGCAGCGACGGATTCGGCTACTCGGTGGACGGCGAGGGTATCCGCACGAAAATTCCGCAAATCGGAACGGTTGAGCTTGGCGATGATGTCGAAATCGGCGCGAATGTAACCATTGATCGCGCGCGCTTCGGAAAGACAAAAATCGGCAACGGTGTAAAAATCGACAATCTGGTTCAGATTGC
>JFJP01012292.1_pt1 | contig 13434 bp, 12 predicted proteins | sample 431651 | NCBI WGS metagenome assembly JFJP01 (sample SAMN02602958, study PRJNA72255) | Microbial mat metagenome, whole genome shotgun sequencing project. | biome: fresh water; feature: sink hole; material: water; isolation source: purple microbial (photo- and chemosynthetic) mats found in...
GCGATCAGGAAAGAAAAGGTCACACCCAGTGGAATACCTGATTCCACAAATCCGATAAAAAGCGGAACAGCCGAACAGGAACAAAACGGCGTAACGATTCCCAACAACGCGGCAAAGATATTGCCCACACCTTCACGCCTCCCGCCAAGCAGTGCGCGAGTCCGCTCAGGACTGAAAAAGGTACGGACAATGGAGATGGCAAAGACCATGCCCGAAAGCAGGAGCAAAATCTTCGGCACATCATAGAGGAAGAAAGCAAGCGATTCACCGAGACGCGAGTCACGCGCCAGCCCAAGCGCAGAATAAGAAATCCAGTCTGCGATAGGTTGAATGATGTTGTAGGCAACCAGCCAGGCAACCACAACAGCAGCCATTACAGCGAATAAACGTTTATTTGTATGAGGAAATGAGGACGGGGTAAATGTGGTCATGGATTACAGGTTCACTGCGGGGATAAGAATTGGTAAACACTGCGGACATTCACACGAAGGATTAACCCGCGTGTTAATAAGCGCAGAAACAGTTTCAGCGGAGAGTCCGCTCAAGCGGGCAGAAACAGAAATCAAGTCAAGCAGCGACGGGTCTTTCAATCGATAAAAAATATACCGCCCCTCGCGCCTGTCGAGCAATAATTCCGCCTTACGCAGCGCCATCAAATGCTGCGAAATGTATGCCTGCCGCAAACCCAGCGCCGCTTCAAGGTGACAAACGCAGGCTTCCCCTGTCCCAATCGCCAGCAGAATTTGCAAACGAGTCAGCGGAGCAATGGTTTCAAGTAAAACAGCAATGGGTTCAAGTGGATTTTGTTTCTTTATCATATTCACCTTTCTGAATATATTATACGTCACATTCAGAAAGGTGAATATAACAAGTGTCATATTTTTATCTGTCTAACGTCATTGGTTACTGGAAAGTAGGCAAAGAAAAAACCACAGTCTAAAAGACTGTGGTTTTGAGTAGCGGGGGCAGGACTTGAACCTGCGACCTTCGGGTTATGAGCCCGACGAGCTGCCACTGCTCCACCCCGCATCGAATGGTTGAAGATATTACCATAGTAAACGGGAAATAGTCAAGCAAAGTTGAAAAAAAGTATTCACACGAATCAACAACAATATATAAGAATTTTATAACAAAACAATGTCAGACCCAAAGTATTTGTTAAGATTTGGTGTATAATGATTTAACCTTAACAAATACAAACATGCATTTTATATGTTGTTAAGTTACTCTCATCACAAAGAACAGGCATTATCGCTTAATTAATTATGAAGACCACAACCCTCCTGGTCATTGAAGGCCGTCACGCAGAAATCCCTTCTTTTGCTGCCGATTTGCAAAAGAAGGGATTTGATGTACAAATTGCCCAAAACGGCAGTCAGGCGGTTGCGCGCTTGAAAGAAATCAGCCCGAGCGTTGTAGTTATTAACGCCGCCACGCTTCGCAGTACCGGCTTGCGCATCTGCCAATCCATTCGCGAAAAAGACCCCAAACTTCCCATTATCCTTATCCTTGAAAACGGTAATGACATAATCAACAAAGATGTGGCTGATGCTGTGCTTGCCCTGCCCTTTACCGTGCAAAAACTTGTCAATCGCATTAAACCCCTTTTACCCGGTGACGGGAAAAACGTTGTGCATGTTGGTCCCATTCGCCTTGACCTCGAAAAGCGCCGTGTGCGCTGTCTCGGTAAAAGCACAAAACTAACACCGCGTCTTGTAACGCTATTAAATTTATTAATGGAAAAACACGGTGAAGTCGTTGAGCGCGAACCCCTCTTCAAAAAAGCATGGGAAACCAATTACACCGGAGATACGCGCACGTTGGATGTGCATATCTCGTGGCTACGCCGCGCGATTGAGATTGACCCTGACAATCCAAAACTTCTCAAAACCATTCGCGGCGTAGGCTACCGCCTAGATATTTAACTGAAATTCTTTCCCCTGAATTGTTACCAATCGGATGCAAACTTGATGAGCGCGTCCGATTTTTATTTTAAGTTCGAGAGGAAGTTCCCCGCTTCGCGCGTGACGTTGAGCCTGCACCGCACTCCTGAACATTTTCCCATCCCAGGCAGGGTCCACCTCCCAGAAATCCACATCAAGCGTTGTTTCCAATCTAACGGAGTCGGCGGAGATATGCGCTTTGATATTTTTTGTTTCATTAGACATGACAACATTCACAGCAGAATCATGCTCAAGTGAAAAAACTGTTTCTGTTTCAGCCAACCTGCTGCGCGCAGTATGCACGGCGCGAATGGCGGCATCGCTGGTGATAAATTTACGTCCATTTTTGGCAGCGACCAGAGAAGTAGTGCCTGAGCCACAGAAAAAATCAGCAACCAAATCATCTTTGTTGGATGAGGCAAGAATAATGCGTGTTAACAACGCCTCCGGTTTCTGGGTTGGGTATCCTGTCCGTTCGCTGTGCAAACGTGCCACAACTGGGAAGTACCACCAATCTTCTGGAACTTTGCCGCGTTCAAGGTTTGGCACTTTCCCAAAACCCGCTTTGCGCGATGACTTGAAGGTGGCGATTGTATTTGGGTTATACGGCTCGCGGACTGCATCTGCATTAAATACATAATCCTTGCTTTTTGCGTAAACGAGGATCGTGTCATGTTTACGGTTGAACGCAGTCTTGATTGGAGATGGACCGTGATATGTCCAAATAATTTCGTTGATAAAAACGCCATCCGATCCAAAAAGTTCGTCCAGAATTAAGCGAGCGTAGGCGTCGGCGTGCCAGTCAAGGTGGAGATATAACGTGCCATTCGGCGCAAGCAGACGAACCATTAATGCAAGGCGTTCGTACAGGAATTGCAAATAGGAATCAAGGTCAAGCCACGCATCGTGATAGCCTTCGGCTAGTTGCCATTTTTCAGGCTTGCGTGAGTCCTCTCCGCGCCCAATGCGGGCGGAAAATTTTCGGTTGGTAAAAAATGGCGGGTCGGCGTAGATCAGGTTAATGCGTCCCTCGTATTCGGGAAGGAGCGCAGACATGACAGCGAGGTTATCGCCAAGAATCACACGCCCAGTTGGGCGCGCGCTGGGATAACCGATTCCATTCGGGTAGAAAAATGCATCTTGAATAAGCGTAACAGGCTCGGGCGGCGGAGCAAGGCGCTTTCCTTTCCAGTTAAGTAATGGCATAGCAAAGCATATCCTTTAGGATGTGATGGGCTGGGAATCCAAACAGGGAATTAATAGTGTATTTCCACCGGCGTGCCGTGCCCGGTATGATTTGATATTACCCCGGGCGTATGAGGCGGTTGTGCCCAACGGAAGATCCAATTGGCTTCGTTGGTACGCATGTTGATACAGCCATGACTCATTTCGGTGCCAAAGTTTTCGTGCCAGTAGGTGCCATGAAATGCGTGACCTGCGGTAGGTCTACCAATGGGCGCGATAAATGAAGTCCATGGAATGCCGGGCAGAACGTAGCCGCTTTCATCTGCAAGCAGGTTGCCGCCCTGCCCGACGTTGAAGTAACTGTATCCCATGTGCTTGGATGCCATTTTTTCTACAATGGTAAATTTGCCATTCGGGGTGGTGGTGGAAAGTCCTTTATCTCCGCTTAGCCCGCCGCCGCGAATACCAGTTGAGACGTTGGTTTGGAATACTGCTTTTCCGTATTCATAGGCAATCAGCGTTTGAGTGGAAAGGTTGACCTCGATCAGTTTTTCTTCATTAGGCACTTCGGGTGAGATGGGATCGAAAATATCCAACGGGAAAATACGCAAATGAATGGCGGGCACATGGTATGGAACATTGGAATCGAGTTCATCGTGGATGCGATACCAGGGTCCCGTGTAATCGGCCATGGGCGGGCCATCTTCCACTGCTTCGACCCAATGAACCGAACCATAATAAAGCGGGGGTTGGCGTGTTTCCCAGCCGCGCGCTTTTGTGTACCAGTACGGCGCGGTATAGGGGACGGTCACTTCGGCCAGCGTGCGCTTGCCTTCGGTAATATCTTGCGGCGTTTGATAAATGGTCTTGACGCGATGCAGGCGCCCACGATGCAAATAGCCGCCCCAAACGCGGTACCAGACGGGGTTGTGCTTGGGTTCTTCGGCAACAACCTGCTCGTAAACATGCACAAGGTCATCACGATACCAGGATTGATAAATGCGGCTTTTGTCGGTCGGCTCTGTGCGAACGGGCATTTCAACAGTGCCAATTCGCACAACGAAACTATCGTCGAAATCGGTCAAACCAGGCAGGAATGGCGAGAACGCCAACCCACCGAGGGTGAGTCCGCTTAGTTTTAAAAAGTCACGTCGGGAAAATTGTGATTTCATAAGGAAAATTGTACACCAGAATGTTTAGGATTTACTGAGAAGATTTCATCCACAAATTGCACAGATTAATAAAAAAACTGCCCTGCGCGGTGGCGGAGGGCAGTCGGGGTATTCAGTTTTTAGGTTGCTATACTGACTCAATAATCATGTCTTTGAGCAAAATCTCAAGCGCCATGGAATGTCCGCAGCGTTTGTGGGTAATGAAAAATTCGCAATCGCAATTAAAAACGCCGTTATTGTAGGAAACGTGGTGTTCACTATTGTCGCCGTGAAAATCAAGGTCAAACTGGTTGAAGTGGAAGCGGTGCCTATCTTCAGCGTACCTTTTTGCTTTTTCGACCTTGCCTATCAGTCCAGAATCCATTGTATTAATCTCCTTTTTTGAGGGAATATATAAAAAACACACGCGGATATATCCGCGTGTGTTTAATCAACATAACTGGGTAGTCCGGGAAATAATCGCATGTGGGCGTTACCTCAATAGAGTGAGTATAGTACTTTTCAAAATGCGAGTCAATAACAAAAGCGAGGTTCGTATGGGAATTGTAGGGTAAACGAATCTACACGCAACCTGCTTAACCTTTTGCGTGCATACCCCTAAAACCAAGACCTCCAAGTTCTTTCAGAATTTGGAGGTCTTTATGTTTTACTTCGGCTTCTTTACCGCGGGTTTCTTCCCCTTCGGGGACGATGTCGCAACTGCTTTCTTTGGCTCAGCAGTCTTTTTTACTGCCTTTTTGGCAACTGGTTTTGCCTTCGCTGGGACAACCTTCTTAACCGCCGGTTTCTTTTCTTTGGGTTGAACCTTTTTCACAACGGCTTTCTTCGCGGCAGTCACTTTCGTCTTCTCACTTTTTACTTTTTTACTTGCTGCCTTCGCTTTCGCCACAGTTTTGCGAACAGCGCGTTTTTTCTTCACAACTTCCACTTCAACTTTTGCTTCTTCATCCTTGGCGAATAACTTTCTCCATTCGTCCTGCATGGACTGAACGCCTGCGCCGTTGAGTTGGTCGCAAATGGTCTGCCATTCGCTGTCGCCGACAAAACGCCAATCCATGAAGGCGTGGCACTGATAGGCGCCTAATTCGATGTACATGCCTTTGTCCCAGATTTCCTTGCAGGAGCGGATGTATTCCAACTGGGTGACGTAATCTTTGAAGATGACATGCCCCACATGCGGCAATCCAAGTCCTTCAGCGATGTTTCTGCGTAAGGTTTTGCCTGCGCCCTTATCAATGTACGATGCGGAGGTTTTGATCCAGCCGCGCGTTTCGGCAAATTTGTTGTGATAAACAATTAATCCGCGCTCGTCAGCGAAGCGGTTGGAGTAGGCGAACACTTGCTCGTCCACACCGCCGGCGGGAGAGTAAAAGTCGTAGAGTAGGAACTGCTCGACGTCGGCGAACAGGTATCGGCGGTGAAGAAGCGGGAAGATGCGCCACTCGTGACCGCGAATGAGTCCCTCGTCGGGAGTCTCCTCCCATTTGGCGCGGCGGAATTCCATGCCATATTTTTCAGAGAAGCCTTCAACCTGTCCGTGACCGAACATGGGCAGACCGGGCAAAGTGGACATCACCGTGCAGATGCCAAAATATTTGTCGCCGTTGCCAAACTGCTCGACGGCGGTTTTTTCGTCGGGATTGTTCATGAAGTTGACGTAACGCTTGAGAATTTGCGGATCGAACTCAAGCGTGGTCTTGATAGCCATGCGATATTTGGCGTTGTCTTCGTCGCGCAGCATGTGCATGAACGCGGAGTTGTAAACGCGGTGCATTCCCAGCGTGCGGACAAAATATCCTTCCATCATCCAAAAGGCTTCGGCAAGCAAGAGCGTGTCGGGGACTTCTTTGGCAACACGATCAACCACCTCACGCCAAAATTCTTCTGGAACTTTTTCGTCAAACTCAGATTTGGTCATGCCATATTGCGAGCGCGAGGGAATCGCGCCGCCCGCACCCGGTTCGGGGAACCAAAGACGTTGGACATGTTTCTTGGCGAGAGTCATGGCTGCATCAAAACGGATGACGGGGAAATTACGCGCCACATGCAAGATGACTTGAATTACGGCTTCGCGCACTGCGGGGTTGGTGTAATCCAATTGGGCAGTATCGTTCCACGGGAAGGAAGTGCCGTCGTTGCCGTGATAAATGTAGCGCACATCGCCGGTTTGAAAATCGCGACGCTGGAAAACAACAGAGGCATCGGTCTTGTTGTAATAATGATCTTCGAGATAAACGCCCACACGCGAATCATCTGAAAGATTTTCAGAATTGAAGGCGTAAGATGGGTACGGAGAAAACGAGGAGGACAGGAACCATTCAGGATGTTCATTGACCCAGGTTGAGTCAATGCCCATGTGATTGGGAACCATGTCGGCAGAGAGGCGGATTCCACGCGCCCAGGCACGCGAGCGGAGGTTGTTCAGCGCGTTCCAATCGCCAAGGTCATCTGCGATGTCGTATGAGTGCAGGGAATATGCCGAAGCAACTGCGTCTTCCTGCCCCATGCGCTGTTTGATGCGCTGGCTGGCGCGACTGCGCTCCCAGAGTCCGATCAGCCATAAGCCGGTGAATCCGCGTGCGGCGAGCAAATCCAGTTCTTCGTCGGGAATTTGGTCGAGGGTCGTGATGTCGCGTTGATATTTTTTGGAGAGTTGTCCCAGCCAAACGTAGGTATTCTTGGCAAGTAAAACTAAACGTGGCATCCAATCTTTATCTGTGCTGTAACGCTCGTATTCTGCGTAGTCATTGCCGCCAAAATTTGGGAGGTAGGTTTCGGCTTTTTGTGAATCAATGGGTCCGTGCCCAATGCGGATCGCGTCTTCGCGCAGGTAATCCAATCCGCGCAAAACACGGACGGAGAATGTTTCGCCAAGCAGGTATCCCCATTTTTCGATGACAAAACGCAACTGTCCTTCCAAAGAATCGGGGGAGGCTTTGATCGGCGCAGTCAGGATGTCGGTCAATGTTTCGCCCAGCCCAGACTTACCGTTGCCAAATCCTGGCTGTTGAGAGAAGAAGGTCAGCAGGGATTGCAGCAATTCCTTGTATGCAGACCCCTCCATGGCTGATTCGTCAATCAAATCTTTGTAGCGGCTCAATGCAGGGTTGTTGTTTGAATTGTTGATCAACAACATTTCTTCAATCGTCGCCGCGCGCACGCCGCGACCGAAATCGCCGAAATGCGGGGCTTTGGTTGAAAGATAAACCCCTGCCGTTGTTTCACCGCGAAAGACCGACATGGGCGGAAATTCCTCGGTGAACTTGCTGAGGGTCAGGTCATATTTCGAGCCGAGGCTCGATTGCAAAAGTCCCATAGCGCGACCCATGACGCCTGTATATCTGCCATAAAAATGTTTGAGGAGGATATGATATGCCTCGTCAAGCAGGGAAAGCGCAAAGAGATCAGTAGCAGAGACTGGTTCAGTGCGAAGCGCTGACATTTGGGCGGCAAAATCACGGGCGGCGGCTAGATCTGAAAAGATCACATGCCCGTCCGGGCGAAAAAAATCCGCAGAGAAGTTATATTTAAGACGGGAGGTACGGGAAGTAAGCATAACAACAATGATAACCGATTAACCTTTTTTTTCGGGTAAAATCCTGCTAATTATTATGAATATATCATTGGCACAGTTTGTTTTATTGCTTTTACTTGGCGCGTTATATTTGCCCGTAATTTTTTTTGCGGTACAACGGCGGGATGACGGACAAGGAATATCCACTTGGTTTGTGGCTTTTTACGCCTTGCTGGCAATGGTGCTGACAATTGCCGAGGCAATCTGGCGCAATGGGGAAACTTCAAAAGGCGGCGCGGCGGCTTTTCAGGAATTTCAAATTTACATTGGGTTAGCCTTAATTGCGATCTTAATGCTTGCCCTGCAAACATTCTTAAAGCGTCAGACATGGTGGGTCTGGGCGGGTTTGTGGGCAGTTTGGATGCTTGGACTTGCGCTCATCCTCACCAACGCGCTCAACCTGCCGGATACGCTTTGGAAAAGCGGGAACCTTATTTTAGAACGCTCACGGCTTGCTCCGGCATGGTCTGTTTTAGGCTGGCTGATTTTCTCCATTAGCCTGGTCATTGCCATTGCAAACGCAAACAAGGATGCGCAACAACAGTTATTTCGCAATCGCTTAAATTACTGGCTGCCGACGATTTTCCTGTTATTTATCAATGATGTTTTGCTTTTCTCCAATGTCGTCATTGCGGGTCAGCCCATTCGTCTGGCGGTTGCAATTCTGATGGCTTATGTAGTTGGCACACACCATGTCCCTGATCTAAAACAAATCCTCCGACGCGCGCTGGTGTACCTGTTTATTGCTTTCGTAATTGTTGGCTTTTATGTCGCGGGGATTTTATTACTGCAAGCCAGTTTCAAAAACTTAAATCCCTTATTTGCGGGCGCGCTCATCGCGCTCCTGTTGACCATGATCTTCTCGCCATTGCTCGGGTTGGTCTCACGCGCCGTCAATAATTGGACGAGAGGCGATCAATACGACGCAAGCCGCACCATCCACCAATACAGCGAAAGCATCAGCAATATTTTAGACATGGATCGTCTTGCAAGCATCGCGGTTGGTATTATTCTCGAAGCCATGCAAATCGAGCGCGGATTTCTCTTCCTCGTGGATTCGGAACGCCAGGCTGACGGGCACAAAACATACAGGCTTCGCTCGGCGCGCAGTCCCGAAGAAAGACAAATGATTGCAGTGGAGTTGGACGAAAACGGAACCATCGCTTCGTATCTGGTTCGGGAACAACGTCCGCTTCTGCAATATGATCTGGACCTGCTCCCCGCCTACCGGTCGGCATCTCCCTTTGAGCGCGACTGGTTCAGCCAGTTGCGCGCCGAGGTCTATATTCCCATCTTTGCAAAAAAACAATGGATCGGCTTGCTGGCATTTGGTCAAAAATTAAGCGGCAACCGCTACACAAAAGAAGACCTTGTTACCCTCGGCTCGCACGCCAGCCAAACCGCAGTCGCGTTGGAAAATGCGCGTCTCGTAGACAACCTGATGCGTTTGAACAATGAATTACGTCAGGCGCGGCGCGCATTGGAAAAGAATAACCGCGACCTTGAACGCATTGATCAGGCCAAATCAGACTTTATCAGCATTGCATCGCACGAACTGCGTACACCGCTGACGGTGATCAAAGGCTATAGCGAAATGCTCATGGAAGACACCAGCCTGGATCCAAACTTCAAATTCATGATGGCAAAAATACATGATGGCACGATCCGCCTGCACGAAGTCATGGATTCGATGTTTGACATCGCGCAAATTGACGCGCGCTCACTCATGCCGCATATCCAGCCTGTGGAATTGGGACATTTGATTCAAGAAATTTGTATCGAACAGGCTGATTCCATAAAAGAACGCAAGCAATCCCTGAGCATAGAACTCCCCGATCTGCCGCATGTCAAATCAGATCCAAATTTATTACGAAAGTTATTCCACCATATCATCCGCAACGCTGTCAAATTCACTCCAAACAATGGAAAAATCAGCATCAGCGGGCACAGCGTTCCTCCAATTATGGACCTTCCCAACGGCGCAATTGAGATCATCATCAGCGACACCGGCGTGGGCGTTGACCCAAATTTTCACGAAATTATTTTCACCAAATTCTATCAGCCCGGCGAGTTAGGCAAACATTCCACCAGCAAAACACGCTTCAAAGGCGGCGGCGCGGGGCTGGGATTAGCGCTAGCCAAGGGCATCGTTGAGGCACACGGCGGAAAAATTTACGTGGAAAGCCCCGGCTACGACGAGATCAACTTCCCAGGCAGTCAGTTCCATGTGATTTTGCCGCTGGGCAAGTTAGAAGATGGAGAAGGACAAAAAGTAAGCGCGTCCATGAAATTTGTGGTGTAGGGAGAAAAGCAAGGATGAAGGATGAAAGAGCGAACGCAAAAAGCGCTCGCTCTTTTTTTATTTTCGAATCAGGCTGCCTGCGGCAATGGTGAAAAGCCCCGCAACCAATAACGCAAATTTGACCGAAGCGCAGAGCGCGGCAATTTCAGGATAGGGTGAAACAACCGTTCCAGTCAATTCGATCCAAAGCGCATAATTTTCAACTGCGTCCAACAACGCGGCGGCGAATATCCCCCACCCCATCCACGCGGATACTTGAAGAACCCAGCCCGTCCTGCCGTTCATCATTAATAGAATACCAAGCGAAAGCGTGAGCGCATACGCGGGCATAAACAAATAATCTAGTCCAAGCCCAAAGGCGGCAAACAGAAGCGCATTTGAATCCCATGAATTAATGATGCCGCGTGCCATGTCTGGCTCCCGCGCTAATTCAAATGAAACAATGCCACTCGGCGCAGCAGCGGTGCGTAATGGCGCATCCAACAACCTGAACACGCCAAAGATGAGAAGGGTCAAGACAAGGAAAACATAAAATAAAGATTTGCGTAAATTTTGGGGAACAATTTCAAGGGGATGACGCATGAATTCTCCTGATTGAAGGCAAGGGGCAAAAAGCAAAAGTTTTGTGCTTACTTCTCACTTATTTTACGCCAACACCCTGGTTTTAGCCTCTATTCAAAAAGTCTCATAGTTTCATAAGAATCTCATTTCCCTCTTGATTTTCTTTTATAATCCATTCATCATGACCACACGCACAAACGAAGCATGGCTTGCAGACCTGCGAAACTCGGGTGAAATATACGAAGAAGCAGTCAACGACCTGCGGGAAGTGATCCAAAAAGGATTGCCCTACGCCCTCACTCGCTGGTTATCTTCAGATTCGCCTCTCTTTCAGCCGCTCGTAGATGAGGTGACGCAGGAAACTCTCCTGCGCGTCCTTGATCAACTGGATACTTTTGAGGGACGCAGTCTTTTCACTACCTGGGTACATAAAATTGCAATTCGCCTTGCGCTAACTGAACTCCGCCGCAAACGCTGGCGGGATTCGTCACTCGACGAACTAACCGAAAATGAAGACGCTCCACCGCCCCCCGGACTACTCGCTGATTCCCATGCATCTCCCGAATCTTCGGCAGAACGCTCTGATATGTTTGCGCGCGTCCGCCGTATTTTAGATGAAGAACTCACGCCCAAACAGCACGAAGCGTTGGTACTGCTTGGCTTGCAGGACATCCCCATGGACGAAGCCGCCAAACGCATGAAAACCAACCGCAATGCCTTGTACAAACTCCTGCACGATGCCCGCCTGCGATTAAAAAGACGGCTTGCCCTCGAAGACCTTACGCCGCAAGACCTGTTGATGGCTTTCGAGAACAAGTAAGATTAAGATTTGATTAATCGTCCATTTTTTACGATGAATATTAAAAACATTTTTCAACGCATCCAAAACATCTTTAAACCACAGGCTGAACTGCAAGACGAAGTCATCGTCAAATTTCTACGCATTCTCGAAGACGTACGCGCCGAGGATATGTCCTGTGATGAAATGTTCAATCGTCTCGACGAATTTGTCGAAACCGAAGTCCAATCACATGATGCCGAAAAACTCATGCCGCTCGTCCAGGAGCACCTTGATATGTGTTCACACTGCGAGGAAGAATACGAGGCCCTGCTGGATGTGCTTGAAAACACCAAATGATAAAAAACGACGGGCGCGCAACCCGTCGTTTTTTTATAAAACCTACAGGAGTTTCCCCTTTGAATCCCCTTGACTCACTCAATCAGGAAATCATAGAATGCCGCAAATGTCCGCGCCTTGTGGAATGGCGCGAAGAAGTTGCGCGGGTAAAACGCAAGGCACACAAAGACAAAGAATACTGGGGCAAACCTGTCCCCGGATTTGGCGACCCGCAAGCGCGTGTGCTGGTCGTAGGGCTTGCCCCCGGCGCGCACGGCTCGAACCGCACAGGTCGTCAATTCACAGGCGATGCTTCGGGTGGGTTTCTGTTTCCAGCCTTGCACCGTGCCGGGTTTGCGAATCAGGCTGAGGCGGAATCCAGAAGCGATGATCTCATCCTCAAAGACATGTACATCACCGCATCCGGTCGCTGTGCTCCGCCTGACAACAAGCCCACTCCCGCAGAGTTGAATACCTGCCAGCCCTACCTCGAACGCGAGATTCAAATCATCCAGCCCAAAGTCATCGTCTGTTTAGGTAAGATTGCGTTCGACAGAATCCTCAAAATATTCGCACTTCGCAACCTCAAGTTTTCGCATGGAGCAGTTTATTCCATTCATCCTTCATCCTTGAGCTTTCATCCTTTATCTTTGCTTTGCTCTTATCATCCCAGTCAGCAAAATACGTTGACGGGAAAATTGACGGTGGAAATGTTTGACGATATTTGGAAAAAGGCGAAATCACTTTTATGAAAATAATAAAACGCATCTTTCTTGGACTGTTGGTTGGGGTGGCATTAATGGGCATTGGATTTGTCGTTTGGGCTGAATCTCCCCTCAAACCCACCGCCGCAGCACTCTCTGCTCTCGAATCAGATTCGCTTGTCACAGTGACAATCGGCGACTACATAACTTTCCAGCCCGCGAACCTGCAACCCTCAACCGGCTTTATTTTTTACCCGGGCGGCCGAGTGGACTATCGCGCTTACGCGCCGGTCTTGCGGATGATCGCCGAACAGGGGTATTTTGTCGCGCTCGTGCCTGTTTCTTTGAACCTGGCTTTCTTTGACATCAACGCCGCCGCGCCGGTCTTGACTCAGCACCCTGAAATAAAACATTGGGCAGTCAGCGGACATTCACTCGGCGGGGTTGCGGCTTCGGTCTTTGCCAAAGATCATTTGGATCAATTGGATGGACTTGTATTTTTTGCATCCTACCCTGCCGATGATTCGCTCAAAAACGCAGACATCAAAACGCTTTCAATTTATGGCACAAAAGACATGGCAGGCATGGAAAAATTCGAAGAGACCAAAGTCCTGATGCCAGCAAACATAAAATACGTTGTCATCGAAGGCGGCAATCACGCGCAATTCGGTTCGTACGGATTTCAGCCCGGCGACAACGCGGCAACAATTTCTGCCGAAGAACAATGGGCACAAATTACCAACGCAACCGTTGAGTTTTTGAAGGAACTCGAACAATAGCAAGTCCTTGGAAAATCGCCCCAAATTCTTAGCCGCAGATTTCGCTAATTGGCGCGGATTGTTCTTAAAATCAGCGGAAATCCGTGCAATCTGCGGC
>JFJP01024885.1_pt1 | contig 13434 bp, 8 predicted proteins | sample 431651 | NCBI WGS metagenome assembly JFJP01 (sample SAMN02602958, study PRJNA72255) | Microbial mat metagenome, whole genome shotgun sequencing project. | biome: fresh water; feature: sink hole; material: water; isolation source: purple microbial (photo- and chemosynthetic) mats found in...
GTGCACGTGGCATCCGTCGGTGCGGTCGTCGTCGGTCTCGCGAGCAAGTACGAGTTCACTGTCCTCTCGGCAGCCATCCTCGGATACTCGCTACTGATGCACAACCTCTCCTCCAAGAGCTTCTTGTTCGTCATCAGCTACCACGTCGTCGGAGTCGCGAGCTTCTACCTGATCAACATCGCACACTTCGAGCAGCTGTACGAAGACAGACTCCTCTACCCGCTCATCTCGATCATCAGTCTCTACCTCATGCTGGTGCTGGTGCTTATCATCGTGAAGAGGAAGACCCACACGCTGCTATTCGAAGAGTTCAGCTCGGGAGTCGACAACGACAACACCTCGATCCTCGCGAAAGAGCTGCTGAGTCTGCTGCTGCCGAAATTCGTCCTCGACCGCATGCAGAACTTCTTCGAGATCAGCGAAGAGAAGCACGTCATCGAAGTGGAAGACGACATCACTATCCTCTTCTGTGACATCGCAGACTTCGACGACGTCGTCCGCAAGAACGAAAACAAAGTGGTCTACCTGCTGGACAAAATCTTCCGCAAGTTCGACGACCTCTGCAGAGTGCACGGCATCCAGAAGATCGAGACTGTCGGGAAAACCTATATGTGTGCGGCAGGCCTCAAAGCCGTCGAGCTGAACCTTCCACAAGAGCTCACATCGCTGCACCACACTCTGCGGACCGTCAACATCGCGAAGGACATGATGAGCCACATCAAGGAGTACGAAGGCCTCAACCTCAAGATCGGCATCCACGTGGGCAAGCCAGTCATGGGAGTCATCGGCTACCACAAGCCGCAGTTCTCGCTCATCGGCGACGTCGTCAACACCACCAGCAGACACTGCACGACGGGCAAGAAGGGCAGGATCATGCTCAGCCAAGACGCATGGGAGCTGGTGAAGAACCTCAGTCCCTACTCGAGCCACTACTCGCTCGAAGTCGTGCAGACCGAGATGAAGGGCAAGGGCATGGTGCCCGTCTACCACCTCTACCAGTCCGTCAAGCACTTCAACACCAGACTCAAAGCCATCCTCGCCGGCAAGAACAAGTTCAAGCCCGGCAGCAGCGAATCGAAGATGATCGACATTATATCTAGAGCCGTCAACAAGATCGTCCTGAACAAAAAGCAGTCAACGCAGGGCCTGAAGATCTTGCAGCTCATCCAAGAGCTGCGACCGACCGACGCTCTCAAGAGCATCTACAGCAAGATGAGCAAGCGGCAAGACTCCAACATGCCGAAGAGCGCCACCTTAAAGAAGCAGCAGATTTTGGAAACCAAAGAAAACCTGGTCACCGGAGCCCTCACTGTGCAAGACGCCAGAGACGAAGATGGGCCGGACGACGAGGCCGAGGAAACGGTAGCCTGCAGATGACCGAGCCCGAGAAGCTGATGCCAACTCAGACCTTATCCTTCAAACAGTCGCAGCTGGACATCGTGAAGAAGTACGCTCACCACATCATGCAAAACAACCACCAGAACCTCAGAGTCTTCTTCCTCATCCTCTGCTGTGAATACATCTTGCAGCTGGTGCTGCATATACTGCTGCCCGAGGAGACTTCGAGGAAGCGAGACCGAGGCTACGAATACGTAGACTCTAGTCACGCAGCTGTCGATCGTCTGTCTCGCGACGTCGCTCTTCTTGACGACGCTCTTGTGGGTGATGAGCAGACGGCTGTACTCGAAGCGGTACCGACCGCTGCACCTCGCAGTGATGCTGGCCTTGCCGCTGCTGTCATCGATATACACGATCAACTCCTACAGCAGAGTGTACTACGTGCAGGTGTGTGCCATGCGCTACATGCTCATCTTCACCGTCGTCATCCAAGCCTGCGTGGTGCCCTTCATCTTCAGTCTGGCGTACCTCGTGTACATCGTGGTGCTCTGCATCGGCTTCAACGCTCACGTCATGGCCATGCACACCGAACGCAGACTCGAGGTCTTGTCCTTCATCTTGCTGGTGGTGCTGTACTGCGGGTACGTCGCGGTGAACAACTACATCTTCGTGTCTGCCAACATCGCTTCGTTCAACAACAACAACTTGGGCACGAAGAACGCGAAGAAGATCGAAGAGTTCGTCGACCGACTGCTGCCCAAACACGTCCGCGAGAGTGTCGGCAGCCAAGAGAGCATCGGAGAGACGGCCAACGATGTGACGCTGCTGTTCGCAGACATCGTGGGATTCACGCAGTACTCGAGCGGAAAGACGCCTGCAGACGTGGTCGACCTGCTGTCTCGACTGTTCACCTCGTTCGACAAGGAGTGCAACAAGCTGAACCTCTACAAAGTGTATACCATCGGAGACTGCTACGTCGTGATGAGTTTCCTCGACAAACACAACCGCTTGTCCCCCGAGAAAGAGTGCGTCGATGTCGTCGAGCTGGGCTTCAAGATGATCGACATCATCGGTCGCGTCCGCAAAGAGGTCAACTTCGACGGCCTGCACATGCGCATCGGCATCCACACCGGCCGCATCATCGGAGGCGTCATCGGCACCGGCATCATCCGCTACGACCTCTACGGCCACGACGTGCTCATCGCGAACAAGATGGAGTCGTCAGGCAAAGAAGACGCCGTGCACATATCGGAAGCCACGAAGCTCATGATCGAGAGCAGCGGCAGCAAGCAGTACCGCTACACCGAAGACGAGCTGGTGTACATCACTGCCCTGCAGACCAGCATCAAAACCTACTTCATCGACAAGCTCGGTCTCGACAGGAAGTCAAATCTTAATTAACTTTAATGTCCAAATAAGCCGAATTAAAATAGAAAAATGAACGGAATGCTGCTGAAGATGGGCACGAGTGCTCTCAAGACCAAGATGGAGGAGAGAGAGCTTGACATCGACTGGGAAGACTTCAACTACCCTCCAGGCCTGCGCATCATCCACTACAACCCGATCGAGCTGGTCGACAAGGACAAGATCCTGGTCGCCCACCTGTTGCACGTCGCGTTCCTCTCCGTGGTGGTCTTCTACATCTTCAACGTCACCATCAACGTCATCGCGATGATCAGTGGAGACAAAGACATCACTTTCTTCATGCCGCTGTACTCGTTGTTCCACACGTTGATGGGCATTCCTGTGGCACTGGGCGTATTCTCGAAAGGCTACCGCACACTGGCAGGCATCACGGACGAGCGGACCTTCTACAAGTGGGGCGAGGTATTCCTCTTGGCGTTCACAGGCTTCGCCTTCCTCTTCCAAATGCTGTGCTACCACGGCATCAAGACGGTTCTGCGATTCAGAACAGAGGTCGGCATGCTGGTGTTCATCCTGGGATTGATCGAAGAAGGGATCATCCTCATCCAGTGGTGCATCCGACTCTATGCGGTGCTCACCATCCTCTTCAAGTACATGCCCGCCACACCAGAAGACGATAAATAATTATCCCGTGCAGCTAATCCATACTAGCCGTCCGCTTTAATAGCTTTCACTCATTAATTTATAATAATAGAAGAACACTATATGGTAGCGTATCGTAACTGACATCACTCATAGGATCGACCTTTGAATATGTAACCGATGATCGATAGGATAGACTTCTAATCGTCTCTTGTGTTCATGCCACTTTTGCCCTCGACGAGACTGCCCATATGACTCGCCTGCATCGACGATTATATTCATGTGGACGAGCAAAGCCCTGGTCATTCTGGGCTACTTCATCGCACTGCTCAAAGCTCAAGCGAATGTCTTCCAGCCCATATCGCCCAAGATCAGCTGGACGAACATCGGCATCGACGCGCCGAAAATCGTGATCTTCTTCCAAGCAGATTTCATCACGAAGAACACGATGACGGACATCTGGATCAAGCTGTCCGTCCCGTTCCTCTCGTACAAGCTCAACGCGGTATGGAGTTCCATTCCCCCAGGTGAGTGTGGCATCGACGACCTGGTCTACCTGCCGACCTACGAAGAGCGGTACGACGCAGACGAGATATGGACCACTTTCTACGTGCAGCTGCTCGGCGCGACCTACACCTCCAAGATGACCTACTCGCTGAAGTTCGAACCCGATCGCTACCTGGACTTCACCGGCTTCTCGGACTCCATCAAGATCGCCTTCATCAGCGCGAACACAGACGGCCACATCGTGTACGCCTACAACAACGCATTCAACTGTCTCTACGGCACCGAAGAACCGAAGCTCGACATCATCATGAACGACGCCACCGAAGACCCCAACCGATCGAAGCTGAACAAAATCATCGACTCCTACGTGACCATTCAGATCAAAGGAGGCGTCGCTGAGCGGCTGCTGTTCAAGACTGCAGGCGACTACTCTTTCGGAGACGACGCAGAGATCAAGTGCACGACGGTCGCAGACAGCAAGTCGGGCATCGCAGAGGTGTCTCGCAACGACTACAAGTGCTTCTTCTTCAAAGAGATCGGAGGCTCGAACAAGAACTTCTTGTCCTTCACCTGGAACCAGGGCAAGGTCCCTGGAGGCACCTACAAGTTCAAGTTCACCCTCAAAACCCCCGTCTTCGGCGGCACGCACTCGCTGATCCTCTACTCCATGGACAGAGTCGGCTCGAGGATACACTCGATGGCAAAACTAGACGGACTCTTCAAGACAGTCCCCTCGCCGTGGGCGCCTGACTTCCCCAAGCTGACCTACTCTTTCGGCATCAGCGCCCTCGACGAGTCTCTGCCCCAAGGCGTCGGCCTCTACTCGACGACGAAAGGCTACAACGTGGTGCTCAACTCGCTGGTCTTCCAGCTCAAGTCCTTCGAAGAGATCCCCGCCATACCCGCCACAGACTCCTTCTCCATCGAGATTCAGCTCGGCTCTGCCACTGCCATCTGTCCGCTCGGCTCCATCTACCACGACCTCAACCTCGCACCTGCGAAAGACCGCATCGTGACGAGCTTCACGGGCGGAGTGGTTCGCTTCGACAACGTGCTGGTGTTCAACGGGAAGATCTACAAGATCTCTCTCAAGGTCGGCTACAAAGACGCCACGACGCTGTCGAGCGAAGCACAGAACGGCTTCGCGTACATCAGTCTGATCTACAAAGGCTTCGTGATCTTCAAGTCGCAGGCAGTGATGAAGAGAGGCTTCACGAAGATCTTCGACAACAAGCCGCTGCTGACCAACAGGTACGTCGAGACCGACGACGGCACTCTCAACAAGAGACACAGAGGCTTGTCGGCCTTCCGCTCGGGCTACGGTCTGGGCACGACCATCGCGAACTACCTCGTGAAGACCAACAGACACGGTCTGCGCATCGGCGACGGACAAGACCTCGTGCTGCAGACGAGCGTCGGACCGAACACCATGTACTACTCGACGATCCTCGACCCCGAACACGACTCCTCGAAGACCTTCTTCCAGCTGATCACGTCGACCTCCATCACCTCGAAGACTTCTTCGTGGGCAGACTCCTTCAAAGCGACCAACTGCAAGATGTACTACCCTCGCTTCAACAAGTGGGACGACCAAATGGTCAAGGCAGACCTCGTCGCTCCTGTCGCCGCGAAGTACCCCGGCATCACCATCGACGTCGAGCCGACCACCACGCCCAAGTACGACTTCCTGGGCGGCTGCTCCTACTCGACCGTCCAGACACCGAGGATCAGATACTCGCGGTTCAGGTGGCGCTTCCAAGACTCTGCATTCCAGTACACTGCAGTCGTCCCTCCCGCGACCTACTACGTCCGCGGCGTCGACGTGGCTCTCTACAACACAGTCACTCTGAACTCCGTCTCAGGCGCGCAGGGGACGACGTACGTCTGGAAGAACGTGGACATCCGCTCCTACCCCAGCCAGATCAACTTCGGCGAGTCCGACTCGGTCGTGCTCGACCTCTACTTCCAGGTGTACTTCTTCTCCACAGATGCCGTCACAGACGTCGAGCTCACTTCCTCGCCCTCCATCTCGCTGATGGAAAACCTCTACGTCCTCGGCAGCGCAGACACCTCCTTCCCCGCAGCCTCGACTTTCTTCGCTCCTCACCACGTCTACATGGACAGGAATGCCGCCGCCCCTGCAGGCGTGCTGAAGCTCACCACGAACATCGGACAGCTCTGGCCGAACGTGATGCACATCCACGGCAACTTCGGAGCCATGAGCGACACCGTCTTCGCCATCAAGGTCTTCTTCGACTTCGTGGAACCCATCACCATCGGAGCAGACAACCGACAAGTCGACTGCGCCTTCGTCGGCCTGGACGTCTCGAAGTGCGAGTTCGAACCGGGCATCCCCGACATCGTCTTGAACTACTACAAAGACATCGACGGCTCGACGAAGGAAGCCTACTCCTACAACTCTCGCCACTCGAACTGTCTGGTCATCTACCTCAAGCCGCCAGTTCCTCTGCCGGCAGACACGACATTCAGCATCAGCTTCCCCTACCGCTACACCGTCACGAGCAACATCGACAACCTCAACGAGCTCTACCTCGCATCGACGACCATCTCGCCCTCCATCATGCTCATGGACAACACCTACACCCCCATCAACATCATCGACTTCGGCGCGCAGTTCGACTACCCCGTCAAAGCCTTCGACCCCACCTTCTACAGCAGCATCACCACCAAAGCAGTCCCCACCGCGAACATCAACAGACTCGACGACCTCACCGCGAACAACAACCCCGCCAACTCCGTCTGGATCAAGTTCGGCACTGACGCTCTCGTCGGCTCCACGCCTGCCGCAGGGGTCACCATGAGCGCCAACTGCCAGTCCTGCGCTGCGACTGCTGCAGGCTCGACCAACTTCGGCAGTGCGATGGTCTGCGCGAAGTGGGACTTCCACAACAGCTCGAGCTTCCAGGTCACCAACCAAAGCCCGCTCAAGCAGTTCAAGTGCCACAAGTTCAACTACTTCTTCTACGGAGACCTCTACGGCTTCCCCAACTCGCAGATCTACTGTCTCCACTGCGCTGGAGCCACCGCGACCGGGGGAGGCTTCAATCTGGACGCCTCGGCCACGAACTTCAACATCGCAGGCTTCACCATGCCGCACAAGAACGGCTTGATGTGGCCTGCAGAAACCGTCGGCGTCGTCGGAGGCACCATCGTCGACGGCTGGACCCAGCTGATCTTCCTGACCAAGCGCATGGCTGCGAACGCGATCACAGTGCAGACGCCGAACATCCCCATGAAGCAGAGCAGGAAGTCTGTCAAGCTCCAGTTCTCGGTGACCGTGACCAACCCGCTGCCGTACGGCTCTGCAGTGCAGCTCAAGCGAGTCACAGGCCTGTTCCTCCTCTCGATCCTCGGCAAGAACCAGAAGCCTCCGTGCAAGGTCAGACGGCTGATCGTCAACGAGTACAAGTGCGAGTTCATCTTCAACGCTGCAGGCATCCAGGTCAACATCTTCGACGACGTGCCTGCCGGCAAGCTCGACTTCGAGCTCTACGGCATCTCGGTCTCCTCGAACGCGCTGGCCACTCAGGCGGAGTTCAGCGTCCTCACCTTCTTCGACCAGGTCCCGACCCCCGACGCGCAGAAAGACCAGACTGCCGCTTCGACCTTCCTCAAGATCACCTACGAAAGTCCCGAGACCAGCGGCAGCTTGACCGTCACGCAGATCGTCGGCAACATCTGGGCGCAGGGAGCCTACTCGGACATCTCTTTCCGAGTGACTCTATCCGACAGAGACTTCTTGATCACGGACTTCCTGAGCATCCACCTCGGAATCCTCTCGGTCATGGACGACACCAGTCGAGTGCGGTGCGTGGTGAGCGACCTCAACTCGAGTCTCATCTTGGAGAACGTGGCGACCTGCAACACCGAGACGCTCTACAACCTGATCATCAAGTTCTCTGCTGACTCGACCACGAAGACGCTGCTGGTGCAGCTCTTCGGAGTGAAGATCCCGAACTACAGCGGAGGCACCGGCATCATCGCGACGTACAAGTTCAACGGAGACTACACCGCCTTCGCCTCCGCCGCAGCTGCTTACCCTCCTTTCGTCGCCTACCCGACCTTCACCGTCCCCGCCACCGGCTACTTCCAGCTCGACGCTCGCGGCCAGCGAGCAGACCTGGTCTTGACCATCACTCCGAACTCGAACATCGACGTCTACAAGGTCATGTACATCAAGTTCGACACGTCTTTCTTCCCCAGTCTCTCCATGTACTCCTTCACCGTCTACCAAGAGTCGAACCTCTACCTCCTCCGCTCCTGGATCGCTGGGCCGGGACTGCTCGCCGTCACCGGCTGGCCCTTCAGCGTCGAGGGCAAGCTGCCCTACACCATCCGTGTGGTCGGCATCGAGGTACCAGCCGTCGCATCGAGTCGCATCTTGCAGGTCTTCATCGCAGACGAGACGGGTCTCAGCACCATCTACCAGTGGGGCGAAGTCACCATCACCGAGCCGCCGAGTCTGCAGGGCACTTCGCTGATCTTCTTGGACGGCCTGAGGTACGACCGCAAGATCATCCGCATCAACTCAGCGATGGAGGTCGACCTGATCTTCACGAAGACCGCTCCGAGGTACATCTTCATGCGGGTCTTCTTCGACTACCTCAGCAACGAGATCTACAAAACCGATCGAGTTCTTCCTCAACTTCGACCTCTTGGCTGGCACGACCTACACGCTGCGCATCGAAGACATCCTCAACCCTGACTACGGCTACTGCGAGCCGATCCCTCCTCGACTGGTGCTGTCGAACGCGAAGAAGAGCAAGACAGTCATGATCTCTTCGAACATGGTCGACAACTTCGAGCGCTCTCCCTTCCTCAGCGAGTCGGGCATGCGCATCATCAACTTCGTCTCGATCCCCAAAGGCTACCTCGAGGTCTGGAGAGGCTTCTACGAGAGGGTAGACATCGGCCCGGCCTCGACGCTGCCCTCCGACCGCAACTACTTCACCGACAAAGTCACCTTCACCCTCAGCTACGATCTCGACGGACTCTTCGCCTCCGAACCCATCAACTTCCTCGGCATCAACCGCTTCCGCTCAGACATCGGCGGCAGTCGAGCAGCCTTCATCATCGGAGCCAACAAGAACACCGTGCTGACGTACTACATCCTCTACATCCTCCGCTCCGAAACATACAAGCGGCAGTACACAGACCTGCCGCTGCTGAAGGTGAAGATCCTGGCCACCAAGGCGAAGCTGGTCACTCCGACGAGCATCAGGGTCTTCAAAGGTGCGAACTCGCTGCCGGTCTTCATCTCCCCCGAGAAGATGCCCACAGTCGACACCACCTTCCTCGTCTCTTTCGTCGAAACCTTCACCGAAGGACTCAACATCAAAGACGACATCTTCGAGTTCACCCTCGGCATCGACAGTCCCCTGATCTTCCTCACCATCACCGCAGAGTCGGACACCACCCTCACCGCAGCCACGCTGTCGCTCAAGAAGAAAGACAGCACCTCGCCCTTCGACGACAAGACCATCCCCATCAGCATCGAACCCATCATCAACCCAGCCACTCCGAACATCCAGGTCTCCACCAGAGAAATCACTCAGTTCTCCGCCAAAGTCGACTTCGCGTCGGACCAGGTGCTCTACATCCTCTTCTACATCTCGCCCACCTACGAGTTCAAGCTGCACCAGAAGAGCACCGTCGAAGCCTGGGTCAAGACCGGCCTCCAGTTCATCGGCGACACCATCATCGGCTACGCAGTCATCAACGACCCCATGAACCTCGTCACCTACCAGTACTCCACGCTCCTGGCAGAAACCTCCTACACCATCCGAGCGCTCTACTCCACTCCCCTCAAGCCGACCGTCTTCATGGAGAAAGTCGTCACCTTCACGACTCTCCCCAGAAACCTCGTCAACGGCATCCTCTCCTTCACCTTCGAAGAGCCGCTCTTCATGGAGAGGAAGATCTGGCTGCTCTGTCAAATCGCCATCAAGTACGCCTTGCCGACCGAAGACATCTGGACCGACGACGGCCTCAACTGCGAGCGCAACGACGTGGAGCTCTTCGTGCAGGCCTGGCACACGAAGCGAGACGGCAAGATCAACGAAACCATCGCGCTGGAGAAAGACAAAGTCAACGGCACCATCCTCACTCCGCTCAAGTCTGTCAACGTCTTGCTGTTCAGCTCGAGGAGAGAGTACCAGCCCAGCGACACCTACGACCTGCTCTTCGCAGAGACGAGGAAAGACGAGTCCATCACGGCCTTCCAAGACTTCATCGAAGACACGGCCACCATCGTGACCATGGGCAACTCGATCAAGCTCTACCTCACAGACACCCCTCAGATCGAAGGCACGGCCACCTACGAGAGGAAAGGCCTCAACATCACCATCAAAGGCGTCTCGCTCAGCCAAGACGGCTACCTCTTGCTCGTCTACGGCCGCTCCGAGCTCTTCTCGACTTCCCCGACCGTCGCAGACCTCAAAGACGTGACCACCTACGCAGGCTTCTTGTTCGAAGCCTTCAAGAAGTCCCAAGAGATCCAGCTGTCGCTCACCGAGAACATCGTCGCCAAAGTGGAGTTCGGAGTCTACATGGTCGCCTTCAACAACGACCCTCGCAAGAATGCGAAGACTTCCCCGATCGTCTCGCTGAAGTTCAACTTGACCGACGAAGTCAAAGGGTCTTACAGCTCGCTGACTGCAGTCTCGACATGCCTCGTGCTGCTCTTCTTCCTCTTTAACTAATTGCGGATGATTAAGATAAACATGAGCAGCACCGACGATCTCCGCCTGCACCCCATCGTCTTGCTCGAACACCTGTCGCAAGACCTGCGAGACTACGAAGAGTACTTGAAGCAAGTCGTCGCTGACGTAGCCACCGGTGAGACAGGACGGCAAGTTCGGCTGCGACATGAGCGAAGAGAAGAAGGTCTTGGCAGAGATCGCTTTGCTCGCCCAGTCCATCGACTCGATCCTCTCCAGCGAGCCAACCGCAGAACAGCCGACGACTGCAGCAGTGACGACAGTGGTCAGCAGCAGCAGTCTGCCTCTCCGAAGCGAAGACAGCTTCGTCCTCTGCACCAGCTCCGAGCGTGAACACCTTCACCGCATGCAATGCATCTCATCGATCAACACTAGACTCGAACGAGTTAAGCGCATGCTCGACATAAAGCGAGAAGGCGATGAGCTGCAGCTGCCTCAGCACGGTCTGTACCTGCTGGTCGACGAAGTGTATCGAGTCTGCGAAGTGCTGCACGAGCTGGACAGCGACAAGTACCGCTTGACCAGTGCACTCATATCGATGAACGACGGACTCAAAGACCGAGACGCACACACAAAGGAAGAAGAGTCGGCATTCCAAGAAGTCGAGGAAGAAGTCGGAGAGGTCGAGGAGTACATCAGCGACTGCCAGCAGTTCGGCCAAGCTTTGACTTCTAATATCGGCCAGTTGGAGTCGGCCACGAAGCTAGCCTCCGAAATAGACACGCTCAAAGACATCCAAGAAAAGGTCGACCGCAACATCACACTCGACTCCAACGCGGTCAACAGTCTGCTGGTCGGAGTGGAGGCCAACGAGAAGGTGCTGAGGAGCAACATCGCAGCGCTGCGAGCGAGACTCGAAGCAGTCTCTAAGTAATTAACCTCCATCATTATTATTAATGTTTTTCCAAGACTCGAAGAGTAGCCGTCACTCACCAGACTTCAACTCTCCGCTCATCCTCGAGGTCGGCTCGTACAACACACGCATCGGTAGGCCGGACTGACAAGGACACGCAGGCAGAGACACTCCATCGAAGATATTCCGGACGGTAGACTGCTCGTGAGCAGGACTGCGTGAGGTTTTCGGACACTGGAGAGTTCTTCGGCTACTCTCCGGCCTACCTGAGCAGCCACGAAGACGCCAGCTGCGCGGAGATCGTCAACCCGACTCGTTCTCTCGAAGACACAGACCTGCAAGAGGGGTATTTGAAGTACCTCATCGAAGACTGCGCGAAAGAAGACCTCTCCCAGACGCCGCTGCTCTCCGTGGAGACGCCACTGGAGTCGAACGAGAGCAGGAGGAAGTTCGTCGAGCTCATCTTCGAACGCTTTTCGGGCTGCGGCGTCGCGATCTACCGGTCTGCTCTCTTGACCTCTTACCTCTACTCCAAAGAGAACTCGTTGATCGTCGACATCGGGGCGAACTACACCCACATCACGCCGATCTTCGAAGGCTTCGTCATCCCCAAAGGTACTCCTCGGTGAGCAGCTCCGATCCGCATCGAGCGAGGCGGCCAGTTCATCACTGACAAGCTGCAGGAAGTCCTCCAAGAGAAGAACGGAGGATCGCTCAAACCGCCATACCTCAGAAACCGCCAGCTGCTGCAGGCCAATCCCCAGCTGCTGCGCTACTGCACGAGCGAGTACTTCGACGACATAAAGCGGTCAGTCTGCAAGGTGCACGAGACGTCTGTGAAGAACCTCTTCTTCAACAAGGTGGTCGACAACAAGACCTACGAGCTGCCGGACGACCAGCCGCTGGTGATCTCGCGGGAGTACTACGACATCCCCGAGCTGCTGTTCAAGCAGCCCGACGGCCACTCGCCCGACCGAGCAGAGACCAACGAGTTCCTCCCGATCCCCCAGTGCATCATCCAGGCCAAAGAGAAGATCCCCAGCGAGAAGCGCAGAGACATCCTCTCGAACATCATCTTGGCAGGAGGCACCTCGAACTTGGTGGGCATCGCGGACCGCATCCAGAAGGTGCTGAGCGAGACGCAGGAGGACAACTTCATCTTCAGCAAGATCAAGATCTGCGGCAACAAGCTCGAGCGACAGCACTCGAGCTGGCTGGGGGCATCGGTGATCGCGAGCATGAACCTCTTCAACGGCCTGCAGATGAGCAAGCAGGAGTACGAAGAGCACGGCGCCTACCTCATCGACAGCAAGTGTAACTAACCCCTTCTCACTTCATATATCTGCCTCGACTTCAATCACTTACTATGATTATGATGAACAGACTGCGGCTGTCGCTCCTCCGTCCCCTGCGCAGAGCCTTCTCCGAGCAGGTCACCGCCGCGCAGCAGACCGTCGACCTCATCCCCGTGCACGAGCGACCCTACAACCCCAGCAAGTACGAAGTGCCCTCCTCCAAGCTCAAAGTACCTCGCCCTCACCCAGACCTCCAGCGGCTACGCCTTCCTCGACCTCGAGCCCTTCCCGCGAGCGAAGATCATGAAGCTCGGCTACATCATCCTGGACCGCATCAAGATCTGCCCTCCCGACTCGCACTACCGCATGTTCACCGAAGAAAAGATCAAGTGGATCATGGAGAAGACCGACGAGACCGACGACATTAGAAAACTCGAAGAAACCATCGGCTGCGGCAACGCGATCGAGCTGCTCATCCAAGAGCTGCACAGCGAGCTCAAGCTGATCGACATCGCCATGAGTACTCCTCGCTGACCAGAAATAAAGCCCTGGGAGCAGTCGGCCGACTCGAAGCCGAACTGGACCTACCAGCCAGAAGGCACGAGCGAGAAGTACGACAAAGAGAACCGACCGAAGCGAGAGAAGCTCGCCTTCGCGCCGTCTAAATAACTTCGAGCGCATTCCGCAGGAGCTC
>JFJP01029780.1_pt1 | contig 13434 bp, 10 predicted proteins | sample 431651 | NCBI WGS metagenome assembly JFJP01 (sample SAMN02602958, study PRJNA72255) | Microbial mat metagenome, whole genome shotgun sequencing project. | biome: fresh water; feature: sink hole; material: water; isolation source: purple microbial (photo- and chemosynthetic) mats found in...
AGATTGGGCTCATGAAAGTCACAGCAGGAACAGACTCATGAAATTCTCATCAATCAGTGATGCCTGAAAGTCCCAGTCAGGCGTCGACAGGAGGAATGCATGTCAAATCTGGCAAGCAGAATCGACCGGCTCCCCACCACCCCTCTGATGAAAAGAGTCCTGCTGCTGACCGGGATCGGGTGGATGTTCGATGCGATGGACCAGGGAATGGTTTCCGGTGTCATGGCGGCCATCAGCAGGGAATGGGCGCTCACAACCGACCAGCTGGGTCTTCTCGGTGCCTTGGGCATGCTGGGGATGGGCCTTGGAGCCGCACTTTCCGGCATGGCCGCCGACAAATGGGGCCGCAGGAACGTCATTCTTTTTACCTTGGTTCTGTACGGATTTGCCAGCGGTCTGTCCGGATTTGCCACCAGTTTTCCGATGCTTCTCGTGCTTCGCTTCCTGACAGGCTTCGGACTCGGTGGAGAATTGCCTGCAGCTTCCACCCTGGTCAGTGAATTCTCACCGACAAAAACCCGTGGAAGAAACGTCATTATCCTGGAAAGCTTTTGGGCATGGGGCTGGATTGCCGCGTCCCTCATCGCCTATCTGCTCATTCCCGCATACGGCTGGCGCATCGCATTCTGGATCGGGGCTGTTCCCGCACTGTTCGCCGCCATTCTGCGCATGGCTGTCCCGGAATCTCCACGATACCTGGAGAAAGCCGGGCGATATCAGGAAGCAGATGCGCTGGTCAGCCTGATGGAAAAACAGGCGGGCATCAAACAGATTCCGGCGACAATCATGGACGCGGCAAAGAACAGCATGGCGAAATCCCGCATCACCTTCCTGACGCTCTGGTCCGCTCCCTACATCCGCAGCACCATTGTGCTGTGGGTCATCTGGTTCGGGCTGAACTTCGGATACTATGGTTTCGTGCTATGGACGCCTTCCCTGCTGGTTGGAAAAGGCTTTGCCCTGGTGAAAAGTTTCGAATTCACACTCATCATGAGTCTGGCCCAATTGCCCGGATATGCCAGTGCCGCCTGGCTGGTTGAAAAGATTGGCCGCAAACCCGTTCTGGCCACATATTTTGCCGGAACCGCCCTTGCAGCATGGCTTTTTGGACATGCAGGAAGCACGGCGGCGGTTCTGGCCTTCGGCAGCATGCTGTATTTCTTCAGCCTGGGTGCCTGGGGTTGCGTGTATGCCTATACGCCTGAAGTGTATCCCACGGAAGCACGCGCCAGCGGAGCCGGATGGGCTGCCGCGTTCGGACGCATCGGTGCCTTCATTGCCCCGTTTGTCGTCCCGGTCCTTTACAGGGCATACGGTGAAAAAACCGGCTTTACCTATGTGTTCGTCCTGCTGACAGCGGTATTTGCCGTAGTTGCCCTGGTGGTGGCGGTTTTGGGACGTGAAACGAGGGGGCGGTCTCTGGAAAGCATCAGCGCAGACACGACAGGTTCTGCAAGGAATGGGTTGAAATAATCGTCCAAAACAAGGGGAAAACCATTCACGATATGACTTCGGTCGCAGTAGGACTTCGGTCACCCTCAGACTTCGGTCACCCTCAGACTTCGGTCACCCTCAGACTTCGGTCTTCAGCAATTCCATGAAGGCATCCCCCGTCAGGGTTTCTTCTTCGAGAAGAACTTTTGCGATGCGACGCAGCACTTCCTCATTCTCCTTGAGCAGGGAGAACGCCTTGTCATATGCGTCCTGCACGGTCCTGATGACTTCCGTATCCACTTTCGCGGCCGTATCCTGCGAACAGGTCAGTGTCGTGTCGGTGCCAAGATAGGGATTGTCCACGGTTTCAAGTGCCACCATACCGAACTGTTCACTCATGCCGTACCGGGTAATCATGGCACGCGCAATGCGGGTGGCCTGTTCGATGTCGTTGGCCGCACCGGTCGTGACACTGTCGAAGATCAGAGCTTCCGCGGCACGACCGCCTGTGAAGGTGACAAGTTTATTGAACCCCTCCTCCTTCGACATGAGAACATGATCGTCTTCCGGCACCTGAAGCGTATATCCCAATGCGCCTGAGGTACGGGGTACGATGGTGATTTTCCGGACAGGCGCGGAATCTTTCTGCAGGGCGGCCACAATGGCATGACCGACTTCATGGAAAGCCACAATTTCCTTTTCCTTCGGTGTGATGACGGCATTTTTCCGCTGATAGCCCGCCAGAATCACTTCCACACTTTCTTCCAGATCTGCCTGAATCACCATCTCCCGTCCATGCCGTACCGCACGAAGCGCAGCCTCATTGATGATATTTGCAAGTTCTGCGCCGGATGCGCCGGCCGTCGCTTTTGCAATGGCCAGACAATTCACGGCCGGATCAATCTTCACCTGTCTGGCATGAACCTTCAGAATCGCCTCACGCCCATGCAGATCCGGCAGCTCCACCGGGATCCGGCGATCAAACCGACCCGGTCTCAGCAATGCCTTGTCCAGGATTTCAGGGCGATTTGTGGCTGCCAGAATCACGACACCCTTTTGCCCGTCGAAACCATCCATCTCCGACAAGAGCTGGTTGAGGGTCTGCTCACGTTCATCATTGCCCCCGAAGTTCCCGCCACCCCGTTTTTTACCGATGGTGTCGATCTCATCAATGAAGATGATGCAGGGAGCTTTTTCATTGGCTTGCTTGAACAGATCCCTCACTTTGGCCGCACCCATGCCGACGAACATTTCGACGAAATCAGATCCGGAGATGGAGAAAAATGGAACTTTGGCTTCTCCGGCTACTGCCTTGGCAAGGAGCGTTTTTCCGGTACCGGGTGGTCCTACAAGCAACGCGCCTTTCGGCAGGTTCGCGCCGATGGCCGCGTATCTTTTCGGATTATGCAGAAAATCAACAATTTCCTTCAGCGCGTCTTTTGCTTCCTCTTGGCCGGCCACATCCTCGAAGGACTTACCGGTTTGCGCCTGCACATAAATCTTGGCGTTCGATTTTCCGAATGAAAGGGCATTGCCCCCGCCCATTCGCTTCTGAAGGCCGTTCAACAGAAAACGACCCAGAAAAAAGAACACAGCCATCGGCAAGACCCAGGACAACAGAACGGTCACAATGGGAGACGTGTCCTTCTGCACAATCCGTCCAAACTTCACCTTCGCGGCCAAAAGGCGGTTCGTCAGATCCGCATCCGGCATGACCCCGGCAGTATGAATCTTGTCCTCCCCGTCGACCACCGCGACATAATACAGCATGCTCCCGTTCAGCTCCACTTTTTTCACCGTGCCGCTTTGCAGCTGCTCTAGAAAGGTGCCGTAGTCCGATTCCACGATATTGGCCTGCAGAAGGCTCGGGAGCAGCAGGGAATTGACCAGCAGCAGCAGGGAGATCACAATGATGGCATAATAAATGATCGGTTTTTTGTTGTTCGTTATTTTTTGCATGCGGGAAGGCCTCCATTGCCATGTGAAAACGGGTTTCCTTCTAGGAATACCCATACCTCACCATACGCAAAACCTATTGCAAAGATATGAACAAATCATGAATTTTCAGTCGGATTTCCGTTTTTATGAACAAGCACACCATTTTTATGCAATAACCGCTGCAGATTTGTCACGTCGACAGACTGGAAAGAGGAGGCTTGCGCATGCACAAGCAACGACGCAGCCGCTCCGGCTGCCTCCCCGGTGACGGCGCAAGTCGGAATCACCCGGGTGATGTCCCACATCGCGGTCGTGACGGAAATACACCTTCCCGCCGTTATCAGATTCGGGACTGTGCCGATGAGGGATCGAAACGGAATCTCGAACACAGGTCCGGCATTCCGCCAGTCTCCGGTCAGTCCGACGCTGTCCGGAAAGCGGGTTTTTTCCTCCGATTCATCCAGTTCATACAGACCCTTCAGCCTTCTGGTCATGCGGAATGAAGGAACAAGGGGAATGGCGGCCGGAACAAGGGACACATCGCCCTTTCGGGCACGCAGATCCAGCAGACGCGCCATCATGCTTTTGTGGCCATCGATGATCATGGCGCTGACATCATCCGTCGAAGTGCCATCATAGAAACGAAAAGGTTCCGGTAATTCTCCATAAAGCGGCGCCGCATGCGCATGAAGTTTCCAGCCTTGCTCCCCGGAAAGATAATGCCAGGCGGCAAATCGGTTTTCCCGGAAGGTTTCCGTGGATTCCCCCGCAAACAGGCAGAGGTCCGCGTCTCCTGTCGCGTCGACGACCGCCTGGACTTCCGCCGCCCAATGCCCTTCCTTGTTGTCCAGAAGAACCGAGCAAATCCGACCGTTTTCCTGGACAACACCTGTCACATGCGCATCATACAGAATCTCCACACCTTCGGACAACAACAGTTCTTCCGCCAGCATGGCAAACATCCAGGGGTTGTACTGCACCTGAAATCTGGTCGCCACCCTTTCCTCCAGGGTCCCGTCTTCCAGCCAGGGTTTCGGAAAGCGTGCCTCCGCGCCATGCAGAATGGACAGTCTGAGCAGCTCCTCGCCGATGCCGAAGATAACCTGTCTGCCCATTCCGTCGCAAAGCGGAAGGTATATTGTGATGAGTCCAAGTGTTGCCAGCCCGCCAAGTGCGCACTGTTTTTCGGCCAAAATGACCTTTGCACCGCCCCGTGCCGCCGACAGTGCCGCTGAGATCCCCGCGATTCCACCACCGGCCACGAAAACGTCACACTGCTTCCGGATCGGCGTCGTTTTTCCTGTTTCGTTGATGAAGTCCATCTGCACACTCCGAAAACACCGGTTCATTTTCCACGTAATAAGGACCGGGTCCCATTCAAGGTGTCACAGGCGCGGGAAGCGTGCCGGCGGGCATGTTCGCCTTCGCCCAATCATTTGCCAGCAGGACATTTTTCTGGTGATACGGGTCTTCCAGGTTGTTGTAGTGATTGCGGCTTTTATAGAAATGGACGTCCAGGTGTCCATCCATGTTGTTCCCTTTGATTTTATCGCAATTCTCCCGTCCGACATAGTCCCCATAGGCGTCCCCTTCCGTCAGTTTGGCCAGGAAGGGCAGCGCATCTCTTCCACAGTGGGGTCTTCCGGCTACAGAACCTGCATAGGCATTGCCTTCCACGAAAATGATGACCGGTCGGGATTTCGAACTGAATGCACCGCCCCAAAGGGTCAGCATGGTTTCGGTGTCTGCCGCGGTTTTTGTTTCACAGTCGGCATGGTTCGCGCTGGTCATGCTGTAGTTGAGGAGGAAGGTTCTGCCTGTGCCGATGTCATAGATGGTGGCATCCATGCCGGTTTTGAAGACATATCGGACTTCCTCGAACCAATGCGCGAGAAAATTCCGTTCTCCGCCACGCGAAACGGACCCATCTTCAGCCGGAAGGGTTGTGGCCGCATCAGTCCCGGATACAGTGGCAGGGATGTTTTCAAGAGCTGCAGCTGCGGGTGAGAGAGAAACCGCCGCACCGGAAACATCCAGCAGATCCAGCACGATGCCTATTCCTGCTTCCGTGGTGCCGATGGCCGGGCTTGAGACGACAGACGTCATCGAGATGGCCGCTTTGGAGGGGGTCACCGGGGTTGAAGCAATGGCTGCAGATGTCTCCTTTTTCACGGTGACAACCGCCGCGGCCGTCTTTTTCTTTGCCTTGTCCACGATCTGCTTCAGCAGTGCAGGACTGACAATCCCATCCTCTTTCAGCTTGAATGCTTTCTGATATTTCAAAACCGCAGCTTTCGTGACAGTTCCAAAATACCTGGTCGTCTTTGTCTTCGCAGGAAAATATCCGAGTACCAGCAGATTGCTCTGAAGCACCTGAACCGACGGATCCGTCATTTTTTCCCGAAGTGTCGCATTGGCGGCAAAAGAGGGCATGATTGCAGAAAAAACAAGAAGGAGGCTGAGCAGGACCGAAACGGTAGGTTTGCGTACGTTCACAGGCAGTCCCTCCGCGATGCAGCGTCTTCATTTCTCTCAGTCTAGCACAATGCATGCAGGATGGAATCAGCCTTATTCCGGCTCCGATAGGTCCGGGGTCCTGTTTTCTCAGCACGTACGACGGGAAAGCAACAAATCGGAAAGTCCCTCAAGAATCCCTCATTCTCAGGACTCTGGCCGGATTGCCTGCCATTACTGCATTCGACGGCACATCCCGGACCACCACGGCACCCATCCCCACGATGCTGCCTTCTCCGATGCTGAGCCGTTGCCTGACCGTGCAACTCTGGCCCAGATAGCACTGACTGCCGACCACAACTGAACCAGCCAGGGTCACGCCACTCGTCACTGCGGTATGGCTGCCGATGACATCATCGTGATTGATTGTGCATCCGGCCAGCACGAATACGCGGTCCCCCAGGACAGAATTGGCCCCGATGAACCCATGTGGATAAACCACACAACCCCTTCCGATCGAAGCGGTACGGGATACGACGGTCGATGATTTCCACCATCTCCATCGAATGAATCCCGGTACCCAGAATGACTAATTCTCTTGCTGTTTCCATTATACCGATTTCTCCTTGCATCCGATCGTCAGGCTTGGAAAGAAAAAACGATTTCCAGACCTTACCACAAACTCACCGGACTATCCAGCTCTGCCCATGCATCGGCGGTACACCCGGAATGTCGCTCCGCATTCTGCAATGGAAGTTCGCGATGACTTCCGTGCCATCCGAGAAGACGCTTCGCTGTACCCAGCCGTCATCGGACAGAATCTCGAAGTCCGTCATTTCCAGCTTCCCGATTTTCCGATGCAGTGCCGCCACAGGTTTGGCTTTCTCCAGCGCATATTGCACAACGGGGTCCTCAAACCGGTATCTGTAGGTGAAGGTTTCAGCCCCCCGGCCGGTCCATCCATACTGCGCACCAAACGGAAACACATCCGGCGGACATCCCATCAGCGCATCCGCGGCCGCCTGCAGATCCGGCCGGCCTCCCCCGTATTCATACAGGTTGGGGCTTTCACTTCGGTTGAACCAGGGTGAATTGTAGTTGTGCGGTTCCCACCAGGAATGCAGGATGCTGTCATGAAAGACCAGCGAGGTCAGCGGAACCGGCCAGAACGTCCATGGACCGAACTGCGGCCATGCCTTGACGGAACCCAGATCATATTCCTTCGAAAAGAGATCGTTGAAACTTTCCGAACTGACCGCATTGTTCCTGGTTCCCAACCCCTGGCCGGTCAGCAGGGTTTTCCTCAGCCACGCGAGATCCTCCTCGCGGCTCATGGGACGACCAGGATGGGCTTCATGGTTCAGTGCATGGCATTCCCCACTGCTGGCACAGGTCAGCACATCGAAATGGTCCCAGGTCATATGGTCGAAACCGTCTTTGACCGCCTCGGTCTGATATCGGTCCATCTCCGGGCTGCAGACCTTGAACCATTTGAAGTCGTCGATCTGCCAGCCGAAAATCCGCTCCCCATCCCGTGTGATGCGGTACATGGCCGCCCGTTTGTCCGTACGGTCATCCATGGCTTCGTTAATCCAGGTCCAGGGGCAGACATTGAAACCCATCTCGGTGATCTTCGCAATCTGGTCCCGTGTCAGATGGATGGGCGGCAACCCTCCCATGAGGAAATTCCTGTTGTCCATGGAAAAGTCCACAGGATAAGCCAGCACCCGATCGAAGCCGTACTTTTTCAGTTTCGCGAATTCAGCGACATAATCCAGATCGTCCTGGCAATATCCGATATAGCACATCAGCGCGCCGAAAAGACGTTCCAGACTCGGTCTTGCCGCAATCTTCTCCTCCCAGGAGACAAAGCGTCCCCGCTCCTTCACCAGCGCGCGATACCGCTTCGCAACCGGTACAATGGCAGGGTCAGTGAAATGGAACCGCATCACCCGCTCATAGCGCATGCTTCCGAGGGAACCGTCCTGCACATTCTGCACGCGGAACCCACGCGCATCCTTTTGTATCCACCAGACACTGTCGATGGCCGTGTCCGCCGCCGCCATCATTCCGCCGGTGCTTCCCAGCACGCCGAACATCTGCATGGAAAAACCGGAATGGCTGCCGCTTCTGACCATGCGCTCAAACGGATCCCCCCTGCCATCCCAAAGCATGCCCTGCATGATGGGCAGCAGCAGCTTCATGGGTTCGTTTTCGGGATGGAACGCGCCCGGCATGGACAGCGCTTCGATATCAACGTTTTCCGGAGGAGCGAGGCGCACCTCGACTCCGTCTTCCAGCAGATGCCAGGAATACATGACGGGGCAACCGCCGGCCGTATAGGTGACTTGCAGGACATTCTCCACCGTCGATGCCGAAATCGGCCGCATCTGTTTCATGGAGGCGATGCCTTCCGGTGTGGGGTAGTCGTTCCGCATGATGCGCCCATTCCAGCTAACGGATGCCTCGTCCAACACCCAAACTGTTCCCCTGTGCAAGTCTGTCATTTTCAGTTCGCAGCCATCCTCTCCGACTGAAATGAGCACTGTGTCATTCCTCACCTGCATGGTCATCCTTCTCCTCCCCGAAACCGCCCGCGTTTCCCGGTTGTCTCCCGACGTCACGGACGAATCATAAGATTCACGATTGGCAGCGTTTCAAACCAGTCGGTCTTCAAATCCCCGGTGGCGAACAGGATGTTGTCCTCAAACCGGATATTCTCGGCGGGTGGCATGTGTTCCGTCTTTGTGTATACATCCGTGCTGATGGCGCCGATGGGGTGAGGTGCGCGGGTCCTGGAAAGAAGTCCAGACATAAATCAAATCATCGTCGGATGCGATGTTGCACCCGGTCACCCGCATGTTCGCACAGTTCATGAAACTGATACCGTCCGCGCCCCACCCGTCCGGGCAGCCTCTTTCCGGATCGCTGATGGTGATGCCTCGGATGAGCCCGTTCAGGCATTTCCGGATGGCCACGAAGTACCCATGGCTGTGGCGCCGATGCGGATCTCATTCCCCTGTTCATCGTGTATGAATTCGGCACATGGCATGTTCATGCTGCTCCCTCCAAAAAAGTTCCCCTGACATGCTTGATATGGGTCCCCTCATTTTTCTTCCTAGCATGCCTGCGGCATCCTGCCGCCGCCATCGCGTCAATCTTCCAGAAACACCGCCACCACGCTGTTCACCGGACAATAGCACTGACAGTGGTATTCCTGCAGCGTGTCAATCCGTCTGGACTCCACCGGAATCAGTTCCAGCGTGTTTTCATCCCACCGCCGTTCTTCATCGATGCGGAACACGGTGAGCCGCTTCCTTCCCGGTACGAGTTCTGAAAACCGAAGAATGGCCAGTCTGTCCGTATCGGCACCTTTGCCGTAATGACTCAGCAGAACCGCTACCTGCCCTTCGCGCCGGGAGGCCAGCGCATGAAGGTCATCCGATTCCACGACGCATCCGGTGCGGTTTCCTTCCATCTGCTGCAGCAGCCGGTACACAAAATACTGGGGACGGACCCGGCTGTCATCCGAGAACAGACCGTAGCGCAGCGGGAACTCATTCCAGTGCCGGTACATGACCTCCCGCACGCCGGAGGGAGAGAAGAATCGGGCAAACTCGGCAGGATGCATGCCGCAGTCCCACGCATGGTAATAATGGGACCAGTCCAGCCCCGCGTCGATCAACCCCATGAGATTGGCGGCGAGAAAGGCGGCCCGAAGAGGCTGATGCGCCTGCTCCTCCACCGAAACGAGATGGAAATCAGGATGATTCATGTCCTGAAAGTCGAATCCCTTGTTCATTTCGTTGATCATGAGCTCCGGCCGGCCATCAACCGGATAGATTTCCACCAGTTCCCGCACGGCTGTGACCTGCCGGATGAAGTCCTCGCAGTCGCTGCAGTAAGAATGCCAGCTGACGAAATGCAGCGGGGTTCCATTTTCACGACAGAGATCAATGAATCCCTTCAAGATTGGGCTCTTCCAGTTTGCGATCGCCGGTCCGCCCACACGGGCTTGCGGAAACACCTCCAGAACCGGTTCCATCAGCATTTTATAGAAGAAATGGTTGTCTTCGGCGGTTGTCATGAGGAACGGACAGCCGCCTGTTTCTCCAATATCGGTTTCATTGGCGTGCTCCCAATGGGTGACGATGGGTTTCTCCAGCGAATATCGCCTGACCAGCGCCCGGATGACTTCCTGATACTCCTCCGGATTGTTCGGCATCCAATGGTCATGGCCCGGTTCTGGAAACAGGACGGGTGGTTTGAGGTTCACGGTGGCCAGTACCTTGCACCCCATTTCCGCAATCCGGTCCATGTACGGATCCAGCCGGCTCCAGTCAAATACGCCATGGTCCGGGTACACATCGAAATATTCCTGAAGGAAAACCCGCACAAGCCGGGGCTTCAATCTTCCGATCGCTTCAGCCACCCTTTCGGGCAGAGGTTCGGACGAAACACCGCCGATACCGATTCCCTGCCGCCGGACTTCCAGGGGCCTCCCTGTTTCCGAGGCATCAATCCGCACGATGGACCGTTCCATGGACAGATAATTCTTCGACATGCTTCCCCCTCCGCAGTCTCACCGCCATCTGATGTTTCGCTGCCCTCCGCAACAAACCCGTCTGGCACGAACATTGGACCATCACCCTGCCGACGATCAGCCGCATACGGTTTCCCAGCGAACCGGAATCCGTACACTGCAATCGACACCAGTCATCTGTACTTCCTCCCTGAAACGTTCCGGGTCTTCCTGATTGCCGACAAACAGGTCGTAGTGCATGGGAACCGCCGTTTTCGCACCGGTGGACACCGCAAGACGCGTCGCTTCCTCCGGATTCAGGTTTCCCCATTTACCGTTGATCGGCACGAAAAGATAGTCCGGCATCAGATTCACGGTCTGCGAAAACACTTCTTCGGTTGCTTCGCAGTCCCCGACATGATAGACCGTGACACCCGCTCCACGCAGAATAAAGCCCATTGCATCGGAAAGACCCTCATGCTCCGCTTTCACGGCGGTGATGGATACTTCCCCGAAATCTATGGTCTCTCCCTTCGTCCACGTCAGGAAGACGTCCTCAGGCAGGTTCATGCCGCGGGACATCACTTGGCAGGAAGGGGGTCCTCCGATCTTCATGCCTTTTACAACAGCCTGCGACACTGTTTCCGGATCGAAATGGTCATCATGATCATGGGTGGTCAGCAGCAGGTTCCCGGCGATGTCGGATGGCTCCGCCTCCTGCGGATACGCTCTGGGCAGACTGTCCACCGCATCGGAGAGATACGGATCGACCACGATCGTGACTGCGTTGAATCGATAGGCGAACCCGCCCTGACCGAGCCACATCCAGGCAAACCCGGCGTTGGGCGCACCTTTTGCGGCGAAATCACTGATGGCGCTATTCATGTTGCATCCTTCCTTTCAAGCCGCATGGCTCCTTCAGTTTACCCGATACTTCCGGAGAATCTCTTCATCCAGCAGCACCCCGAGCCCCGGGCCTTCCGGCACATCCAGGGTTCCATCCTCGTTCAGTCGAATCGGGTTCAGACACAGATCCCGGCAAGTCGGGGAATCATTCACACAGAACTCCTGAAACAGCGGATTCCGTGCCCACGCGTTGAGATGCAGGGATGCGGCCGTCAGGATGTCACTCGTCCAGGCATGGGGACAGAACGACTTTCCGGCCATTTCCGCCATGGTGACGATCTGCCGGGCTTCCGACAGGCCACCGCAGCGGGAGACATCGAACTGTACGATGTCCGGATTTCCTTCCCGTATCAGCTGTTCATACTCGAACCGGGTACCCAGCTGTTCTCCTGTGGCAATCCGGGTATTGACCATTCCGGACAGCTGCCGGAAGCCGGCGAGATTGTCGGAAGGCAACGGTTCCTCCACCCAGAAGATGTCCAGTTCCTCGAGCTGTCGGATGATTCGTGCGGCAAATTTCACATCGTTCTGCGTGATGTACCCGTCACACATGATCTTCATATCCGGCCCCGCCTCTTCGCGCGCGGCGCGGAACAGTTCCCTTCCCCGTTCCGGATTCGCCGTGAAGGCACCCCATCCGAATTTCACGGCCGTATAGCCCAGTGTGCGGTACTTATCAACGGCCTGCTTCATCTGCTCCGGTGTATTCCGCACAAGGGTGCTGGCATAGGCGGTGATTTTCTCATGATTTCGCGCCCCCATGGCGACGCATGCGGGAACGCCCATCGCCTTGGCCTTTATGTCCCAGAAGGCGATGTCCAGCCCGCTCATCAGGTGGATCAGCGCGCCACGACGGCCATGGTAGAAACCGGCGTTGTACATTTTCCACCAGAGCCGGTCCGTCTCCAGCGGGTTTTCCCCGATGAGGATGTCCTTCAGCCCGCGGGAGAAAAAATCGATGAGCACCGGCGCATCCATCATCCCGGCCATGATGTGGGGATGGGAGTCGATGTCGGCCACGCCTTCGATGCCCGCATCCGTCTTCACGCGAAGGATGCAGGCGTATCCGGGGCCGTGGGAATCTCCCGCATCATCCGGAATGCCGTACACAAAGGGACTCTGCAGGATGATGGTTTCAATGTCGGTGATTTTCATGTCTCCTCCTCAAGGGGTGCCTGGTGATGAACGATTTTCTTGTTGCATCTCCCCTCTTCTCACTCAAAGACGACAACCGCCTTCATGCAGTTCTCCAGCCGCTTTTCCGCCAGCTTGATGCCATGGTGGATGTCATCCAGCGGCAAGGTATGCGTGATGATACCGCTCAAATCGATCCGCTTCTTCCGCAGCAGTTCCGCAACCACCGGGAAGGTATGGGGATTGTTCAACGAACCCAGCACGTCGATTTCCTTCAGCTGGATGTCCGGAACGAAGAAGGTGACCGGATCCAGCGTGTAACTGAAGAGAACAATCCGCCCTCGCGCCTTACAGACACCGGCAGCCAGAGACAGCACTTCGGAGGTCCCGGCCGCATCGATGACCACGTCCACACCACGCCCGTGCGTGATTTCCATCACCCGCGCCTTCAGGTCCTCGGTTCGGGTGTTGACGACCGTTGCACCCATTTTCCGGGACAGCTCGTTTCTGGCCTCGTTGCGGCCTGCCACAATGACTGCCCCTGCGCCTGCGATCTGTGCCAGCTGCAGATAAATCTGCCCGAACGGCCCATTGCCGAAGACAAGAATGTCTTCTCCGAGAGTCAGTCTCGATCGGCGGATCCCCTCCACACACACACCGATGGGTTCCATCAGAGAAGCTTCCACGAAGCCCACCTCGTCCGGCAGGATGCAGCAGTTCAGCTCATGGATGCGCACATATTCGGCAAATCCGCCATGGCTGTGGCATCCGATATGATCGGTGTTCGGGCAGAGATGATAGAGCCCTTTCCGACACAGGTCGCACTTCCAGCAGGGCATGTTGGGTTCCAGCGCAACCCGGTCGCCGACCTTCAGCAGCTTGACCTTGGCGCCAACGGCATGCACCACGCCGGAGACCTCATGACCGAGCGCAATGGGGAAAAAGGTCGCGAAGGCGCCCGTTCTCAACTCGTCGATATCCGACCCGCAGATGGAGCAAGCTTTCGTTTTCACAAGAACAAATTCATCCCCGATGTCCGGCACGTC
>JFJP01005736.1_pt1 | contig 13433 bp, 11 predicted proteins | sample 431651 | NCBI WGS metagenome assembly JFJP01 (sample SAMN02602958, study PRJNA72255) | Microbial mat metagenome, whole genome shotgun sequencing project. | biome: fresh water; feature: sink hole; material: water; isolation source: purple microbial (photo- and chemosynthetic) mats found in...
AACCCGCAACCCCGGTGGCGACGAGGTCGAAATGCGCATCTCTACCCTGCCCACGGCGTTTGGCGAGAAGATGGTGATGCGTATTTTTGACCCCGAAACCACCGTCAAAGACCTTGACGCGCTGGGTTTCTCGGCGCATGACGCGCAGCGCTGGGAATCCCTGGTGAAGCGCCCCAACGGCATCATTCTGGTCACCGGCCCCACCGGTTCGGGCAAAACCACCACGCTGTATTCCACCCTGAAACGCGTGGCCACCGAAGAAGTGAACGTCAGCACGGTGGAAGACCCGATCGAAATGATCGAGCCCTCGTTCAACCAGACCCAGGTGCAGCCGCAGCTCGACTTTGGCTTTCCGGAAGGGCTGCGCGCGCTGATGCGGCAAGACCCCGACATCATCATGGTCGGCGAAATCCGCGACCAGGCCACCGCCGAGATGGCGGTTCAGGCCGCACTCACCGGGCATCTGGTGTTTTCCACCCTGCACACCAACGACGCGCCGAGCGCCATCACGCGCCTGATGGAACTCGGCGTGCCGGCCTACCTGATCAACGCCACCTTGCTGGGAGTGCTGGCGCAGCGGCTGGTGCGCACGCTGTGCCCAAACTGCAAGGTGGCCGATGAAGCCGCCACGCGTGACACCTTGGCCGAGGTGGTCAAGCCGTGGCAGCTCAACGGCCCTTACAAACCGTTCAAGGCAGTGGGTTGCGTCGATTGCCGCATGACCGGCTTCATGGGTCGCATGGGCTTGTACGAACTGCTGGTGGTGACTGAGGCGTTCAAGGCGCTGATCACCCGTGAACCCAATGCCGATGCCCTCAAGCGCCAGGCCATTGCCGATGGCATGCGGCCACTGCGGCTGGCCGGTGCCTTGCGGGTGGCCGAAGGACTGACGCTTCTCGATGAGGTGTTGTCATCGACACCGCCGCTCAAATAGGCAGCACCCGGGAGCCGGTTGTTTGAAAAACCCGAAAGACTTTTATGCCGGGCTGCTGTTCACGCTGGTGGGCAGTGCCTTTGGCTGGGGTGCCAGCGACTACCCGCTGGGCAACAGTGGCCGCATGGGGCCGGGCTTTTTCCCCTTGTTGCTGGGTATTTTGCTGGCTTTGCTGGGCAGCGCGATGATGTTCAAGGCCATGGTGGTGCCAGCAGAACGGGCTGAGCACATTGGCCGTCTGGCCTGGAAGCCGCTGCTGTTCATCATCTCGGCCAACCTGGTTTTTGGCGTGGCGCTGGGCGGCTTGCCGGTTTTGGGCGTGCCTGCGCTGGGTCTGATCGCCGGCATTTACCTGCTGACTTTTGTGGCTTGCCTGGCCGGTGACCGTTTCATCATCAAGGAAACACTGGTGCTGGCCACGCTGCTGGCAGTGCTGAGTTACGTGGCTTTTGTGTTGCTGCTCAAGCTGCAGTTTCCGGTGTGGCCCGTCTTCATCGCGCCCTGAGGTGCAACGGAGTTTGTGATGGAACTGATTGCGCATTTGTCGCTGGGTTTTGGTGTCGCCTTGACACCGGTGAACCTGTTGTATGCCTTTGTCGGCTGCCTGCTAGGCACCTTGATCGGTGTATTGCCGGGCATTGGCCCGCTGGCCACCATTGCCATGCTGCTGCCGGCCACTTACGCACTGCCGCCGGTGTCGGCCTTGATCATGCTGGCGGGCATTTATTACGGTGCGCAGTATGGTGGTTCGACCACGGCCATTCTGGTCAACCTGCCGGGTGAGGCCTCCTCGGTGGTCACGGTGATCGACGGCTACCAGATGGCGCGCAGGGGCCGGGCCGGGCCGGCGTTGGCGGCGGCGGGCCTGGGGTCGTTTTTTGCCGGCTGCGTCGGCACGCTGGTGCTGGCGGCGTTTGCCGTTCCGCTGACCGAAGTGGCATTCCTGTTTGGCCCGGCTGAATACTGCGCACTGATGGTGCTTGGGCTGGTGGGTGCCGTGGTGCTGGCATCGGGTGATCTGCTCAAAGCGTTTGGCATGATTTTGCTGGGCTTGCTGCTGGGGCTGGTGGGTACCGATGTGAACTCGGGCGTGGCGCGCTTTAGCTTTGACGTCCCCGAGTTGACCGATGGCATTGGCTTCATCGTGATTGCCATGGGAGTGTTTGGCTATGGCGAAATCATCAGCAACCTGGGCCGTCACGAGAGCGAACGCGAGGTGTTCACCGCCAACGTGCATGGCTTGCTGCCAAGCCGGGTTGATTTCAAACGCATGCTGCCGGCCATTTTGCGCGGTACCGGTTTGGGCTCCATCCTGGGCATTTTGCCTGGCGGCGGCGCGGTCATGGCAGCGTTTGCGGCTTACACGGTCGAGAAGAAAACCCGGCTGCAACCCGGCGAGGTGCCGTTTGGTGAGGGCAACATCCGGGGTGTCGCAGCCCCTGAGGCCGCCAACAATGCGGCCTCACAAACCTCCTTCATTCCTTTGCTGACGCTGGGCATTCCGCCCAACGCGGTGATGGCCTTGATGGTGGGTGCCATGACGATTCACAACATTCAGCCCGGCCCGCAGGTCATGAGCAGCAACCCCGAACTGTTTTGGGGCCTGGTTGCCTCGATGTGGCTTGGCAACGCCATGCTGATCGTGCTGAACCTGCCGCTGATCGGTATCTGGATCCGGCTGCTTTCTGTGCCGTATCGCTGGCTGTTCCCGGCCATCGTGCTGTTTTGTGCAGTGGGGGTGTATTCCACCAACAACAACGTGTGGGACATCTGGATGGTCGGCCTGTTTGGTGTGGTGGGTTATGGCTTCATCAAGCTCGGCATGGAGCCGGCACCGCTGCTGCTGGGTTTTATTCTGGGGCCGATGATGGAAGAAAACCTGCGCCGTGCGCTGCTGCTGTCACGCGGCGACTGGAGCGTGTTTGTCACCCGGCCGCTATCGGCGGGTCTGCTGGGGGCGGCGGCCTTGTTGCTGGGGCTGGTGTTGCTGCCCTCGGTGAAGCGCAAACGGGAAGAAACTTTTGTTGAAACTTAGTAGTGAAATTGGCTTCTAGCCCATATGGATAAAGCGCTGACAGCTCATAAAAATAGAGTCCCTGGCTTGCTGTTGGCAAGCTTTGGCGCGATTGCCTTCAGCGCCAAGGCGATCATCGTCAAGCTGGCCTACCGCCATGGGGTGGATGCGGTCACACTGATCATGTACCGCATGCTGTTTGCGCTGCCGATCTTTGCCGTCATGGCCTGGTGGGCCAGCCGTGGCAAGCCGGCGCTGACGAAGGCTGACCTCTGGGGCGTGCTGGGTCTGGGTTTTACCGGCTATTACCTGGCCAGTTTTCTCGACTTTGCCGGCTTGACCTTGATCAGCGCCTCGCTGGAGCGGCTGATTTTGTACCTCAACCCCACCCTGGTGCTGTTGCTGGGCCTGGTGTTGTACAAAAAACACATTGCGCGGCGGCAGGCGTTGGGCATGGCGATCAGCTACCTGGGCGTGCTGTTTGTGTTTGGCCACGAGATCCGGCTCGAAGGGACCGATGCCGCGCTGGGTGCACTGCTGGTTTTTTTGAGCGCTGTGAGCTACGCGATTTACCTGAGTTTCAGTGGTGAACTGGTCAAGCGGCTGGGCTCGTTGCGGCTGGTGGGGCTGGCCACCACGGTGGCGTGCGTGCTGTGCATCGGCCAGTTCTTGCTGTTGCGCCCGTTGGCTGCCGCCGTGGTGGCGCCACAGGTGATCTGGCTCTCGGTGCTCAACGCCACGCTGTGTACCGCTGTGCCGGTATTGATGGTGATGATGGCCATCGAGCGCATTGGCGCTGGCCTGGCGGCGCAGACCGGCATGGTGGGTCCGATGGCCACGATTTTGATGGGCGTGGTGGTGCTTGATGAGCCGTTTACGGCATCGGTGGCGGCCGGTACATTGTTGGTGTTGGCTGGTATTTTTGTGGTGACGGGTGCTGGCCGCACGCGGCATTGAGGCGTGAACTTGCAAAACTGCGCTTGCGGTGAAAATCTGGATGAAAATAGCCCAACCTCGGAAACCTTCAAAATGAATACATCTGGTCGTTCAGTCGCTGTGTTGTTCGCTGATGTGGCGGGCAGCACCCGGCTGTACGATATTTTTGGTGATGCTCAGGCCAAGCTGCTGGTGGATGAATGCATTGATGTGATGCGCGCTGCGGTGGCGCGTGCGCAAGGCTACGTCGTCAAAACCATTGGTGATGAGGTCATGGCCGTGATGCCCGATGCGGAAAAAGCCTGGGCTGCAGCCGTTGATATCCAGTTCAAGATGGCCGAGTTGCCGGCGGTGCAGGGGCATCAGCGCGCCGTGCGCATTGGTTTTCATGCCGGTTTTGTGATCGAAGTGGGCGGCGATGTGTTTGGCGACACGGTCAATCTGGCCGCCCGCATGACCTCGCTGGCCAAAGGTGGCCAGATCATGACCACTTGCGCCACCGTGTTGCTGCTGCCCAAGCTGCTGCGCGCAGCCACCCGCAAAATTGCCGCGCTGACCATCAAGGGCAAAGAAGAAGAGGTGGCAGTGTGCGAGGTCATCTGGCAGACCAACGATGAACTGACCATGGCCGTGACGCAAAGTGATTATCCGCAGCGCATGGTGCACCTCAAGCTCTCCTACCAGGGCAACAGCATCTTGATGAACCAGTTGTGCCCGCGCACCGTGATGGGGCGCGACTTGTCTTGCAGTCTGGTGGTGTCCGACAAGATGGCCTCGCGGCAACACGCCTACATCGAGCTGCGCCAGGAAAAGTTCTTTCTGGTGGACCAGAGCACCAACGGAACCTTTGTTCAGCCCGATGGCGAGGCCGAGTTTGTGCTGCGCCGCGAAGAGATGCTGCTGCAGGGTTCAGGGCGCATTGCCTTTGGCCGCAGTGTTGAAGCCGCCAGGGACGAGGCGGTTGAATACAGCCTGACCGACGCGTCTTGAGGTCGTTGCACAATGCCGGTTGGCTAAAGCACCACGTCCTCGTAAATGTCATCCAGCGTCAGCTGGGCCTCGATGCCCGGGCAGCCAAGGCGCAACAACCCCTGTTGCGACAAGTCAAATACCTCCCATTGCCCCTGGTCGTTGCGCTGATGCCATTGCACCCAGCGCTGGTCTTGTGACACCAGCAGGTAATGGCACAGCGTGGGTAGTTTGCGGTAGGCCAGCATTTTTTCGCGCCGGTCAATGGTTTCGGTGGAGGGCGACAGCACCTCAACCAGCAGGCAGGGCAGCGTCTTGAACAGCGGTTGGGTGTCAGTGGGGTCGCAGGTCACCATCACGTCAGGGTAATAAAAACTGTCGCTGTCGTTGATACGCAGTTTCATGTCATTGATGAACACGCCACAGGGTTTGCCCCGACTGGCAGCGCGCAGATGGAACGCAATGTTCAGGCTGATGCGGTTGTGCTTTTCCCCCGCGCCGGCCATGGCATAGACGGTGCCGGCGATGTACTCGTGGCGAATGGCGCTTTTGGGTTCGCCCGCCAGATATTCTTCAACAGGAATGTGGTGGTGTCTGACGGCAAGGTTCATGGGGTTGAGTCCGGTGGTGATGCACTGGAAAGTCTAGCAGGCAGCCCTGTTCAGCGCCTTGACGACACCACGATACCCGCCACAATCAGCGCAAACGCCAGTGCGTGGTACAGGTGCGGCAGTTCCCCCAGAAACAGGCCAGACAGCACGGCCGCAAACAGCGGCGTCAGGTTGGCAAAAAAACCTGCCACCGAGGGCCCAGCGCGCGCCACGCCAGCACCCCAGGCGCGGTACGCCAGCACCGCAGGCCCCGCCGCAATGAACAGCAATGCGCCCGCCAGTGGCCAGCTCAGATCAAAACGCCCCAGCCCCAGCGACCATTCAGCACCGGCAGACAGGCCACACCAGACCAGACCCAGCGCCACCTGGGCCAGCAAAAACGCCGACCAGTCGCCCCGGATATCGGCCGGCTCAGAGGTGGGGTGCGCCAGCATCCAGCTGTAAGTTGCCCAGGCCGCCGAGGCCAGCAGCATGTAGAAATCACCCGCCACCAGCCGCACCTGCAACAGCACGGCGAGTTCGCCGCGGCTCATCACCAGCATCACGCCGCAGATCGACAGGGCGGCCCCCAGCCACTGCCGGGCCGAAATGCGGTAGCCATAAAACAGCCGGCCAATCAGCAACATCCACACCGGCGTGATGGAGCCCACCAGCGTGACATTCAGCGGGGTGGAGGTGTTGAGCGCCAGGTACAGCAGCGCGTTGTAGCCGCCAATGGCCAGCAACGCCAGCAGCATGAAACGCTTCCAGCTGCGCCACAGCGGGCTGCCGGCGCGCAACACCTGACCCGCCAGCGGTAGCAGCAGCAGAAAAGCCAGGCTCCAGCGCAGCAAATTGAGTGTCATGGGCGACACCGCCGGGGCAATCAGCCGCCCCACCACGGCATTGCCCGCCCACAGCAGCGGCGGCAAGGTCAGCAGCAATGCCGTGCCCAGCGTGACGTGCGGATGCTTCACACGGCAGCCCTGCGCTGCGCCAGCAGCGCTTCAAAATCGGCCAGCGGTGCCGGCCGGCCAAACAGGTAACCCTGGTACAGCGTGCAGCCGTGGGTTGCCAGAAAAGCTTGCTGCGCCGGGGTTTCAACCCCCTCGGCGATGACTTCAAGCCCCAGGTTGCCGGCCATGCCGATGATGGTCTGCACGATCATGCCGTCGCTGGGCTTGATGCCGATGTTGCGCACAAACGACTGGTCAATCTTCAGCTGGTCCAGCGGCAGTCGGGTCAGGTAGCTCAGCGACGACTGGCCAGTGCCAAAGTCGTCCATTGAAAAACGCACGCCCAGCGCCTTGAGTGCGCGCATCTTGGCAATGGTGTCATCCACGTTGTCAAGCACCAGTGACTCGGTCAACTCCAGCTTCAGACCGATTGGGTGGATGGCCGTCTGGGCAACGAGCGTCTGCACCTGGCTCACAAAGTCAGCTTGGCGAAACTGGCGTGCGCTGACATTGACTGCCAGCTGTAGCTGGGCTGTCGCAGGCGCTTGTTGCCAAATCTTGAGCTGCAGGCAGGCCGTGTGCAGCACCCAAAACCCGATCTGATTGATCAGTTCGCTTTCCTCGGCCACCGGGATGAACTCAAATGGCGGCACCATGCCGCGTGTCGGGTGTTGCCAGCGGATCAGCACCTCGGCACCCAGCACGCGGCCGGCCTGGGTCACCTGCGGCTGGAAATACAGCATGAATTGCTGCTGTGCCAGGGCGATCTGCAAGTCGCTCTCCAGCGCCGCATGGGCGGTGATGGTGGCCTGCATTTGGGGGTCAAAAAAGCACAGTTTGTTGCGTCCCAGCGCCTTGGCCTGGTACATCGCGATGTCGGCCTGTTTCAGCAGCTCGGCGGGCATGACGGGCATCTCGCCAAACAGCGCAGCGCCGATGCTGGCGCTGCTTTTTTGCGCCAACCCTTCCAGCGCGTACGGCTGGCACAAGGTTGCCAGCAGTTTTTCGCCAATGCGCTTGGCCAGTTCGGCAGCTTCCAGTGACTTGCCCGACAAGTCTTCGAGCAGCACCACAAATTCATCGCCACCCAGACGCGCCACCGTGTCGTGACTGCGCACACACAGCTGCAAGCGGCTGGCCACCTGCCTGAGCAGTTGGTCGCCCACATCATGCCCCAGCGTGTCGTTGACGTTCTTGAAGTTGTCGAGGTCGAGAAACAGCAAGGCACCGCAGCGCCGGTGCCGCTGGCTGGCTGTCAGCGCGTGTCCCAGCCGCTCCAGCAGCAGCAGGCGGTTGGGCAAACTGGTCAGGTGGTCATAAAACGCCAGTTGCTCGATTTCGGCCTTTGACCGTTTGATTTGCTGGCGCGCTTGTGCCAGCCGGTCCAGATACCAGCTGGCAGAGCCGCCGGCGGCCAGCACCATCAGGGAAAACAAGGCGGCCACCAGCAGGATGAAGTTTTTCTCGATGCGCCATTTGGCCAGCGCCGCATCGATTGGAATGCCGGCTGCAATCAGCACGTCATCGCACAAAACCGCCTGTGCCACCACCAGGGCGGGCACTGCGTTCAGTCGTGCCGGCATGGGGGTTGCGCTGGCCAGCCCTTTGCCCAGCGGGCCAGGCAACTGTTGGCCCAGCAGCTTGTCTTGCGCCGGAGTGCTGGCGAGGAGTTCGCCGGTGGCGCGCTCCAGCGTGACCTCCAGCCCGACGATGTCGGCACCTTGCACCATGATGGTGTTCAGGCGCGCCAGCCGGACTTCGGCGACGGCCAGCAGCTTGCTGCCATCGGCCAGATTCAGGGCGCGGGCCAGATACACCACCCGTTCGGCACTCGATGGGTCAAACACCGGTGAGCTCAGGGTCAGGGTGGCAATCTTCAGGCCCAGCGTGCGCTGCACAAAGCCGTCAGGCAAGTTCAGTGGCGCAAAGTCAGCCTGGGCGGATGTGGCAATCACTGCGGCCTGCTCGTCGAGCAAAAACAGCCGGTTCAGCATCAGATTGCGCTGGGTGATGGTGCGCAGGGTCTGGCTGGCTGCCAGCCGGTCGATTTCGCCGACATGCAGCATGGGCAGGTCTTGCGTCTCCCGCAGACTGGCCAGCAGCACATCAAGGTCCAGCAGGGTGCGGTTCAGCGCCGCGACAGCACCGCCGACAAAGCGATCGAGCTGGGCGGCGCTGTTGTTCAGGGCATCCTGACGCTGCTGCCAGATCAGTGCGGCCGCGGTTGTCGCAAAGGCCAGCACAAAAGCCAGCACGACACCGGCAATGGTGAGATGAATCCGCCTGACCGCGAACACGATCATGGAGTGGCTTTGGCCTGGATGCCGCTGCTTACGCCGATGGTTTGGCGCCAGACCTCAGGGCACGCCGGACCGCAGCGCGCCAGCCAGCGCGGCAACACCGTGTGGGTAAAAATTTGCTGCTGCAACAGCGTGTCCTGCGCGTTGGGGCTGACTTGCTGCATGTGGCCGCTGCGCCCATTGCGGCAGCCGGCAACCCCGGTGTTGCAGGCCAGCCCTTCGGCGGTTTCGCGTTCGCTTTGCGCCCAGATGCTGGCTTCAAGCCGTGGCAGTTCACGGCTCAGCAGGGCGCGCAGATCGGGTGGCAACGCGTTCCAGGCATCCTTGTTGGCGGCGAACACAGCCGGGCCCCAGGTCAGCGGCAGGCTGCTGACATGACTGGTAAGCTGTTGCAAGCCGAGTGTGTTGCCCGACATGGTGCCGGTGACGGCGCAGTCAATGTTGCCCGACTCGAAATTGGCGATGATCTGGGCAAACCCGGTCATCACCGGCATGGCCCCGAGGGCGCTAACGAAATCGGCCTGACTGGCGGTGGAGACCCGCACGCGCCGCCCTTTCAGATCGGTCAGACGGGCAAATGGGCTCTTGCAAAACACCACCTGGGCCGGATAGACGTAGATCGCCAGCAACTGGATGTTGTGGCGCGTCAGCAGTTCTCTCTCAAGGTACGGTCGAAATGCGGCCACATTCTTTTTCAGGGTGGCCATGTCCGGGTTCAGGCCAGCCAGATCGGCGGCGGCATATTGCGGGTACTGAGGCTCCAGAAAGCTCAGCAGCGCGGTGCCAAACGGCATCACCCCGAGCTTGAGCAGCCGCAGCATGTCGCTGCCAGGCACCCCAGCCCGGTCAAACGGCACGATTTCAGCGCCGTACTTGCCGCCACTCAGGCGCAGCAACTCCTGGGTCCAGAACGGCTCTTCGTTGCGGGTGTACTGGTTGATGGTGGCCAGGCCGCCCACAATGCGCAGTTGCATGGCCGAGCCAACGGCCGCTGGTGGGGTCGCCTGCGCCTGGGCAGCGCCGACTGACAGCGTGCCAAACAACAAGGCCATCGCCTGCAAGCAGATCAGAATCCGGGCGTGCAACCAAGCTTCAATTGATGGACGGTGTGGACTGAGGCGCATGGTGCTTGCGAATGTGACAAAGAAATTGCATTTTGGCAGGAAAACATCCAACCCCGTTCATGGCAACATGGCGAAACATTTCAACCTGGAGAAATTCATGACTTTGCAAACATCACGCGCCATTCGCATTGATCAACATGGTGGACCTGAGCAACTCAAACTCGTCGAAGTCAGCGTGGGCGACCCTGGCGCTGGTGAGGTGCGCATTCGCCACCACGCCGTCGGCCTGAACTTTATTGACGTTTATCAGCGCAGTGGTCTGTACCCGATGGCCATGCCGTTGCAGCTGGGCATGGAGGCCGCCGGCGTGATCGAGGCGGTGGGCGCTGGAGTGACCCATTTGCAGCCGGGTGACCGTGCCGCCTATGCCAGCCAGCCGCCGGGCAGCTATTGCGATGTGCGCGTGATGCCGGCCAAAAGCGTGTGCAAATTGCCCGACGCGATTTCATTTGAGACCGGTGCCGCGATGATGCTCAAGGGCCTGACGGCGCAGTATCTGCTCAAGCGCACGCAGCCCCAGGGGGGCTTGCAGCCGGGTGACTTTGTGCTGTTTCATGCGGCTGCTGGCGGCGTTGGCCTGATCGCTTGCCAGTGGGCCAAAGCCATGGGCCTGCAGCTGATCGGCACCGCGGGTTCGGACGCCAAGTGCGCGCTGGCGTTGGCCAATGGGGCGGCGTTTGCCATCAACTACTCAACCGAAGATTTTCTGGCGCGGGTGAAAGACATCACCGCAGGCCGTGGGGTCAAGGTGGTTTATGACTCGGTGGGCAAAGATACCTGGGACAAATCGCTCGATTGCCTACAGCCGTTTGGCTTGATGGCCAGCTTTGGCAATGCCTCCGGGCCGGTGCCACCGTTTGCGCCGGGTATTCTGGGGGCCAAGGGGTCGCTGTATGTCACGCGCCAGACGCTGTTCACCCACATCGCCACGCGTGAGAGCACGCAAGCCATGGCCGATGATTTGTTTGCGGTGGTCAGCAGCGGCCAGGTCAATATCCATATTGACCAACGCTTTCCGCTGGAAGAGGTGCAGCAGGCGCACCGCGACCTGGAGGCGCGCAAGACGACAGGTTGCACGGTGTTGACCTTGTAGGCTGGGCACTGCCTGGCACGTTCATGCAGGCATTGCTTGGTGGCAAACTGCTGCAAAGATCAAATTTCATCCAGCATAATCAAAATCATCTGCCAGAGACCCCAAACCGAGGATTGCCCATGAATGCCTTGTTGCTTGAATTACCTGTTGACGCGCTGGCTTTGCCGGGCGTTTCGCTTGAGTCGCTGGCTCATGAGGCCAAATTCATGCTGGCACTCAAACTGTTTGAAGTTGGGCGCTTGAGCTCGGCCAAGGCGGGCCAACTGTGTGGCATGGGGCGGGTCGAATTTTTGCTGGCTGCCAGTCGTGCCGGCGTGCCCGTCGTGGCCTTGGACAGCGACGAACTGAGTGCTGAATTTGCGTCCCATGATTGAGCGTGCCGTGATCAATGCCGGACCATTGGTGGCACTGTCTTTGCTGGGTCAGCTCGAGCTTTTGCCAGTTCTTTTCTCTGAAGTCTGGGTGCCGCAAACTGTTTTCAATGAGGTTGCGGTGGCCGGCCTCGGCAAACCCGGTGCTGTATCGCTGCAAAGCACCCAGTGGCGTAGCAGGGTGCGCGTAAGCCCTGCGCCAGACCCACTGTTGGTCATGGAGTTGGATGCTGGTGAAGCCGAGGTCATCAGCCTGGCGCGCCACCTGTCACCCTGCTGGGCCGTGATCGACGAGCGGCGCGGCCGTCGTGTTGCGCAAAACGTCTATGGACTGCCGGTCAAGGGAACCGCCGGACTGATGGTGCTGGCGCAACGTCTTGGCCTGATTTCTAGTGTGCGGCACAGCTTGATGACACTGCGCACAGCGGGCTATTTCATCGCCGATAGCGTCATCGCTGCGGCGTGTTTGGCGGCTGGCGAATAGTTTGCTGTTCAGCCTTCACCGTGTTAGCGCTGATGGGGCAAGCAACACCCGCCAGGCCGTCTGTCGCCACAGAGCCCGCCGCAGGGTGGGTGGCAATGAGGATGCCTTAACAATGCATGATCCAAGGCTGATGCGGCCATTGATGGATCTATTTTTATAGCTGTCGGCACTGTGCCAGCGCGTGTTTTGACCTGATAGCCAACCGTTTTAACCCCATGAATGACCTCATCTACCTTCTGCTGTACTTAGGCATCGCCCTGGTGCTGCTGTTGCAAATCGTCGCGCTGCTGCGCAAACCGCGCATCGACCTGCCGCCGGAGCTAGCGCTCAAGCTGGAGGCGCTGGAGCAATCGGCCCGCGCCAGTTTGCAGGCTGTGGCAAAAAATGACGCGGCACTCGACGGTGTGGCGCAGCAGATGCGCAGCTTTACCCAGGCCAGCGGCGCCAGCCTGGATTCGCTGCGCCAGGTGATTGACGACAAACTGGCGCAAACCGTGGCCGAATCGCGCCAGGGCCGGGCCGAGCTGTTAACCGCGTTCCAGGGTTTTGAGGGCAAGCTGGAGCAGCGCCTGCTGGGCTTTGATGCCTCGCTGACCCAGCGGCTGGACGGCGTGCAGGCCACTGTGTCCGCCCGGCTGGACGACACCAGCAAAAGCCTGCTGGCGCACCTGACCCAGGCGCAGGCTGACGCTGCCACCACCCGCAAGGAGCTGGTGGATGCGTTGGCCGGCTTTCGCGGCGAACTCGCCAGCAGTCTGGGCGGACTGGCCCTGGAGAGCACCAAGTCGCGCGAGGCCATGGCGGAGGCAGCCCGGTTGCAAGAGGCGCATATTCAGGCGCGTTTTGAAGCGCTGACTGGTACCACCCGGCAAACGCTGGATTCGCTCAAATCAGACATTCAAAACCAGCTCGGCGTGATGTCAGGCGCGCTCAAAGACCAGTTGGAGGGCAATGGCAACCAGATCAAAAACCAGTTTTCAGCGCTGCAAGAATCGGTGTCGCAGCAGTTGGCTGGCCTGGTGGCGGGCAGCCAGCAAAACGCCGACCAGCTGCGCGTGGCTCTCAACGAGCGCCTGGCGGCCATCCAGCTGGACAACACCACCAAGCTTGAAGAAATGCGCCGAACTGTCGATGAAAAGCTGCACGCCACGCTGGAACAGCGCCTGGGCGAGTCGTTCAAGCTGGTCAGTGAACGGCTGGAGCAGGTGCAAGCGGGCCTGGGCGAGATGAAAACCCTGGCCGGCAGCGTGGGCGATTTGAAGCGCGTGATGACCAACGTCAAATCACGCGGCACCTGGGGCGAGATGCAGCTCGGGGCCATCATCGACAACGTGCTGACCATCGACCAGTACGGCAAAAACGTCAAAACCGTGCCCGGCAGCGACGAACTGGTCGAATACGCCATTCGCCTGCCGGGTCGCCACGACGACCACCCGACCTGGCTGCCGATTGACTCCAAATACCCGGTAGAGCACTACCAGCGCCTGATGGACGCGCAAGATGCGATGGACAAGGTGGCGATCCTGCAAGCCGGCAATGCGTTTGAGTCCTCGATGAAACTGGAGGCCAAAAAAATCGTTAGCAAGTACGTCTCGCCGCCGCACACCACCGACTTTGCCATTTTGTACCTGCCCACTGAGGGTCTGTTTGCCGAGGTGATTC
>JFJP01005737.1_pt1 | contig 13431 bp, 10 predicted proteins | sample 431651 | NCBI WGS metagenome assembly JFJP01 (sample SAMN02602958, study PRJNA72255) | Microbial mat metagenome, whole genome shotgun sequencing project. | biome: fresh water; feature: sink hole; material: water; isolation source: purple microbial (photo- and chemosynthetic) mats found in...
ATGAGCACCACCATGGCTTTTGTGCGCATGCTGGGTGGCTTGCTCAAGGACCCCACGCTGGGTCCGCGCGTCGTGCCCATTGTGGCCGATGAGGCGCGTACCTTCGGTATGGCCAATTTGTTCAAGCAGGTTGGCATTTACAGCAGCGTGGGTCAACGCTACGCGCCAGAAGACATCGGATCAGTGCTGAGCTACCGCGAGGCGTTGGATGGTCAGATTCTGGAAGAAGGCATCTCCGAGGCCGGTGCCTTGGCCAGTTGGACGGCAGCGGCCACCAGCTACAGCGTGCACGGCCTGGCGATGTTGCCGTTCTACATCTACTACTCGATGTTCGGCTTTCAGCGCGTGGGCGACGCGATATGGGCAGCAGCGGACCAGCGCGTGCGCGGCTTCCTGCTCGGAGCAACTTCCGGGCGCACCACACTTGGCGGTGAAGGCTTGCAGCATCAGGACGGCACCAGTCATCTGGCTGCCGCCACCATTCCCAACTGTAAAGCTTACGACCCGGCTTTTGCTGGCGAGTTGGCCGTCATCATTGACCACGGCATGCGCGAGATGATGGTAGAGCAAAAAGACGTCTTCTATTACGTCACCATGATGAACGAGAACTACGCCCAGCCCGACTTGCCCGCAGGTGCGGCAGCGGATGTGATCCGTGGTTGCTATCATTTCAAGAGCTACTCACGCATATTCGACGGGGGCCAGGGCACTAAAACACCTGGAAACGTCACCCTGTTGGGCTCCGGGGCGATTCTGACCGAAGTGCTCAAGGCCGCGCAGATATTGGCGGCACAAGGAGTTGATGTGGATGTATTCAGCGTCACCAGCTGGAGTGAACTGGCGCGCGACGCGCAGTCGTGTTGGGCGCGGGTTGCACGTTCGCCCGGCGATGATTCAGAGCCATTCATCGCCCGACAACTGCGCCAGAGCACCGGGCCCATCATTGCCGCCACCGACTATGTGCGTGCAGTGCCGGAGTGTGTTCGCGCCTATCTTCCGCAGGGGCGCAACTACGTCACCCTGGGCACCGACGGTTTTGGCCGCAGCGACACACGGGCTGCGTTGAGAGGATTTTTTGGGGTGGACGCGGCGAGCATTGTTCGGGCAGCCACTGCACAGCTTGTGTTGATTCCAATGGCGCAATGAAGGTTGCCTTTGCGTTGAACGAAATCGGAGCCAGTCTGCTGCCGGTCGTCCATGCGAGCCGAACGGCAGGTTTGGAGTGGGCCGATAACGCAATCGGTCGAGCCAGGGATGCATCGTGACGACGTATATCTGCCGCGGGAAACTGTGAGGATTTGCGCGATGTCGTGCAATCCCAACAACACGTTGCGAGAGTATGTGATACTTTGCTGTCGCGCCTCGAATGCAGGCACCAAGAGATGCCACTAGACTGGCTTTAGATATACAGCGGAGTCGTGCCATTGCCCGGGATTGCAGCAGTTTTTTGTAGCGAGATGCCATGCCACCAGCACGACTTTTAGCGGTCGTCGTTTTGCTTCTGGCGCTCATGGTGCAAACATGGGCCGCGCGCGCTGCCGATCTGGGAAGTCCAAAAGATTCGCTCACCCAGTTCAAGATCGATACTTGGCAGACCGAGCAAGGTTTGCCCTTGAATGCGGTGCAATCGTTGTTCCAAACGCGCGACGGGTACCTGTGGGTCGGCACCGGGGGTGGCCTGGCACGGTTTGACGGTGTTCGTTTCACCACCTTTGATTCTGCACAGGCGCCAGACATGGCCTCCCAGCCGATTTTCGGCATGATGGAGGATGCGCAGGGCAACCTGTGGATCGGTCACAGCAAGGGCGCAGCGCTGTACCGTAATGGCGTGTTTCAGGTCGGCATTTCCCAGGAAGTGACCGCGAGCCGACGCGTCTGGTCGTTTGCCCAGGCGGCCGACGGCGTGATATGGGCGGCGACCGAGAACGGGCTGGTTCGCTGGGAGCAAGGAAGGACCAAGCTGTACCAACAGGCCGATGGGCTGCCGACCAACCGGCTTCGCTCGGTGGCGTTCGACACGCAGGGTGCGCTCTGGATCGGGACCACGGGCGGCGGACTTGTGTCGTTTCGCGATGGCAAGTTTCAGACCTACAACCCCGGCAACGGCTTTCCCCATCTTGAAGTCCGAGCGGTGCTGGCCAATCCGGCCGGCGGCATATGGGCAGCAACTGCCGGAGCCGGACTGGTCCATGTCGACAATGGCAAATTTCACAGGTACACGATAGCCGATGGTCTGCCGACCGATCAGCTGACTTCCCTGGCACTCGACGCGCAAGGCGCCTTGTGGATCGGCACCTGGGGTGAAGGGGTTAGTCGCTGGAGCGGCGGACGCTTTACCTCCGTTTCCACCGGGGGCGGTCTGGCTGGCGGACACATCTGGTCGGTGCAAAGGGACCGTGAGGGCAGTGTCTGGGTGGGAACGTGGGCAGGTGGTCTGAATCGTTTGCGTAATCGCAGCTTTGTGGTGTTTGGCGTACCCGAAGGGCTGTCGCACGACAACACGCGTTCGGTGGTGCATGGAAGAAACGGTGTGACATGGGTGTCGACCGCTGGCGGTGGCCTCAACCGCATTGAGGGCGGCCGAATAACAACTTTGCGCAAACAAGATGGAATGCCCACCGACGAGATGTCGAGCCTGCTGGAAGATCGCGACGGCTCGATCTGGATCGGCACCTACACCGCAGGCGTCGTGCGGCTGCAGCCTGGGGGAAAGATCCAGACGTTTGGGGCTGCCCAGGGTTTGCCGCATGCCGAAGTGCGCGCTTTGTTTCAGGACCGTGCCGGCACCGTCTGGGTCGGTACGCGCGCCGGATTGGCACGATTTGACGGCAACACCTTCAGTGCTGTGCGTGATGTTGGCGCGCCACTGGAAGGCGTGTCGACGATCCTGGAGGACCGCGCCGGCACCCTCTGGGTGGGCACTTCCGGCACGGGACTGTTTCGCCTGCGTGACGGAAAATTCTCCCTCCTGACCAAGGCCGATGGCCTCGTTTCCAACTGGATCATGTCGCTGTACGAAGATGCGGCATCAAGCCTGTGGATCGGTACCAACGGGCAAGGCCTCAGCCGGCTGCGCGATGGCAAGCTGGGTGCGGTGCGACCGCTCGATGGGTTGTGGGATGGCAGTGCCCAAACCTTGCTGGAAGACAGCGCAGGTTTCTTCTGGATGACGTGCAACCGCGGTTTCTTTCGGGTGGCACGTGCTGAGCTCGATGACTTTGTCGAAGGCCGCATCAAAAAGGTCACGTCTACCGGCTTTGGTCCGGGCGACGCATTGCGCAGCACCTCGTTTGCTGGTGGGATGCAACATGCCGGGGCCATTGACGGTCGAGGGCAGCTATGGCTGCCCTCGACCGGCGGACTTCTCATCGTCGACCCCTTGCGGCTACCCGGTTCCGGGCAACCGCCTGCCGTGCATCTGGAAAATGTGATCGTCAACGGGGTGAGTTCGACCGACATCTCACATGTTGAACTTCCGGCTGGGTCGGTTCCTCTGACCATTCGGTTTACCGCCAATACGCTGCTCAATGCAGACCGTGTCCGCTTTCGCTACCAACTCGAAGGCATTACAAACGATTGGGTGGATGCGGGCAAGAACCGGGAAGCGGCTTTTCCCGCCCTGCCGCATGGCAACTACCGTTTTCGAGTTGTGGCATCCATTGATGGGCGGCGCTGGAGTGATGCCCAAACGGCGCTGGCAATCTCGGTGCTGCCCCACTTTTACGAGACCATCTGGTTTGCCGTCTTGGCAGCACTCGGCACCCTGGCAGCCATGGTCGGCCTGGTGCAACTGCGTACGCGCAGCCTGCGCGCCAGGCACGACGAAATGGAACGGCTTGTTGCGCAAAGAACCGAAGAGCTTCGGCTTGCCAATGCACATTTATCGCGCCTTTCGTTTGTGGATGCCTTGACCGGACTGGCCAATCGCAGACGCTTTGATGAAGCGCTGGCGCAGGAGTGGCGCCGAGCGGCCAGGTCGCAGACACCCCTGGCCGTGGTGATGGCCGATATTGATGGGTTCAAGTTGTACAACGATTCGTTGGGGCACCCTGAGGGCGACCGCTGCCTGGCCGCGGTGGCACAGGTTTTTCTGCAGGCGGTGGGTCGGGCCGGCGATCTGGCAGCGCGCTATGGCGGCGAGGAATTCGTGGTGCTGATTCCTGGCGCTGACCATGCGGCTGCAACGCGCTTTGCCCAAGGCTTGCGCGCGGCGTGCGAGGCGCAAGCCATTGCCCACCCCAATTCTCCCGTCGGGCCGGTGGTTACCATCAGTCTGGGTGTGGCGTCGTGCATCCCGGCAGACGACGGACAAGCGGTGGCCCTGGTGGAACAGGCCGACGCAGCCCTCTACCGCGCCAAGCTAGAAGGCCGCAATCGCGTTTGTTGACAGAAATATCAGTGTGTGCCGGTAGTTTGCTCCTGATTTAGGAGCTGTTTACGCATATTCCACGGGTGCTGCAGGCACTTTTCATATAGAAAAAGGGCCGGTTCTCACCGGCCCTCCTGAGTCCTCGAACGAGAGCGATTTACTTCATATCGACGCCGTAAAACGTGTGGCGCCCAAACGGGCTGAGTTTAAAGTCGATCACTTCTTTACGAATCGGCTTGATCTGCACTGCGTGGGCAATGGTGAACCAAGGTGCCTGCTCCTTGAAAATCACCTGCGCTTTTTCGTACAGTTTGGTGCGCTCGGCGGGGTTGCTTTCTACTCGGGCTTTTTGCAAAAGGTCTTCAAAGGGTTTGAAGCACCACTTGGCCATATTGCCACCGCCCGGCTTGGCCGCATCACAGCCCAGCAGGTTGAGGAAGTTGTCCGGGTCACCGTTGTCGCCGGTCCAGCCCAGCATGCCCATCTGGTGCTCGCCCTGCTGCATGCGCTTGCGATACTCGCCCCACTCGAACTGTTTGATCTCGGCCTTCACGCCGACTTTCGCCAGGTCGGCCTGCATCAACTCGGCAATGCGCTTGGCATTCGGGTTATAGGGACGTTGTACTGGCATAGCCCACAGATCGGTGCTGAAGCCGTTGGCGTAACCCGCGGCGGCCAGCAGTTTCTTGGCTTCAGCAGGATTGAACGCGTCATCCTTGACGGCCTTGTTGTAGGACCATTGGGCTGGCGGAATGGGGTTGATGGCCGGAATCCCGGTGCTCAGATACACCGCCGAAACGATGGCCTTCTTGTCGATCGCCATATTGAGCGCCTTGCGCACGCGCACGTCGTCAAATGGCTTCTTCTGGGTGTTGTAGGCCAGATAGCCAACGTTCAGCCCGGGCTGTTCGAGTACGGCAACGTTGGGATCCTTGCGGATGGCCTCGATGTCTGCCGGATTGGGGTAGGGCATGACATGGCATTCACCCTTTTGCAACTTGGCCCAGCGCACCGATGCGTCGGGAGTAATGGCAAAGATCAGGTCATCGATCTTGGCTTTGCCGCCCCAGAAATGGGGGAATGCCTTGTAACGCACCACTGCATCTTTCTGGTACTGCACCAGCATGAAGGGGCCTGTACCTAAGGGCTCCTGGTCCAGCTTCTCCGGCGTGCCTGCCTTGAGCATGGCAATCGCATATTCCTTGGACTGGACACCGGCAAATTCCATCGCCAGATTGGAGAGGAACGGAGCTTCGGGCCGGTTGAGCGCGATCCGCACCGTGTATTCGTCAACCTTGTCGGCAGATTTCAACAACTTGGTCATGCCCATGTCGTTGAAGTAGGTATGGTTGGAACTGGTGACCTTGAAATAGGGATCGTTCTCCTTCCACTGGCGCTCCAGCATGAACAAAAAGTCATCAGCATTGAAGTCACGGGTCGGCGTGAAAAGTTTGTTGGAGTGCCATTTCACGCCCTTGCGCAGGAAGAACGTGTATTCCATCCCATCCTTGGATACGGTCCAACGCTCCGCCAAGCCCGGAACCACCTTGGTGCCGCCGCGTTCAAAGTCCACGATGCGTCCATAAATCTGGCTGTTGGCATCAAACGATGTTCCGGTGGTATTGATGCCCGGGTAAAAATTCTCCGGACTGCCCTCAGAGCAGTACACCAGTGTTTTGGCAGCAGCGGGGGTCAGTGCCATCAGCGCGGGCAGCGCCAAAGCGCACAGCAACGCAGTTTTGTTTGGACGCAGACGGATTGGGGTCATTCATCACTCCTGTGAAATACGGCTGGCGTGCAGCCTGCTGAATATTGGACCCATGCGACATGCCGGGCCACCGAACCCGCATATTACGCGATGGGAGGCGTGCTGCAGAGGCCTGGGCAGTCAGGGTTGCGCCAAACGTGCTGCTTCAAAGCACGACACCTTGCGGCCCATCAAATCCTGCAGCGTCGGCCGCTGCTGGCGGCACTGCTCGGTCGCGTGTGGGCAGCGCGTCGAAAAGACGCAGCCCACCGGTGGATTCAGTGGCGATGGCAATTCGCCTTTCAAAACCGTGCGCTCGCGTTTTGCGCCAGAACCGGCCAGTCCGGGCGTGGATGCCAGCAGTGCTTTTGTGTAGGGGTGCAACGGACGTTCGAAAATGGCGTCCTTCTGCCCTTGTTCGACAGTGTGGCCCAGGTACATCACCAGCACATCGTGGGCAATATGGCGCACCACACCAAGGTCATGCGAAATAAACAGGTAGGCCAGTCCCAGGTCATGCTGCAGATCGGCCAGCAGGTTGAGCACCTGCGCCTGGATGGAGACGTCGAGGGCCGACACGGGTTCGTCCGCCACAACCACCGAGGGATTGAGCATGAGCGCACGGGCAATGGCAATGCGCTGGCGCTGGCCACCCGAAAACATATGCGGGTAACGGTCGTAGTGTTCCGGTCGCAGGCCTACCAATGCAAGCATGGATCGTGCTTTCTCGGCACGCTGCGCAGGCTCCAGTGTGGTATTGATCTCCAGTGGCGCTTCCAGAATCTGGCCAATGCGCTTGCGAGGATTGAGTGACCCATAGGGGTTCTGGAACACCAGTTGCACCTTGTGGCGCAGGGCCATGCGCTCGCGATCTGACGCGGCAACCACATCCACGCCGTCAATCTTGAGAGAGCCCGCAGTGGGCGGCTCGATCAGCGTCACCATGCGTGCCAAAGTCGACTTTCCGCACCCGGACTCACCCACGACAGCCAGCGTCCTGCCCGCGTGCAACGCAAACGAGACGCCACCAACGGCCTGCAGCTGATCGGGCTTGCGCAAGAAACCCTTACTAATGGGGTAGACACGGCGCAAATCTTCGGCGCTGACCACGACCGAGTCTGGCGACGGCTTGGTTGCGGCGCTCATGCAGCAACCTGCGGCGCGCTCGGCACGCGGGTGCTGTCAGCGGTGGGGTAGTGGCAGCGCACGGCACCGTCTTGCCAGGATCGCAGGGCAGGGCGGGTCCTGCATAACGCGGTATTGGCATACGTGCAGCGCGGGCCAAAGAGGCAACCTTCGGGGCGGTCGTACAGCCCGGGCACCATGCCCGGGATGGTGGCCAGGCGCGATTTGCCATCGCTGCGCTCCGGCATGGCGGCCATCAGTGCTTCTGTGTAGGGGTGCTGGGGCGCGCGGAACAGTTGGTCGGCGCTGCGTTTTTCCATGATCTGGCCCGCGTACATGACGGCAACACTTTGCGCCATCTCACTCACCACGCCCATGTTGTGGGTAATTAACACCAGCGCCATGCCGCGTTCTCTTTGCAGGGTGCGTAACAGATCCAGAATCTGCGCCTGAATGGTGACGTCCAGTGCGGTGGTGGGCTCATCCGCAATCAGCAGTTTCGGGTTGCAGGCAATCGCCATGGCAATCATGACGCGCTGGCTCATGCCGCCGGAAAGTTGGTGCGGGTAAATGCCCAGGCGGCTTTCGGGTGCCGGAATGCCTACTTGCTCCAGCAACTCGATGGAGCGTTTGCGTGCAGCGGCTTTGTCCAGCCCCATGTGCAGCTGGAGGGTTTCGGCCAACTGGAAGCCCACCGTGAAGCACGGATTCAGACTGGTGGTCGGATCCTGGAAAATCATGGCCATGTCTTTGCCGGTCAACCGGCGACGTTCGCGCTCCGATAGAGCCAGCAGGTCGTGACCGTCAAAGCGAAGCTTGTCAGCGCGCACACGCCCCGGGTAGGCCACCAGACCCATCAGCGCCATCATGGTGACGCTCTTGCCAGACCCCGACTCACCCACGATACCTACCACCTCACCAGGCTCCAGCGACAGGCTCACGCCTTCGACGGCATGCATTGTGGCGTTATGCGATGGAAAGTCGACCGACAGGTTTTCAATCTCTAGTAATGCCATGGTGTCTTAGCGCTTGAGCTTGGGATCCAACGCATCGCGCAAGCCGTCTCCCAGCAAGTTGAAAGCGAGAACCGTGATGAGTATCGCCAGGCCTGGAAAGGTGACCACCCACCAGGCCCGCAGCACAAATTCACGCGCATCTGCCAGCATGGTGCCCCATTCGGGTAAGGGTGGCTGCGCCCCCAGACCCAGAAAGCCAAGCGCTGCGGCATCCAGAATGGCATTGGATATCCCTAGGGAGGCTTGCACAATCAAGGGTGCCGTGCAGTTGGGAAGCACTTCGCTGAACATGACTCGCCAGTGCCCTGCACCGACCATACGCGCCGCTGTCACGTAGTCTCGCGATACCTCCGAAATCACGGCGGCCCTGGTGATGCGGACATAGTGCGGAAGCATGGTGATGGAGACGGCCAGCATGGCGTTCATCAGACCCGGGCCCAGGATGGCGACGATCACGATCGCCAACAGCAGGCTCGGCAGGGTGAGCAAGATATCCATGAAGCGCATGACCGTGACTTCGAACACGCCACGAAGGTACCCGGCGAGCAGTCCGAGCACCGTACCCACGACAACAGAGATAGCCACAACCGCAATGCCTATGGCTAGCGACAGCCGACCGCCGTGGATCAGGCGTGAGAGGATATCGCGACCGATCGCATCGGTTCCCAGCAGGTGCGCAGAGGAACCTCCGGCCTGCCAGGCCGGTGGCACCAGAAAGACGCTGTTATCGGTCTGCGACGGATGGTAGGGTGCAACGACATCGGCCAGCAGCGCCAGGGCAAGTACGATCACGACGACAATCAACCCGGCCATGGCACCCTTGTTGGCACTGAAGTAGCGCCAAAAATCCCGCAACGGGTGCAAGGGTGCCGTTTGCGTAGCCGGGTCGCTCGAGGTCATGGTGCTCATTTCTGGTGCCTGATGCGGGGGTTGATGATGCCGTAAGTGACATCGACGAGCAGGTTGACTGCCATCACCACGATGCCTAACAGCAGCATGCCGCCCTGCAAAACCGGGTAGTCCCTGCGGGCGATGGCTTCAATGAGCCATTTGCCGACACCCGGCCAGGAAAATATGGTCTCGGTCAGGATGGCGCCGGTGAAGAGTACCCCGACCTGCAGGCCGATGACCGTGATGACCGGGATCAGCGCGTTGCGCAAAGCGTGCACCGAAACCACACGCAAGGCGGAAAGCCCCTTGGCGCGGGCGGTACGGATGTAATCTTCGCCCAGAACTTCCAGCATGGCCGAGCGGGTCATGCGGGCAATGACTGCCAGGGGCCGTGTACCCAGCACAATCGTTGGGAGTATCAGGTGAGCGCCGGCTGACAGGAACGCATCGCGATCGCCCGCCAGCAGGGTATCGATCAGCAGAAATCCCGTGACAGGCTCAATAAAGTACTGCACCGCGATGCGTCCGGAGACAGGTGTCAGATCGAGCTGCACCGAGAATAGCAGGATAAGCAGCAAGCCCCACCAGAAAATCGGCATGGAAAATCCGGTGAGGGAGATTCCCATCACGCCGTGGTCGAGGATGGAATTGCGCTTTACGGCAGCCAGGATCCCCGCGGGGATTCCGATTACGAGTGCAAAGATGATGGCAAATAGCGCAAGCTCGATGGTTGCGGGAAAAAGGGCAGTGAATTCCGACAGCACCGAAGTCTGGGTGATGATCGATTTACCAAGGTCGCCCTGCAATACGCGCCAGATGTAGATCCCGTACTGGACCATGATGGGCCGATCCAGCCCATAGGCCTTGAGCAGCTCAGCATGCCGCTCCGGATCAATGCCTCGCTCGCCGGCCAGCGTCTCGATCGGGTCACCGGGCACCAGGCGAATCAGGAAGAACGCCAGCAGGGTCATGCCGAAAAAGGTCGGAATGATCAGGCTCAGACGCGTGAAGATAAATCGCAGCATGGGAGGGTCTGGAAAAAAAAGGCCGGATGAACCGGCCTTTCATGGGACACCGAAAGTCGGATTACTTCAGGTGCTTGCCGATCAGGCCAGCCATTTCAAACATCGACACTTGCATCTTGCCAAAAATTTCTTTCAGCTTCGCATCAGCGTTGATCATGCGTTTGTTGACCGCGTCTTGCAGTTTGTTCTTCTTGATGTAAGCCCACAGCTTGCTGACCACTTCCGTGCGTGGCAGGGGAGCTGCACCCACCACTGCGGCGAGCGCAGCGCTGGGAGTCAAGGCCTTCATGAATGCTGCATTGACAGTGCGCTTCTTGGCCGGAGCCTTCTTCGCGGGTGCCTTCTTCGCTGCCACTACTTTCTTGGCAGGAGCGGCTTTCTTTGCGGGAGCGGCGGCCTTCTTGGCGGGCGCCTTCTTCGCTGCCACTACTTTTTTAGCGGGAGCAGCTTTCTTTGCGGGAGCGGCTTTTTTTGCCGGTGCTTTTTTTGCAGTTGCCATGATTGATTGTCCTTCTAGAAGTTGATTAATCACCAGCAGAGATCTGCACCTTCGCTGGTAATGCGGATGCTACTGGAGAAAAAGCCCGTTTCCAAGGGGAAATATGCCTTTTTCACTCGAGGATGTTGTTTTTTCCAATGGAAAATAGCTGCATTGTCAAAAATGGAGTGTTTCAACATGCAAAAGCAGTTCGCAACCTGTGACCTGTGCGACGCCCACAAGAGCGACACCAGCGGCGATTTTCGCGTCTTGCCACCGGTATTCAAGGACTTTGGTGGTGTGCAGAAATTCTTTGGTCCGGTCGTCACCGTCAAGTGTTTTGAAGACAACAGCCTGGTCAAGGCCGCGGTGGACTCGGTTGGTTTTGAAGAGGTTGACGGTACGCGCGTGGGCAAGGTGCTGGTGGTGGATGGTGGCGGCTCTTTGCGACGTGCACTGGTGGGCGGCAATCTGGGCGCTGCCGCAGCCCGTAACGGCTGGGCCGGTGTGGTGGTGGATGGTTGCGTGCGTGACACGGCCGAGCTGGCAACACAGGCAGTGGGGATCCGCGCGTTGGCGGCCATGCCGTTGCCTACCGACAAGCGTGGTGAAGGCCAGAGCAACGTGGCAGTGCAGATTCAGGGCGTCTGGGTGCGCCCCGGCGACTGGTTGTACGCTGACGAAGATGGGATGGTGGTCGCCGCTAAGGCGCTGTTGTAGGCGCTTGTCTGCGGGGTGGCAGTGTGGCAAGCACGACGCCGAGCAGGGCGATTCCAAAAGCCACCATTTGCATCCCGGAGAGGCTTTCTCCAAGAACAACAACGCCGACCGTGGCGGCGGAAATCGGCAGCATCACCGTGAAGACTCCCGCACGGGCGGCAGGTACAGTTTTAAGCCCCGTCATCCACAGCCAAACGGTCCAGACACTGGCCGCCAGCGCGTAGAAGACCAGCAACAGCCAGATCGGCATCGATACCGCCGAGAAGTCAAATCGCATGGCGGCATAAATTCCGAAGGGCGTCATCAGCAGAAATCCCCACAGATTGATAAGGGCGGTAATGCGCTTGGGGGTGAGCGTGCCAGTCAGCTTCTTGCCGATCACAGCGTAACTGGCCTCGCACACCACCGAGGCAAACACCAGCAGGTTGCCCAGCCACGCCTGGCTATGCATCATAGTGGCCTCTGACGCTTGTGTAGTATGCGTGGACAGCTCACCTTTTGATAGCGAAAGCAAACCGATGCCGAGCGCACCACAGCCGACCGACGCCCACACCCGCAGACCAATCTGTTCCTTAAGAAAGACCCAGCTCAATAGGGCCACCACGGCCGGAATCGACGCCATGATGACACCGGCCGATACCGCATCGGTCAAGCTGACGCCGTACAGCATGCAAATCGTGAACAGAAAATTGCCGAGGAAGGACTCCAGAAATAGCAGTTGCTTGGTGCTGCGCGGCATCGGCGGCTCGTGCGCGGGTCGTCTGAGCCAGTGCGCCATGGCTATGCCGCCAATGCCAAAGCGCAACCATGCGAGCAGAAACACAGGCAGTGCTGCGACCAGCGGCTTGGACAGAGCGACGTAGCTGCCCACCAGCGACATACTCATCGCCAGAAAGAAATAGGCCAACAGTCGGTTTGGTGAAGGGTGCACGAGAAATTCGGGGCTTGTTGGCAGCGTTTGCGGGTGCTCCAATCATGCCAGCATGGCCATGCGTACTGGCAAGCAAGACAGTGGCTTTGCCGCATGCGACGCAATTGGACCCAATGCACCGTGCTGGAATCGGGTACCTTTGGAGGTCTTAGCAGAAGGAACTCGGTATGGCGATCGGAGAATTTGCGTATGCCAGCAACAGCGGCCGCTTTTTGGCGGCACCTGTGTTGGAGTCACACCCTTTTGCGGTGGTGGGGGTGCCATTCGATGGTGCGGTGACCAACCGGCCCGGCGCGCGCTTTGCGCCCCAGGAAGTGCGCCGTGCTTCGCTCATGTTGTGCGACGGACTGCATCCGCAGTTCGAAGTCAGCCCGTTGGGGAGGCTCGGCGATGGGGGCGATATGCGGCTGCCCAATGCTTCACCCTTAGAGACGGTTCGCGCGGCCATCGAGGCGCAGGCCAAAGCGCTCATGGCAAAGCATCACTGCGTTTTCATTGGTGGTGACCATTCCGTCACCTTGCCCTTGCTGCGTGCGGCCAGGGCGCGCCATGGAACACTGGCGCTGATTCACTTTGATGCCCATTGCGACACCTGGCAGGACCACTTTGGTGAGCCGTCCGGTCACGGAACCTGGACGTATGAGGCGATGCAGGAAGGGCTGGTCGATCCCGCGAAAACGGTACAAATTGGTTTGCGCTCCAGCGGCGAGCGCGCCACGCGCGAGTACGTGAAAGATCAGGGCGGAGCCATCTACACCGCCCGTGCTCTGCGCGGCAAGGATGGAGCGGCATTACAGGACATGGTTGCCGAGATTGTCGAGCGCATCGGCACGACACCCTGCTACCTGACGCTGGACATTGATTGCCTCGATCCCGCCTTTGCACCTGGCACCGGGACACCTGAGCCAGGCGGCATGACCAGCTCGCAGGTTCTGACGTTTCTGGAAGAGCTCTCCACGCTGAATTGCATTGGCATGGACTGTGTGGAGGTGGCGCCCGCGTACGACCATGCCGAGCTGACCAGCAATGCCGCGGCGACCTTCATCTGGACTTACCTGTGCGGACAAATCGCCAGGTTGGCGCGTTGAGACCCTTGCGAGATCCTGACCATGTTGCTTGAATCCGATAC
>JFJP01039456.1_pt1 | contig 13431 bp, 9 predicted proteins | sample 431651 | NCBI WGS metagenome assembly JFJP01 (sample SAMN02602958, study PRJNA72255) | Microbial mat metagenome, whole genome shotgun sequencing project. | biome: fresh water; feature: sink hole; material: water; isolation source: purple microbial (photo- and chemosynthetic) mats found in...
TTTCGGCTTCCTGGCTGCCGTCGTCCGAAAGGTTTTCTTCAACGATTTGGATTTCAGGCTCTTGGATTTCCTCTTGGGCGATTTCCGGTTCTATGACCTCGGCTTCTTGGCTGCCGTCGTCCGAAAGGTTCTCGTCAATGATTTGGAAATCAGGCTCTTGGGTTTCCTCGTGGGCGATTTCTGGCTCCACGATTTCGGCTTCCTGGCTACCGTCGTCCGAAAGGTTTTCGTCAACGATTTGGAATTCAGGCTCTTGGGTTTCCTCTTGTGCGATTTCCGGTTCTATGACCACGGCTTCTTGGCTGCCTTCGTCCGAAAGGTTTTCGTCAACGATTTGGATTTCAGGTTCTTGGGTTTCCTCTTGGGCGATTTCCGGTTCTATGACCACGGCTTCTTGGCTGCCTTCGTCGGAAAGGTTCTCGTCAACGATTTGGAATTCAGGCTCTTGGGTTTCCTCGTGGGCGATTTCCGGTTCCACGACTACGGCTTCCTGGCTGCCGTCGTCGGCGAGGTTCTCGTCAACGATTTGGATTTCAGGCTCTTGGATTTCCTCTTGTGCGATTTCCGGTTCCACGACTACGGCTTCCTGGCTGCCGTCGTCGGCGAGGTTCTCGTCAACGATTTGGATTTCAGGCTCTTGGGTTTCCTCTTGAGCGATTTCCGGTTCCACGGCTACGGCCTCGTGGCTACCGTCGTCGGAAAGGTTCTCGTCAACGATTTGGATTTCAGGCTCTTGGATTTCCTCTTGTGCGATTTCGGGTTCCACGGCTACGGTCTCGTGGCTACCGTCGTCGGAAAGGTTCTCGTCAACGATTTGGATTTCAGGCTCTTGGGTGGGGGCGACCGTGTTTTCGCCCACGATCAGCACTTCGGGCTTGGTGGTGGTGTCGTCTTGTTTTTGGGCTTCCTCGGCTTCGGTCTGCTGCTGCTGTTTGCGCATTTGGATTTGGCGCATGACGCGTTCGGCAGGGCTAAGGTTTTCCCAGTCGGTCAGGGGCTGTTCGGCAGGAGCTTTTTGGGCCGGCGGGTTGGCCTGCTCGCGGTGGATCTTTTCGATTTCGGTAACTTCGCTCGGGCTCGGGCTTACTTCGTCCTCAGGGTCTTCTGGGAACATGGGCTTGTGTCGGCTGGCGTCGCTGTTGGCGGTCTCCGTGGAAATCGGCTGGGTGCTTGCGCTGTCGAGGCCGAGGAGCAGTGCCTCTAGTCGTCGTTTTTCCTCCTGGAGTTCGTCTTTTCGCAGGAGGACTTCTTTTTCGAGGGGTCCGAGGTTCCTCTTGGGTTCCTCCGGAATGCCAGGTTTTTTTGGGCTGGCCTCGTCCGTCTGGGTTCTTGCGGAAGGTTGTGAAACGCTCGGTTCAGATGTCCGAGGCCTGTTGTCGCGCTGGTTATTGGGGGCGTCGGGGCCATTGTCGTCGCGCATGCTCTGGTCGCGCTGCTGCTCGATCTGCTGCCTTTTGAACTTGACGCCCATGAGCAGGTCGATTTCCTCGATGTGGGTGAAAAGCCTTTCGCGGTCGGGGATGTGGATGGCCGACTGGTGCAGGCTCAGGTCGAAGGACTGCGCCCCCATGTAGCGCTTGTTCTTGAGCAAGAGCAAATGAGCGGTGTTGAAGTAGGGGTATTTTTCGATGAGCTGGATGAACTCCTCGATGGTATCTTCGCTAAAATGCTGGTTGCTTTTCAAGAAAGCGCTGAATTGTTCGTAATTCATGTTGCTCGGATTTGGGGGGCTCACCAGTTGACCAGCGAGCGGTTGAAGATGTCTTGTGTGATTTGGTCGATGACTTGTCGGACCTGGTCGGCAGTGGCGTCGGTCTGCGAGCTAGGGTAGTCCACGAACCGGGTGAAGGTCTGTTCGAAGTTCTGCTTTTGGTCGCAGATGGTGGTATATTTGACCTTCACGCCGATGGTCAGGCGGGTCATGGCGGCCAGGTCGCCTTGCTCGATGGCCACGGGTTGGGTGTCGTAGCGGTTGATTTCGCCTTCGAAGTTGAGGTCTCCGTATCCGGAGGTCAGGGTCAGGCTGGTCTGTCGGATGAGGAAGTCTTTGAGGGCTTCGGTGAAGTCGTTGCTGAGGGTTGGGTTGACCAGCGGGGCTCGGTTGGGGAATAGCTGCACGGAAAAGTTCTTGGCCTCGGGGCAGACGACGCCTCCGGTCATGGAGTACTTGACCTTGCAGGAGGGCAAGGGAATGAGGAAAAGCAGCAGAATGAGCGTAGCCGCGGTCGAAAGTTTCATGGTTTAGGAAAGTGCGTCCAAGGGGTAAAAATAAAAAGATTGGGCAAAAGGAAAAACCGATGGTTAAGAAAAACGGAGGAACTTTCAGTTTGCTCGGATGTTGTATTCCTTGATTTTGCGGTAGAGGGTGCGTTCGGAGATGCCCAGCTCGTCGGCGGCGGCCTTTCGTTTGCCCACGTGCTTCTCGAGGGCCTTGGTGATGGCCTCCTTCTCCATGTCTTCGAGCGAGAGGGATTCCTCGAAGATTTCCTCGGTGTCCTCGACGATGTCCTGGGGTTCGGGCTTGCGGGCCACGAATGCCCCGGGCTTGGTGATGTTGAGGTCGCCTTGGGTCGAGGATCGGACGTCGGTGAGCGTGGGTCCTTCTTCGGCGTAGATCTTTCGGATGAGGTGGGCGTGCTCCTGGCTGACCTGGCCTCGGTCGGCGTTGTTGAGCAGTTCGAAGACGAGCTTCTTGAGGTCGTTGACATCCTGCTTCATGTCGAAGAGGATCTTGTAGAGGATCTCGCGCTCGGAGGCGAAGCTGGGGTCGTTGGCGGGCTGCGGGTGGTAGATGGCGGGGAGGTTCTCGCCTTGCTGGAAGGGGATGTACTGCCGGAGCTTGGCGGCGGAGATCTCTCGCTCGGGCTCGATGACGGAAATCTGCTCGGCGATGTTCTTGAGCTGCCGGACGTTTCCGGGCCACTTGTAGGCCAGGAGCAGGTCGCGGGCCTCGGGGCTGGGCTCGATGGAGGGCATCTTGTACTTGTCGGCGAAGTCGAGGGCGAACTTGCGGAAGAGCAGGAGGATGTCGTGGCCGCGCTCGCGCAGGGGGGGCAGGGAGATGGGCACGGTGCTGAGGCGGTAGAAGAGGTCCTCGCGGAAGCGCCCCTGCCGGATGGCCTGCTCGAGCTTGACGTTGGTGGCGGCCACGACGCGGACGCTGGTTTTGAGCACCTTCGACGAGCCCACGCGGATGAACTCGCCGGTCTCGAGGACGCGGAGCAGGCGCACCTGCGACGAGGTGGGCAGCTCGCCGACCTCGTCGAGGAAGATGGTGCCGCCGTCGGCCTCCTCGAAGTAGCCCTTGCGGCTCTCGTGGGCGCTGGTGAAGGCGCCTTTCTCGTGCCCGAAGAGCTCGGAGTCGATGGTCCCTTCGGGGATGGCCCCGCAGTTGACGGCGATGTACTTGCTGTGCTTGCGGTGGCTGTGCTGGTGGATGATCTGGGGGAAGATTTCCTTGCCGGTGCCGCTTTCGCCCGTGATGAGGACCGAGAGGTCGGTGGCGGCCACCTGGAGGGCGATGTCGATGCCGCGGAGCAGTCCTGGCGAGTTGCCGATGATTCCGAAGCGGCGTTTGACTTGTTGGATGTCCATGGGGCGATGTTGTTAGGGAAGGGCGGGCGGCAGGTTTTGGCAGTCTTGGGGCTTGGCTCCTGACAAAATTACAATTTTGCTTCCTTTTTCCTAACTTGTGCCCCCAAAAACCTTCGCCATGAGCCTGAACTTCCTGGCCATCATCCCGGCCCGCCACGCTTCCACCCGTTTCCCGGCCAAGCCGCTGGTCCGGATCCAGGGCAAGACCATGATCGCCCGCGTCTGGGAGCAGGCCTCCAAGGCCTTCGAGCAGGTGCTGGTGGCCACCGACCACCCCGAGATCGAGCGCGAGGTGCTCGGGCAGGGCGGGCAGGTGGCCATGACGCCGACCGACTGCCCGAGCGGCACCGACCGCTGCGCCCTGGCCCTGGACCTCTGGGAGGCCCGCCACCCCGGCCGCCCGGTGGACGTGGTGGTCAACCTCCAGGGCGACGAGCCTTTCGTGCATCCGGAGTCGCTGCGCGCGCTGCGGGCCCTGTTCGACGAGCCGGAGACCCAGATCGGCACGCTGGCCATCGCCCTTTCGGACCCGGCGGACCTTTCCAACCCCAACCGCATCAAGCTGACCCGGGCCAGCGACGGGCACGCGCTGTACTTCAGCCGCTCGCCCATCCCCTTCCTGCGGGGCGTGCCCATCGAGCGCTGGCCCAGCGAGCATCCTTACCTGCGGCACATGGGCATCTACGCCTACCGGGCCCAGACGCTGCGCGCCCTGACCCGCCTGCCGCAGTCGCCCCTGGAGCGGGCCGAGTCGCTCGAGCAGCTCCGCTGGCTCGAGAACGGCTACCGCGTCCGCGTGGCCATGACCCCGCACGACAGCCCCGGCATCGACAGCCCCGAGGACCTCCATTCGGCCCTGGAGTGGCTCGGCCGCCAGGCTTGAAACCCGCGATTCGAGGCTTGTTTTTGCATTGCTCCGCCACTTTGCTATTTTTGGCCGCGCTTTCGGACGCGGAAACAAGCCATTCGCCAGCATTTTCGAACTCCGCGCCGCCGCGCCCCATCGCCCCCAAAAAACTCCACTTGCCCGGAATGAGAAAAATGCTTCAAGCCTTCGCCGTCTTGCTGAGCCTGCTGAGCCTGCTGAACCAGGCTCCGCCAGCCTTGGCGCAATCCCCTCCCATCGTGACCCGCGAGGGCCAGAGGTTCTACCTCCACAAGGTCACCCAGGGCGAGTCGCTCTACACCGTGGCCAAGCTCTACAAGGTGCCCGAGCTCGAGATCGCCCAGGCCAACCCCAGCAGCTTCCTGAGCATCTTCATCGGGCAGGAGCTGCTCGTGCCCCTGCCGCCCTCGGCCGGGCCCGAGGTCCGCGGAGGCATGATCCAGCACGTGGTCGAGCCCGGGCAGACCCTCATGGCCATTTCCCGCCAGTACGAGGTGGACATCAACCAGATCCTGCACTTCAACCCCCAGGCCATCGACGGCATCCGGGCCGGGCAGACCCTCCGGGTGCCCACGCCCGAGGCGCAGGCCGAGCTCGACCCCCAGACCGACGTGCTCATCCCCGGAGACCTGGAGTCGGTGGTGGCCTACCTCGAGCAGCCCTGCGACCGCTTCAGCCTCCGCGAGTTTGACCGGCCCTTCCGCGTGGCCCTGCTGCTGCCCCTGCAGATCGAGCGCAACCAGTGGATACAGTGGGAGAACGCGAGCCAGGCCGACCAGGTCAGCCTGCATTCCAACTCCGAGAACTTCCTGATGTTCTACGAGGGCTTCCTCCTGGCCCTGGACACCCTGCGCAGGGAGGGCGTCCGCCTGGAGGTGCTGGTCAAGGACACCGAGAACAGCTCCGACAGGGTCCGCTCCATCCTGCAGGACCCCGCCATGGCCCAGCAAGACCTCATCATGGGCCCGGTCTTCCCCGAGCAGATGGCCCTGGTCAGCCAGTTCGCCCGGCAGAACCAGATCACCATGGTCTCGCCCCTGGCCACCGACCAGGCCATGCTCGAGGGCAACCCCTACTTCTTCCAGGCCAACAGCTCCACGGCCACCCGCGCCCGCGCCGTGGCCGAGTACGTCCGCCACTTCGAGCGGCGCAACGTCCTTGTGGTCCACAACGGGCAGGAGGCCGAGCTGGTGCAGGAGTTCGAGCGCGAGCTTTCGAGGGTCATCCCCGGCGACTCGCTCTCGGGGCGCTTCACCACGGTCAACTACTACCAGGATGGCGGCGCCCTGGGCCGCTCGCTGGCCCGCGACCGCCAGAACATCATCATCATCCCGTCCGGCTCCGAGGTCTTCATCTCCAGCATCCTCCAGCGGCTGAACGTCATGGTGGCCGATGGGCGGCACAACATCACCGTGTTCGGAACGCCCTCCTGGGAGCGCTTCGAGAACATGGAGATCGAGTTCTACCAGAACCTCAACATCCATTTCTACACCAGCACCCATGTCGATTACCAGAAGCGCCTGACCCGCGACTTCGTGGGCAAGTACCGCCGCTTCTTCAAGACCGAGCCCAGCCAGTACAGCTTCCAGGGCTACGACCTGGGCTGGTGCTTCGTCAACGCCCTGAAGAGCTTCGGCCCGGCCTTCCGCTTCTGCCTGCCCAGCCAGTCGTCCGATTGGATGACCCGGGGCATCCAGAACGACTTCCGGTTCGAGAAGGTCGGCGCCGGAGGCTACGAGAACGTCGGCGTGTCCATCGTCCGCTACGACAGGGACTACAACTGGGTGGCGGTGGACCAGCACGCCAAGGTGCCTTTCGCGCCCTACCGGCCATGACCAGGGCCGCCGGAACCGCCAAGGCCTTCCCTGTGCTTAGGCTGGGCGACAAGGCCCTGAACTGGGCGGGCCTGCTGGTCACGTCCATGATCTGGGGCACCTCGTTCATCCTGATCAAGAAGTCGCTGGGCACCTTCAACGGCCTGCAGATCGGCGGGATGCGGGTGCTGCTGACCTCGCTGTTCTTCCTGCCCTTCTTCGTCCGGCGCTGGCGCGAGGTCCGGCGCCGGCACGTCGTCCCGCTGCTGGTGGTCGGGCTGTTCGGCACGGCCGTGCCGTCCGTGCTCTTCCCGATCGCCCAGGTCCATATCGCCAGCGCCCTGGCGGGGATGCTCAACTCGCTGGTTCCCTTCTTCACCCTTATCGTCGGGGCCGCCTTCTTCCATACCCGCGTGAGGCCGGGCTCGCTGGCAGGGGTGCTGGTCGGCCTTCTGGGCGCGGCCGGCCTGATGCTGCGCGACCCCGGGGAGCTGCTCTCGGGCATCAACGCCTACGCCTGGCTGCCCGTGCTTTCGACCCTGATGTACAGCGTGAGCGTCAACACGGTGCGCAACCGCCTCCAGGATCTGGGCGCGCTGACCATCGCGGCGGCCTCCATCCTGATGATGGCGCCCGTCGGCCTGGCCCTGCTGCTCAGCCAGGATCCCGGCCCGGCGCTGGCCTCGCCCGACCTGGGGCTGCACTTCCTGTTCGTGGCCCTCCTGGCAATGTTCTCGTCCAGCGTCGCCGTGGTCATCTTCAACAAGCTCATCAGCCGCACCTCGGCCCTGTTCGCCAGCTCGTCCACCTACATCATCCCCATCTTCGCCATCTTGTGGGGCATCTCGGACGGCGAGACCATCGCCATGGGCCAGTGGATTTCCATCCTGCTCATCCTGGCAGGCGTCTATCTGGTCAACCGGCGCTAACCGGCCCCTTAGGCAAGCCCGCGCCGGGCATCCGCAGCCTGAACCCAATCTCCACCCCAAACCTTCGCAACCATGTTCGCACAAGAAGATCCCACGACCGAAGAGGCCATCACTGGAATGGCCAACAGTTCGATGCAGGTCGTCCAGAAGCTCGAAAGCTGGTACGATTCCGCCTTGCTGCTGCTGCCCAACTTCGTGGTGGCCGTCATCGCGCTGCTCTTTTTCGTCCTGCTTTCGAAGCTCGTGCGCAGGGTGCTGGAAAAGACTCTCGGGCGGGTTTCCAAGAACCAGTCGGTCAACCAGTTGCTGGTCTCGACTTCGTATGTGCTGGTCATCCTGGTGGGCGTGTTCGTCGCGCTGGGCGTCTTGCGGCTGGACAAGACCGTCACCTCGCTGCTGGCGGGCATCGGCGTGGTGGGCCTGGCCCTGGGCTTCGCCTTCCAGGACGCGGCCTCGAACCTGCTCTCGGGCGTCATCATGGCCCTGACGCGGCCCCTGCGCGTGGGCGACATCGTCGAGACGGGCGGCAAGTTCGGCAAGATCGTCGAGATCGGGGTCCGGACCACGACCCTGGCCAACGACGACGGCCAGCGCATCGTCATCCCCAACAGCCAGGTGATCCAGAATCCGTTCGTCAACTACAGCTTCGACCAGTTGCGCCGGGTGCTCGTGCCCATCGGCGTGGCCTACAGCACCGATCCCGACAAGCTGCAGCAGGTGGCCATTGACGCGGTCAAGGCCCTGCCGGCCTGCCTGAAGGACAAGCCGGTGGATGTCGCGTTCGTGGACTTCGGCCCGGGCTCGATCAACCTCCAGGTGCGCTTCTGGATCCACTACTCGGAGAACGCGCAGTATGGCGGGGCCTACGGCGCCGCGATGATGGCCCTGAAGGCGGCCTTCGCGGCCAACGGCATCCAGGTGCCTCTGCCGGCCCAGACCATCGAGCTGGGCGAGGCCTCGGCCCAGCGCCTGGCCTCCGCCCTGGCCGCGAAGCCATGAGCGCGACGGGCCAAGCCGCCAGCGCCTCCGCCCCTAAGGCCGCCGCTTGCTCGGCGGCCTTTTTTTCGGCCAAGTCGGAAAATATGGCATGAAATCGCAGTTTTGTCAGGTCGCGCTTTTTGTGGGTGTTTGGGCCTATGGTATTGTCAACCAATGTTTTAGGCTCTGTTGTTCGATTTTCGTCGCTCGATTGGCTTCGGGCGGAGGCTGCAAATTTGGCCTTCGGGGGAAGGCTTTTGGGCTTGGCATGGATTGTGGAAATTGGGATGCGAAATCATTTTCAATCCATTGTCAAACCTAAAAATCCTTAGAAAAATGGCTGTTCACATCAAACCATTGGGTTCAAGAGTTCTGGTTGAGCCACACGCGGCGGAAGTCAAGACCGCGTCGGGCATCATCATCCCCGATTCTGCCAAAGAGAAACCGCAACGCGGGACCGTAGTGGCCGTAGGCCCCGGAACCAAGGACATCGAAATGGAAGTCAAGGAAGGCGACGTGGTGCTCTATGGCAAATACGCAGGGACCGAGCTTGCCGTCGATGGTAAAGACTACTTGATGATGTCGCAGTCGGACATCCTTGCCATCGTCTGACTTTTTTCAGAAAAAGAAACACAAACTTTCCCTTTTTTTAAAAGAACAAGAAAATGGCAAAAGAAATCAAATTCGAGATAGAAGCCCGCGACCTGCTCAAGGCGGGTGTTGACAAACTGGCCAACGCCGTGAAGGTGACCTTGGGCCCCAAAGGCCGCAACGTGGTCATCGAGAAGAAGTTCGGCTCGCCCACCATCACCAAGGACGGCGTTACCGTGGCCAAGGAGATCGACCTGAAGAACAAGTTCGAGAACATGGGCGCCCAGATGGTCAAGGAAGTCGCTTCCAAGACCGCCGACGACGCGGGCGACGGCACCACCACTGCCACCGTCCTGGCCCAGAGCATCGTCACCGTGGGCCTGAAGAACGTGGCCGCCGGGGCCAACCCGATGGACCTGAAACGGGGCATCGACAAGGCCGTCATCGCCGTGATCAACTCCCTCAAGGCCCAGAGCAAGGCAATCAGCGACAACCAGCAGATCCGCCAGGTGGCCGCCATTTCGGCCAACAACGACGCCACCATCGGCGACCTGATCGCCCAGGCCATGGAAAAGGTCGGCAAGGACGGCGTCATCACGGTCGAGGAAGCCAAGGGCACCGAGACCACCGTCGAAGTGGTCGAGGGCATGCAGTTCGACCGCGGCTACATCTCCCCCTATTTCGTGACCAACTCCGAGACCATGGAAGTGGTCATGGAAAACCCCTACATCCTGCTCTACGACAAGAAGATCTCCAGCATGAAGGACCTGCTTCCGGTGCTCGAGCCTGTGGCCCAGGCCGGCCGCTCGCTGCTGATCATCGCCGAGGACGTTGACAGCGAGGCCCTGGCCACCCTGGTGGTCAACAAGCTGCGCGGCTCGCTCCGCATCGCGGCCGTCAAGGCCCCGGGCTTCGGCGACCGCCGCAAGGCCATGCTCGAGGACCTGGCCGTCCTGACCGGCGGACTGGTCGTCAGCGACGAGACCGGGATGCGCCTGGACAACGTGTCGCTCGACATGCTGGGCCGCGCCGAGAAGATCACCATCGACAAGGACAACACCACCATCGTCAACGGCGCCGGCGACCAGCACGCCATCGGCGACCGCGTCCTGCAGATCAAGAAGCAGATCGAGACCACCACGTCCGACTACGACCGCGAGAAGCTGCACGAGCGCCTGGCCAAAATGGCCGGTGGCGTGGCCGTCCTGTACGTGGGCGCGGCCTCCGAGGTCGAGATGAAAGAGAAGAAGGACCGCGTGGACGACGCCCTGAGCGCCACCCGCGCCGCCGTCGAGGAAGGCGTCGTGCCGGGCGGTGGCGTGGCCTACATCCGTTCCATCGCCATGCTGGAGCAGCTCCGCGGCGACAACGAGGACGAGAACACGGGCATCGCCATCGTCAAGCGCGCCATCGAGGAGCCGCTGCGCCAGATCATCGCCAACGCTGGCGGCGAGGGAGCGGTCATCATCCAGAAAATCAAGGAAGGAACCGCCGACTTCGGCTACAACGCCCGCACCGAGGTGTTCGAGAACCTGCTTGAGGCCGGTGTCATCGACCCCACCAAGGTAGCCCGCGTGGCCCTGGAGAACGCCGCCTCCATCGCCGGCATGCTCCTGACCACCGAGTGCGTCATCGCCGAGGAAGAGTCGGACGAGCCCGCGGCCGGCGCCGGCGGCATGGGCGGCGGCATGGGCGGCATGATGTGACCTCCCCTATCGGATTCGCCTCCTGGCCTAACGGAGAGCCTTTCCCCTGCCGGGGAAGGGCTCTCTTTTTTTTTCGGGGGAGGACGCTCGCCGACGGTCCTTGGCCCGCCAAGGTGTTGGCAGGACGTTGATACAACTTGCGCTGTTTTGCTATCTTTACTCTGGACTAACCAGCAGCATCCACCCTAACCCCTCGCTCGACGGAATGAACGACAGCCCCGGCAAGACCGAAAATGAGGCCAAGCCCTTGCCAGCCAGGCGTCCCGGATGGGGGCGCCACTGGTGGAGGGCCGCGCTGGCGCTGTCCTTTCTGCTGTTCAACCTCCAACTGCTCTTCTGGAACTACGCCGACCCGCTGCTCCGCGGCTACTTGCAGAACCTGGTGCTCGAAAAGAGCCACGGCCTCTACCGCCTCGACTTCTCGGACATCCGGGTGGACCTCGGCCGCAGGGCCTTCGAGCTGAAAGGGTTCAGCCTCATCCCGGATACCGCCGTCTATGGGCGGATGATGGACACGGCCCGGCAGCAGAAGCCGCTCTACGCCATCGAGTTCGCTTCTTTTTCCATCAGCCGGCTGAAGGTGGCCAAGCTGCTGCTCACGGGCGACCTCTCCGTGCGCGAGATGGTGCTCGACCAGCCCGACGTGCGCATCATCGCCCTGCCCCGCGACAGCAGCCAGACCCGCGGGGCCAAGGCCGACAAGTACGACGCCGTCCACACGGACCTCTACCCGGCCCTGGCGCCCTTCTTCAAGTCGGTGCAGATCGACCGCATCGCCCTGCTGCGCGGCGTGTTCGACTTCCGCATGGCCGCCAACCCCAGCCAGCGGAGCAGCTCCGTGAGCAGCATCTCCATCGAAATCAAGGGCTTCCGACTCGACAAGGCCGAGTACCTGGCCCGCGACAGGATGCTCTACTCCGACGCCTTCGCGCTGACTTTCCACGACTACGAGCTGCTGCTCAAGGACAGCGTCCACCGCATCGAGGCCCTGGATGTCAGCGTCTCCACCTTCGACAACAGCATCGAGGCCCACCAGGTGCGGATGCTGCCCGACCAGATGGACAGCCTGGAGCTGGCCCGCTCGGGCAAGACCGCCATCGAGGCCGTCATTCCGCGCATCCGCATCAGCGGCTTCGACATCAACACCGCCTTCTTCCAGCGCGACCTCACCCTCGACAGCATCGAGCTCTTCCGGCCCAGCATCCGGGTGCTGGCCACCGAGCCCCGCGTGGCCCAGCTCGACGACCAGCGCGAGCTCTCGACGGGCGTGGACCTCTATCCGCTCATCCGGGGCATCATGCGCTCGTTCCATGTCCGCTGGTTCAGCCTGGCCGGGGCCAGCCTCAGCTTCAAGAAGCGGTTCGAGGACGCCGAGCCGGCCTACACGCTCCAGCGCCTCGATGTCCGCCTCGACGATTTCCGCATCGACTCGCTGGCCAGCCTCGACACCACCAAGGTGCTCTACGCCGAGGAGGTCTTCCTGGACATGCGGGGCTACAGCATGATGCTCAAGGATGGCCTGCACCTGCTCACGGCCGACCAGTTGCGCATCTCCACCCTCGAGGCCTCCATCCTGGCCCGGGGCGTGGACCTGGCCCCCACGGGCCGGTCGCCGGGCGCGGGTGGCCTGTTCGAGGTCCATGTGCCCAGCCTGGCCCTGGTCGGGGTCGATCTGCGCAAGGCCTTCAACTTCAACGAGCTGGAAATCGACTCGCTCCTGGTCGATAGCATCGAGCTCGACATCGCGACCTTCAAGGACCCCGACCGCGAGGAGCGAAGGCGCGGGCCTCGCCAGAACTCGCTCGAGGAAATGACGGCCAGCTACCTGAGCCGGGTGGACGTGGGCTTCGCCCGCGTCGAGGCGGGCCGGTTCAGGATCGAGAACCTCCAGGGAGGCAAGGCCAGCTCGTCGGTATCGGGCAGGGCCGAGCTTGAGCTCTACGGCTTCCAACTGGGCCAGAAGGAGGCCCAGAACCGGAACCAGCTCTTCTATGCCGAGGAGATGGAGCTGCGCCTGCTCGACTTCGCCCTCATGCAGCACCGCCAGCTCCATACCGTGCAGGCCGCCCTGCTCAGCGTCTCGACCCTGCGCCAGGAGGTCGTCATGGAAAAGCTGGAGTTCAAGCCCAGCTACGACGAGGACCGCATCCAGCAACTGCTCGACTACGAGCGCGAGAACTTCTTCCGCCTGAACGTCGAGCGCGTGGCCCTGGTGGGGCTGGACGTGCATGAGGCCTTCTTCAAGAACCGGCTGGTGGTCGAGTCGGTCGAGCTGGCGCGCCCCTCGTTCAGCCTGGTCAGCTTCAAGGGCATCCTGCCCGACAGCGTGGCGGACCGCCTGGCCGACGAGCGCGCCGACCGCCGGGCGGAGCTGCTGGCCTCGATAGTGCCGCCGGCCGACAGCCTGCTCGAGGTCCGCGACGACCTTTTCGCCGTGCTCGACAAGAATTTCAAGGTCGTGAAAGTCAACCGCTTGGAGCTGCGCCAGGGGGAGCTGGTGCTGGCGGCCAACGGCCCCGACGGCCAGTTGCGCACGGGCGTGCGCTGTGGGGTGGAGATGCGGCTGAGCGGCTTGGATTTCAGGGCCTTCCACCGCGAGACGGCCCACCGGCTCTTCTCGGAGAGCATCGACCTGGACCTGACGGACCTGGCCGTGCGCTCGCCCGACGGCTCGCACCTGCTCCGGGCCGAGCGGCTGGCCTTCCGCAGCGAGGCCCAGGCCCTGCGGGTGGACCGGCTCAGCCTGTCGCCCATGCTGGGCGACGATGCGGGGCCTCCGTCGGCGCCGGTGCTGCGCCTGGCCGTGGAGCAGGCCCGGCTCGAGCCCATCGACCTGCGCCGCCTGTACTGGCACCGCGAGCTCGACATCGAACTGGCGCAAGTCTCGGGCATCGAGCTCGATTGGCTTCTGCCGCCGCCCGGGGCCGACAGCC
>JFJP01034837.1_pt1 | contig 13430 bp, 15 predicted proteins | sample 431651 | NCBI WGS metagenome assembly JFJP01 (sample SAMN02602958, study PRJNA72255) | Microbial mat metagenome, whole genome shotgun sequencing project. | biome: fresh water; feature: sink hole; material: water; isolation source: purple microbial (photo- and chemosynthetic) mats found in...
GCAGAAGATCGTTGAAAGGAAGCACCGCAAGCACCAGTGCCGGTCGCCGTTTGGAATTTGTAAGATCCGAGAATGGAAAAGGGATGATGACTACGTGCCCCCTTATAAATCTTTCCATGCCTCATCTTCTTCCGGACTATCCCAGATTTTGGATAGGGATGTCTCTGATGCTTCTGCCATAAAGAATGACTCATCCTTTTGCTTCAGGAAAAGGATAAAATTGAGTACTTCCCTGGCTTTTGCATCGGACAGGCTGCGGGATTCCTCGATGACGCGATCTGTCACGCTCATATACTACTCCTCGAACAGCTCATCTGCCGTCCATCAATAAATCAATCGATCTTGAAGGTTTATTGATTACATCTACTATCAACTTGAATATATCATAACCGCGGTCACAGTGCCATTGCGGTTGTAGTTTTATGGTATTCCGGCAAGAGTATTACCCATGCCTAAGAGGAGATCCTGGTACTCGACCTTTCTGACGCTGCTGCCAAGGTAGTAGCTGGTTGCCTCTACCGTTTCAATGGCACCCACGTTGAGAGTGTACTGAAAGCGGAGCCTGATATATTCCTCGGGGCTGCCTGCGGCGCGCTGGGTTTCGGGCGTCTGGGACAGTAGTTGGAAATCCAGGTAGACGCTGATAGCCTTGGTCGTGGCGTCGTAGAGGCCAATAACCTTGTCCAGGTAGGCGGCCAGGCGCTTGGCTTCGTCATTGGTGATGATAATGCCGCGCGTTACCTCGTCGAAAGGTTTGACTTTGGCTTTGGCGTCTTCGTTGCCCTCGCCCAGGACGACCGAATCGTCGTTGACCCGGTAGACGAAGAAACGCTCACCAGGCTGGCTCATCCGTCTGGCTTTGGTCTCCTCGGTAACGATGCGACCAGCTACCGGTTCGACGGTGTAAAAGCCCGCCGTGCCGGGTTGTGGTCCCGATGGCACCAGGTTCATGCTGACATGACGATGGCGGTAAGCCTTATGGTTTTGATCACAAAAAACCCCTTGTAAGGAAGGTTCCCTACTATTGCTGATTGGGCGGAGATTGTCAAATCCAGGCTTGCCTGCGCTTCCACCGACAGCATGGGGTGACTCAGATGGTGACAAGCGCTCCTGTGTCGATTTCTTTGAGGAATATCCTGCCGTACCTGTCAGAGTGGGGCTGGGGAACGGTGTCCGGGGCGTGGGTGGTCATGAAAAAGAACATGACGTCGCTCATGTCGTCCTGAGATTCGACGAGGGACCAGCGGTAGTAGATCTGGTCTTCATGTTCGACGAGTACGGCGCGCCGGCGTTCATCCTGCTCCAGTTCAAGGTCGGTCGCCACGCGCAGGGTGGCGCGGAGGCCTCCGTAATACGAGCGTGCCAGCATGTACAGGTTGAGCTTGCCGTGGTCGTCCTTGTAGTACAGTTCGGCAATGCCGCCCATGGCCGGGACGGTGCGGGCGATGTCGTACTTGTCCGCCCTTGCGATGGGCGACCAGCGGACTGTGTAGTAGGCATCGCCGTCCTTGACGGATTTTCTTATGTCGTAGGCCACGGCATGATGGTACCACGGCTAACGGCGGGTGGCCAGCCCGGATACGACATGCTGGTAATGCTGGTATGGATTTGACGGGGTACTGTACTTTTTTGAGCGATAGGTATACACCTATGGCAATTCCCTCCCCGGCCGCCCTTGTCATGCCTTGCGTACACTGCGACCCGAGCGGGGTCAAAGGAAGTCCAAACTGTGCGAGAAGTCGTAGAACTCGTCCTCCAGGTAGAGAACGAAGCAAAGATCAAGATTGAAGAAGCCAGGCGTCAAGCCTCCGATATTCGCGCGGCGGCTGATGAAGCTGCTGCCGCATCGCTTGCGTCGGTTCGCGACTCCTTGGTGAGCGAAAGTCGGGTGCGCCTCGAACGGGCCAAGGCCGAAGCGGAAGCGCTGCTGCAAAAAGCGCGGGACCAGGATGCCGCGTCCGGCGTGCAGCTGGCTGCCGATTCGGAAAAGGCAGCTGTCGACATTGTCGGGCGCATAGTCGCCATGATGACCGGCCGATCGTCGTGAAAGTCTGACCCCCCATGCGCGGCGCTTTGTCGACCTATGGCTTTGTAAGCGCAAAACTCAAGGCCAGGTTAAGCAGGATTCTGCCTCCCGAAGCTCTGGACAGGATGGTCAGGGCCAGGTCTTTGCCCGAGGCCATGTTGCTGCTCAAGGGAACCGCATACGAGGCTATCGAGGAAGCGTACTCGCAGACAGGCGACCTCCGTTCCGGTGAAGCGCTGATAAACGAACGTGAGCTGAACTTGTACACAGGATTGTTCCGGTATTTTGAAGACCCGGTACTTGGCTTTGTCAGGGCCTTGTCGCTCCGTTTTGACGTGGAAAAGGTGAAGAATTCCCTCAGGCTGTGGTTCGACAACCATGTCCGGGGCAGGAGTGTGGACGGCAGGTCGGGCTACGTGTACCGGAAGGTCATCGTGCATCATTTTGATGTGGACCGGGTGGTGCGCGCTCCTGATGTCGATGCGCTTGTGGAGGCGTTTGAAGGTACGCCCTACGCGGCGATTGCCCGCGCCCAGATGCCACGGGTGGTTTCCGGCAGGTCGGTGTTCCCCCTCGAAATGGCACTCGACAGGTTCTATTTTGAGAGTGTCTTTACAGCTGCCGCAGGGTTGAGCCGCAAGGACAGGGTGGTGGCGGAACGTATTCTTGGCGTTGATGTGGATATGCAGAATGTGTCATGGCTGGTCAGGTTTACAGGTTTCTACGGGATGTCTGCGGATGCAGCAGTTGGATACCTGATTCCCCGTGGTCACGCGATTGGTTCTGCCGCCGTTTCTGAAGCCTTTTCAGCTGAAAAGGGCAATCCGGGTTCGGCCGGTGCGCTGGGTCTGGAATTGTTGCGCAAGACCTATGGGCAGTTCGGGGTGCTTCTGGGTGGTTCAGGCGACGCGACGGCCAGGCTGTCGCTGATGGAAGGTGCGTTGAGGCAGATTGCAATATCCGAGGCTGGCAGGAGCCTGTCAGGGTATCCGTTTTCAATCGGTGTGGTGCTCGCGTACTTTACGAGGCAGCGGGAAGAGCTTCGTTCCATCATGACGATCCTCAACGCCAAGGAGTACGATCTGCCCGAGGAAAGGATACGGAGCGCGTTATGATGTTTACTTCACCCATGCGGCTGTTGGCGGCCGTCGCACTGGATTCTGATTCGGAAGCCATAGCCACGGAACTTTTGCGGCTGGGTACGCTTGAAATGGTGTCGGTACGGGAGCTATCTGGCGGGTGGCAATCGAAACTGGCGCAGGTTGAGCCGAAGGTAAACCAGGCGCGGCTCGTCGAGCTGCGCAAGCGGGTGGAAGGCTTTATGGGAATGGCTTCGCCACCAATTGCCCGCCCGCTTCTTGGCGCTCCTTCCGCCAAGGGGTTGCATGATGGCAGAGCGGTTCCAGAAGCCCGGCCGGATCTTGACGCAGCGGAAAAACGGCTTGACGGGGTGGCTGCCGAGATCAATGGCCTGCGGGAGCGGCAGAAGGACCTGCAGGACGAAATTCTCAAGCTCGACGAGATACGCCGCCAGATAGAGGCGTTTGGAGACTTGAAGGCTGGTGCGGCGGCGGCTTCATCGTATTCGTTCCTGTCGATACGGGCGGGCATGATGCCTGCTGACAAGTTTGATGACCTCAATCCTGCGCTGGATGGAATACCCTCGGTAATCCTGCCTTCTACCGGCGACGAGTCAGCTACGGGTTTGAAAGCGCTGGTGCTGGTATCGCTGAGGAAGGATTCAGCCCGTGTCGACCCGGTGCTGGAGCGTCTGGGCTGGCAGGAAGCCAGGCTTCCCGAGTCATCCGGCGAGGGCAAGGAAAAGGCGCTAGCTTCGCTGTCGTCAAAGATGGAAGCGCTCAAGTCAAAGCAGGCGGCGTGTACCGGCGAGCTTGGTGACTATTTCAGGATCAACGGCGAAAGTCTGTCGCGGCTCTGGGCGGAACTGAGGGTGGAAGAGCTGGTTTCCAGGGTGCGTTCGTCGTTTTCCAGGACCGAGCGTACCGTGCTGTTTTCCGGCTGGATTCCCGCGGAAAAAACCGCCCTGGTGGAAGCTGGAATCCGGAAAGCCGCCGCAGGAGGGTGCGGGATCGAGTGGATGGATCCTGGAGAGGGTGAAGCGGAAAAGATCCAGGCTCCTGTAGAGATGAAGAATCCGGCTTTCCTAAAACCGTTCGAGGGACTGGTAAAGAATTATGCTACGCCGGAATACGGCAGTGTGGACCCGACTCCCTTCGTCGCGGTGGCCTACCTCTTGATGTTCGGGCTGATGTTCGGTGACGCCGGGCACGGGCTGGTGGTGGCTCTCGTCGGGCTGGCCGGGCTGTTGCTGGCGCGGAAATCCGGAAAGCCGCTTGGTTTGTTTCCGTTGTTCGTATATTGCGGAAGCGCGGCAATCGTGGCAGGGGTGCTGTTTGGCAGTTACTTTGGCATGGAACTTCTGCCACCCCTGTGGTTCGACTATCACGGGGTGGTCAGTGGCCATGAGGTTGAAGGTGGTGTACGTTCGGTCTACGATATTCTGGGCATTACGATACGATTCGGGATGGCTGTGCTGGCCTTTGGTTTTGCCATAAACTGGGTAAACCTGGCAAGGAAGCGGCAGTGGTTTACGCTGATCCTTGACAAGGCAGGACTTTTGGGCGGCTGGATCTACGGGGCGGGCGCATGGGTGGCCTTCTATTATGTGGGGCACGATTACCGCGAACTTCCACCGGGGTCAACCCTGGCACTGCTGCTCGGGCTTCCCACACTGGTGCTGGCTTTCAAAGCGCCACTGGAATTTATCCTGCATGGAAAGCACGAGGGCAAACGATTCAAACCATCCATGCTCATCGATTTTTTGATGGAATGGATAGTGGAAATCCTGGAAATCTATTCGGGTTATCTGGCCAACACGCTGTCGTTCATGCGTGTCGCCGGCCTGGGCATTGCGCATGTGAGCCTGATGACGGCATTCTTCCAGATTGCAAGGATGATAACGCCGGAGGGGCCATTTTCCATTCCTGCGATAGCGGTACTGGTACTGGGAAACGTGCTGGTCATCGCCCTCGAGGGATTGTCGGCGGGCATCCAGTCGCTTCGTCTCAATTATTATGAATTCTTCTCAAAGTATTTCAACGGCACCGGTAGGGCCTACCGGCCGATTTCATTCAACGGCGCAGAATGAGCCAAGGAGTATGGGTATGATTGATGCCAGAAAACAGTTCGCGGGCAGGGTGCAGACGAGCCTCGTCGTAGTGGTGGTCCTCATGGTGATGTTCGGGGCACTGGCCACGGTCAGCGCTTCGGCGCAGTCGACGGGTTTGTCCCAGTCGGTTAGCGCCGAGCAGGCCAAGGTGATGCAGTGGGGCCTCATGGCTGCCGCGATTGCTTTTGGTCTGGGCGCGATTGGCGCGGGAATCGCCATTGCCAATGTGGGAGCAGCGGCCATGGGTGCCATCGGTGAAAAGCCGGAGATAGCCAGCCAGGCGCTTATCTTCATAGCGCTGGCTGAAGGGCTTGTGGTATTCGGGTTCATAACTGCGCTTATGATCCTGGGCAAGATCTAGCAGTCGATGAAGTATTTCGTCATCGGCGACGAGGATGCCGTGCTTGGTTTCGGCATGGTCGGCGTCGATGGTCTGGCGGTGGGCAGCGTGGCGGAGGCGGATGCCGCGTTCGACGTGGCCACCTCCGACCCCGAGGTAGGCATTCTGGTCATTACCGAGCGGGCGGCCGAGTTTATCCGTCCACGGGTTGACAGGCTGCTCTTCTCGGAAACCTTTCCGCTTGTCCTGGAAATTCCGGACAGGCGCGGCAGGATGCCGGGGCGACCGGGCATACGCGAGACGGTCAACGCCGCCATCGGGATAAAACTGGGCTGAGGTATCGTCCCGGCCATAAGGATCGTGCATGGAAGAACGCTTGAGCGACGCGCAGGTTTCAGCTGAAAAAATAGTAGCCGGCATTCTTGCCGACGCTGCGGCAGAAGCCTCGAGGCTAGTGGCCGAGGCGGAAGCGGCCGCTCTGGCTACCAAAGCCAGGGTGGAGGAGCAAATAGCCACGCTCAGGCGTGATGCTGCCGCAAAATCGGAAGCTCTGGCTGCCTCCATCATGGCGGATGCGGGAGCCAAAGTCGTCATGGAACACAGGAAAAATTCGCTGTCGCTCCAGGAGAAACTTGCCCGTGGCATCGTGGACAGGGCCAGCTCGGAACTGGCCAGTCTGGTCCGTGACCCTGGATACCCTGGCATCCTGCGCAACTGGATCGTAGAGGCTGCCATAGGCTTATCCGTGGAATCGGCCGTGGTCAACGTGTCAGCGGCAGAGCTTCCGTTGATCGATGGACAGCTTCTCAAAGCCGCGGAAGCGGAAGTGCTGGCTACTACTGGCAAGGCTGTAAAATTGCGCAAGGCGGAAGAGGCTCCCCTTGTCGGGCAGGGCGTGTACCTGACCGCGGCAGACGGCAGGCTTGCGTACGATGCCAGGGTTGCAACGCGCTTCGAGCGCGAACGGGCTACGGTGAGGAAGATGATCTACAAGGCTCTTTTTGATACGAGGTCGGCATGAATGAACGGATTCTCGGGCAGGTAAAACGCGTCAACGGCCCGGTCATCGAGGCCAAGGGCATCACCGACGCGCGGATGCTGGAACTTGTCAACGTAGGCCAGTTTGGCCTGATAGGCGAAGTGATAAAACTGTCAGGCGACCGCGCGGTCATCCAGGTATACGAGGACACCACCGGCGTGGCTCCGGGCGACAACGTCTACGGTACGGGTATGCCGCTTTCACTTGAACTGGGGCCGGGACTCATCGGTACGATCTACGACGGCATACAGCGCCCGCTGACCCGGCTGCTGGAGTTGTCCGGCCGTTTCATCGAGCGCGGCGTCTCCGCGGAATCGCTGGACCGCGAACGGGTCTGGTCCTTTGTCCCGGTGCTCAAGGCCGGGGTCGATGTAGCAGGCGGCATGGTGCTTGGTACCGTGCAGGAAACTTCCAGGATTGAACACCGTATCTGCGTGCCACCCGATGTTTCCGGAACGCTTGTGTCGATAGCCCCTGCCGGCGAGTACACGGTTGACAGGGAAGTTGCTGTTATCCGGACCGCTGCGGGAGATCGCAGCCTGTCGCTGATGCAGAAGTGGCCCATACGGACACCGAGGCCTGTCATGGCCCGCAAGCCGCTGGACATACCGCTGATCACCGGGCAACGAGTCATAGATACGCTGTTCCCGCTGGCAAAGGGCGGTACCGTCGCGATACCCGGTGGTTTTGGCACGGGCAAGACGATGACCCAGCACGCGATAGCCAAATGGTGCGATGCCGATATCATCGTGTATATCGGCTGCGGTGAACGCGGCAACGAGATGACCGACGTGCTGAACGAGTTTCCGCGCCTCGTGGACCCGCGTACCGGCAAGAGCCTCATGGAACGTACGATACTGATAGCAAACACCTCGAACATGCCTGTGTCTGCCCGAGAGGCGAGCGTGTATACCGGTGTGACGCTGGCCGAGTATTACCGCGACCAGGGCTACCACGTGGCGGTGATGGCCGACTCGACGTCGCGCTGGGCAGAGGCACTCCGCGAGCTGTCAGGCCGCATGGAGGAAATGCCCGCGGAGGAAGGCTTCCCGGCGTACCTGCCTACAAGGATAGCCGAGTTCTACGAACGCGCCGGCTACGTGGACACGCTGTCCGGGGCCGAGGGCTCGGTGACCATCATCGGTGCGGTAAGCCCGCCGGGCGGTGATTTTTCAGAGCCGGTTACGCAGCACACCAAGCGCTTTGTGCGCTGTTTCTGGGGGCTGGACCGCCAGCTGGCCAACGCGCGGCACTACCCGGCGATTTCATGGCTGGACAGCTACAGTGAATATCTTGACGACGTTGAGCCGTGGTGGGAAGAACGCGTCGGCCCCACCTGGGCTACCGAGCGCAAAGAGATGATGGAATTGCTGCAGAAGGAAGTCAGGCTGCTCCAGGTGGTCAAACTGGTCGGCCCGGATGCCTTGCCGGACAGCCAGCGCTTCATCATCGAGGTCTGCACGATGTTCAAGAACGCCTTCCTGCAGCAGAACGCCTTCGACGATGTAGATCGTTATTCCACGGTGGAAAAACAGCTGCGGATGCTGGCCATCATCATGGCGTACTGGAGGCGCGGTCGCGAGGCGATAAAGCGCGGGGTCACGCTGGTAAAGCTCCGGCGCGTCAAGGCCGTACAGGAAATTGTCAAAATGAAGTTTACCGTTCCCAACGAGACGCCGGAGGAATTTGACAGGATACTGGCCAGGCTCGAGCGGGGCATCGACCAGCTGGAGGCCATCTATGCTTGAACCAGACAGGAAGAAGCTCATGGCCGGCAGGGAATACGTCGGCGCGTCGAAGATAGACGGGCCGCTGGTATTCGTGCGTGATACGCACCCGGTAGGCTACCGCGAGCTCGTGGAGTGCGTTGACCAGAACGGCAAGGCCAGGCTCGGCATGGTGCTTGATACGAGCGACGACGTGGTGGTGGTACAGGTGTTCGAGGGAACGCACGGCTTGACGATGCCCGGCACCAGGACCCGTTTCCGTGGTGAACCGCTGACGGTCGGTGTCAGCGACAGGATGCTCGGGCGCGTGTTCGACGGCCTCGGACGGCCTATCGACGGCGGGCCTTCTCCTCTGGCCGACGCCGAGCCAGACGTCAACGGCCGTCCCATAAATCCGACCGCGCGCGAATACCCGCGTGACTTCATCCAGACGGGCATCTCCGTGATAGACGGCATGAATACGCTCATACGCGGTCAGAAACTGCCGATTTTCTCGGGCAACGGCCTGCCGCACAACGAGCTGGCAGCGCAGATAGCCAGGCAGGCAAAGCTGCGCGGCGGGGCTACCGATTTTGCCGTCGTATTCGCCGCGATGGGCGTAAAGCACGACGTGGCCCGCTTCTTTACCAAGTCGTTCGAGGAAACCGGCGCGCTTGACAACGTGGCGCTCTTCCTTTCACTCGCCGACGCGCCTTCCATCGAGCGCATCATCACGCCGCGTACCGCCCTTACCCTGGCGGAACACCTGGCCTACGACCGCGGACTGCACGTCCTCGTGGTGATGACGGACATGTCGAACTACTGCGAGTCGCTCCGCGAGATTTCCACCCTGCGCGGTGAAATTCCATCGCGCAAAGGCTATCCGGGCTACCTGTATTCAGACCTTGCGGAGCTGTACGAACGCTCGGGCATGATCAAGGGTGTCAAAGGTTCCATAACCCAGCTGCCCATCCTTACCATGCCAAACGACGACATATCGCACCCGATTCCGGACCTGTCCGGATATATCACCGAGGGTCAGATAGTCTTCGAGCGCGAGATGCACGGCCGTGGCATCTACCCGCCGGTAGCAGGGCTGCCGTCGCTGTCGCGCCTGATGAAGGACGGCATCGGCGAGGGCATGACGCGGGAAGACCACCCTCACCTGGCCAGCCAGATATTTGCTGCGTACAGCTATGTAAAGGACGTGCGCAACCTTGCCTCGGTCATAGGCGAGGAAGAACTGACTCCGCTTGACCACCAGTACATGGAATTCGGAGAATACTTCGAGAGGAAATTCGTCAGCCAGCGCAAGGACGAGGACAGGACCATAGAGCAGACTCTCGACCTTGGCTGGGAGGCGCTCAAGCTCCTGCCCGCAGAGGAACTGCACCGCGTTACCGAGGAAGAGCTGAACACACACTACCACGGAGACGGCTCGTCGTGAAGAACGTAGCGCCTACCAAGACAAACCTGCTCCGCATCCGCGACGAACTGAAATTTGCGAAGATGGGGCACGACCTCCTTGACCAGAAACGGAACATACTGGTGCTCGAGCTCCTCAACCTGGTGGATCAGACCATCGAGTACGAGTCCAGGGTGGAAGCATCGCTTGCCAAGGCGTACGCCGGGCTTGAAGACGCGGTTCTGGCCATGGGCAAGCTGAAGGTGGGCGCTCTGGCCAGCGCGATGGATGTCAGGTCGACCATAACGCTCAGGCAGAGGCGGGTCATGGGTGTGGCGCTTCCGGTCGTGGAGACTGCGTTTATCGACGGTGCGCCGTATTACAGCCCCATGGACACCAGCGTCAGGATTGACGAAGCTGTCATAGCGTTCCGGGATGCTCTGGGTTTGCTGGGCAGGCTGGCGGAATTGAAGGTGTCCATAGTCAGGCTGGCCCGCGAAGTGCGCAAAACCATACGGAAGGTGAACGCGCTTGAAAAAATAGCCATACCGGATCTGGAAGAATCGATGCATTATATACAGAACAGGCTTGAGGAGAGCGAACGCGATATGTTTGTCCTCATGAAGCTTGTTAAAGACAGGTTGTCCAAGGCGGAACCGGAGGTACGGCAGGCATGACTAGACCGATTCGCAAGATCATGGTGTACATCGATGGTTCGGAGCAGTCCATTACTGCTGCACAGTACGCCATAGTCCTGGCCAAGACGCTCGGGGCGGAGCTGTTCGTACTCTACGTGGTTGATACCAGGGCGTTGGGAGAACTCGTCAAATCACATATCTTCCTGGCCGCTGAACAGGAAGAATACAAGCGCGACCTGGAAGGGGATGCCACGCGGTACCTCAACCATGTCAGGGAGCTTGCGCGCAGAAAAGGAGTCGCCATAACGACCGACAAGAGCTCGGGCGCTGTCAATGTTGAAATCAAAGCCAAGATGGCTGAATTCGGCATCGATCTCCTTGTCATTGGCGACATTCCGCAAATCAGGAGCCGCCGTGACGAGTTGTACAACGAAACCGAGCGCGCCATGCGTACCGTGCAGTTTCCGGTACTCATAGCCAAGGGTGAAGACAGGATATGGGACCTCTACGAGGCCTTGGAATAAGGAAGGAATTATGGCTCTGATCGATTTGATAGATGAAACGGTGGTCAAGGCTCCGCTTGTTGCGACCCGCAAGGAAGATGCCATCAGGGAGCTGGTGGACATGCTCGCGGCGGCCGGAAAGATACTCGATGCGGAGACCGTGTACCGGTCGGTGCTGGAACGGGAAGCCAAGGGCAGCACGGGGCTGGAAGAGGGCATAGCGGTTCCACACGGCAAGACCATAGCGGTGAGGTCCCTGACGGTGGCGATCGGAATATCACCCGGTGGAGTGGCGTTCGAGTCGATGGACGGAAAGCCGGCCAGGCTCTTGTTCCTCATACTTGCGCCGCCTGACAAGGCCGGTCCGCATATCGAGGCATTGGCCGAGATTGCCAGGATGTCGCGTTCAACGGCCTTCTGCTCAAGCCTTGCAGCTTGCCGGAGTCCCGCCGAGGTAGTACGCCTGTTCAAGGACGAGTGACACCTTGTCAGCAGGCGCTTGACCGGCCGGCCGGTCAAAGCCGATAATCGGCTTCCATGAAGAAGCTTATCTTTGTGACCGGCGGCGTGTGTTCTTCTCTTGGAAAGGGCATTACAGCCTCATCCATCGGCAGCCTTCTGGAGGCTCGCGGGTTTTCTGTCCGCATGATGAAGATAGACCCGTACCTGAACGTGGACGCGGGTACGATGAACCCGTATCAGCACGGTGAAGTGTACGTTACCGACGACGGAGCCGAAACGGACCTCGACCTTGGCAACTACGCCCGCTTTACCAATGCGCCAATTTCCAAAGCCAACTCGATAACTACCGGCCAGGTGTACCGCGAGGTCATCAACAGGGAACGCGAGGGCCGTTTCCTGGGCAAAACCGTCCAGGTAGTCCCGCACATCACCGATGAAATCAAGTCGCGCATCGTAGCCGTGGGCAAAGACCCGGACGTCGACTTTACCATCGTGGAGATAGGCGGCACGGTAGGCGACATGGAAAGCGTGCCATTTCTGGAAGCCGCAAGGCAGCTTATCCACGAATACGGCAGGCAGCACGCGGCAAGCATCCACGTGACGCTGGTGCCGGAAGTCACCGGCGGCGAACTGAAAACCAAGCCTACCCAGCACTCGGTCAAGGAACTGCAGGAAGTAGGCATCCAGCCAGACGTGCTGGTGTGCCGTTCCACGCAGGGCCTGGATGAATCGCTGCGCCGGAAACTGGCTGCGTTTACCAATGTCGAGTATGAAGGCGTCATTTCTGCCAGGGATGTTTCCACCGTGTACGAGATTCCGCTCGTGTTCCACGACCAGGGCCTGGACCAGTTCCTGCTTAAAAAGATGAACGTCGAGAGCCGCCATGCCGACCTCAAAGCATGGAAGGAAGTCGTGCGAAAGCTCACAGAGCCAAAACGCAGTGTGCGCATCGGTGTGGTAGGCAAATATATGGAACTGCACGACGCGTACAAGTCGGTCTGGGAAGCGCTCTACCATGGCGGCATTGCAAACGACGCCGGTGTCGAAATAGTACGGATTGACTCAAGCCAGTTCGAAGCAGAAGGCGCAGACCCGGGGCTTGTCCTGGGTGAAGTGGATGGAATTCTGGTGCCCGGTGGATTTGGCCAGCGCGGCATCAACGGCATGGTGGCAGCCGCCCGCTGGGCCCGGGAAAACAAGAAGCCGTACTTTGGCTTGTGCCTGGGCATGCAGATCATGGCCATAGAGTGGGCCCGGACCAGGATTGGCTGGCTGGACGCTGATTCCGCCGAGTTCAACCAGGATGCCGGCCACGCGGTCGTCAGCCTCCTTGAGGACCAGGTGGATGTGAAGAATTTCGGTGGCACCATGCGGCTGGGCCGCAACGACACAATCTTCAAGGAAGGTTCCAGACCAGCGTTGGCCTACGGATCGACCAAAGTCTCCGAGCGCCACCGCCATCGCTACGAACTGTCCAACATCTACCGGGCTGACTATGAGAAATCCGGTATGCTCATAGCCGGAACGACACTCGACGGCGAACTGGTGGAGTGTCTGGAATGGCCGGAGCATCCTTGGGGCGTCGGTGTGCAGTACCACCCGGAGTTCAAGTCCAGGCCGATAACACCGCACCCGCTTTTTGCGGCCTTCATCAAAGCGTCGATCGCCAATGGCGAAAAGAGGTCCCGTGCATAAAACTGGAACCGTTAAAAATGATTTTTCAAATGGCTTTTCTTTTTTCTGGAGTCATATACCGGCCGCAAGCATCCTGGTACTGGGGATTGCCCTCTCCGGGTGCAGCCTTGACTATGGTTCCGCCCTGGCGGAAGACCTTGGCGACGGGATTCCGGACACAGTCGTCTTTGATTTCTCGCATACGGTTGTGGAGAACAGCTTGCCACGGTTCAGGCTCGAGGCCAGCCGCGGCGAGTCGTACCAGGCTCTTAAAAAGATGAAGCTGACTGATGTCCGCTTTACCGAATATACGGCGTCGGGAAGAGAAACCTCCGAAGTAGAAGTCTCAACCGAGGGTCACGCCGATTCAGCCGTATTCTACACTGATACCGAGAGCGCCGAGTTGTCCGGTTCGGTCAGGTTCTACTCGGCTGCCGATGGTGTGAC
>JFJP01042429.1_pt1 | contig 13430 bp, 12 predicted proteins | sample 431651 | NCBI WGS metagenome assembly JFJP01 (sample SAMN02602958, study PRJNA72255) | Microbial mat metagenome, whole genome shotgun sequencing project. | biome: fresh water; feature: sink hole; material: water; isolation source: purple microbial (photo- and chemosynthetic) mats found in...
ATTTTTTATAATTAATCATTCTTATTAATTACATTGTATATGGTATCCATGAAGAACTGTAAAGAAAATTAATACAAATAGTGAATGTTTGCTAATGCTGTCAAACTAAAGAATATTTTTGATGTACTGCTAGCCAGAGGCACATAAGTTTGAGTAGTATTCATCACTTCATTCATAATCGAATCTGCTTATTTCATCTCTGAAACAACAATTGCTGCTTCCTTTTTTAGTTTCTCTAATGTTTGAATAACTTTCTCATCTTCAAGAATTGATCCTCTACTGTTATTCAATGAATCTAACAACTAATCTTCCAATTCCCTTAATTTCACAATGTACTCTCCTTGTAATTTCATTAGATTTAATCTTTTCTCCTCAGTTTCTGGAGATTCATTTCTTAAAAATATATTTAGGCACTGTTCCTACAAACTACTCTAAGTGACAGTGAAATTGACAAATGTAACTCTGCTACAAAGATCTGGAGTGAATCTAGCAGTACTGTCTCTCGTAATCATGAACATTGTGAATCCCTATGAGAAATCTATCTCCTAATTTCCAACTCTGATCAACACTCTTCCTCCTGTTTTGTAGGTTTCATTATTCAAAACTGAATTCAGAATTGGATCAACCTTTTCGACATCTTACACCAGCAAAGGACATCCAAATCTGAGACATGTTTCAAGTGTCTTCAAGAATGATTCATCAGTAAATGATGTTTTAGCCAATTTTTTATCCTTGTACAGTGATGAGATGTACGATAACGCTTAACCAGATGGATCAACCACTAGTGGATATCTCTAAAATCTATGCAAGATTATAGCATTTTCCATGCATAAATCATCAGATGGCAGGGTATGTGATTACCAATTCAATCTATCAGATGGCTTGGACAAGAATTCAAGCAAGGATAAGTCCTACCTAAATGATATGCTGGCTGAATTCGATAAGTAATCTTTCCATGTGTTGATTACTACTTTTCTATAGAAGTGATCAAAGAAACCAATATATGAGAGGAATGCTGATGATAATAACACATCTCCAATCATGGTAGCTAATTGATTTTTGAAGTTTTGAGAGGCTTCCTCCCATCTGATTCTCTCTCCACTTAAATCTGTCAATAAAGCCTAGGATCTTGTGACTTTCTCTTACACTTTAAGCATTTCTGATTTGATTGATTCTTTTTAACTAATCAATTCAGAATATTCTTATTATAGATTGTTAATCTTTGTTTCTGCAGCTGCCACTTCATCATCATAAATTTTCTTCTACTTATTTAACTCATCTCCTTCAGCCACTAATTTAGCTACTTCCTATCTCAAGGGATCCACTTTCTATAGAATATCAGCATATTTTAATTGTGAATCCAACCACATAGCCAGAGGTCCAGCTGCTTTAGATGCATAACTAATTTTATCAATATTCCATTCTGGAATGGATAAATATTTAGTGAGTAAGAATTTCTTTACTTTGGGAGGTAGAGTCTCAGTATTGAAATTAATCACATTATTGATGAAATTCATGTTACCCATTGCCTTCTAGACATCCTTCCATTCAATAGGCTTATCCAATGAATTGATTGCACAAACAACTGCTTCCATGGTCATTTTCACGAGTGCTGGAGGAGATCCAAGAACTCTTATTTGATTCAAATCATCCTTCTTTATACTGTTGACACATGTCTTTGCATTCTCTAATGCCGGCAATGCTTCGTTCAGCTCTTTATTCACTTGAGATTAACGAACATCAATCTCCTTGGCCTTTTTCTCTGCATCACTTGACAGGCGAGTACTTTCCTCTTTCTTTTTCTCTGCAATCTTCTTCTCTTCAATGATAGTCTATAACTTTTCTCCAGCCTATCTTTCTTTAGTTTGTAATTCTATTTTCTTTGAATCTAAACTAATCTACATTTCCAAGACTTATTATTCTGTTTCCTTTAATTTATCCAATCCTACATTCAGATGCAATTGCTAATCTTCTAATTGAGATTTCTTCTCATTGTGTAATTTTTCAAAATGCTTCAAAAAATCTAAATAATCTCTTGGAGTAATGTAATTGAATCTCTTAGCACCTTTTTACAATCGATTATTCAATTCAATGATTGTATTCTAAATGTACACCAAAGTTTAAACTAAAATATGCTATCTTTGTGTTTCATCCTTCATTTTTTTGGTGAATGCATTTTCAGGAGGATCAATATAGAGAGTGAATGCTTTACCCACTTAAAATAAGGCTTCATTAGTCCAATCTCCAAACCAATCAATCACACATCTATTGAACAGAGCAGGAGATGATGCAGTTCTATTTGAGAAATCTGGATTTTTTGGATTCATTGTGAAAACTACATGTAAGTTTCTCTAAACTTAATAAGTGAAGTTCTTGAACAATTACTCTTCTGAATCGAACTGTTTGTTCTGGTTTGAGTTTTCCTTGAGTAAATTAATTAAAGCAAGGTACTCATCATTCTCAAACAATCCTGGAATCTCACCTGATGCTAAGAGTGCATTCATTTTCTCTAGAAACGATGGGCCTAAGACATTGGATTCATCAAAGATAAATGTAATCTTCTCTCCTTTTGCTCCTGCTCTTTTCATAACTTCTCTCAAATCATTATCAAAATCAATCAATTAATAATCTCGACCTGCTTTGATTTAAAAGACTGTGAGATTGTTAATCCAACTAACAAATCTCGTCAAGGTTGTTTTACCAACTCCAGATGATCCTACCAATAGTAGATGACCTAATGGTTGTTTGAGTACTCTATCGATCCTCAAAATGTGATCTAAAACATCATCAAAAACCACCAAAGGCACTGATAATTCTTCCTCATTAAATTGTTTGAGTCTCCCTTAAATGTATTTTCTTAACTCTTCTCTATCAACACTCTAATACACTTTATGTAAGTAATTACTAAATAAGATTGGTCTAACTAATGCTTCATCTTTTATGTTACTAAAATTATTATAAGCCACCTAATCAATAAGTTTATTGCACCAATCTTTCTCTGATTCGTGAACCAATCTATCTTAAAACAATCTCAATCCTTCGTGTGCCCACAAACGAACCAAATCTTCAACAGATTCTAGTGGTTCAAGTGCTTCATTCAAAGCATATTTCCATCTGGTCAACTCTCTTGGTGAATATATGTAATGAGCTTATTAATCAGCAGTAAAATGTTATTATGATTTAGTGTAAAACTCTACCATAGCATTAGTCAATTATTCAGAATATTATTTAAGGCTGACTGTTCTCCTCAACATTGCCTTATTGAATGTACCATAAATCTGTTTAAGAGATTCTGGTCCAGGGAAATCTACTAAAATGAGTGGACAATGCCTTAAAAATCTTGGACTCAAGGGTTTCCTACCTACATCAGTGGGTGGATTGCAGGCTCCAACAAATTGTATTCTCTCAAGTGTGATCCATTGTCTGTCTTATGCTCTCCAAAAACCATGTTATTCTGTCAATTAACGTAGGAATGTAATGATAGCCATTGTACCATATTTATCCTGATCAGGTAGATTGATTTCATCACAAAAGACTACAAGCCATTTTTAATTCTTCGGTTAAAGAAATACTCCACTAGTTGTCTTCTTATACTCACAATAGTGATCGAATTGTTTAATTATTAGGGATGGCATAGTACTACTACTGAAATTGATGAAAATCATCTCAAAATCTGTAAGTGCTTTTAGTGTACTCATTAGAGTCATTGTCTTACCACTTCCAGGTGGACCACACAATAAGAATGGTCTATGTTCACTTAACCATCCACATAGTACATCCTTATGTCTCAAAGTATCTACTGTCTCTATTATTAGATCAGCATCTGTCACTCTTTGTGGATCAATTTCAATTTAAGGTACTTTCTTTTTATATTAACTCCATTATGCATCTGGTAATTATACCTCAAAATCTATTAAAGAAGGAGCACTTTCACTAAATTATGGTAACATTATATTTGGTGGCAATAATTAACATATTTCTCTTGAATATAGAGTTCTTTAATGCAAATTCATTGAACCTGCTACACCCCACATCACAGCAATTAAAAATTACTTCACCATATAATCACTTAATTGCTCATCTTCCAATGGCATTTCTGAATTATTATCATTGTATTCTATAATGTTAGAAATACTTCTCCTAACTAATGCAAATGTACTCTCTAACACTCTAATCCTTGTGAATTCCATTACATGCTTATATTCTTATTTCTAAGCTACCTGTAAGAAGGATGATAAATATTAAATAATTTATTCCAAAGATTTCACACATTTTTCCCTTAATTATGAAAATTGACTTGCTGTATTCTATTTATCATCATCTGACTTCTATTAATCATAATCATCTTGCTTCAATCTTTCCATAAAATGATAGAATATGTTTTCATCATTGATGGTTTCCTCACTGAACCAAACCATACCACAACGTGATACAGTAGCTAAAGTGGCATATTTCAATGTTTCAACTTCAAATATCATTCTCACATTAGATGGAATAGCCAATCTCTCACCATTAGGAAGTGTCAGTAATTTGTTATCATCTAATACAGAATTCAAATTCTCTGCCCATTCTGGATCCACATCTCCATCAAAAATTATCCAATGTCTTCTTGTACTCTCCTATCTTTGATTTGATATAATTTTTCTTAAAATAGAAGTGAATACTCCATCTGTCCACTCCAATGTTGTATTGTCCAATCTACCATACAATTCATCCTTATTTATAGCTTTGGGATCTACTATGTATGACTCACCCTTAACTTTATCACACTTGTACATAGCCTCTAGTAATACTCTCCAAGCAGCACTCTTTCCACATCCACATGGACCTACCAACATTAATCCATGTTATAATCTCTGGATCTAATACAATTGTAACACTTTCTCTATGAATGTCTTACTTGATTGTAGATTCTTTCTTTGACAAGCCAATGCTAATTTCTTTCTTAATTATTCTTCCTTAATATCTGGAATGCATGAACCTGGGAACACTCCCTAAAGTAAAGTTTCTAAAAGTTTAATATCATCTTTGATCAATTTGGGTACTACTGTATCACAAACTGATCGTAAGAGAATAGTTTATTCAAATTCAACTATTTCTGCTTATGGAACTGGTTCTTGATTTCTGTCTATCATCTCCTATCTCTTCATATTACCAGCTGAATTTAACACAGATTTTAGGGCTCTTAATCCAAAATCATAATGTGGTTATGATGATAATTGATTATCACATAATTCAAACAATGATACTATCTTTCCTGCTAATCTCTCTGCTGTCCTAAATCCCTAACTGAACAACATCACTTAAGCAATCAACTCTCTATCTGGTTTTACCATAGCCATTTATCTGAACAACTATTTCAAGTTTTCTGGGAGATTCGATCTTCCAGCATATCCTGGATTCATTGTTACAAACACTCCCATTTGTGAACTCAATTTCACATCCTTACCCATCAATTCAATTTACTTCTACTTCTCCCTCAATCCAGTTTGAATAAGAAGAATTTATTAAGAGCATGCTGATAACATACGTTCTTCTAATCGATTGAACTCATCAAAGCAACCCCATGCACCAACCTAACACAATCCTACGAAAATTCTACCCATTGCATTAAAGTCAAAGGTTTCATCACAATTGAATACCAAAACAAATCTACCCAATTATGCACCCAAAGCTTTTACACTCTCTGTTTTACCTGTTCCTGCTGGTCCAAATGGTGATCCACCCATTCTCAAGTGCAGTGCTTAAGTCAATGTCAAAAAGCATTTATCAGTTAAGGGAGTTTGCACTAATTTTTCAGCCACTCCAAGATATTCAAATCCATAATGGAATTATGCATTTCCCATTTGTATTAATAATCTTTTGCCAGGATCTGCTTCTTTTGCATTCCAATTGAATCTCATATGATATTGCCATCCAAATTCAGATTTACTCACTATTTTAGTAGCCATCAATTGTCTAATTACATCCCTTTAATGCACAAAATCTGTAATAATCTGCTCGAATTTCTATCTTAGTTATTTTGGATGATCTTTCAATACACTCTCTGCTAACTCAGATAGAAATTCTAAAACATATTGTAGTGATTGTTTCATTGCCTCCTCATTATTGAAAGAAGATTCAACTGAAAAGCACCATCCTACCTGCAAAGCTAACAAAATAATTTAAGCTGGATGCTCTTCTATTACTTTCATTCTATTTTATTGATTGGTTTGCATATCTAACACTGATTTCTCTAAATCTAATGCCAGTGAATTCATCATTTCGTTATCAACCTTACCCAACCATATATTAATTCGAGGATCCTCAGCTATTTTAATTTCTTTACTAAACGCTACCATTTCACCCTCTTTGCTTGACATTCCTAATACTACATCATCATTGCCTTCCTTTCGACTCTACAACTGCACTATTCCAGCATACATTTTAGGGAAATGTCTTTATACATTTGTGACATCTTTTGAATTACCAATGATATCCAACAAATCATCATCTCCAACAAAATAGAATCTAGCAAATGCCGATCTCTAAGTCTCCAGATAATCTCCCAATGCTTTCTGAATCTTTTACAAGAAATCACTTAATCTTTCTAATGTTTTGGCTAAATTTGGAATTCCCTACACATCCATTAATTATGGTTTTTAGGCAACCTTCTTCATTAATCCTGTAAATTAACCATCAATGTCTTTAAACTTATTGTATTCATTTTGCAATTATGTTTTAATGTCTGAGGATCCAAAAAATATACCTTCCAAATAAACCCACCTTCTCTATACATCTATCCAAATATCCATTGTCAATTTAACTTTCTATAATTTATCATCCCATTATGATATTTCAGCCTCAAATGTTTTATAGTATGGCGATATCTTCATAGATGCCAAATTATTCAAATCTTCTTCCAATTTCTAAAACAACTCATCCCAACCTCTAATTAACTTACATTTAGTTTAATATTTCACCAATTCCAATTCGAATATATTCCAATAATCTTTCACTTACAATATCATATTTTCTAACACCAATTCTCCTCTTGCAACTGTCATTATTTCTTTAGCCAAATTCTCGTATGCTGTTAGATTTGCACTCCACAAATGGCCCATAATCAAATGATTGAGAGATTCATTTATCTTCAATTTAGATAAGAGCTACCTCCAATGTCTATCCTTCATTGCATCAGTTTTAAGTTCAATGATTAGTTTATTTGTTTTACCATATATTTTGACTTTCTCTTTCATTTTTTCAAAGGCATCATAGTTTCTGGTTTTATTTGATACTCCATTCAATAGCTTTTAGGCTTCATCGATTGTATCCTTTATTTTCTTATCTTACAGAGCTGTAACCAATTAATCTTTTATACTCTGCATTGCTACCCATATTCTACCCAATTCTGACCACACATCCTATAAATCTTAAATTGACTCCAATAAAACATTTAGTTTTTGTTGATGAGTAGGTGGATCCATTTTCAGGATTTCCTTTGCCTAACTGCATTTTTCATATTTATCCGATACCTGCTACAATTAATCATTTTAGCTTTTCAAAATTTATTAAGCTTCATTTGGAGAACAATCTCCTGAATCTGGTTTGGAACTCTTCCACTATTCTTCGATATCTAAAATTTGTGAATTTAGATTTTTTTCATCTGATTAAATTTTAGCTTAAATGTTATTTAATTCACTTTCCATTTATGATAATTTCTTAGCTCTGATTTACTTATATTGATTCCATTACATTTCAACCTATTCAAAGCTTAACCAATCATTTGGATACTAATATCTTTGTCTATCTAAGACTTTCTAACCATTTTTGAATGATTCAACATCCGCAGACCATCCTGGAAATTTCTTGTCTTATTCTTGCATTATTGTTATTGATTCTATAATATCTGATGTCACATCTTGAAAATTGATCTTTATTAGTTTCTCCTTCTCTGTTGTAACATTTTTGTTGAATTATCTCAGTTACTCTCCAAATTTGCTACCAAAATGATTGAGTAACTCTTTATGCCAAGCATCATATTTATGATTTATCTTAACTTGCACCATTCTATAATCAATGACGATTGCACCAAAATGTTCCTCAGTTGTTGAATTATCAAATGTTGCTCTACCCTATTTGATATCGGTTAGCATTTGCTGCCATTTCTCAATATCATCTTATAATCTGCTTTCAACCTATTTAATATCCAATTCCCAAAGAGATTAATAATTTAACCAAGTTTAGACATACTATTCCATATCATCTAGTAATTATCCGATTTGTTGATATGCATCTGTAATCAATTATTGACTAATTTTGTTTACTGTAGTTGAATAATCCAAATCTCGTTGTGTTCCCCATGGACCAGTATTTGTTGCTAATGTATTGTCAAATCTATTAGCTACCAATCTGGGTAAACTGCAAATCGATCCAATCATTTTATGGAATTCTTAGAACCAAAAATATCTTGCATATTCCACAGGTGGATCTACATATATCATTTAATCTTGCAATTTGAGCTCATGTACCACTGTTTAAGTTACGAGACTTCGTTCTTCCGCTCTTTAATAGTTTATAAATTAATTCAACCATTCCTTCATTTGCACTGAAACTCTGTCACATAGGATTTATTCAATTTATTTATCAATGTCCTAGATCCAAATGTCAAAGAATCTACTGGGCATGCCTTCATGGCCTCACATAACGATTCAATTTATCCGATTCTCTCATTCAATCCGTTTACTGCCTATTCCAACTCGAATACTTTTTCAGTGAATTTTCTCACATATGGTTGTAATTGTGTTTTATGAGTCCATAAATAATTAAAACCTTACCCAATCTGTAATTGCACTTCCTTACGTAGGGCTGCTACTAGTTTTGCTGATTTTGCATTTAGTTGTGATGTAATCTGCATGTATGTATGCAGTGATTCCTATAATGATAGGGCGTATGGGTAGGATAATTTCGCATCATTTGCAATATGAGAAATCGAATATGGAACCTTTGTTTTCATATTACTTAGATTTCTAACTTCCTTGAATAGGGAACTTAATTTTTTCTCATAATTGACTCTAATTTCTAAATGCTTTCTTCTTGTTATAACTTCAAAAAGCTTCTCATTTTAACTGACTGCCTTATTGTGTTAATTAATTTCAGTTTTCCAATCCTCTAATGCTTGACTTGTATCAAGTATCTTCTCAAAGGTTTCACCCATTTCTTTACATCTTTTTCCATCTTAATCCTCTGCCCACTAAGGTCCAAGGATTTATTCAACCTTTTGCATATATTTTTGCAATCTAATCTAAAGTTACTTCGACCATATCACAAATCCTGCTGTTATTGGAATATCCCTGGCTGCTGCTAATCTTGAATTTTGACTCTTCTGATAGCTTTCTTTGAACTTATTCTATAATGATTGAATATCTTTATAAACAGTTTTCAAAAGTTAAGATTGATACTCTTGAATTGCTCCCTTAATCCTGGGTCTAGAGAATAACTTATTGAATTTTGCCAAAATTCTGAACATCTCTTTAGCCGACTGAGCAGAACCTAAGGAATCCCTCAAATTGGAGGTAATGGTTGCTTCAACTGATTCTATGGCTATCTCATACTATTTTAATGTTCTAATAAAAACTCCCTCTCCTTCTTTGCTTAAGTCAAACACTTCAACATTCTTAAATATATCGTAAGCTGACTGGATTTCTTATAAAGTTGCAAACTATTAGACGTTTTCTTTTTATTCCTCTTGATCATTTTATATAATCTATTCTATAACTTCCTTTAGATTTTCGTGCATTTCTCTAAGCACCTAAATTTATTGGATCAATTTCTGAAGTTTAATATGTTCAAATGATCCATATTAGTCTTTTTAATGCATATTATTTTTTTTGTAATAATTTATTATTTAAAGATCTTATATTCCTCATCCCATTGTTGGAATATTTCCTAAGTTTTTTACATTAAACTCTTGAAGTCAGAATATTTAATGTGCAAAATTGCGAATCCTTTAAAGTATTTAATTAATTCATTTGTCAACTCTCTTGAAAAGGCCTCAGCCAATTGCAATGATCTGGGTATGGTGTATATATCGGTTATGTTACTCAACTTTTTCATGTGTTAAAATATTTGAATCATTGCTTCTTTCAACTCTGTGAGGTTGGTGGCAATGAGTAAATTATTGATAGGGAATTCCTTCATAAATTGATTGCAAGATTGACATTTTTGAAGACTCTACTTTAAGGCAATCTCTTTGAATTAAGCTGTGATATTCATCTTCTTGGCTTGGGTTAACACTTCTATTGTGAAATCCACTTCAGGTTGCTTGAGTTAATTTTCAATAAAAAATAGTGATCTTTCCATACTCATCCAATAGTTTATTTCATCAACAATACTTGCATTCTATAATTCTAATTTTGTATTAGAAATCTGATTAATATCAGATATCCATCTTGTGACAGTCTAGGATATTGATTACACTATATCAGATTTGTTTAGTGTAGCTGCATCCTCAGTTGTAGGCTTACCTTACCGTGATTTGACAAGTTCCTTGATTCTGGGATCAAATTAAAGGATAATTTCTGGTACTTCAACATTCTGACGACATTTAATAAATGCCAGATTGACCTCATTTAATTTTTTCATGAGATCATTATAACTCTATGGATCCACAATTCTCTTTTTATCTATCTATCCCTTATATTGTGTAAAGATTGGTATGAAACAATTTTGAACATAATTATGTGATAGAGTGAATGGATTGGCGCCACCTTACGATTCCGCATATCCTATGTTGATCACTTAAATGTGATTGCCAAAACTTGGTGGTGTGACTTAAGGGTCATATGAAAATGTATGTCGCTTCAAAAAGCAAATGGTGTGAGCATAGTTGTTGGTTGCCTCATATTCTGTTCGGATTTGAATAATAATTTTTTCATTCTCAATTGATTTGCTTACAACTAAGGCTTTAACTTAAGTATCAGATACAAATGAAACAATATTCTAGAGATTAAATTCGATATACCTATTAATTAATATCTTCATGACAAGCAATATTCCAAAGATCCTTATCTACAATAAGCAAACTCAAACACAATGCAGTGAGATATTAATTGAAATTCTCAACTTCATTTGATGTATAGAGTTTTGCCTATTCAAGTACTCTAGCTGAACTTAGAGTGTCTTGTTCTTCCATTAAAATTAATTTAAAAAATGATTCACTAATATCACTATAATAGTTTCTTATTCACATAATCATCTAACTCTGTAAACTTATGCTTATGAATTACTATCTATAGGTCGTACCAATCCACAATTCTAAAATCTGAATCAAATTTCCCTTCCTTTATCCATTATTCTAATCTCGAAATGGCAGGCTGTATAAATGTCAATTCATATTCCTCAGCTTTCCTCTCTAAAATAAATAATTAATTCAAAAGATCTGCTAAATTCTGTTTCCCTAGAGATAATTCACTATATTCTTAATTATTGATTTAATCACAAATTGATTTAACTATCTAAGGTTAGTATTATAATTTACGAGAAACAAGTGCCCTTATCGTATTTCAGGAATATCTTCAATAAATTTCAGTACTTGAACACCCTCACTGATTGAGGCTGTGTCTGTTTCTAACTTTCTAAATATTGCATTTTCTAATAAATCTATGTTAGATCTTTCATGCTTGTTTTCATATACCAGTACCCATAAACCTTTAGATATTGCCAAAATTTGCTTCCATTTCAATGGATCCACCAGATCAATATAATCATGTTTTTGAACTAATTTATCTCTGTAGCTTGAGATTGATCTCTTATAATAGAATGCATCTTATTGTAAAAAAAGACGAACCAATCGTGCCAATGGTTCAATTAATGAAAAATCATCATCAACTCCTTCTTCTAATTCCTCTTCCTCTTCTTCCTAATTTTACATTACATTAAATATATCACGCTGAGTTAGTAGATTTGGAAAAAAAATATCACACATTATATTAATATATTAGGCTACAATGTCAAGTTGGTCAAGTGAATATCCAATTTATCTATTTTCTAACTTACTTAAATCAAATATTGTCATCTTTAAATGAGCTTTTTCAACTCGATCAAATTATCTGAGCATATTTATGGCTTTATAATATTCCAATCTTTCATCTACTAATTGTGGTGTATGTTGCTTAAAATTTACTATTCCATTCTCTATTTTTTCATTGAATTCTGAAATATCAAATTGATTTTGGTGTAGTAAAGAGATAAATTTCAAGAATAAGTGCAATTTTTTTGTTCTTTAAAAAAGATCGTAAACTATAGGTTTTCTTATCCATTACAATAAATCTTGCATACCTTCCCATCTAATAATTGACAATTCAGAAACAGTGTTAAAAACATGATGAATTTTTATTGCCCTTAATATCCTTGAATCATCATTTCGATCCAATGAATCCTTTACAAATTCTTTCCGCAATTCTTTTAATGTGCTATCCATAAATGCATAAAATAATATTTTATTTTCCACCAATCCCAATCTTGCCTCCCAGAGTCTTGTAAAATATTCTGTAATAATATCAAGTTTCTTGTCTACTCGATTTTAATCAGTGATAGCCACGAGTCCCTCATTTAAGAGTATGTTTGCTTCCGATTTGTATGTTCTTCCAATGGAATAGGCAGGTATCCGGATTAATTTATATTAAATTCGACAAACACTTTTCAATAATTTTAACATTGTGATATAATACAAAAATCAGGATATTATAATTTATATTACCCGTCCTTTCAGACATTTGAAATAACAACACAATTCTTACACTATCAACAAATAATAGACTCTATTATCAATTAGTGACCAAGAAACTGGTTTACTGTTGGCCAAAACCATTACAGTATTTTTAGTTAATTATATATATAATCAATCACTTTAGTTGTCTTTTACTTCGACTGACATAGGAATAAGAACTCTTCTTCAGACGAGGCTTACTAAGTTGTTCAAAATCAATATTCGAGGTAACAATGATTCTCTTCAGAGTAATTAAATTTTCTTATTGGGGGGAGGATAAGTCAAGGGATTAAGGACTTTAAACTCCTTCTCTTAATGCTTGACTAGTGTCTTGTAATGACTATAATAGTGTGAATTTATACAAATTATGGCTTTTGCTGTTCTTTTGTTTATTGTTTTTTAATTGAGCAGCCCATTAATATCTTATTTTTCTTTGAAATTTTTCAATTAAAATAAAATGAAATCAAATCGTAACTATAAAGTATAAGCAAACATTTTAAATAATTTATCGCTTTATAAATAAATTAAAAAAAAGTCAATCTTAAGCCTCTCCAAGTAATTACGTTGAATATAATACAAAAGATATAAAAGTGTTTGCTATCATAAATGTCATGAATCCTCCATAGAACTTTGTAATCCCTTCCTTTTGATAAATTTATCTTGTTGCATCCAAGAATCCATT
>JFJP01012293.1_pt1 | contig 13429 bp, 13 predicted proteins | sample 431651 | NCBI WGS metagenome assembly JFJP01 (sample SAMN02602958, study PRJNA72255) | Microbial mat metagenome, whole genome shotgun sequencing project. | biome: fresh water; feature: sink hole; material: water; isolation source: purple microbial (photo- and chemosynthetic) mats found in...
GGAATGGGGGTTGGCTCAAGCGTTGGATTGGATGCAATCTCTGCGGTTGGAACAACTATGGGAGTGGATGGGGGGAATGGCAACGACGTGACCGGCAAAGGCAAAGGCGTTGATTCTGCCAAAACTGGCTGACAGGCTGAGGCGAAAAAAGAGGCGAGGGTGGTCATCCACAAGAGGCGTATGATAAATTTCATGTTGATATCCTTTTTAGAGAAGTCCAAAAGTAAAACTTTTCCACTTCGATTATAAGAGTAAAACCCAAGTGTATTGAAAATGTAATTAAATAAACATTGCTTTGAAAGGTGGTTTTTGCTACAATTTTGGGATAGTCCAAATGGGTGAATCCCATAAAACTTCGAAATGATAGAATCAAAGAAACAGGCATTATGACAACCATACGCACCCCCGCAAAAATCATCCCACGCGCTTTTCCCGGTATCAAGCCGGAAGAAGTGCAGGAGATCATTGTCAATAGCCGAATTACGACCTATCCACCTGAAACAATAATATGCAGGGAAAATGAGATCGAATACGTTTTTTACATGGTGCTCGAAGGAGATTTTGAGGTTACTAAGGTAATCAACAATTCGGAAGTGCGATTACTAAAATCTTTGAGCGCGGGTGATTTTTTCGGAGAGATGGCGCTGATCCATAATGCGCCGCGTGCTGCGACTGTAAAATCCAAGACGAATGCGATCATGCTGGAACTTGATAAGGATGGGTTTAACCGTGTTTTGAAGCGCAGTCCCAGCGTTGCCATGGCAATGGTGGGCGAGATCAGCAACCGCCTGCGGCAGAACGATCAAATGGCAATTGAAGACCTGCGGATGCGTGCCTCTGAATTGGCTGATGCCTACCAAAAACTTGCCGAGCAGGAACTGGTGCGTCGCGAGTTTCTTTCAAACGTGGCACATGAATTACGCACTCCCTTAATGGTTGCAAGCGGTTATCTGCACGCCATTCAAAAGGGAATGTTCGCAGGCGAGCAACTGAATTCGACAATAAATACGATCTCGCGCAACGTGGATCAGATCACCACACTTGCAAATGATCTTCTTTTTCTGCAAGAGATCGATTTGGTTTTACCGGAATTTCAGCCAGTGGACGTTATTGCCGTTGTGAACGAAGTGATCAATAAATATGAAGCCAAGGCGCAAGCGCGCCAGGTGACCATAAAAGTTAAAGGCGACAACGGCGTATCCAAAATACGGGGAGATACACAATCACTTGAACGTGCCGTGGCGGCCCTGGTGGATAATGCCATCAAATTTAGCGCGTCAGATAGTGAAGTTGAAATTCGCTTCGCAGAGCAGGGAAGATACGTGCGTATTTCCGTTGAAGACCACGGCATAGGAATTTCACCTGAGATACGCCCGCGTATCTTTGACAGGTTCTTCCACCTCGACAAAAATGGAGATCAACTTTACAGCGGACTTGGGATCGGACTTTCAATCACACGCCAGGTGATTCAACAACATCAGGGCGTACTGGATGTTGAAAGCGAAGCAGATAAGGGAAGCAAGTTCACCATGTCGTTATTGAAGTGGCGATAATTTTTTTAGCTGAAAAAATAATACGGAGAACGTAATGCAACCTAAAACCCAACCTGCAATTATTATATTTTTAATCACATTAATACTGACCACCCTAACAGCCTGCGGTGCAGACAAAACAAGCGAGCCAAATGTTGTACTGCCCATCCTTGAAGCATCCAACTCAAACACCTCCCCCGCCACAAGCGAACTATGCAACAACGCACTTTATCCCACCACACAAGGCGCGGCATGGATGTACGCCACCGAAGGCGGACCAAGCGGTGATTTCATTTATATAAACTCAATCACCGAAGTACGCGCAGATGGTTTTACTCTCACATCGCAAATCAACGACACCATCCACACACAGGAATGGGCCTGCCAGCCTGATGGATTGAAGGCGCTTCAACTCGGCGGCGGCAGCGCAGCGGGCATTTCAATTCAAGGCATGACCGCAGAACTCATAACTTCAGAAGTGACCGGCATCAGCCTGCCGCAATCCATCACAACTGGCATGGAATGGCAATACAGTTTGAAACTGCAAGGCACAGTCGCAATGCCCGGCGACCAGCAAGCGCAATCTGCTGGCGGATACTCGGTAGTTATGAAAAAATTAGGCACCGAAACAGTCACCGTACCAGCCGGAACTTTTGAAGCCATCAAGATCCAAGCCAATTCAGCGGTTGATATTATGGCGGTCTTTGAAGGGCTTGAAGTCCCTGTCAAATTTAATGGAACAACCATCACCTGGTACGCCCCCGGGGTCGGCTATGTAAGGTCAGTGGAAAACGGAGATTTCGGCGGAACAGCCTTCTCAGCCACAACCGAACTCCAAAGTTATCACATCCCATAAACAAAATCGCCGCCCAAAAGGCGGCGATTTTTATTTACCGAATACAACAGTCAATTTATCGTTTTCATCGTAATAAGAACGCGCCGAAAAAGGCGGGTCACTACGCTGCATCGAATGGATTCGATCAAGCAGGACGGGCAAATCTTCAACTACTGAGAGATGAAGAACCGCATCTTTTTTCACCCATTCAACTGATCCTTCCTCACAAGCCTTGATCTCACCCTGAGGATTTTCTCCGCAAAAAACAAACAAGCAGACTCCCGCTTCTCCGGCATCCACAATGACCGTGCCGCACAACCATAAATCTGCGAGCAGTCCCGTCTCTTCAAGCAACTCACGCTGCGCCGAAAAAAGGATATTTTCTCCGCGCTCCACGTGACCGCCAATCCCATTGTATTTGCCAGCCCACAATCTTTTTGTGGGCGCGCCTTTAATCAACAAATACTCACCCCCCCGTCGGACAAAAATCGCCGTACGGGGAATGAACATATACCTATCTTTCGTTATACCTTGGTCAGATTTTGGCATGGGATAGTGGATATTACGCAAAAACTCCGAATGAGTAAAATGATTCTACTACCTGACAGTTTTAAAAATAGGACGCAGATGAACGCAGAAAACGCTGATAAAAACCATTTTTGCTCATTTTTTCGAAAAATCTGCGCTTATCAGCGTTTATCAGCGTCCAGAAAAACAAAGCGTCAGGTGGCTAGAAATGATTATAGATTCAAACAAAATAAATCAAATAATCCCAAAGGGGTGTCATGTTTTGGAAACAGCCCATGCCATCCCTTCGAGATTGAAACTGCGTAACGTCCGTTAAAAACTCACTGCTAGCCAATCAACTTGCGAACCTCGTCCAAATGACCCGCAGAGCCGAGTTTCTCGTTCTTGTCGGCGATGAACTTGGCATATTCAGCCATGAATATCTTGCCAACGGGGCGCAGATCAAACTCAGCAGGATAATCGCGGAAATATTCGCGATGAACACGCGTCCACACCAGGCGACCATCTGTGTCAATATTGATCTTGGTCACACCCAACTCGGCGGCACGCTTGAATTGACTGGTATCCACGCCTTTTGCGCCTTTCAAATCACCGCCAGCCGCGTTGATGCGCGCCACTTCTTCCTGCGGCACTGAGCTGGAGCCATGCATCACCAATGGGAAACCGGGCAGGTTCTTCTGGATTTCTTCGAGAACATCGAAATGGAGTCCCTGTGAGCCGCTGAATTTGAACGCCCCGTGGCTGGTACCGATGGCACAAGCCAGCGAGTCAACGCCGGTCAAGCGCACAAATTCCTTTGCCTGTATGGGGTCTGTCAATTTGGCATTGGCTTCATCTACTTTGACGTGTTCTTCCACGCCGCCCAGTTGACCAAGTTCCGCTTCCACAACCAATCCCTTCGCGTGAGCGGCATCCACCACACGCTTGGTAATTTCCACATTCTTTTCAAAGGATTCGTGGCTGGCATCAATCATCACAGATGAATAAAAGCCGCTGTCAATGCAATCGTAGCAGGTTTCTTCGTCGCCATGATCGAGATGAACGGCAAAGATCGCATCTGGGAAAACTTCATTGGCTGAGGTAATTAATCCCTCAAGCATTTTCTTGTGGGTGTAGGAACGCGCGCCTTTGCTGATTTGGATAATGAACGGCGCTTTGCTCTCGACACAACCGCGGAACAAGCCCATTGCCTGCTCAAGGTTGTTGATGTTATACGCACCGATGGCATACTTTCCGTACGCCGCTTCAAATAACTTTTTAGTTGTGACAATCATGATGTTAAACCTTCCTTATATGGGTATGAATATGGCGCCAATTAACGCCGCCTAAAAACCATTGATTAATTATACATCCTGTCTAGAGGACATTTCTTGATTATAACCACAAACTCAGGCTATAATAAGTGAGACTTAAAATATGAATTCTCGTATATTAGTAGGAGGCTCACATGAGTGATTTCTTTGAAAAAGTAAGTGGACAGATCGACCCGTTCAAAAAACTACTTTCATACATCCCCGGCTTCAAAGGTTACATCGAAAGACAAAGCCGCCGCGATGCAGATAAGATTCTGCGTGATACCGTAGCACGCCGTTTTGAAGAACATTGGGGACGCGCTTCAAACTTGCAAGTTGAACTTGTCAGCAACGGCATGATCAAATACGTGGACGACATGGAGAAAGCCGCGCTCGCGCTGCGTACATTCATTGACAAGATCACCACAGCCGCCCGCGGATATTCCGGCATGTTTGACGCCGTGAAGATCAACGAGAATGAACTCGAAGCCATTTATCAGTTTGATGTGGCGTTCTTCACCCTCGGCGATCAAGTCGGCAGCGCGCTCGATAATGTGGAAGCCAGCCTCGGCGATGAAGCCGCCCTGCCTGCCGCCATCCGCAACCTGACATCTCTCGCCCGCCTTGCCGTGGAAACTTTCGAGCGCCGCTCTGAAGTTGTTACCGGAAGCGGACAATAAAAAAATTGTAGGGGCGCATCGCGATGCGCCCCTACGGATACAACTTATGTGGCACAATTATATTAACGCAACCACCACCGATGAAGTCGTCAAAATTTTAGGGGAAAAGAAAGAGCGCGCCCGTGTTGTTGCCGGCGGCACTGACCTCATTCTTGAACTCGAACGCGGACTCCGCAAAGGGTTAGACACCCTGATCGACGTTTCGCGCATTCCCAATCTTGACCAAATCACAATTGACGAAGACGACGTGATCCATCTTGGGGCAATGGTCACACACAACGCTTGCGTTGACTCCAAAATAATTCGCAAAAAAGCCTACCCACTGGCACGCGCTTCGTGGGAAGTCGGCGCACCGCAGATCCGCAACCGCGGCACCGTCGCCGGCAACCTCATCACCGCCTCGCCCGCCAACGACACCATCAGCCCGCTCATGGCGCTCGGCGCAAGCGTGACGTTGCTCTCAACCCGCGGCGAACGAACCGTCCCCTTAAAAGAGTTTTATCTGGGCGTTCGCAAAACCGTGATGCAGGCAGATGAAATGCTGGTGGAAATTTCATTTCCAGCCTTGAAAAAATCACAGCGCGGGACATTCGTCAAACTGGCACTGCGACGCGCCCAAGCCATCTCTTTGGTCAACGCCACGATCATCATCGACCTGAAAGAGGACACTGTCAAATCGGCAGTCATCACGCTGGGAGCGGTCACCCCCATCATCACCCACGCCGAAGAAGCGGAAAAATTCCTCGCGAAGAAAAAATTCAACAAGAAAAATATCGCCCAAGCCGCAGAACTTGCCATGCAAGCCGCGCACCCCATTGACGATGTGCGCGGATCCGCCGCCTATCGCCGCGAAATGGTCAGGGTCATCACCGCCCGCGGATTGACCGCCATTCACGACGAAACCGAACAGGCGGGAATGCCCAAGAAACCGATTCTGCTTTGGGGGCAGGAAACAGAAGGCGGAAATCAGATTGCGGAAGGCAGAAGTTTTCCATCATCCACAATCGAGACAACCATTAATGGAAAAGCCTACTCATTCACGAGCGGGTCCGAGAAAACCCTGCTGCGCCTGTTGCGCGAAGATGGCATGATGACCGGCACAAAAGAAGGCTGTGCCGAAGGTGAGTGCGGCGCCTGCACCGTATTTCTGGATGGCAAAGCCGTGATGGCGTGCCTCGTCCCTGCGCCACGCGCACATGGCGCAGAAATCACCACTGTGGAAGGGCTTGCGAACCTCACCCCCGACCTCTCTCCTAAAGAAGGAGAGGGGAGGTTGCACCCCATTCAGGAAGCTTTTGTCGAAAATGGCGCAGTCCAATGCGGTTATTGCACACCAGGTTTCCTGATGTCTGGCGCAAAGTTGCTGGAAGAAAAGTCCCACCCCAGCCATAATGAGATCGAGCAAGCCATCACCGGTAATCTCTGCCGTTGCACAGGCTACTACAAGATTGTAAAAGCAATTGAAGACGCGAGTAAATCTTAAGAGGTAACCCATGGGCAAATATTCCGGTTCATCTACACAAAGAGAATCTTCCATAAAAAATACCAAAGAGCCGCATGGTGTTTGGCGCGGAATTGGCTGTTTAATGATTCTGATCATTCCCGCAATTTCCATAGCCGCCGCATTCGAAACCGTTAAGTTCGCGTTGGAAAATCACCTGGGCATTCCATACGAACTGCTAGGCAACCTGCCCATGCCCGACATCGCATACAAACTAAGCGGTCTAAAAATCATTCTTGAGCCAGTGACCAAAATCCCAAATTTCTATGCCAATGCAATCGTCAGCATTCTGTATATGGTGGTAATCAGCGGTCTCATCTCACTGATATATGCAGTAACCTATCGCATGGTTGGACCAGAACGTTATGGTCCCACAGATGCGCCTCCCCAAAAAATTAAAATAACGAAGAAATCACGGTAGGAAATTATGTCTTCTAATTCTGTTGGTAAATCACTTCCGCGCGTTGACGCACTTGAAAAAGTAACAGGCAAAACACTTTACTCCGGCGATCTCACCATGCAGGGCATGTTGCACATGAAGATGCTCTTCGCCGAGCGTCCGCACGCGCGCGTAATAAATATTCGCACAGAAAAAGCAGAAGCGGCAGAAGGTGTTGTCGCCGTCTACACATCCAAAGATGTGCCGGTCAACGAATACGGGTTGCAGATTCCCGATCAGCCCGTGCTTTGCGGACCTGGGTCGCAAAAACCATACACCGATCTTGTCCGCTTTGTGGGCGACCAGGTTGCAGCCGTGGTAGCGCAGACTGAGGCTGAAGCAGCAGCGGCGGTCAAACTGATCGAAGTGGATTATGAAGACCTGCCGATCCTTACCAACCCGACAGCTGCGCTGCGCTCCGATGCGCCGATTCTACATCCAGACAGAGGCGACACGAATATCTGCGTCCACTACAAAATCCGCAAGGGTAATATAGACGACGCCTTCGCCAAAGCAGATGTGATCGTCGAAGGGCAATATCACACGCCCGTTCAGGAACACGCCTATTTGCAACCCGAAGCTGGGCTGGCTTACATAGATGAAGATGGTCTTGTTACCATCAAGTCCGGCGGACAGTGGACTCATGCCGACCGCGAAGCCATTGCCCATTCACTCGGCTTACCCGATGAAAAGATCCGCGTCATTTACCCCGCCATCGGCGGCGCATTCGGCGGACGTGAAGACATGTCGGTGCAGATCGTGCTGGCGCTGGCCGCATGGAAATTACAACAACCCGTCAAGATCATCTGGACACGACGCGAGTCGATGATCGGACATGGCAAACGACATGAGGTCACCATCAACGCCAAATGGGGCGCGACCAAAGACGGCAAACTTGTCGTCGCAGAACATGAACTCATTGCTGACGGCGGCGCGTACATGTACACCACCAACAAAGTGCTGGGCAACGCCGCCATCACATCCACGGGTCCGTACTTCATTCCCAATGCAAAAGTGGATGTGTACGGCGTGTACACAAATAACGTCCCCGGCGCAGCCTTCCGCGGATTCGGCGCACCGCAAGCCTTGTTTATGGCCGAACTGCAAATGGACAAACTCGCCGAAAAACTTGGCATGGATCCCGTTAAATTTCGCTTGAAGAACGCTCTGCAAGAAGGCGACACGCTCGGAGTTGGCACACCCGTTCCGCCAGTCGTGAGCATCACAGAATGTATCGAAGCCGCACGCGATGCTTTCAACTGGAAGAAGAAAGCAAAAAACAAAAAATCCCAACCACACATCGCCCGTGGACATGGCTTCGCGGCTGGCTTCAAGAATGTGGGCTTCTCTTTTGGCTATCAGGAAAACTGCTGGTCAAAGGTTGAAATTCACGGAAACGGCAAAATGGAACGCGTGGTTATTCACCAGGCCGGCGCGGATGTAGGTCAAGGTTTGCATACGGTGATGATTCAAATGGCGGCACAGGTATTGGGTGTATCGGAAAAAATCATCAAGATCCAAACTTCCGATTCTGCCAGACAAGGAAATTCAGGCTCGGCTTCAGCTTCTCGACTAACCTTCATGGCAGGCAACTCAATGAAGGGCGCGGCGGAAGCAGCCTTGGAAAAATGGAAAAATGAAGAACGTCCGGCCATCGCAGAATTCAAATATCTTGCGCCGCCCACGACTCCCTTCGACCATGACACAGGTCACTCCATGCCGAACTTCTCCTACGCTTATGTGGCTCAAGCCGCCGAAGTGGAAGTGGATATCGAAACCGGACATGTGCGCGTCATTCGCATCGTCTCGGCCAACGATGTCGGCAAGGCGATCAACCCTGAGCAGGTTGTGGGGCAAATTGAAGGCGCGGTGGTGCAAGCTCACGGCTACGCTGTTCTCGAAGATTACAAAACCAAAGACGGGCGTGTGCTGACCGATCAACTCAGCACCTACCTCATCCCCACCATTTTGGATATTCCCGAATCCGTCGAATCGGTGATCGTGGAAGTCCCCGATCCAAACGGCCCATGGGGCGCACGCGGACTGGGCGAACTCCCCATGTTGCCCACCGCACCCGCCATCGCATCCGCTATCCACGATGCGATCGGTATCTGGATCGATGAATTCCCATTTACTCCTGAGCGCATTTTGCGCGCGCTTGGGAAAATTACATAGTTCGTGACCCGAAGGGGTAAAACGATTATAGACACGATGCAAAAGGCAGGATGAATCCCGAAGGGTGGCATAATTTATGTCATCCCTTCGGGATTATTGTTCCAATCATATTTTGTTATTACAATCATTACATCCCTTCGGGATTTTCCATGACCTTTCCCTATCTTGATGAAACCAAAGAATTGGACGAAACCGCCCGTCAACAAGTGGATGGTTCATTCGTGGTGCTTGCAGATGGGATCACCCATTACGAACTAGGCGGACCTGAAGACGGGCATCCCGTCGTCCTCGTGCATGGATTCTCCACCCCGTACTTTATCTTCGATAATACATTCGAGTTTCTGGTCTATTCAGGTTTTCGCGTTTTGCGATATGATTTGATGGGTCGCGGATATTCAGACCGGCCGCGGGTTGATTACAACATTCAGCTTTTTGTGCGCCAACTCAAGGGTCTGCTGGATGCGCTGAAACTCAGACAAATCAGCCTGATCGGGCTTTCGATGGGTGGAGCAATCACTGCGGCATTTGTCAGCGAGTATCCTGAGTATGTCAGCAAACAGGTGTTGATCGACCCGGCAGGCGCGCGGCAAGTTTCGCTCCCGTGGATTCTCAAGGCGTTGAAAATGCCCATTTTTGGCGAACTGGCGCTCGGTTTGTTTGGAAGCGTATCCATGATTAAGAGCATTGCCGCAGACCTATTCGCTCCCGAAGCAGTGTCCCATTTTCAGGCTCAATATAAAATCCAGATGCAATACAAAGGGTTCAAACGTGCCATTTTATCCACCATACGGAATGGGATGCTTGATTCGTTTTACGAAACTTATGCCCGTGTTGGGGCGTTGCAAAAATCCACGTTATTATTTTGGGGCATGAAAGACACCACTGTGCCCTTTGAATACAGCAAGGCTATTTTGAAAGCCATGCCACATGCAGAATTCCATGCCATTGAAAACTGCGGACACATTCCGCATTACGAGAAACCTGAGATCGTCAATCCGATTTTGTTGGAGTTTTTGTCAAAATGAACAAACAAGATATTCTGTTACTTTACAAATATAACCACTGGGCAAACGAGCGCATTTTGGATGCCGCCGCCCATGTGACCGGGGAACAATTTCTTGCGCCCGCTACATATCCACACGGTGGGTTGCTCAGCACGCTGACACACACCCTTTTCGCAGAATGTATCTGGCGCACACGCTGGCTGGGAGAAGCTCCCGCTCAGCGCATAAAGCCGGAGGAATTCCCCACGATTGATTCGCTCCGCGCGCGCTGGCAGAAAGAGGAAAAGCTCTTAATGGACTTTGTTGACGAGCTCACAGACGAGAAGCTGAACAGCACTTTCAGCTATAAAACAACAAAAGACGAATCATTCGAAAGAATATTGTGGCAGGTGATGGCGCATGTGGTCAACCACGGCACACAGCACAGAAGCGAAGCCGCCGCCATGCTCACAGAACTGGGTCGTTCACCCGGTGATCTCGACCTCATTGTCTTTATACATGAGATGAAGGAATAATCCACAGATTTGGCAAATTACTCAGATTGAAAAAAATGATAAACACGCTCACAAACTTTGTTAAACGCAACCGCTACAAGATCGCAATGTTTGGATTAATGACATCCGCTTCGTTGATCTGTATCCTTTTGGTGGCGGCGCGCATTGCGTACAGTGACTCAGGGCGCTACACCAGCCTGGTTTGGAATCTTTTCCTCGCGTGGATTCCCTTTGTGCTGGCGTATTTGGCATACGCCTCTTCGTGGAAAAAATTACTTTTGTATTTTGTTCTGCCGATCACTGCATTCCTCTGGTTGATCTTTTTTCCCAACGCCCCTTATATTTTGACAGACCTGCAACATCTTGCCAAAGAAACATCCAGCGCGCCCGTTTGGTATGACGTGATCGTGATGGTCTGGTTCTCGTGGACAGGTCTGCTGCTCGGACTTGTTTCGCTGTACCTCATGCACGATATTGTCCAGCGTACTTTTGGGCGCTGGCTCGGCTGGGCATTTGTTTTCATGGTTTCAGGGCTGAGCAGTTTCGGTGTTTATCTGGGGCGTTTCGTCCGCTTCAATTCATGGGACTTGCTTGGGGACCCCAAAGAAATTGTTGTCACTATTCTTGGGCTTGCCATTGACCCCTCCAAACGATTGGTGGCATTTACAATTTTGTTCGCAATGTTTTACTTGTTTGTGTATCTCACGTTATATTCATTTGCACATTTACTGCAAGAGCAGTCTGTGCCCCATAAGGAAACACTATGACCCATCTAATTGTTTTACGCGGCGGCGGCGACCTTGCAAGCGGTATCGCGCTGCGCCTGCATCACACAGGTTTTCAAGTTGTGATTCTTGAATTGGAAAGACCTTTGGCAGTTCGGCGCACGGTTTCATTTTCAGAAGCAGTTTATGAGGGCGTGCAAACTGTCGAGGACACCACCGCCCGTCTAGTATCGCCAGACCAAATTCAAGTGACGTTGGAAGCGGGAGAAATTCCCGTGTTGATCGATCCTCATGCGAATATCCTGCATAACCAATTTCTGACGAGTCCGCAATCTACGATTGTGATAGATGCACGATTGTTGAAAAATGCGCCAGAACCTTTGGGAGTGAACATCCCGCTTTATATCGGGCTTGGGCCTGGATTTGTCGCCGGAGAGAATTGCCACGCTGTGATAGAAACCCGCCGCGGACACACCCTGGGCAGGGTCTACTGGAGTGGCTCGGCACAAGCTGATAGCGGCGCCCCCGACGGTGACCGCCGCCGTGTTTTGCGCGCAACCCACGCAGGCGTGCTAATGGCTGAGGCGAAGATCGGCGATCAGCTTAAAGAGGGGCAGTTCATTGCCGAGATCCAACCTGACGATGGGAGCGACAGTTATTCGGTATTCAGCCCATTTGAAGGCGTGCTGCGCGGGTTGATCCGCCCTGGAATTCCAGTTACAAAAGACATGAAGATCGGTGATGTGGATCGTCGCAACGACCCGGTCATGCACACGCTTGTCTCAGACAAGGCGCTGGCCATAGGCGGAAGTGTGCTTGAAATTTTGCTGATGTTTATGAAAAAAATTGAGAGTGGCAGTTCCGGTATTTAATTTGGGGGTGGCTCATGTGCAGACTCTGTGCAATAAGTCAAACCCTTTTAACGCGAATTACACAAATTGGGCGAAGAGCGCGAATTTTTTCGCTTCATTCGCTTCATTCGCTTCATTCGCAAAATTCGCAAAATTCGCGTTAAGATTTTAGCTCTTTGGTTGCACTGAATATTGCAGTCTGTACACTCTTTTCATATGAGCCTTTTGGTTTCCCCAACCTGCGCGGAAATAAAAATCAGCCGCCTGCTTGCGCCATTTTTTGGCGGCTTGCGGGCGGCTGATTTTTATTTTATATGGGCTACTTCTTTTTGAGCATCTCTCGGTCAAAAATGGAAGGGTTCGTGTACAAGCCTTCGCGCAGGTATTTTCGGGCGATGTCTATATTTTTCATGATCTGGTGAATATCGTTATATTCAGAGTCGCACAGCAGCACACCCACATTTGCGCGCAACCCCAAACCGAAGTCGTTACTCTCCAGGAATTTCTTCATGCTGTCTCTGACGCGTCCTGCGATTCTAAGCGGAGCTTCTGGGGTCGGGATTTCTTCTATCAGCGTCAAAAAATATTCGTCGTTCGGCGACCAGGCCATGGTGTCGGTTGGGCGAAGGGCATCTTTGAACTCATCTGCCAGACCACGAAAAAATCTATTCAACTCATCATCGCTCATTTGTCTCTTGAGTTCATTGACCTTGGCCACGTCTGCAAAAAGGACGCCAAAACGGCGAAATTCGCTTTGCTTAATTCTTTCCAGTGAAAATGTTAAACGCAATGTAAAAAAGGGCAGGGTGTACAAGCCGGTGACAATATCATGCACAGGCTCGTCCATTCCGCCCTGGGTTGCCTGCAAACGTTGGACAAGATTGCCCAGTTGATTAATATCCACAGGCTTATACAAAAGCAGGTCTGGCTGGACGGGGAGACTGGAGGCGATCACCGGATAGGCGGTGATTATAATGACTGGAATATTTCGCATTCTATCGTCGGCGCGCATACGCGTTAATATCTCTATGCCCGACATGCCCGGCAACTGTAGGTCAAGCAAAACAATATTGGGCTGAAACTCTTCAAGACGATCCATCGCCTCACTGCCGTCCAACACGATCTCGGTGCGATATCCGGCAATATCAAGAACGTGACGGAAAAGCGCTACAACATCACGGTCGTCTTCAATAATAAACGCAACTGGTTTGTTCATGCCCGCTACCTCTTAAACTAACAAAATGAAAAATTCAACACAAAAATAAACTCATATTTATAAATTATACAATCTTTATCATCAATATAAAAAGTAAATTGCATTGCAAAATACGATTTACTTTTTACTTACAATAGCAGGCATGAATCTCTCTTGC
>JFJP01039534.1_pt1 | contig 13428 bp, 11 predicted proteins | sample 431651 | NCBI WGS metagenome assembly JFJP01 (sample SAMN02602958, study PRJNA72255) | Microbial mat metagenome, whole genome shotgun sequencing project. | biome: fresh water; feature: sink hole; material: water; isolation source: purple microbial (photo- and chemosynthetic) mats found in...
TCAACACCTATGGTCCACGCATGAATCAGAACGATGGGCGAGTAGTATCCAATTTTATAGTGCAAGCATTACAAAATAAAGACATCACCATATTTGGCGATGGTAGTCAAACCCGTAGTTTTCAGTACGTAACCGACCTGCTCGATGGTATGACCCGCATGATGGAAACCCCCGACGATGTGACGGGACCCATAAATTTGGGAAACCCCGATGAATTTACCATCAAAGAACTGGCAGAGCAAGTGATAGAACTTACCGGTTCACGATCCAAACTTAGTTTTCATCCCCTGCCCACCGACGATCCTACGCAGCGCCAACCAGATATTTCGCTCGCAAAGAACTGAGCAAGCATTAGAATAGTGAATACAAACGGATAAGTGAACTATTATATGAAAATCATAGAATCAGGCTTCAAAGACTTATGGGTAATAGAACCCAAAACATTTTCTGACGAACGCGGTTTTTTATTCGAGGCATACAACGACCGCATTTTGAGAGAAATGGGAGTCGAGTCGCATTTTGTACAAGACAATATCTCCTACAGCTACAAAGGAGTAATCAGAGGCATGCATTTCCAATTGCCGCCACATGCGCAAACCAAACTTGTGCGCTGCCTCAGAGGTACCATTCAAGATGTGGTTGTTGATGTGCGCAAATCGTCAGACACATTTGGCAAGTGGTTTGCCATAGAGCTATCCGACACCAACAAAAAAGCGCTGCTTATACCCAAAGGCTTTGCCCACGGTTTTGCTGTGGTTTCTAAAGAAGCATTGGTGATGTTCAAAATAGATGATTTCTTTTATCCTAATCTCAATGCAGGCATCAGATACGACGATCCGGCATTGAACATAGATTGGGCAATAGATACAACCGATGCCATAGTAGCAGCCAAAGACATGCTTTTGCCCACCCTCAAGCAAGCCCAACAAATATTTGAATAGCATGAAAATACTTATTACAGGCGCCCATGGACAATTGGGCAATTCCTTACAAAAAATCTCATCTGCATTTCCCCAATACGAACTCATCAACACTGATATAGACACCCTCGATATAAGCAATGAGGATGCCGTGGCAACTTTCTTTACAAAAGTAAAACCCGAATATGTAGTAAACTGTGCTGCATACACAGCCGTAGATAAAGCAGAAACAGACAAAGAACTTTCGTATAAAATAAATGCACTGGCGCCCGGTATCTTAGGTCGTCAATCGGCCAAAGTGGGCGCATCGTTCATACATATTTCTACAGATTATGTATTTGATGGAACCAATCATCAACCATACACCCCTGCAGATGCTACCAATCCACTTGGCATATATGGAGTTACAAAAAAAGATGGCGAAGACCAGGTTCTAAAATCAGGCAAGCACACCGCCATCATACGCACTGCATGGCTTTATTCAGAGTTCGGAAACAATTTTGTTAAGACTATGCTCAAGCTCAGCAACGACCGCCCGAGTATACATGTAGTAGCCGACCAGATAGGCTCACCTACATACGCCAGCGATTTGGCCGAAGCTGTTTTTAGGATGCTTGAAAAAAATATTTTTGAAGGTAGAATATTTCATTTCACCAACGAAGGAGTTTGCAGTTGGTACGATCTTGCACATGAAATAATGCGAATTTCAGGCAAAACCACACAGATAATACCCATTGAAACCTGGCAATATCCCACTCCAGCAAAACGTCCGGCTTACAGCGTACTCAGCAAGACCGCTATAAAGGCACATTTGGAATATACCATTCCACATTGGTCAGATTCGTTGCGTGAATGTATGAAACATCTGAGCTAAAATGAAACATGATACTATCTGATTCTTGTTTTTAACTGCATAAAATTCTGAAATTGTATGCAATTTGTTTATATTTGTATAAGTTGGCTGAATAAAACTAAAGTTTATGAAGCTAAACTAAAACCGTAAAGTAAACGCTCAAAAAACGCTGGTATGATTAGTAATTCATCAGACAAGGTAAAAATACTTAAACCACTTATTCTGGAACGAACTCCCAAAACACCTCGGGTAGTGTTGGATGCAAACAACTTGCTTTTTGAAATAAGAGGACGGATACTGCCTGAAGATAGCTTGAGTTTTTTCAATCCAATTCTCGATTGGCTCGATACATATACCCAGAATCCGGCTCAGGATACCCTTTTGCTCATAGAACTTGAGTATTTCGACACAGTAGGTTCACTTATGCTGCTTAGTATTTTTAAAAAGCTGGAATTAATTCACAATCAGGGCAATAGCGTACATATAAATTGGCTGGTTGAGCATGGAGATACAGATATGATTGAAGCAGGTGAAGATTTCGCAATGCAACTCTCTTTACATTTTGAAATAGTTGAACTGTAAATACTTAAGTCATAATAATTAATTATTGAAAAAGGCAGTACTATATTCTTACCTTTCTTGGTATTCAAATATTATTAAATAATTTTATAATACTATCTTTCATTAATCTAAATGGTATATTATCAGACTTTTATTCATACAAATGGAAGCTGAGACGCCAAATGAATTTATTAGTTTTAGGATAAAATTTAGCAGTATGAACGCAAAAAAAAAGTTCTTTTACTTGATGCAGTTCCATTTATTACTTCTTTTTATCCCCATGATGGCTGGTGCCCAACTTCCCTATCAAATAGATAGCCTCCACTTTGCGCTTAAACACGAAAAAACAGATACCGGACGCGCCCGTATATATACAGCCCTGGCATGGAGCAACCGCGTAGACAGCGTAAACACTGCTTTGCAATACTCCAAAGTTGCAATAGAAATATACGAAAAGTATAGAATGCAATACGAAGCCAATGTTTTGTGCAACAGATTAGGTATTTTGTACCGCAACAAAGGAGATTACAACACCGCCCTCGAGAATTTTTACAACGTACTCAATTCGCAGGATAGCATAAATTCGGCCAACGAAATAGCTTATGCATACAACAATATAAGTGATATATACAACAGACTAGAGAAATTTGAGAAAGCACACCAATTCGCACAGTTGGCCACCGATTTATTTTCAAAATCGGGCAATCTGAAAGGTCTTGCGTATACCATAAACTTACGAGGCGAAATATATAGAAATGAAAAAGATTATAAAACTGCCCTCGAACTGTTTCGCAAAGCCCTCTCCATAAGAATAAAAATAAATCACAGAGACGGCATGGCTGCCTCCTACTACAATATAGGTGAGTGTTTTTTTGAGATGAATATGCCCGATAGTGCCCTGCGTGCATATGAAATTAGTACCGATATTTTCAAAAAAGCTGGTTTTAAGCATTTTGGATACAATTACATCGGATTTGGAAAGTATTATATGCTATTGGGCGATTATAAGCAAGCACTTCAAAATTTGCATACCGCCTACGAAATAAGCAATAAACTCAACAACCCCAACATGGGTTTCAAAGCCGCCGGATACCTGCGAAAAGTATATGCACATTTGGGTGATTTTAAAAATGCTTATTATTACCAAACCATTGAAGTAGAAATAATTGACAGCCTGATACGTAAAGAATATCTGAACAAAATAACCACACTGGAGCTAAATTATAATTTCGAGCAAAAAATAAAAATTTCTGAAATTGAAAAAATCAGAAATAATGCCATTTACGAAGGCAAACTACTTCAGCAAAAAATAATTACGCTTGGAATGGCCATCATTATCTTTAGCGTTATTGTATTCGTCGTTATTCTGTATCGCAATTATCAGAAGGTTTCGCATCTGCATAGCAACCTGATGCTTAGTACCAAGAAAATAGAATCGCAAAAAAGAGCAATTGAAGAAAAGAATATTGAACTCCAACAACTAAATGCAACCAAAGATAAGTTTTTTAGTATCATAGCACACGACCTCAGAAATCCATTCAACGGTATCATTGGGTTATCATCTATTTTACACTCAAATATGCGTAAAATGGAAACTGAAAACATAGAACAGTTGCTCGAATCAATAAACGAAGCTGCTATAGGTGCGCACAAACTCTTGGAAAACCTCTTGGAATGGTCGCTTGCTCAAACAGGGAATATAGTATATATGCCTAGTGAGATTAAAATCAGATATTCAGTAGTTGATATTATAAGTATGACATCGACCATTCAGGAAAACAAAAAAATAAAAATATACAACGAAATTCCTGAAGACCTGGAAATTTTGGCCGATATAAACATGATGCATACTATATTGCGAAACATCATCATGAATGCACTCAAATTTACCCCCAGTGAAGGTCAAATATGGATAAGAAGCCGAAGAATAAATAATGAAGTATACATAGTTATTGAAGATACTGGTGTAGGTATTCCCCAGGAAAAATTAGAGACCCTGTTTGATATCAGTAAGCGAAACTCAACCCCGGGAACCAATTTGGAAAAAGGCACCGGACTCGGTTTGTTGTTGTGTAAAGAATTTGTGATAAAACACAATGGAAGAATGGAAGTTGAAAGTGAATTGGATAAAGGAACCAAAATATCCATTATCCTCCCCCAATAGGGTAAGTATCTGCTTCTATTTTGTCCGGTTTACTGATTTCCGAAAGTATTATTTGTTAAATCAGGAACAAACTCTCTCCCTTTGAAAGTGCCATAATAAGCCTTATAGGGGCCACTGTGCCAAAACCAATTGTTGTTGTTGTAAGTTTTGAAATATTTGTAACCAAACCAAGGAAAATATTTATTTCCGGTAGAAGCACTCACGTCGAAAGTATAACCAAAATTGTGTTCACGCACCCTGTTCTTATACCCGTATACATTGCTTACCCTGCCCTGCCCTATGCGAATATTGGCATAATCAGAATCGAGCATCAGATTGATGGTGGAAATGCGATGCACACTTTCCTTTTGGTAATTAATCATGTAATACGAAAACGCCAAGCCGTATTTTACTGGGAGTGCATTGGCTATATTTCGCTCAAATAGTCCTACCTCTAAGTCAATCCCATAGGTAAACCCCAGCCCTTTGCTATATCCAATTATCACCGAGGGCTGAAAACTGGGATGCCATCCACCATCGTTCTGCGCCTGTGCAATTGTTATCTCAAACATTAAAATAAGAATGTATAAAAACCGTTTATGTTCCATATTTTAGCAAAAGCAAACCATAGGCCAAAACTAACAAAGGAATCATTAAAAACACAAAAATGAACCATACCAATATACACAATAATATGCTACTGCACGAAACAAGCCCTTATTTGCTGCAGCATGCGCACAATCCGGTGCAATGGTACCCATGGTGCGACGAAGCATTCGAAAAAGCCAAAGCCGAGAATAAACTTGTACTCATAAGTATAGGATACTCTGCTTGCCACTGGTGCCACGTGATGGCTCACGAATCGTTTGAGAACAACGAAGTAGCCAAATTAATGAACTCACTGTATATAAATATTAAAGTTGACAGAGAAGAACGACCTGATGTAGACCAAATATACATGACAGCAGTACAGCTACTTACAGGCAGTGGTGGCTGGCCCCTCAACTGCTTTGTATTGCCTGATAAAACTCCTGTTTTTGGTGGCACTTATTTCAATACTACACAATGGAAAGAAATATTGCAAATGCTTGCCAATACCTATGACCGTGAACCACAGCGCGTACTCGAAGCAGGAGCATCGCTTCGAAATGCCATTATAAATGCAGACAATAATATGGCGCCAAACGGATTAGAGCAGCTTATAAGCAAAAATCTGTTGGAAATTGCATCTAAGAAAATGGAAACCTACTTCGATACTGAAAACGGTGGTTATGGCCAGGCTCCCAAATTTGTACTGCCCAATTCGCTGCTGTTCCTGCTTCGCTATGGCACACTCACCGGCCACAATGAGATAGTTTCGCACATGCACTATACTTTACATAAAATAGCAGTAGGTGGCATTCACGATCACCTTGGGGGTGGTTTTGCTCGATACACAGTAGATGAGAAATGGATTATTCCGCATTTCGAAAAAATGTTGTACGACAATGCTCAACTCTTGCAATTGTATGCTGAGGCATATCAGGCCAGCAAAATACAACTTTACAAACAAACCGCATATGGCATTTTGCATTTCCTTCAAAGCGAGATGCTGAGCCCGCAAGGAATGTATTATGCTGCTTTAGATGCCGATTCTGAAGGCGTGGAAGGGAAGTTTTATACTTGGTCGTATGATGAAATAAAAGAAGTGCTGGGAAAACATACCGAAGACTTTTGCAAATTGTATGAGATAGAGAAAGAAGGCAATTGGGAAGACACCAATATATTGCACATGACACAGTTGGTAACCGAATTTTTGTCGGATGAGTCGGTAACCATCACCCAGGAAGAACTGCAATCCGCCAAAGTTGCCCTTTTGAGGAAAAGAAACGAAAGGATACGCCCCGGGACAGATACCAAGCAACTAACCGTTTGGAATAGTCTTTTGCTCGAAGCACTTTGCCAATGCTATCTGTCATTTGGCGATAATATTTTTGTACAAATAGCCGGTCAACTTGCAGAATCAATGAATGAAAACCTAATGTTGCCAACTGGCGAGTTGCTGCACCAATACGCCAATTCGAACAAAAAAATACATGCGTTTGCCGATGATTATGCTTCATTTTCGAACGCAATGCTGGCTTATGCTACCATAAGTGGAGAAGATAAGTGGATAAAAATAGCCAAGCAATGCGCCGACTTTGCTATTCAGAATTTTTACAACCCCGATAGCGGATTTTTCTATTACACGGCAGCACAGGGCGAACTCATAGTGCATCGAAAAACAGAGATTGACGACAACGTCATACCATCGTCCAATTCCATGATGTTGCATGCATTGCTAAAGTTATATCACATTACCCACAGCGCCGAATGCAAGAATATAGCAGATAAAATTCTTGCTAATATAGCTGAACGAATTATACAAAGCCCCATTTACCATTCTAATTATGCATTGGCTGCCTTGCCTATGCTTTTCAACACTCCAGAGGTAGTAATAACAGGCATAAATACTGCAGAGGCTTTGTGCGAACTAAATAAAAACTACTACCCTTCTGCATTTTGGGCAGCAACTAACCATAAATCTGAATTTGAAGCATATGCAAATAGATTCGTGGAAAATGAACGAACCATTTATATTTGCCACCACAATAATTGTCTTTTGCCCGTATCTCAAATTAAGTCTGCTATTGAATTGCTGCAAAAAGCCTATTCATAGGGTACTCTATGCACAAATCCGACATTTTTTTAGGCGAATAAACAAATGTGGTTAAAACTACTATCAGAAAAAAATAGTACATTTGATTTTGAACCAAAGCCCAAATTTTATGAAAATTAAACTACTTATTTTCGTCGTCAGTCTGCTGATTATCACCTATTCCTGCCAAAATAGCAGTACTGCAAACTCAACTGCAGTCGATGCTGAAACAATCATCAAACAAATAAACAAGAATAAACCGGTTTACTATAAAGATGTTGTAATAAAAGGGACACTTGATTTTACCCAAATTAAAAATATATCGCCCGAGAATGTGAATATAGCCAGGGCATATATATCGGTGCCAGTTACCTTTGTCAATTGTACTTTCGAAAATCCTGTAAAAGCATTTGGTAAAGCAGGCGAAAATGTTGTTAAAGTCTGTACTTTTGAAAAAAACCTAACTTTCTTTAAATGTACTTTCAACGATGAGATAAGCTTCCGAGAGTCCATAGTTGCAGGCCATTGCAATTTTACTTCGTGTGTATTCAAGAAAAATGCCGGATTTGAAGGCATGAGTTTTATGGCGAAAAATACATTTTTCACGGAATCAGTTTTCGAAGGCGAAGCTCGCTTTCAAAGCATTTTTGCATTAGGAAGCATAGGCTTTCTGAGGGCTACTTTCAAGGATAATGTAAATTTTTCAAAATCAAAATTCAAGAGCGATGCCCAGTTTGGAGCCATCAGTTGTATGAAAGGAGCCGATTTCAATTCCATTTCAGCATCCGAAAATTTTCTATGCAGATATGCAAAATTTATAGAAAACGCGAGCTTCAACAACAGTACTTTTGCGCAAATAGCCGAATTCAACGAGATGGAAGTGAATACAATAGATTTTACTGAAGTGCAATTTTCCGGCATTTCTAAGTGGAATGACACCAAGGTGATGAATAAAATAATTTTCACTGGTGCCCATTTTATGCAATCTAATCCGGATGATAGCGTTTTAAAACTGGAAACAAACGCAAAAATTCAGCGTAATAAAGAATAATTTCAATAAAAATATTAACTAAATATCAGAATTATGATAATCAAACTTAAACAGAAATGGATTGCACTGTTTTTCGCTGCAACCCTTATTACAGCTCTTCCATCTTGCGATGCCTTGCTCGAGGATATCGACGATGAAGATGTAAGCAATTTTCTTGGTTGGATTGGCGATGATGAAGACTTATCCAGCATTGAAGATGACGTAGATCTTGGATCCACATTCGGCAACGGTACACTACCCACTAGTGTTGACCTTTCGGAATATTTCCCACCAATAGGAAACCAAGGACAATACGGCACTTGCGTGGCTTGGGCCACCGGATACAATCACCGTAGCTTCTTGGATGCCAAAGACAATGGATACAAAACCTCTACTATGGCTTCAGATAATAGCAAAGTGTACAGCGCCAAAGACTTATTCTGGGCTATTCCGAACAAAGATAAGGGAACAGATTGCAACGGAACCGGATTTGAACCTGCATACGACCTCATGATGAGCCGTGGTATAGCCACTATGGCAGCTGTACCTTATACCTCTCTGGGTTCTTGCTCACAAGCTTCTACTGGAGGCGAAAGCAATGCAGCCAATCACAAAATACTCAATTACAGAGAGATAAAAGTTGATAAAAACACCATCAAAGGATATCTGGCCGAAGGACGTGCTGTAGCTATAGGTGCACGTTTGGGCGATGAATTCATGAACCATACCGGTACAGGCGTACTTAGCTACCAATCATATGGTTACACTGGTATGCATGCTTACCATGCCATGATACTTTGCGGCTACGACGACAGCAAGGGATCAAATGGCGCTTTCAGGGTTGTAAATAGCTGGGGAAATACTTGGGGTGACAACGGATATATATGGGTTGACCAAAATTTCTTTGTTACCGAAGATTTTTGCTTTGCTGCTTTTGTTGCTTCCAATTCAAAATCAAATCCCGATGACGATGGCGACAATGAAGTGGACAACGACGACATCAATTCAGGCTACGACGTAGTAGGCTGGAATCTCAACGATGAAGACTACACTGACAGTGAGAACCCTTCGAACCAGCGCGACCGATTTATTACCTACAACGTCTTCAATAGCGGACAAACCACACTGAAAGCTAGCGACAAATGGAGCATCGTATATATTTGGTATGATGCATATAACTCAAACAACTACGGAATTCTTATTTTCGACTATTATACCAATGAGTTTGGTGCTTACGGCGAATACGGATGGATGGAACCAGGCAGTGAATATGGATATGGAAGTTCAGACAACTGGTGGAATAACATTGATGTACCTACTGGCAAAAGCGTGGCTGGTGAGCTAACCGGCACCGAAAACTTTACTTTCAATTACAACATCCCTTCTACACTCAACGGAAGTTACTATTTTGTACTCATTGCCGATGCGTTCGAAACCTTTGCAGAGTCCGACGAAGACAATAACTTCCTGTGGTTTGCCCAATCAAATGGCGATCCTATTGCCATAAGCAATGGAATTATCTCATCTTCTAATGTATTTGCAACAAAATCTCTCAAGTCTGGCGTGCCCGTTAAAAATGCAAACACTTCAAATTTTGCAACCGTAAAAGCTGGCGAACCTAATACCTACACCCGTGATGAGATTAGCAAACTTATACAACACAGGCTCAAATCTGGTGATATTCAGCGCAAAGCAATGGCTTTCAAACGTGAAAAATCTGACAAGGAGCGCTCTAATCTGAGCAAATCAAAATAACTCTATTTTTAAACAAGGGAAAAGGGAATTTTTCAAGATTCTCTTTTTCCCTATTTTTACACAAAAATTCAATATTTTAACCCCATAAAAAGGAAAGACTATGAAATTCAGGAAAATTAAAATTTTCTTCTTTTTGGCCGCTTTTACTGTTTCTACCACATTTACTTCGTGTGGCGAAATGCTGCAGTTGCTAGAAGCTATGGCTCAAAGCCCTACAGATAAGCAAGACAAATCTAAGACAGAAGATAATACTACCAACAACACCACCGATGGCAGTACTAAATCTAAGACTAAAACCAAGACTAAAACTGAATAGAAACAATTTTTCAGGATTTGCCTTTTAAAAAAAATATGAAAGTATGCGTAAAAATCGTTGGACCGTATTTATTATATCATTCATATTCTTGCTGAATTTCAGTGCTTTGGCACAAAATGAAATAAACGAAAAGGCAGATCCTTCTCAGATTTCAGAAGATTTGAACGATTTGCTTCCTCAGCTGATTCAAGATAGTACACGCCTGCAAGAATTTTATAGTATATACCAAACCAAAATTGCGGAGTTACCGGAGGCATCTGTTTATATCATGTTTTATCAAACCTTTTCTAAAGTATATTTTCATTATCGCCTATACAGCAAGAGCCTGGAATTGAGCTTCATGCAGCTTCGTTTTGCAAAAAGGAGCAAACGTCCGGTAGCTATTGCAGAAGCATATTCCAGCCTCGCCAATTGTTACAAGCAAATGTCAGCTTTTGGCAATGCTTTACACTATTATTACAAAGCTTCACAGATTTACAGCATCATCAAAGATTCTGCTCAAATAGCTCATACCCTCAACAATATAGGATTAGTACAACAACAACAGGGTAAAATTATAGAGGCACTTGAAAATCACTACCACTCAAAATTTATTTATAAAAACCTGAATGATACGCTGACTGAAGGTTATGTGCAGTCGGTGCTCAATATCGGGCGCATTTTTTACCTACTCGAAGAAAACAGCCAGGCACTCAAAGCCTATAGCAAAGCCCTTACTATACAACATTCACCTTTTTTCAAATCAAAAGAATCACAAAAACCCTATACAGAATTGGCTCTTGTGTTTCTGAAAAACAACGAAATTGAACTTTCCAGGAAATACATCGACTCGTCATATATTCAACTCAGCTATATGCCCACAATTGCTGACGAGGTAGCTATCATACATATACAAGGCGATTGGTTTATGCAGCAAATGTTGTACGATAGCGCTATGGTTTATTATCTGCGTAGCCTTCAATTGGCAACACAATATAATGTAATTCAATATGAGGCAGAGTCCAATTTGAATATAGGAGAAATATACTTCGACCTAAAGAATTTAGAACAAGCCGAAAAGCACTTACTATTAGCCCAAATAAGCGCACAAGACAACAACCTGCCATTGCTTGAAAGAGACGCAAATTTTGCTCTTGCTAAATTGTATGAACTCGAAAATGAAATCAATAAATCATTACTTTACCTCAAAAAATATATTAAACTAAAAGACTCTATTCTTGCAAACCAGCGTTCGGGCAGACTGAAGCATGTTGCCATAGTAGGTCAACAACGAGAACAAATACAAAAAATTGAAACAGAAAATATGAAAGCACTTGAAAGGAAAAACATGTTGCTACATATTACCATCATATCCATTATTACTTTAATGGTATTTATAATAGTTGTTTTGTATGGTTATTTTTTAAATAAAAAAAATCATCGCAAACTCTCAGCACAGCACAACGAACTCACCCGACAAAAAGAAGAGATACGTATACAAACACTCCAATTGCAAAATGTAAATAATAAATTGCACGATTTGGCCTCATTTAAGCACGCTATGTACAACATGATAGTGCACGATTTGAAAAACCCACTAAATGCAATCATTGGCCTTAGCGAATTAGATCCAAACAAAGAAAATCTGGCATACATCAATCAGGCCGGATACGAAATGATGAATCTGGTACTCAATATACTGGATGTGAGTAAGTTTGAAGAAATGCAAATCAAAATTCGTCCAAAAGAAACAGGTATTTATGAAAGTATAGACCTCGCAATCAAGCAAATACAAATGTTTGTGATAGAGAAAAAAATAAATATAGTAAAGAAATTTGACCCAAATTACATAATTGTAGCAGACCCCGATCTGATGGAACGCATATTTGTGAACCTGATAAGCAATGCCGTAAAATATACTCCCACAGGTGGTACCATAACCATTGAACACGAGGTAATACATGATAACAAAGGAATTGTTGACAGGATTTCTGTGAGCGATAACGGCATTGGAATTCCTGAAGATAAAATAAGCCTTTTATTTAAAAAATTTGAACAAATAGAACCTCAACGTCTTGGTGCCATACGTTCTACCGGCCTTGGTCTTGTATTTTGCAAAATTGCCATAGAAGCACATGGGGGCAAAATAGGCGTGATATCTGAAGAAGGACAAGGAGCCAATTTCTGGTTTACCCTACCCCGCAAAAATTTCCCGAACGAAGTAAGCTAATACGCTGGGGAATTGAGAATTGAGAATTAAGAATTGAGAATTAAAAATTAAAAATTAAAAATTAAAAAATTTTCGTGTAATTTAAGAAACGAGATACCAAGGTATGCAGAAAGTATCAGCAAATATACCAAGCAACGTCACCCTCATCCTCTCGCAATGGATTGGAACATATTCAAAAGTATGCGTATTATCAACTCTTAATTTGTGGCCCGATTTTACAACATCTCAAATTTCTAAATTTGAGGAATAATATGGGTAAAATATTTAAAGAAATCTTTAGAGTGACTGTTTTTATGTTAATCCTGTATTTATTCGTAGAACTATATAGAGATTATAAAAAAAATCAAATACAAAATTGCCATAAATTTACCATTGGTTATGTAATTTTAGTAGAGAAAAACACTAAAAATAGGGGGACAAGTTTTGAATATTTTGTCGAAAGTAAACGTTATGCCAGAACAGGTAAAATATACCCATTTGAATTACCTATTGGCAAAATACCTGTTTTATATCCTTGTAGTGACCCTGATTTTGGACAATTAATGTTAACACCCGAAGATTTTGAAGAATATGATTTACCATATCCAGACAGCTTAAAATGGATTTTGCCGTTAATTGAATCTGAGAAATCCAGGTCTGATCAATTCTTCAATGATTAAATTAGTTTTTCTATTTATTAAATACATCAAAGCCCAACACCCCACTTAAGGGAGTCCAATAAAGCCTTTACAATTGATAATGGATAAGGGATAATTGATAATTCGCGAAGCGGGAATTCTGCCGCTAGGCATCAAAGCCCAACACCCCACTAAAGGGAGCCCAATAAAGCTTTTATAATTGATAATGGATAATGGATAATTCGCAAAGCGGGAAATCCGCCGTCAGGCTTAAAAGAGATACCCTACATTCAACGCTTGCCCCAAACGCGCTCACTAAAAGCAAAGGATGCCACGGGCACGGAAAA
>JFJP01030229.1_pt1 | contig 13427 bp, 8 predicted proteins | sample 431651 | NCBI WGS metagenome assembly JFJP01 (sample SAMN02602958, study PRJNA72255) | Microbial mat metagenome, whole genome shotgun sequencing project. | biome: fresh water; feature: sink hole; material: water; isolation source: purple microbial (photo- and chemosynthetic) mats found in...
ACAACCCAACCCAAAGGCCGCCGAACTTCGTTCGGCCCGCTATCCCTCCCCGGCCTGAAGGCCGGGGTCTCTCGCGGAAAATCTGATGACGATCGAGAACGGGGTTCTTCCTTTGCACCGGTCCCCTCTCGATCGATCTGAACCCGAGGAGGTATAAATCCTATGCTGAGATCCAGAAGATCACTCGTCGCCATCCTAGCGATCGCACTGACGCCGCTCGCGCCTTTGAGTCCTGCTTGGGCGCAGGGCGAACCCAAGCCCAACCAATTCTGGTGGCCTGACCAACTCAACCTCCAGCCCCTGCGCGACCACGACCCCGCGTCCAATCCCTACGGCAAGGACTTCAACTACGCCAAGGCGTTCGCCAGCCTTGACCTCCAGGCCGTCAAGAAGGATCTCAAGGCCTTGATGACCACCTCCCAGACCTGGTGGCCGGCTGACTGGGGTCACTACGGTCCCCTGTTCATCCGCATGGCCTGGCACAGCGCCGGCACCTACCGCGTGGCGGATGGGCGGGGCGGCGCGGGCGGTGGCCAGCAGCGTTTCGAGCCGCTCAATAGCTGGCCTGACAACGCCAGCCTCGACAAGGCGCGGCGCTTGCTCTGGCCAATCAAGCAGACCTACGGCCGCAACCTGTCCTGGGCCGATCTAATGGTTCTGGCCGGCACCGTCGCCATGGAAGACATGGGCTTCAAGACCTTCGGTTTCGCAGGTGGCCGGGCAGACGACTGGGAGCCGGATCTCGTCTACTGGGGACCGGAAGCGGACATGCTGGGTCGGGAGCGCTTTGGCAAGGATGGGAAGCTGCAAAATCCCCTGGCCGCGACGCAAATGGGTCTCATTTACGTGAACCCGGAAGGACCCGCTGGCAACCCGGACCCGCTCGCAGCGGCTGAGCAGATTCGCGAGAGCTTTGGCCGCATGGCCATGAACGATGAAGAGACCGTCGCCCTGATCGCCGGTGGCCACACCTTTGGCAAGGTGCATGGAGCCGGTAAGCCCGCCGAGTGCGTAGGTCCCGAGCCGGCCGCCGCGCCTATCGAAGCGCAGGGCCTCGGCTGGTCCAACAAGTGCGGTAAAGGCAACGCAGAAGACACCATCACCAGTGGGCTGGAAGGAGCCTGGACGGCGGCCCCGACCCGGTGGACGATGCTGTACCTGACGAATCTGTTCACGCATGAATGGGAGCAGACCCGTAGCCCTGCCGGTGCCATCCAGTGGATACCCAAGGGCGGAGCGGCCGCCAACACGGTTCCCGACGCCCACGTCCAGGGCCAGTCACACGCGCCCATCATGCTCACGACGGACTTGTCGCTGAAAGTCGACCCGGCCTACCGCGAAATCTCCCAGCGCTTCCTTGAGAACCCGCAAGCGTTTGAACTGGCCTTCGCCAAGGCCTGGTTCAAGCTGACACACCGCGACATCGAGCCGCGCGCCCGGTACGTCGGTTCCGAGGCGCCTGCGGAACTGTTGGTCTGGCAGGATCCAGTGCCGAAGGTCAATCACCCACCGATCGACGCCCAGGATATCGCTGAACTCAAGCAGAAGATTCGCGACGCCGGCCTCTCGACCGGGGAGCTGGTGCGAACCGCGTGGGCGTCGGCCGCCACTTACCGGGCTACGGACATGCGCGGGGGTGCCAACGGCGCGCGCATTCGCCTGGCCCCGCAGAAGGATTGGCCGGTCAATGACCCGGCTGAGCTGGCGAAGGTGCTCAAGACCCTGGAAGGGGTCATCCTGCACAAGGAATATGGATATTTCCGGCGATCTGGATCAACTGCGACTCTGGTTTCCTCGTGTAAATTTTCCCGTGATCGGAACGGCAGGGTGGGCAAGCAAGGCGATCATCTATCAGCAGGATCAACGAGTTGGATCGACTTGGTAACCTAGCTTCACACAACGCCCCCCGATTATCACGGGAAAATTTACACGCAGCAATTCGCCGGTTCTTGATAAAGAACTGGCTTTTCTGGTGAAACGGTCATCTCAGCAGGAAGTCCCTCATGCGTAAATCCCCCCCAAAGTCTCGCTAGAAAGTGGAAGCCACGCCAGTGCCACCCGCCGTCCCAGCCGCCATTTTTCCTATCGTCGGCATCGGTGCCTCCGCCGGGGGACTGGCCGCGTTCGAGGCGTTCTTTTCCGGAATGCCCGCCGACACCGATCCGGGCATGGCCTTTGTGCTGGTGCAGCACCTGGCCCCGGATCACAAGAGCATTCTCACCGACCTGATTCGGCGTTACACCCGCATGCAGGTCTTCGAGGTCGCTGACGGGATGAGAGTCGAACCTAACTGCGCCTACATCATCCCGCCCAACCGCGATATGGCTTTTCTGAACGGCGCGTTGCAATTACTGGAACCGGCCGCGCCACGCGGTCAGCGCCTGCCGATTGATTTCTTCTTTCGCTCACTGGCTCAGGATCAGCATGAGCGGGCCATCGGCATCATCCTCTCCGGCACCGGCAGCGACGGTACGCTGGGGGTGCGGGCGATCAAGGGCGAGGGCGGCATGGTCATGGCTCAGAATCCCGAATCCACGGAATATGACGGAATGCCGCGCAGCGCGCTCGCTACCGGCCTGGTGGACTATGAGTTGCCGCCCGCCGAGATGCCAGCTCAACTCATCGCCTATGCCGGGCACGCTTTCGGCAAGCTCCCCCGAACCGTCGTGGTTCCCGCGCCCACTGACGAACCAGCGCTGAACAAGATCTTTGTCCTGCTGCGTAACCAGGTCGGCCACGACTTTTCCCAATACAAACCCAATTCCATCCAGCGTCGGATCGAACGGCGCATGGCCATCCACCAGATTGATACCCTGCACCACTACGTCAAATATCTGCAACAAGCCCCGGTAGAGGTGGATGCGCTGTTCCACGATCTGCTGATCGGCGTCACCCGGTTTTTCCGTGATTCGGACGCCTTCCGGGTGCTGGAAGCGCAGGTGATTCCCCAGCTCTTTGCCGACAAGTCGGACGAGGGTGTGATCCGGGTGTGGTCTGTCGGCTGTTCCACCGGCGAAGAAGCCTATTCCCTGGCGATGCTGCTCGCCGAGCGGCAGGAGGCGTTGAAACCGCGCTGCCAGGTGCAGGTTTTTGCCACGGACATTGACCGCCTGGCGATTACCACCGCCCGCGCCGGTCTCTATCCGGCCAGCATTGCGGCGGATCTCACCCCAGAGCGGCTCACGCGCTTTTTCACCGCCGAGCCGGGCGACGTTTACCGCATCCACAAAAGCCTCCGCGACCTGCTGGTCTTTTCCGAACAGAACGTGATCCGGGATCCGCCGTTCTCCAAACTCGACCTGATCAGTTGCCGTAACGTGCTGATCTATCTCGACGGAAACTTGCAACAGCGGCTCCTTCCCCTGTTCCACTATGCGTTGAACCCCGGTGGCTATCTCTTTTTGGGTACGGCGGAGACGGTGGGTGAATTTACCGACCGGTTTGCGATCCGGGACCGCAAGCAGCGGATCTATCAACGCAAGGAAGACACCGATGTACGGGGCGTCAATCTGGGCCAGTGGTTGCCCCCCCTGATGGCACCGGGTGGGCTGTTGCCGCCGGTTGCCATCAAAAAGCCCTTTCCCGGCCCGCTATCGCTGCGTGAGCTGACCGAACAGGCGCTGTTGCAGCAGGTAGCCCCGGCGGCAGCGCTGGTCAACAGCGCGGGCGATCTCCTGTATCTGCACGGTCGCACTGGCCGGTATCTGGAGCCGACGCCGGGCGAAATCGGGATCAGCAACCTCCTGAAGATGGCCCGCGACGGCTTGCGGCAAGACCTGACGGCCGCCCTGCACCGCACCGTCGAAACTCGCGAGATCGTGCGCTGCCCCCCTCTGCGGGTCAAAACCAATGGCGACTTTGCCACCGTCCATCTGACCCTCCGACCGGTCGAATCGGCGGGATCGGCCACGCCCCTCTACCTGGTGATCCTGGACGAAACCATTCCCGTCGCCTCTGAACCCGCGTTGCCCACCGCAGCGTCGCCACCTGAACCGACGGACGCCGAGACGTGCATCGCCGCGCTCCGCCAGGAATTGCGGGCCAAGGACGAGTACCTCCAGTCCACCCACGAGGAATTGGCGACCGCCAACGAAGAACTCCGCTCCGCTAATGAGGAAATGCAGTCAGTCAACGAAGAATTGCAGTCCACCAACGAGGAACTGGAGACCTCCAAGGAAGAACTGCAATCGGTCAATGAGGAACTGTCCACGGTTAATGCGGAGCTACAAACCAAAGTGGCCAGCCTGTCGCAAGCGAACAATGATCTGAACAATCTGCTGGCCGGCACCGGCATCGGCACCCTCTTTGTGGATCTCCACTTACGCATCCTGCGGTTTACCCCGTCCATCACGTCGATCATCAACCTGATTCTGAGCGACGTGGGCCGGCCAGTGGCGCATGTTGTCTCGAACCTGGTGGGCTATGACCAGTTGGTGGCGGACGCCCAGGGCGTGCTGGATAGCCTGATTCCCCAGGAACGGGAAGTACAGACCACGGCGGGGATGTGGTACACGCTGCGCATCCAGCCCTACCGCACCCTGGAAAATATGATCGAGGGCGCGGTTATCACGTTTGTGGACATCACCGAGATGGTGCAAACGCGGGAGGCACTGCGCAAAGCGAATGACCTGCTCCAGCAATCGGCAATAGCGAAACCATGACCGCCTGCATTCTGTGGGTTGAAGATGAGCCGTCCATCGCCGAGATCGTTGATTTCGCGCTGACCAGTTCAGCCTCTGCCTCGCCGGTCAGCGTCAATCTCTCCGGTCGCCACTTGCTGCAACCCGGCTTCATCACCCAGTTGGCAACCCTGCTGGCGGCCTATCCGAACGTGCTGCCGCTTGATTTGGAACTGGAAATTCTGGAAACAGCGACTCTGGAGAACATGACCGCTGTGGCGACGTTGATCGCCGACTGCCGAGCGCTGGGCGTGAATTTCGCCCTGGACGACTTCGGCACCGGCTATTCCTCGCTGGCCTATCTCAAACACTTGCCGGTGGATGTGCTCAAGATCGATCAATCCTTTGTCAGTGTAACCATTCACCCCCCCACCCCAGCCCTCCCCCGCAAGGGGGGAGGGAGTCTTGCGAAGCAGCGAGTTGGCACTCCCCCTCTCCATTTATGGGGAGGGGGTTGGGGGGAGGGGTCTGAACGCTTACTTGTCAGTGATCTGCTGGCGGATGCCGAGGCACTGGCGATTGTCAAAGGCGTCATTGGCTTATCCCTGGCCTTCCGGCACGGGGTGATCGCTGAAGGGGTGGAGACGGTGGAGCAGGGCCGCTTGCTCATCGACCTCGGCTGTGATTTTGCCCAAGGCTACGCGATTGCCCGACCCATGCCTCCGGAGCAGATTCCCGACTGGATCGCCGGTTGGCAACCGCCGGTGGCGTGGCAGGAAACCACTTAGGCGATGTCCTGAAATGAAGTTCCCCCCTTTTAGCAAAGGGGGGTTAGGGGGATTTGGGTTCCGTTGCGGGTGCAAAATCCCCCCCGGCCCCCCTTTTTCAAAGGGGGGAGGTGAATGCGAAAATCAGCGGTTATACGGGTAGTTCTCAGGCACACTTTTCAGGAGTAGACCGACGTGGCGCGTGGCAAAAAATCTAAAAATGCCGGGACTGAACTCCCGATTAGCGATTACCGTTACGACATAACACGCAAGAATAACCCGCCGGCCAAAATCGCTGCTGAAGGTCATCTGCCGCTCGTTCCAAAAATTCAGTACCGCTACAGCCCGCGCCTTGACCCAGTGTTGCGTTCTGATCTAACCGGTCAGGCCGACCAATTGCCGGAGTTGCTGGAGGCGGCCCGAAACCGCCCGTTGACCGATGAGGAAGCCCGGTTATTGACGGAGGCGTTGCGCCATCAGCAACCGTGGTTGGAGTGGGCGGGGAAGCACGAGGCGCTGGCGTTGATTGTCGATCCGGTGGCGCTGCATATCCACGAGCGTATTAGCGCTCAGGCTATTTTAAAAGTCGCGGCGCGGCAGGATGTAACCCGTGATTTGTTTGCGGACCCGCAGCAGGATTATCGCCAGGCGGTGCAGTTTTATCAGCACGATATTAATTGGGCAAACCGGATGATTCTGGGCGATAGCCTGCAAGTGATGGCGTCGCTGGCGCATCGGGAGGATTTAGCGGGCAAAGTGCAGATGATTTATCTCGACCCGCCTTATGGGATTAAATTCGGCAGTAATTTTCAGCCAGAAATCGGCAAGCGGGAGGTGAAGGATAAGGAATCGGATTTGATCCGCGAGCCGGAAATGGTCAAGGCGTATCGGGATACCTGGACGCTGGGCGTGCATTCCTATCTGGCTTATTTGCGGGATCGGTTGATCGTTGCCAAGGAGTTGCTGACGGATAGTGGGAGTATTTTTGTGCAGATTTCCGATGAAAATCTGCATCGGGTTAGAATGGTGATGGATGAGGTTTTTGGGGTAGAGAATTGTGCGGGAGTGCTTACATTTAGAAAAACATCAGGTTTAACTGCTGATAGACTGGCTCAAAATTCTGATTATCTTCTTTGGTATGGACGTGATATTGATAAAATTAAATTTAAGCAATTTTTTGTAGATAAAGGAATTGATAGTGATCTAGGATTTTATAAATATGTTTGCCTTTCGTCTGGAGAAAAGTTTGCTTTATATTCTGGTGATAGCTCATTAAAAAATCAGAAAATTAATGTTTATTCTGTTGGTGATTTAACTAGCAGCCACTTTTACAATGAAGGGATGCTTCCTTTTTCATTTCAAGATAAATTTTTTAAACCTGGGGCGAGGTTTTGGTCTACTTCAATAGTCGGCTTGAATCGTTTAGCCAAGGCAGATCGTATTCATCAAAGTACTAATTCAATTCGTTTTATTAGATATTTTGATGATTTTCCAGTGCAGCCATTGACAGCTAATTGGACAGATACTGTCACTGGTCAATATCAAGATAATCGCATTTACGTTGTACAGACAGCAGAAAAAGTTATTGGTCGTTGTCTCTTAATGACCACCGATCCGGGCGATCTAGTTCTTGATCCAACATGCGGCAGTGGAACCACCGCCCAAGTCGCAGAAGCCTGGGGTCGCCGCTGGATTGCCATCGACACCAGCCGGGTCGCTTTAGCGATAGCCCGCCAACGGCTGATGACCGCGAAATTTGATTATTACCCGCTGAAAAACGAGGCTGAGGGCTTATCGGGCGGGTTTAATTACAAGACCGTTCCGCATATTACGCTTAAGAGCATCGCCCAAAATACCCAATTGGACCCGATTTTTGCCCGGCATGAACCGATCCTCGAAGCCCGTTTAGCCGACCTGAACAACGCACTGGCGCAGGTCAGCGACGACATCCGCCGGAAACTGGCGGGCAAGCTCCTCACCAAACAGAAAACCGACGGCAAACGCGCCATTACCGACGCCGATACCCGCCGCTGGCAACTTCCGCCCTCACTGCCAAAAGGCGCGGGGAGCGGATTCCAACATTGGACTGTGCCCTTCGATACTGACCCCGACTATCCCCAAATTCTGGCCGACGCCGTGACCGCTTACCGCACCGCGTGGCGGGCGAAAATGGACGAAGTGAACGCCTGCATCGCCGACAACGCCGAACAGGAAGAACTGGTAGACCAGCCCCAAATTCAACGGGGCATCGTGCGCGTTTCCGGCCCGTTCACCGTTGAAGCGGTGCAACCCCCGGAAATCTCGCTCGGCGCTTCACCCGCACCCCTTGAGGGGAATTTTGACGGCGAACCGGACGCCCTGGATACCGGCTTTGCCGCGCCGGGCGATGGGGAAATAGCCGCCAGAAACGCCGAAGCCTATCTCGATCACATGCTGCGGCTGCTCAAAATGGATGGCATCCGCTTTCCCAACAACCGGCAGATGGCCTTCACCCGCTTGGAACCGGTGCTGGGCAAATCCGATGTCTTGCACGCCGAGGGGCGCTGGACGGTCAAGGGCGAAGCCGACCCCGACCCGGACGGTTCCGCTACGGTCTGTGTTGCGTTCGGTCCACAATGCGGCCCCGTGACCGCCCGACAGGTGGAAATGCTCATCCGGGCGGCTTCCCGCCGGGGTTACGACGACCTGGTGATTGCCGGATTCAACTTTGACGGTCCCGCCCAGGCGGTCATTGAAGAAGCCGACAATCCCAACGTGCGGATTCATATCGCGCACATCCGGCCCGACATCAACCCCGGCATGACCGGACTGCTCAAGGAACAACCCGGCTCGCAGTTATTCACCGTCTTCGGCCAGCCCCGCACTCGCCTCAACGGCCCGGATCCGTCCGGCGAATACACCGTCACCATGGAAGGCGTCGATATTTACAACCCGGTGGATAACACCGTCACGCCGACCAAAGCGGACAAAGTCGCCGCATGGTTTCTCGACAGTGACTATGACGGGCGAACCTTTTGCATCACGCAAGCCTTTTTCCCCGACAAAAGCGCCTGGGACAAACTGGCCAAAGCCTTGGGGAACGTCATTGACGCCGAACGCTTCGCCGCACTGTCCGGCACCGAATCCCTGCCGTTCCTGATTGGCGAAAATCGGACTGTAGCGGTCAAAGTCATCGACCCGCGTGGCAATGAAGTCATGCAGGTTCATCGGCTCGAGGGCAGGTTATAAATGGCTGGATGGTAACCGTTCAGTCCCCCCCTTTAGCAAAGGGGGGTTATGGGGGATTTGGGTACCGTGGCGGGTGCGAAATCCCCCCCGGCCCCCCTTTTTCAAAGGGGGGAGATCAAGTCCTGTCTGGTATAACCTTTGCTGGAAATCATATAAATTCGTTGATCATTGCGGCCACCAGTCACCCGTGATTTGTTCCACAGTGAACGGACATTGATCAGGAAACGTGGTTATGGGTAATTTAGTTTCTCGTCCTGCCTTACGACGAGCGCTGGCATAAACTTCATCGATCAAAGTGATTAACTGCGGTTTAAAACTTGGACTATCTTTAAGTATCCAATTCACCTCTTCACGACCATTATCAATACTATCTTCCCAACTATTACTACGACGATCAGGTTGATAACGCCATTTGAGCAAGTGCAGGATGATATTTGCCAAATAGCTTCTGATAGATCGACGATCACTTTTACCCATACTCTCGATTTCCTCAATAAGATTCTCGACATCAATCGCCGACAATGCCCCTTGCCGTAGTAAATCGGCTTGCTGCTGCGTCCAGAGATAAAAATCAGTTTGGTAAGTGGTCATGGCTTAACTCCTATTTGCGCCAGCGGGTGCGACATAGGCACCAGGAGATTCCTAGCGTAGACTCGGACTGGTATAGCGTCAATGTTTAACAAAAATCGCGCTGGTGACGCCGCAGTTTTATTTTTAAGTATTTGAAAAATATAAATATATTTTAAAATAAAACAAACTAGGGAAAATACCTAATCCCACAACCTGTAAAGAACTGCTATATCTCAAAGCGTAAATAACAATCCCTCAATTATTTCTTTGGAGTCCAGCAATGATTACTGTGAACCTACGCAAGCAAGGCGCTGCCACTGTCATCACAATTCCTGATATTGTGCTGAAAAAACTCGATATTAGCATTGGTTCTACATTGGAACTGGATATTAGTAATAGTGCATTCATTGCGCGGCCCCTCCGAAACCCAGCCCGCCGCCGCTATACCTTGACTGAACTATTGCGTGGCGTCACCCCGGAAACCGTCGCCGCTTTACGAGAAGAAACAAATTGGACGCGTGAGGGCGAGCCAATGGGACGTGAAATCGGATGACACGGCGGCGTATTGCTCAACCGGGCGACGTGTATTGGATTGACCCAAATCCAATCGTCGGACGTGAACTCAAAAATCGCCATCGATGGGTCGTCATCACGCCTAAAGCGATTAACGCGCTGGGTATCGCCATGACGGTACCGGTTACCAGTGGCGGTGCGTTCGCCCGTGAAACAGGCTTGACCGTCGCAATTACCGGATACGATACAATGGGTGTTGCCGTTTGCAACCAAGTGCGATCTTTTGATCTCGAAGCTCGGCAACGCGCAGGTACAGCCCGTTATATAGAAACACTGGACGCGATCATCACAGCGGAAATTATCAACCGCGTGATCAGCGTCATTGATCCGGCAGATAGCCACCCATGACCGACCCAAAACAACCCGAAATCCCCATTCAGCCGGTTGATAAACCGATCATTTGCAGTCCCTACGACGAACCCAAAGACCACTGGGTTTACGACGCACAGACCGGCGCAGCCAGCCATGCCGGAATGCGCCGCCCAGCGAGCTACTGGTATCGCACCGAGCGCACCGGCTCCACCCAGTCGGAAATGTTCGCCGAAGAACAGCGCGACGACCTGCCGCTGGTCAACCGCCTGCGGGCCGATGTCCGGCGCTGGCGGGAATCCGGGTATCGCGGCGCATCCAACGTCACCCGCGAACTGCTCCACCACTGGACCCGGCCCGACCGCCCGCGCCGCCTGTTCTTCTGCCAGCAGGAAGCCGTCGAAACACTGATCTATCTCGCTGAATTGCGCCTGACCGGCAAAACCAGCCGAACCGGCTTCAAAACCTTCGAGGTCACGGACGCCCATATCCGGCAACTGCTGGCCGGGGAAAATCCCGAACTGGCCGGCGTCGTCACCGATACCGGCTTCTTCCCGACCCTGGCCGACCAGCCCGCTGATCCAGCCCTGCTGCCGTTACGCCGCCTGGCCTGCAAAATGGCCACCGGTTCCGGCAAAACCGTGGTCATGGCGATGCTCATCGCCTGGGCGTTCTGCAATCGCGGCCTGAATCAAGGAAACCGCGACTATCCCGCTGCCGTGCTGATCTGCTGCCCGAACCTGACGGTAAAAGACCGGCTGCAGGTGTTGCGCCCGGATGTCCCCGACAACTACTACGCCGCCTTTGATCTGGTGCCCCTCAAATACCGACCCCGGTTGCAGAGCGGCAAGGTGCTGGTGACCAACTGGCACGGTTTCCAGCCGGAATCCGCCCACAAGGACGGCGACCGCACTTACGCCGTGGTCAACAAAGGCCCGGAAACGCCAGCGGCCTTTGCCCGGCGCATTCTGGGCGACCTGGCCGACCGAATGCCGATTCTGGTCTTGAACGACGAAAGCCACCATTGCTGGCGACCCGCACCCGATCCCGATGCCACGCAAATCGAAGACGAAGAATGGCAGGAAGCTACGGTCTGGGTCGAAGGACTGGATCGGTTGAACAACGCTCCGGGCAACGGCCAGACCGGCATCCGCTGGTGCATCGATCTCTCCGCCACGCCCTTTTACCTCAAGGGCAGCGGCCACCCGGAAGGCCGACCGTTCCCATGGATCGTCAGCGACTTCGGCCTGGTGGACGCCATCGAAAGCGGTATTGTGAAAATCCCCCGGTTGCCGGTACAGGACACCACCGGCCGCCCGGATCCCAAATATTTCAAGCTGTGGGAATCCATCAAAAACAGCTTAGAGCCTGCCGAATTACTGCCGGGCCGGGCGCGGAAACCCCGACCCGAGGTGATTTACCGTGAAGCGCAAGGGGCATTGCTGCAAATTGCCGGACAATGGGTCGAGCGGTTCCGCTACATCGAAGCCGCGATGCCGGGCCAAGAGCGGGTGCCGCCGGTGCTGATCATCGTGTGCGATAACACCGAGATTGCCGAAGTGTTCTATCGCCAGATCAGCGGGGAAACCGAAATCGAGGCGGTGACTGAGGCGGAGGTCGATGAAGTTCTTGCTGAACATGCCGAAATCGAGCCTGCTCCCGCCCGCAAGAAAAAGCCGAAGCCGCGTACCGTGTACGGCCAGGGCGCGGTTTATCCGGAGTATTTTTCGAATACCGCCACCCACCAGCGCACCCTCCGCATCGATTCCAAATTGCTGGCCGAAGCCGAGAGCGCCGATCCCGGCAAGAACAAACGCGACGCCGCCGAAGCCCTCCGGCAGGTGGTCGCTACCGTAGGCAAGCCGGGGCAACCGGGTGAACATGTCCGGTGCGTGGTGTCGGTGGCGATGCTGACTGAGGGCTGGGACGCCAACAACGTCACCCAGATTCTCGGCTTGCGCGCCTTTCTGAGCCAACTCCTTTGTGAACAAGTGGTCGGGCGTGGCCTGCGCCGGATGGATTACACTCCCGATCCGACGACCGGCTTGCTCACTGAGGAATACGTCGATGTGTACGGCATTCCCTTCTCGGTGATTCCCTTCAAAGGGCGACCGGTTCAGGCCGCGCAGCCCGAGGATCGCCCCAAGAACCACGTTCACGCCCTCCCGGAGCGGGCCGGATTCGAAATCCGCTTTCCCATCGTCGAAGGCTACGCCTTCGCCCTGCGCAAAAACCTGATCCGCTGCGACATCGCCCAAATGGAACGGTTGATTATCGAACCCAACCGAGAACCGACGGCGACCTTTGTCCGTGCGGCGGTCGGTTATCAGGTCGGTTCTGTGGCGCAAACCGGCGGCTCCTTCACCGTTGAAGAGCAGAACCGCGAGGACTATTACGCCAGTACACACCTGCAAACCCTCCAGTTTCAGGTCGCCAAACGAATTGTCGAAGACCTGTCCGGCTACCCGCAGGACGGTACCGACCAGCGCCGCCGGGTTCTCCGTCTGCAATCCCGGCATCAACTGTTCCCCCAGGTCTACCGCTACGTCGAGGAGTACGTCCGGCACAAAGTGGATTTTCAGGGCCAGCACCGCTGCGAACTGGGGCTGGAGAAATACATGCAACGCCTGGTCGAGCGTCTGCGCGACGCCATCATCCCGGACGACACCGAGGGCGAAACGCCATTGCTGCCCCTGCTGAATCGCTATAAGAACATCGGCACGACGGCGGAAGTGGATTTCAAAACCATGCGGCCCTGTTTCGCCACGCAGACCAGCCATCTCAATCAGGTCGTGACAGATACCCAAACCTGGGAAACCAGCGTCGCCTTCAAGCTAGAGCAGGGTGTTCACGACCGCACCGTGCGCTGCTACGCCCGCAACGACGGCCTGGGCCTGACGATTCCCTACGACTACATGGGCGTCGATCACACCTACGAACCGGATTTTCTGGTACGGTTACACACACCAGAGCCGGGTGAGATGACGTTGCTACTGGAGGTGAAGGGCTACGAAGACGACCAGACCCAAGCCAAGCATACCGCCGCCCAGCGCTGGATCATGGCGGTGAACCACTGGGGCCAACTGGGACTGTGGCGATTCCATGTCTGCCGCAATCCGCAGGTTCTGGATAAAGAACTGGCTTTTCTGGTGAAAGGGTTGTCTTAGGCGCCTTCCGGTAAAGGCGATACCGAGCGGGGCGTGATCTCCCCCCTTTTCCAAAGGGGGGAACCCATCAGCGTTACTGGTATATTCATTGAATGAAATCGCCTTAGCAGGATGTCCCCCATGCGTAAATCTCCCCGAATACCCCGCCGGAAACCCGAAGCCGCGTCGCCGGTCCTGCCGTCCGCCACCCCGTC